>Ga0209181_10012813_pt1 | contig 10555 bp, 6 predicted proteins | sample MAT05_FD_187208 | JGI IMG/M metagenome (GOLD analysis project Ga0209181, IMG submission 187208) | Freshwater microbial communities from Lake Fryxell liftoff mats and glacier meltwater in Antarctica - MAT-05 (SPAdes) (version 2) | ecosystem: Environmental > Aquatic > Freshwater > Ice > Liftoff...
CTGCGGCTATCGGCAAGCTGAGTCTCTGCCTGAGACGAGTTTTGGGGCGATCGCCCCAGCGCCACTGCACCTGCCCCGGCAATCGCCCCTGCACCAAACCTAAGCAGATCTCGTCTGTACAGTAAGCGTTTATTTGGCCGACTAGTTGAATTGCTGTCTGTCATAATCGTTGTCCTATAGGTTGATGCTTTTGTAATTTATACTTTGGCAGCTTGCTTGTTTTTTGTGATAACTTTCGTCTGCAAACTGGATTTTAGGCAATTGCAGAATTGTTCTAAGCGACTGTAAATTCCGATTCAGCTAAGCAGCTTTTTTCATATTTTTAGGCGATATTTTTGGGCGATATTTTCAGCGATCGCGGGTGCGATCGCCACATTTCCTAGTCATGTTTTCTCTAGGCTAGACTTCAACGCTGCATAATACACATCAACCAGCGATACACAATACATACGAATATCTAGCGGCAACACATGCTCTCTAGCGCGTCGGCCTAATGCCTGCCGTTCAGAACTATCTTGGATCAAAAACTGCATTGCCGTCGCCAGCTGTTCTAGATCGCCAGGAGTTACCAATAGCCCATTCTGCTTCGGTGTAATTAATTCGGGAATCCCGCCCACAGGCGTAGTAATCACGGGTAGCCCCCAGCCCATTGCTTCTAAAACAGACATGGGTAGTCCTTCATTATACGAAGGCAACACAAACACGTCTGCACCGGCCAGCAATTGATCTCGCTGCTCTACACCAACCCAGCCCGGCAGCGATATAGCATCTGTTAGTCCTAAGCTATCGACCAATTGGCGGGCAGTGTCCACCTCTCCATCACCTGCCACAATCAGATGAGCTTGATCTCTGAGATCCGCTGGCATGGCCGCATAGGCGCGAATCAGATCAAATGCCCCCTTGCGGCTGCCAATGCGCCCTAAAAACAAAAAGGTGACCTGCTTGGACGCAGAACGCGGCGGCACATGGGGTGGCAGTTTCACCGGATTAGACAATACCACAACTGATGTGGGGCTAAGGCCAACAGTTTTGGTATAGAACACTTTCCAACTGTCTGACAACACAATGAACCGAGCACAGCGCCGAAATATCCAGCTCAATAGTCGTTGGGCAACGAATGGTAAATTGCTGTAGAACTGGCGGAATCGACTCCCGTGAGTGTGCATAACGATGGGCTTTTGAAACAGTGCGGCAATTAGCACCAGAATTGACTTGCGGACGGTGCTGCCCCCCTGAGACATGTGAATGTAAACGACATCTACTCTTTGGCTCAAAAGCTTCCATAGCAAGCCCCCAACTGCTTGACTAAAAACTCGAATCTTTAGCAGAAGAGAGCCTTCTATATGCGTAAAAAGATAGTCGATATTGACGTCGGGCGGAGCCGCTTGCAAGATTAAATTAATGACCGACGAAATCCCTCCATTAACCCTTAAATCTGGACATAGCATGAGTACTTGAAGCGGAGTCGCCACATTTTGCGGACGATTGTCAACTCGCTTTGCTCCAACATCTATTTTTTTGTCAAGCATGTTAAGTAGGAGTTAAAAATTACATTGAAGCAGCATCGTTTCTATGGCAAAGATGGGGTTTCAAAAAGTATAAGAATCTATTAGTCTATCCATTAAATATCTCAATACCATTTGACTTTGAAAACTGTTAACCGATTATCGACTAATTAAGAACAGCATAAGGAGCATAAGGCCAGACGATGTAAACAACACAAAAGTAATTTTTGCATCTAAATTTACAATTTTGGCTATCAAACAACGGCTATCATTAGATTCTCTGAATAAGTGGCTCACATGTGTGATATTATATCTCAGTCAGTTGCCTAAAATCAAAATTGTACATTCTCCTTATAAGTAGCCAGCTAGAAGTAGCCAGACGTGAAATGATTCTGAGCGGCTTACCAATCGTTGGCACGATACAGGAGAGGTTGGCAGAAGGAGTTCTAAGCCTACATACTTTTGTATTAAACGATAATATCTCCTGCTAATCTCTACCAATTTTGATGTTACTGCTTGAAGAGTAATAATAGTGGCAAGGATCAAAATGTCTAATGATTTAAATTATCTATTTAGCTCTGCTCAATTCCTGTCAACCTAGTAGTCTGAGGCGTAAATCTGCCTACCGTTCGTAGTGCAGGCTTCCAGCCTGCGCGGGCAAGATGCCCACACCACGGTAGCTAAACTTGCGCCGTCTTCTACTAGCTAGTATTTCTATCTAGAGTGCTTCTGTCTAAATTAATTCAGACTCCTGACTGAGTAGTTCTTTTAACTAATGCTTTGGATGCCATGAACAAAAGATTAAACTTATTGCAAGTAGATCGCGGCATAGCTTCTGTACTTGTTGTTCTAGCCCATGGAGGCACGATACTCTCTCGTAATCTAAACCAAGATGGTTTACTGAAAATATTTCATTTTGGTTGGATAGGAGTTGATTTCTTCTTCGTGTTGAGCGGATTTATCATCTTCTATATTCATCAGGCTGATATAGGTAACCCAAGTAGGTTTGAGTCTTTTGCCTTCAAAAGATTTATCCGTGTTTACCCGTTGTACTGGAGTGTTTTGGCTTGCAAAAGTTTAGTTTCTCTATTTGATGCTAGTAAAGATGGTATCTATCAGTGGAATATAGGCGAAATTGCCAAAGCTATTTTACTGCTACCTCAAGACCGCTCCATTCTAGAAAGCGGTTTTATTGGTGTCAGTTGGACGCTTAACTACGAAGTCTTTTTCTACTGTATGTTTGGACTATTGATACTGATGAATGCGAAAATTTATCGGCCAATCATCTTTGCTTGGATTATCGGCATAGTTCTAAACTTGTTCAACGTCTTGCCGATTGGAGAAAACTTTCTACTGACGTTTATATTTGACGCCCGCAACCTAGAGTTTGTATTCGGCTGTTTGGCTGCTTATGTGATTGCTAAATACCAGTTCAAGTTTCCAGCACTGTTAATTTATGCTTCAGCTTCTATGCTGTTTTTATCAGTTATAAATACAAGGTATGGAGAGTACAATGTTTCAGGTATTTCCTCAGCAATAGCTTATGGAATACCGTTTACACTTCTAATTATAGGATCTACCTATCTGGAAATATCAAGGCTAGTCAATGTACCGTTACTTTTGATTTATCTAGGAGATGCATCTTATTCTATTTATTTAACGCATGGCTTCTTCTTAAATAGTATAAGCAAGATTTTCACCAAGCTTGCAGACAAACTCGGTATTCTAGCTCTAATTCAGAACAACAGCATATATTGGAACGCCATTGCATTTTTAATGGTTTTAATAGCTGTCGCTATGGGATGTGTAATCCATTCTTATTTTGAAAAGCCATTAATTACAAGCTTAAGAAAAAAAGTATTTGCCAAAATGAGTTGAGGCTGCTAGTTAAAGTTGTTTTTGAGAGCTTAAGGAACGACAACGATCTTCTATGCCTCCCCAGTTGTACTTTCAACCATCGTCGCCGATGGCGACACATTGGGACTATAAGTAGACAGAGCTACTGATCGACGTGGGGCGATCGCTCGGTCGATATCTTTTAATCTAGAGAGAACTGTCATGGTGTACATCACCCAATAAATGTTGTTGTAGTCTAAAGTCGCCACTAAATTGAGTTACTGAGCGATCGCGATCGCGGCCACGTCGCTTGTACTGGGCGCTAGTTGGCTGGACGGAGACAAAAGAGAAATAGTGACTGCAACATAGAGAACCCAATCAAGATTATTCTGAACGAGCAAAGATGTCTCAGTTGAATTCGACATCACCACATACGTCATAAATAACATAGGCCATAGCCCCTCTTGAGAACGGGTTAGACGGATCCAGCTTACAGACCGAATCACGTTTAGCAAAAAACTAATCGCGATTAGGCTAATGCCAATTAGCCCTAAGCTGAGAACGATATCTAAAACACCATTGTGGGCATTGGGAGCAGGCCAACCACCGATCGTCCGCCACACGTCCGCCGCTTCGCTATTGATACCTTGCCAAAATCCATCGAACCCATAGCCAAGCCAAGGCTGCCGCTGAATCTTGTCTTTCACTGCTTCCCACAATTGTGTACGTCCCGTCAGAGTCGCGTCTTTACCAACCGATCCTAGAAGGGTCTCACTAGCGGCAGTTATGTTAGTAAAAACACCGATAGCTCCAATTAACACCACTGAAACGACGGGGATGATTTTCTCATGCCGTAGCCACAAAGACCGTAAGCTCGCAGAAGTCAGAAATAGAACAATGAAGTTAACACCAGACGATGTAGACTTTGCCAACAGTAAGAGACTAATTGCCAGAGCTAGAACAGCAAGTACGATTGGGCTAATTTTTTTCCGATTAATGGTCAATAACCAAAGAATAACTGACCCCAGCGTCATCATCTTGCCCAAAACATTTTTGTGTGTGTAAATGCCACGCCATGCCCCCGCATGAACGCCCCCCATCACTCCATATTTCGGTAACCCTAGCGCAAACCCAAAGCAGAGAATCACGACTAGGCTAAACATCCATCCCAATAGCTGCAGCTGTTGCTTTATCCGATACCGGGTAGCAAAATAGATGCCAAATAGCGTAGTTCCGATTAACGCGATGCCGCCAGTGAGTGTGGCAGTTGGAGTAAAAGACCATGTGAACGAAAGAGCCACCATGCCAATGATTAGCAGCAATATCTTGTCCTTAAACAAAAAGTAAATCACTCTTTTCCAGTCCAAAACTAGCAGCACTAACGTGATGGAATAAATTATCTGAAAGAGAATTCGAATTAAAGTGTAATCAAACTTTGGCGGCTGGCCTAAACCTTCGCCTTGGCTATAACCATTTGAAAGAATTACTGTAAGTGGCCCTCCTGAATACATCATTAAGGAGATCACTGTAAACCCTTTTTCAATTATTCCCGGAGATTTTCTCATTGGTAAGAAGATGATTAGGAGCTGATCGTTCATGCCCCCTGAATCGAAGGCATACAAAACTATTTGAAACAAATGGTGGATGGCTAGTTACTGTAAATCGAGCTTAGGGAACGCTGGCCCTGAAAACAGTAAGCGCGACGCTTACCTTAACAACAATAGAAATTAATAACCTCTACCTACGGGGTTTTAGGCGACTTGACGATTGAGTGAATATTAAGTCTTGTCCGTAGTATCTGCACCACTGCCATGCATTGTAACTATTATCCAACTGCTGTGAAAATGCATATCTATTTTTGGGCTATGTTAGCCCCAGATTTCTCGCCAGTCTTGTGCCCCAATACCCAGAATCCTTGCTCTGATTGGCTGATGCCTCAGTTCGACGGAATACTGAAAAATAACAGACTGGTTTTCGGCAGATGTAGCCATAACTTTTGCTGCGAAGGGCTTAGAAGCTGTTTTTTAAAATGCTTGTGAGAAATCCGGGTAAACGCCTGTTCTAGAAATCCAGGAGAACTTTTGACAGCTGACATAGAAAGTAAACTCCTCTTCTGATTTTCTCAGAGCAAGAAAGGATAAAGACGAGTGGCATGGATGGATGGTCAACAGACTTGTACTGACTTCGCTCCACGATATCTACGAAGAACTACAGGTGCCCGTAGTGTATTTGAACGCATCTAGCATCACCGGAGGGCTACCATCGCCTTTCACTCCAAAGGTTTTTACCCTAACCTCTCCGGCAGGCTCAACGTGAAGCTGGGTAAAGACATGCATGGTGTTATTGCGATAAGCTGTCCAGGCTGGCGGAGTGGGGTTTTTGAAAATTGAAAACGATTCGCTCTTATTGCTCTTTTTGCCGCCTGGACTCGTTTTGATCCAGGTCACGCCATCATTTTGGGTGTAGCAGGTTTTAGACGTTGAGGTTGGGGTCATAGCATTAGGCACATCCACGAGAGGATAGGTGCGCTCGTAGGCTTGGTCATGCGATGACAGGACTAATTTCACCCCAGTGCGTTCAAACAAGGGACCCAATTGGGCACGCAGAGCCAAATTAGATGGATGGCTCGCACCTTCTGCAAAGGCAGAAACATGCATAAACGGAATGATCCACTGTTTGCCACTGCCTTTTGCCGCTTTAATGTCGTCCTCAATCCACTTTAAGGTGGCTTTAGGCAGCCCCTGCTGTTCATAAATGGCAAAAATAGACACAAAGTGGGCATTGCCGACATCAAAGGAATAGTTGTGGTGATCGTCGAAGCCCTCTGGCGTGGCAAACCGCTGCGCCCAGAGCGAAATGTTTTCTGACAACAGCGCCTCATGATTGCCAAACGTTGGCATCATGACCGATTGATGGGCAATTGGCATCATTTGGTTAAACCAGACGTCAATCGCCTGGTCTAACGGTTTATATCGGCGGTCTCTGTCGTAATAGGCATAGTCGCCTCCCGCCAACACCAGCAATGGATTCAGCTTGGCAATCTCATCGACAATTTGCTGTGTTCCTGTGGCGAGCCCATCTTTGCGCCCGACTAACCCTGTGTCTGCCACATAGACTACATCAAAACTCCCCGTATTAGGGAGCGGTGCCGTTCGCAACGTAGCGACGTTACTCCAAATGTTCCAGTAATCTCCCTTAACCCGATATTCATAGGTAGTATTTGGGGTCAAATCTTCAATGGTGACATCGTGTAATACACCGTTGGTGCCCGACGGCAGATGGGTACCAACAGCCTGTTGCCATTCGGTTGCTCCTTGGAGCCGATATTCGACTACCGAGGGCGTGTCGTCTCGATAGGTGCGCCAGACGACTGTCATTGTCGTTGCCGGGTTTTGCAGCCACGCTAGGTGGATTTGATCGGGCGGCCTACGCCGATAGCTTTTGTAAGCGCTGTAAGCAGCAGTTCCACCTAAAAATAATAGGGTTAAGGTCAGGACTGCAACGATCAGCCAACGCGGCAACCGCCTAGGAAGGGTTAACCCTGAAGCTGTTGATCGTTTTTCTTTCATGCGACGAGCCATAGATGCAGTCCCTATATAGAGGATAGACAGTAGATAATGTGACGCAGATGGCGTGACGCAGATCGTGTAAGGCAGATGGTGTATGAGCCGAATTTATCGAGCGATCGCGATCGCCTTCCGATAGACCTCAACCGTATCAGCCGCAATGTGAGACCAATTGAGATCCTGCTGGCAGCGGGTTAGGGCGGCAGCTTGCATTTGCTGTTGGAGGGGGCGATCGCCCAGCAGCCGAATGATGGCATCTGCCAGCGATCGCCCATCTTGTGGCGGCACCAATAAGCCATCTTGCTCATGCCGAATCATCTCGCCTAGCCCACCCACGTTAGAGGCAATGACCGGAGTACCCAACGCAAACGCGACCGCCGCCACACCGCTCTGCGACGATTCAATGTAAGGCAAGACCGCAGCCGTACTGCGCTCAAACAAGCCGGCTACTGCCTTGGTAGGGATGTAGTCATTTAGCATTTCGTAGCGGCGAGGGTCACACCCATGCGGAAAATACTGCTCCAGCTTTTCACCGCGTCCGGCAATAATCAACCGCACATCCGGAAACTGTTCTGCCACCAGCGGCATAGCGTCTAGTAAATATTTCAGCCCCTTATACGGCCAGATCCGGCCAAAAAATAGCAGCGTATGCGGCTCGCGAGGTAGCCTGACGCCATCGGCCCAACGCTGAAACAAACTGCCAATTTCGCCATGGGGCAACACAGCTACCCGCTTAGCAGGCACTCGAAATTGACCCGTTAGGGCATCTTTAAGGACATCGGCATGGACAATGAGTTGCTGAGACTTGTAAAACGCAATCCGACGCGTGTACTCTGCACCCGGAATACTGCCGCGATCGCCGGGATGACGAAAAACATCATGGATTGTAGTCACCAGCGGCGGCATCCGATTCAGCAACAGCGTCAGGTCATACCAAAAATCATTGGTTTCTTGCACATGCAAGACATCGGGGTTAATCTCTCGAATCAGGCGCATCATAGCTCGCATTGAGGCAATATTGCGGATGTCGCGAATTCGCCCCTTGGGAAAAGTCCGCACCTTGACGCGTGGATCTAGCACATCTCGGCAGGTAGCTGAGAGCTTCTCAGGATGAATGAGCGTCACATCCACATGATCGGCTAAACCATTGGCTAGCCCAACCGTATATTCAGGAAAACAAAAATGGAGTAGTGCAACCTTCATCAGAATCCCTACCTATCGTTGCAACAGCTTGGCATAGGCGACCCTTGGCCCACCCAAATTAAAAATGACCACTGAGCCTAACAGCAGAGCATAAACGCCTGTAGACACTAACAGCACTACGGCAATGTGGCTGCCACTATGCTTGAGGAGCCAGAACACGAGCATCATCAGCCCATTAACCAGCACAGGGCGGCGCACAATTCGCCAGAATCGCAGCGTAAACAAATTAACGCAAACGGCATATACATATTGAGTGCAGCTACTCAAACGCATAAATAGCACAGAAAAGGCCGCTCCCATCAGCCCAAATCTTGAGACTAAGAAAAAGCCCATCACGCTCGCAGTAATCGTAGTTGTGAGCACCTCACGCATATTGATTTTCTCGAAGTGGTTTGCGACTAGCAAATAACTCAGAGGACGGCTAAAAGCTGATGCCATTAATCCAAGCGATACAATACAGAGCGGTATGGCAGCAGCACTAAAGTCTGACTTTTGATATACCAAAGCCAACAAATCTCCGCCAAAAAACGGCATACCAATAGTGATAGGCAACGCCACGAAGCAAAGCATTTCAATAATGCGCTCAGATAGCTGACGCTGCTTGCGTAAACCTAGCCCTACCGTCTTCGTCATGCTGGGGAATACACCCACCGTTAAGCTGCTAGAGAGAATATCAAACGGCTGCATCAGCTGAACAATTGATCCATATAGCCCGACAACAATTTCCCCACCGATCAGCGACAGAATCAACAGCTGCATCCGCGTGTTAATCACCGCTACACCTTCAATGGCAATGAAGGTTCGCACAGACTTTAACGCTGTCCGAATGAACTCCCAGGAAATTTTCCATTTGGGCGTTACCATTCGCAGCACCAACCCCCACTCAATCAACAAAATCAGCGCTTCCGAAATGACGGTGATGATCGCCAGATCCACCACTCCATAGCCTGCCCGCATCGCCCAAATCATGACAACCAGGCGCAAGATATAAATGGGCACCGTACTAATGGTGATCAAATACATCTTCTCTTTGGCTTGGAAGACGGATTCGGTAATGTTGGAAATGGCAAACGGGAAAATTGCCAACCCCATGACATAACAAACCATTGAAGTGTCTGGCTTGTAGGGCAAGATAAAGATCAGCCCAGCCAGCATGGCGTATCCGACAAAGCAAAAAAAGAGCTGGAGTAGAGTTCCACTCACCAAATAGGTCGGCGTCTCATCTGGATTACGCGATAGCTCGCGCGTAAATAAAACCTTAAACCCCTGAGAGGCAAGGCTCATAAAGATGAAGTACAAGCCAAATGCTAGAAGATATTGACCTAGCTCATACGGCCCTAAGATGCGAGCAATAGACGCACTCAATACAAACGTCGCGATACTCTGAGTCAGCCGGGTGACTAAAATTGAAAGAGAATTTCCAAGTAATCGACGTCCTAGCATTAGCAGATCTAATTCCAATAAAAGTTTGTCAACTGGGTGGGTCGATTATTCAAATCGAGGATGCCTTGCTATCAAACTTTATTTAATCCCGCATCTTTAGCGGCAGCCGAATGGGATAGGCGAGTTTCATAGGCGAGTTTGTTTTTGGTGAGATAGTATTGCCAACGGCGTGATAAAATAGCCTTAAGCTGTTGACCAAAATGGACAAAGAAATAGGGGTTGCGACCCATCTCAAGGAGAGCTAGGAGCAGCTTTTTCTGTTTTAGGGCTTCGACTACGCGGTAGTAGGCGCGGTTACGTTCAAATACACTGAGATTGTGCGAGAGCGCTTGGGCTAATTTGGGGTTGTTTTTGATTTCTGGCTGCTGCAAGAAACTCTGAGCCGCCCGACAATAGCCATTCAGGCGGGCTACTTTGCTTTGTTTGACAAGTGAGCCAGGACGGAATCGATAATAATAGTAGGCGTCAGGGATTAAAACATAGCGCGCTCCGATCGCCAAACACTTGAGGTAGAGCCAAAAATCTTGCCCCATCCGCAGGCTCAGATCATATTCAATGTGGTGATGGGTTAGGAAGCTGCGCTTGATCAGTGGCTTACTCAAACCCAAATGTAATCCCTGCTGGCCATACACATCTGTTTGGACAAAGAAGACTGGATCAATTCGTTGGGGGCTAGGGAAATCGTGACCACTCTCCCGAATTAGAGTGCTGCGGGGAGTATCTTCTCCGTCTTGAATGAAGTAGAGGTCGTCTGCTACCATATCTGCTCGTTCGGCATAAGCGACTTGCAGCAGGCGCTCTAGCCTCTCTGGAGCATACCAGTCATCGGAGTCTAAAACGGCAATCCATTCGCCTCGCGCCGCTTGAATGGCTCGGTTACGGGCACCCGCAGCGCCCATATTTTGCTCATTCACAAAGATTCGCAGTCGGCTGTCTTGGAATTGTTGGGCGATCGCCACCGTATCGTCGGTCGAGCCGTCATCCACCACAATGACTTCAATA
>Ga0209181_10012816_pt1 | contig 10553 bp, 11 predicted proteins | sample MAT05_FD_187208 | JGI IMG/M metagenome (GOLD analysis project Ga0209181, IMG submission 187208) | Freshwater microbial communities from Lake Fryxell liftoff mats and glacier meltwater in Antarctica - MAT-05 (SPAdes) (version 2) | ecosystem: Environmental > Aquatic > Freshwater > Ice > Liftoff...
CGCAACCGCCGGAAGCTATCGGCGACGTCCTCAGGGGTGACGGCGTCACCGTTGTTGAAACGCGCCTTGGGATGTATGCGAAAACTGATCGATGACAAGTCGGGTGCCACCAGCATGGATTCAGCCAACAACCCGTACATCGCGGAAGGTTCATCCATCGAGAACGAGCATAAGCTCTCAAACATGAACATCATGAGCGCCGCCGGTGCCACACCCTTGATCGTAAAGGGATTGAGTTTGTCGATACTGGTACGCCGATCCGGATTGCTCAGGCGCAGCACGCCACCTTTGGGTGCGTCGGGGTCAACATAGCCAAAGTGCGTGTAGTCCGGCGGGTACTTCGGTTGCTGGTAAGCAGAGAGCGCATGCTGCCAGGAGCCAGTGACTACCGGCGCAGCCTGAGCCATCATGGCGCAACCCATCAACGCCAGAACGGCGAGGCAATGGGTCAAAACACGGGCGAGAGAGCGTCGGCTAATTAGCGGGGTCAATAAATAAATCAAGGAAGTACTCAACCATGAGAGGCGACGCAGCGCCACAGCAGCATAGATACTAGCAGCCCGATCAGTCAACAGCGCTTTCGTCGAGCGCTTGAGGCGAGTCGTGTCGTCGAAACCGAGCGCGCATCGAGAGGCAGTCGCGGTATGCACCAGCGCGTGAACCGGGCTGGCAGCCTGCGTCACGAAAGCCGGCCAATCGATTATCGAGGTTAGCGCAGCGTTCGTCGTGCTTCAAGCGAAGACGCTACAGCGATGCCAACGCCTTCGCCGCCTTGATGAGATCGGCGTTGCTTAGCCCCACGCTGACGATGTAGATGACGTCGTTGTCGCGTTGAATGAAAGGCATTGCTGAACCGTTCGACAGACCGGTAAGGATTGCTGCGCGTTGGTCCAGTCCGGGTACAAGTCATCGTTTCACTTTCGACGCTTTTTCCATGTCGCTGATACCCACACCCGAGCAATCGCCGCCGTTCCTCACAGGCGTGAATTTGCTTCTCCAATTGGCGAGCGCCGTTTTGTCCGTGTGATCCACGTGTAGCGTTCTGGCCGATCCGGTACTACGATTCAGGCACGAGCACTCCATGTCGTCGGGTTAGCGCTCGACGGAATCGTATGCGGTGAATCCCAAGCCGACCGCCGCCGCCAGCGTTTTCAGCGGCAGCATCTGTTCGCATCGCGCTTCTGGGGTTTGTGCGTTTGCTTGCGCTGTTGCAATGGAAAGTAAAACGGCCAGCCACAGCCAATAGCGTGGCGGAGTTTTGTACAAATTCATATCGAGTTTCCGTAAGTCAACCAACGTGTCGAACGAGCGCTACTTTTCCGGGCGTCCATCGCCATTGCGACGGCGCTTAAGAAAAGCAGACTGGTGATGGTGCCCACACGAACGTGTGTCATGGCGCGAAGGTCTCTCATGATGAGTTCCGATAAAGGTGAAGGGATCGTGTTCAGTGCATAGAGACGCAACGCTGAGCAAAGTCGCGCCGCGTCTCAGTAGTCAGCACATGTTGACGGTTTCGTCGTGCATTAACCAGTCAGCATTTGCTGACTGCCTGATTCAAAGTGCCGCCGCATGACCATCTACGGTCGGCGTTCCAGGCGCGAGCACTCATGGCGGTGCCCTGTCATCAATCGATGTACGGATTGCCCGCAATCTCGCGCAGCTCAGCTTCAGTCATCGTGGACAGCACGGCCACCAGCCCGATCTGAATCACCAACAGCACCAAGCCCATCCCGACATCAGGCGCGACATCGGGCGCCACATAACGCAGCGCACCAACAATAAGCATCCCCGGCAGAAAACACGCGAACACGCCTTAAAAACAATCCGATCACCACCACGGCGCCGCGCGTCAAAGCGGCGTTCGCCCAGGCGAGCGCGGGGTCAGTGGCTGCCCTGGCGGTGCGCGCCATCATCGCAATCCGCAGCACCAGCATCGCCACCGCCGAGACAATCGACGACGGTTCAAATTTCATACTGGCTTTGGCGGCGCCGAAGTACATGGCCAGCAGAAAGATACCCAGAAAGGCGCACAGGGCAATCATTTTCAGGACATCCATGATCGCGCGCCGCCGTCCGCGCTGAGGATAGAAGCTCGCCGATAACGCCGTCACGATCACCAGCTCAAGCATCCACAATCCCGTGTCAGTATCGCGAGAGTGCATGCCGCGATGACGATCATGATGAAGGGCGCATGCGCGAGTTTTCGCGCGTCGTCAATCTTTACCTAGGTTCGCTGCGCCAACGCAATGTCGCGACATACAACAAAACATGACGCATGGTGATACGCACCGCGCGTTTGCGCTAGTCAGAAAATGCTGACTATTGGCGGTTCAGCGTGTGGCGGGAAACGGCTGTGCGGTTTTAAGCAGCACAACGAGTTGGCTTTGCTGATGCGTATCGGTCTTCCGGAATATGCGATCCAGATCGGGTTCCCGCGTTGCTGAGCGTGACGCCCGCTTCATGCGCTGCGTATTGCACCGAGCACCCGGAGGCGAGCGCGGTGGCGAGCTTGACCTCAGCGGGCGAGAGATCAAACAAGCCCATCAAAATCGCGGGCTCGGGCACCAGCGCCGTCGCTCGCACGGCGGTAGCGGCGATCAACAAATCGCCACCAGAAAATATCTCGTGGGCCGCGCGGCGAAGCGGCAGGATGTGGATCACGATGACGTCGTGAATGGCCGATGCCCTGACCGGAATGGAGCCCACAATGGGATCGCTTTGAAGTCTGGTGGCGGTGAGCACGTCCTGAAACAGGTGATTGGCCTCGGCGTCGTTAACCAACGTGCTGGTGAGCGCTCTGCGTTCGCGGCGCGGAGCGTCGTTCGAATTGTTGCGTCGTCTGCCGCTCAAAACGTATCGTGCGGAGGTGACCGTGCCGATGCTGATGGAAGATGTCGAGGTGCTGCACCGCGATGGCATGGTGCCCATTTCAGCTTCGGCGGTTGATGCGGTCCGCCGGCTCTTGCCGGAAGATCACAACGCCCACGCGCTCGATATGCTCGCGCAGAGCTTGCAATTTGATCAGGTCGATGGGTTTGACGTCAAAGGCGCACGGTAGCGGCAATTCATCGAGTTCGGCGGCAATGCTCTCGGCCCGCAGTGCGTCGATATCGCCCCAGAGCGCGATATCAATGTCGGACTGTGCGGTGTGAGTGCCCTTTGCCCGCGAGCCGAAGAGTTTGGCAGCAACGATCTCTGGATGATTACGAAAAACACCGGCAATCAAATTCTGCGCCTGTGCGGTCAGTGCGGGTACGTTCATTTCAGCGCTTGCTCTATCAGATAGTCGTGCAGCGAATCCATCGCGGGCAGGTAGCGCGAATGAATGGCATCGACGGCTTTTGCGAACACCGAAAAGTCGTAGGTGTGCGAGAGCAGATTACGATGATCGAGCATATCGATCCACGCCTGACCGTCCGCCAGAACTTTTGCCGCAAATGCGTCCTTGATAACCTGCCGTGGCGTGATCGGGCTGATGACAAGCCCGCCAGCCTCAAGAAAATCTTTGATGGTTTTCCACGCCAACTCAAATGTGTATTCGAAGCGCTGGATGACACCTTCTTTTTCCAGCATGGACAACGCACTTGGGCCGTGCTCCAGCGCTTCGCGTAAAAGCACGAAGCCACGATCAAAATTTTGAAATCGCTGCTTCCAGCGGATGTCGGTTGTCATGGTTTGTAGTTTAGCGCCTGCCGTTCGAAAAAAAACGGGACCGAAGCCCCGTTTGTTCTTGCTACCGAATGATCTCGGACTACGCTTGCGGCGCGTCCGCGGCCGGAGCAGCACCTTCATTCGCAACCGCTGCCTGATCAGCCAGCAACGCTTTCATCGAGAGCTTGACGCGACCTTTGTCGTCGAAGCCGAGCACTTTGACTTTTACGACTTGACCTTCTTTGAGATAGTCAGTGACAGCATTCACGCGCTCATTCGCGATCTGCGAAATGTGCAGGAGGCCGTCGCGGCCTGGGAGCAGCTGGATCACGGCACCGAAGTCCATGATGCGGATGATCGGGCCTTCGTAGACGCGGCCCACCTCAACTTCAGCGGTGATGCCGTCGATGCGCTTTTTGCATTCGGCGAGGTCTTCACCGTTTGGCGATGCGATCGTGATGGTGCCGTCGTCTTCGATGTTGATCTGGCAATGCGTTTCTTCCGACAACGCACGAATCACCGCGCCGCCTTTGCCGATCACGTCACGGATTTTTTCCGGGTTGATCTTGAACGTGATCATGCGTGGCGCGTACGCGCTCATCTCGGTGCGCTCGTGCGGCACGGCCTCGTGCATGATGGCGAGGATGTGCTTCCTTGCTTCGTACGCCTGCGCCAGCGCGACGCCCATGATTTCTTTGGTGATGCCCTGGATTTTAATGTCCATTTGCAGCGCGGTGATGCCGCGATCGGTACCGGCGACTTTAAAGTCCATGTCGCCGAGGTGATCTTCGTCACCAAGGATGTCGGTCAATACGGCGAAGCGCGTGCCTTCCTTGATTAGGCCCATCGCGATACCGGCGACCGGTGCTTTCAACGGCACGCCCGCATCCATCATCGCGAGTGCGCCGCCGCAGACCGAAGCCATTGACGACGAACCGTTGGATTCGGTGATTTCCGAGACGACACGCATCGAGTACGAGAAGTCTTTTTCTGCGGGCAACACGGCAATCAGTGCGCGCTTGGCGAGACGACCGTGGCCGATTTCGCGGCGCTTGGGTGTGCCAACACGACCGGTTTCGCCAGTGGCGTACGGAGGCATGTTGTAGTGCATCATGAAGCGGTCGCGGTATTCACCGGCGAGCGCGTCGATCATCTGCTCGTCCTGCTTGGTGCCGAGCGTGGCGACGACCAATGCCTGCGTTTCGCCGCGTGTGAACAGCGCCGAACCGTGAGCGCGTGGCAACACGCCGGTACGGATCGAGATTGGACGAACGGTGCGCGTGTCGCGACCATCGATGCGGGGCTCGCCGCGCAGGATTTGCTCGCGAACGGTTTTCGCTTCCAGCGCGAACATTTCGTTGCGGATGTGGTTCTTGGTGGCGCTGTTGGCGTCCGCCGGGATCAGCACGGCTTCGGCAGCAGCAGCGACTTCTTTCAACTTGGCGCTACGGGCGCTCTTCGATTTGATTTTGTAGGCTTCGTCGTAGCCGGGGCCTGCGATTTCAACGATCTTCGCGACCAGTGCTTCGTCCTTTGCCGGGGCTTGCCAATCCCATGACGGTTTGCCAGCGACTTCGCCCAACGCCATGATCATGTCGATCACGGGTTGTTGTTGTGCCTGACCCCACCAGATGGCCTCTAACATAACGGCTTCGGGCAGTTCGGTCGCGTCGGATTCCACCATCATCACGGCGGTTTCGGTGGCGGCAACGATCAGATCCATCTCGGAGGTTTTACGCTCGGTCATCGATGGGTTGAGGATGTATTGACCATTGGCGTAACCGACGCGGGCCGCAGCGATGGGTGCAGCGAATGGCACGCCAGCCAGATACAGCGCGGCAGACGCGCCGATGATCGCGGGGATGTCGGAATCGATCTCGGGATCAAGCGACATCACGGTCGCGATGACCTGAATTTCGTTGTAAAAACCGTCCGGGAACAGCGGGCGAATCGGGCGGTCAATCAGGCGCGACGTGAGCGTTTCTTTTTCTGAAGGACGGCCTTCGCGCTTGAAGAATCCACCAGGGATTTTGCCTGCGGCGTAGGTCTTTTCCTGATAGTCAACTGTCAGCGGGAAGAAGTCCTGGCCTTCTTTGACGGTCGTCTTGGCAACGGCGGTGACGAGCACAACGGTGTCGCCGTAACGCACGAGCACTGAGGCGTCGGCTTGACGGCCAATCTCGCCGGTCTCAAGGGTTAAAGTGTGTGCGCCATATTGAATGGACTTGGTGGTTGCGGTCAGCATCTGCTGGTACCTTTCTTTTTAATGCGCTTTTCCGCTTCTCAATCGGCACTGACTTTGTCGATTGTTGTGACGTTGGCCTTGCCGTGCTTGCGCACTGTCGGCGGCCAGGCTTCGCGTCACTGCCGATTGAGAAGCGGAATCATCTGTAGCGCAGGTTTCTTGGGTCGTTGGGAAACGGGTTGGCTGATTCGCAGAAACAACAAAGGCCGCAACTCTTCAACAGAGAGGCGGCCTTGTCTGCAACTAGGGCTGCGGCAAATTACTTACGCAGGCCGAGCTTTTCGATCAGCGACTGATAGCGGGCGCGGTCGGTGTTTTTCAGATACGCGAGGAGCGCACGACGGTTGTTAACCATCTTGAGCAGGCCGCGGCGGCTGTGGTGATCTTTAGTGTGAACTTTGAAGTGGTCGCCGGCCAAAAAGTTAATGTTGGCGGTCAACAGTGCAACTTGCACTTCCGTCGACCCAGAATCGTTCTCGGAACGACCGTGCTCTTTAATGATGGCTGCGGATTGTGCTGGCGTCAGTGCCATAGAAATGTCCTGTTCTCTTTTTAATCGTCAACCAGAGAGACGTTGCAGTTTGCACCGAACGCACCCCGAAAGACGCATGGTTTTATCGAAGTAAGCCCGAGATTATAAACCGATCTAACGCCGCAGGCGAGCGATTCGCGGAGTTCGAAATGATGACAGTACTTTACAACTTTTCGACATAATGACGGCTGATTATGGGCTAGACGCTAGAAATCGTGCTTATCAACTTTTGATAAAACCTTGCTTCAGCTCCGGTGTAGTCGTGCTTTCAGAAAAAAGCTACTTCTTCTCCGGCTCCGTGACTGCCTTCACTTCGGGTGAGAAAAGCCCTGCACAATCCGTCTTTCCGAAGCTATAGTCCGCGCCGCGACGGCGCTCGCCCTGTTCGATGCGCAGCGTCGCGATGAGTTCGACATCGCTTTTCTGCTGGTAACGCAGCCTGGTCGTCACTTCGCCGTCCTTCACCAAAAACGCCGCAAACCGACTGCCGATACTGTCGAGGGTCATCGTCACGTCGGCTCGACCCGCAGCTCGCAACAACAATTTGATCGAATCTCCGTCGTCGTACAGGCGCATGGCCTCCGACGACATTGTTTTGTTGTCGATGTAGGCCATTCCGACCCCCATAACGCTGCCGCCGCGTGGGGAGAACCAGGTTTCATTCATCGTTGAACCGTCACGCGAAGACTTGCCCTGCCAGCAGCCGACAAGCCAGTTGAGCTGATTGACCGAGCCTTTCGCCGGTTCAGCAGGAGTGACCGGAACTTGAGAGACTTGTGCGGCAACCGTTGCCGATAAAAGGGCGGCGGCAAGGACGGCGGTGAACGTGTGGCGCTTTGAAATCATGGGGTATGTCTTTGTTCTATTGGGTCATTGCAAGAATGAAGCTCAACCAGGTCTCGCGATCTTCAACCTGTTGCGCGGTGGATTTTCCGGTGCCGTGTCCGGAGTCGTAGTCCATTTTGAGCATCACCGGATTGGTTTGCCCCAAGTTGGCTTGCGCCTTTGCCACGAATTTCTTCGCGTGCAGCGGATCAACGCGGGTGTCGTTCTCGCCGGCGATCACGAGCATGGTCGGCATGTTCACCCCGACGCGGATGTTGTGATACGGCGAGTAGCGCAAAAGCCACGCAAAATCGACCGCCTTGTCCGGGTCGCCATACTCGGGGATCCAGTAACGCGCGATGCGGAATTTGTGATAGCGCACCATATCGAGGAGCGGCACGGTGCAGACAATCGCCTTAAACAATTCAGGCCGCTGCGTCGCTGCGGTGCCGACGAGCAAACCGCCGTTACTGCCGCCAAATGCGACCAGCTTTTTCGAGTTGGTGTAGCCCTCTTTGATCAGCCATTCGGCGCTGGCGTAGAAGTCATCAAACACGTTCTGCTTGTTGCTGAGCATGCCGCCTTCGTGCCACGCTTCGCCGTACTCATCACCGCCCCGCAAGCCCGGCTGCGCAACGATCACACCGCGATTGATCAGCGTGGCGAATGCGCCGAGATAGCTCACTTTGATGCCGACGTTGAAGCCGCCGTAGCCGTAGATCACGGTGGAGTTATTGCCATCCAGTTTCGTGCCCTTTTTGTAGCTCACAAACATCGGCACTTTGACGCCATCACGACTCGTCACGTAAACCTGTTTGGTCTCGATATTTGCGGTGTCGAGTACCGACTCGTCCTGATACAGGAACTGCCAAACGAGTGCTTCAGCATCCAGTTTGTAGAGCTTGAAAGGCGCGGTGAATGTGCCGAGTGCGGCGTACAGGGTGTTGCTGTCGCGGTCGTACGACAGGCTGGTAACGCTACCGAATTCCGGCGCTGGCAGATCGCGAACGAATTTGCCATCGAGATCAAGCACGCGCAGGCGCTCCAGCAGGTCGCGCTTTTCCCGAACGATGATGTTTTTCTTCGTCACGACGAAGGATTCAAGCACCGCATCCTTCTGCTCGGGAAGTATTTGTCTCCAGTCCCTGAATTCGGGGGCGCTGACATTGCCTTTCAGCAGTCGCCCGTTCGGTGCCCCGGCGTTTGTCCAGGCGTAAATGGTGTCGCCAATCATCTCGATGTTCGCGTTGGCATCTTTCTCGTTAAAGATTACGCGCGGCGTGTCAGCGCTACCCGTTCTAACGATGGAAATCTGCGCGCGCTTGCCCTCGCCTGTCAAGTATTCCGTATACGGCGCATACTCGGCATCGCGAACACCGCCCCATTGCTTGGCGTCAGTAAATCGATGCACGACGGGCTGTCCGGCAAGCGGCTGCTCAAGATTTACGCGCTGCGTAAAGAGCGGTAGCTGCTTGCTTACCTGCTCTTTCGTGCGCGGTTGCACGTAGGCCACCGTGTTGTCCTTCGTCCACGATACGCCCCACGCCTGTTCGATCGGCTCAAACACTTTATCACCCGTTTTACTGTCGATGAAATACTGCGTCGGCAGCTCGTCGCCGGCAACCTGAATGCCGACGGCGATGATGCTGGCGTCGCGGGTGTATGACGTTCCCGATAGCGACGATTTGCCGGAAGGATCAAGCTTCACCGGGTCGAACAACAGCACCTCTTTGCCGTCCAGTCGCGTATAGAGTTTGGCCTGAGCTTCGCCTTTCACTTTGCGTGTGAAAAATTCGCGGCCTTTCTTGAACGAAGGCGGCGAGGTGATGGTTCGATCCGTGTAGCGCGTCAGCTCGTCTTTGAGACCTGGCACTTCCGGCGCATTTTTGGCGAGCCATGCCAGCGCGGAATCGTGTTGCGCGCGCGTCCACTTGACCACCTCTTCGTTTTTGTTGTCCTCAAGCCAGCGGTACGGGTCGGTGATCGCCATGCCGTGAACCATGTCGGTAACGGGACGCACAGGCGTGGCAGGAGGGTTCAGGGCCTGCGCATTGAGGGCAAGCGGAAAGATAGAAGTCGCGAGAGCAGCCAACAGGAATGTTTTCATAAAGAGGTGAATCGCTTACGCCTCGCGGCTCAGGAGCGCGCCGCGCTACGATGGTTAATGAGCAAAAACGCCGCGATAACGGCCAAGACAAAAAAGATCAAAGTCCACGCCGGGATCGGCAGGCCGAGGATCAGATCAATTTTGTTGCACTCCACGCTGCCCTTGAGCGCGCGAGCGAAAACGTCCATGAACGGCAGCGATTCCAGCATGTACGTGATGCCCATGCCGCAGCTCGGCAATGCATCAGCGGGCAGAGATTGAATGTAGAGATGACGCGCCGCGAGCGCCGCGCCGCTGCCGCCGGTCAAGAGCGCGAGCCAGCCAATCAGACGCGCCCCCGGCTTGTCCGGATTCATCACCGCCCCAACCAGAAAAACGAGCCCCAACGCGACCACCGCCACGCGCTGAAACCAGCACATTGGGCATGGCTCCAGCATCTGCACGTATTGCAGATAAAACGCATAAGCGATCAAGCCCGCGCAGATCAAAAAGCCCGTGAGGTAAGCGCTGCGGCGAGAGGGAAACAGGGCGAGTGGATTCATGGCATCTGTGAAGTATGAAGGTGGCGTGAGCGCGGTGGGCTGTGGCTGCGACGAATGACGGACGGGTTGGATGAAATGCGAGTTTTTCAGGTCAGGTGCGGATACGGCTTTTGGCTGAAACGTCTATTTTGTAGGGGCTACATGATATTTTCATTGATTATCGACTTCTAGACTTATTCGACGAAAGCACTATTGCAGCCGTCATTTCATAAAAAAAGCTGTTCAATGAAAAATCAATGCAGATGAATCGCGCCAAGTGCTTTGTCCGCCGCGCCTTCCAGTGCATCCGCCCGAAACAGCATCGGCAATTTGCTCTCACTATCAATATCGGGAAACACATCTGCCAGCACCGTCACCGACGCCACATTGCATTCGCCCAGCAAGTCCGACATCAGCAGCGCCACGTCTTGGGCGCGGTCGGTCGCATGAAGTTCCGCGCGGAAGCCTTCGGCGCCTTTTTCGTCAAACGGGTTTGACAACGAAAGACGAACCTCACCGCCTTCTGCCGTGCGATGCGCTGAGACCACGGCTTCGGGCTCACCGACACTGGAGCGGAACTTCCGAATGGCATTGGTGGCGAACAGTTGCAGCGACACCTCGCGTTGCGCAGCCCTGCCCTGCATCAATGCTGCGAGCGGCGAGCGCGGCGGC
>Ga0209181_10012819_pt1 | contig 10552 bp, 5 predicted proteins | sample MAT05_FD_187208 | JGI IMG/M metagenome (GOLD analysis project Ga0209181, IMG submission 187208) | Freshwater microbial communities from Lake Fryxell liftoff mats and glacier meltwater in Antarctica - MAT-05 (SPAdes) (version 2) | ecosystem: Environmental > Aquatic > Freshwater > Ice > Liftoff...
AGCGCTCGGACAGAAGAAGCAGAGCTTTGAGTGGGACGCGTATTTCTTCGTGCCGGAGAGCCTGAGGCTGCACGATCAGACGTACGAGAAAAACGAGATCTACGAGGATCTCCAGTCGTACGTGCGCTTCTCCGTACCGACAGTCCCGTTCGAGGCGCTCGCTGGTGAGGCGACGGACCGGCTGCGAGCGGCGCTCGGCCCAGGCTGCGACACCGACGCGGCGCTGCGCGAGTTACGCCTCTTCGCGTGTCTGGTACGCGCGTCGAGCGGGGTCGTGCGCAGGCGCATCCTCGGGCTGGTGAGCGCGCTGCCGGCGAGCGCCGCGGCCATCGCGGACGCGTCGCAGCGGCTGGTGCAGAGCGCCGCGCGCGTGTCCACGACGCTGCGCAGCGCTCTTGCCACTGTGCCGAGTGACGACGCGGCGCTCGGCGAGGCGGCGTCGTGGATCGACGAAGACGTGTCGCGCGCGCTCGAGGCGTTGCTCGGCTCGCTGGCGATCGAGCTGCGCAAGGCGGGCGTCGAAGAGCGCGTGGTCGCGATGATCGCCGCGGGCGCGGTCGACGAGGCGCGAGAGCGCGAGGCGCGCGGCCTCGAGGGCGTCGGTCACGCGAACGCGGGTGAGCGCGAGATCGAGCACCTCGAGTTTCGACGCCACGTGCTCAAGCGGTTCACCTCATCAGTGCTGTGGCTGACGCTCGAGGTGCGCGCCGGTGCGCGCTGGGCGCTCGAGCTGCTCTACGCCGTCGCGGCCAGCGTCGCGATGGGCTTCGCCTTCGTGCTGGCGATGCTCAACGGCGGGCACGCGTTGAACCCAGGCGCAGCGGACAATCTGTGGACGGGTGCGCTGCTCGTGGTGCTCGCGTACGCCGCGAAAGACCGCATCAAGGCGGCGCTGCAGGGCACGTTCTCGCGCGTCGTGCAGAAGCACTTCCCCGATCGGCGCTGGCGCATCCTCGATCGCGAGCGTGGCGTCCGCCTTGGTGAGGTCGAGGAGCGCTCGGCGTTCCTGCCGTTCAAGAGCGTGCCGGCCGAGGCGCTCGCGGTGCGACGCATGACGCGCACGCATCCATTCGAAGAGAGCGCCCGCCCCGAGCGCGTGCTCTGGCATCACAAGACGGTGACCGTGCACGGCGAGGACGTCGCTGCGGCCGACGAGCGCTTCACCGCGCTGACCGAGATCTTTCGCCTGAACGTGCGCCGCTGGCTCGATCACACCGACGATCCCAATCGCAAGATCGTCTTCGCCGATCCGAACGATCGGCAGATCTACTCAGCCGTCGCGCCGCGCGTATACAACATCGCGATCGTGTACCGCCTGCGCGAGCGCGGCGTCGACGCGACGTGGCATCGCATCCGCGTCGTCGTGACGCGCAAGGGCATCCGCCGCATCGATCGGATTTGCTAGAGCTCGGTGATGCGCAGTTCGACGGCGTCGCCACCGCGCCAGCTATCGGGGCGCAGGCTGCCGACGAGATCGATCTGCCCGTGCGCGGCGCCGATGCGACCGGCGAGGTCGTAGCCGAACGCTTCGATCGGCGTGCGTCCGCAGCGCAGCGACAGCTTCAGGTGGCGTTCCGACACGATCGAGGCGCGTACGACGGTCACTCCCGGGAGCCCAAACAGCGGCTCTTCGTTGCCGGCGCCGAGCGGCTCGAGCAGCGCGAGCTCGCGCGCCGGAGGAACGGTGAAGGTGCTGCCGTCGATCGCGAGATCGATCGGCGTCTCGGTGCGCGTCACGCCGAACGTCGCGCTCACGTCGCGGACCGCGTCGTCGAACATCGCGCGCAGTGACTCGACGCGCGGCGCGCGCACGGTGAGACCCGCGGCCGCTTGATGGCCGCCGAAGCGCTCGAGCACCGAGGCGCACGCGCTCACCGCGTCGAACAGGCGGAAGCCGTCGGGCGCGCGGCAGCTACCGTGGCCGATGCCGTCGTCGATGCCGATCACGACGACCGGCACATCGAAGCGATCGACGAGGCGCGCGGCGGTGATACCGACGACGCCTCGGTGCCAGCCCTCAGCGGCCACGACGATGCCGGCCGAGGGACGCTCGCCGTACACGTCGAGCACCTGTGCAATGGCCGCCTCGGTGACGGCGCGCTCGACCTGCTTGCGCTGCTCGTTGAGCGCGTCGATCTGCTGCGCGAGCGCGCGCGCTACCGCCGGTGTGCGCGCGCGCAGGAGCTCGAGCGTGATGGTCGGATCGCCGAGACGCCCGGCCGCGTTCAGCCGCGGCGCGAGGCGGAACGCGACGTCGATCGCGCCGAGCGGCGTGCCTGCACGTACGCGCGCGACGTCACGCAGCGCGACGATGCCGGGACGCGCGTGCTCGAGCGCGAGGTGCCCGAGCCCAGCGCGCACGAGGCGGCGGTTGTCGCCGTCGAGCGGGGCAACATCTGCGATGGTGCCGAGCGCGACCAGATCGAGCCACGGACGCAGGTCGAGCTTCTTGCCGAGGGCGACCCGGACGGCCGCCGCGAGCGAGAGGGCGAGCCCCGCGCTCGTCAGGTGCTTGTACGCAAAGCCGCACTCTGGACGATGCGGATTGAGGAACGCCATCGCCGGCAGCGTCTCCTCCGGCACGAGGTGATGGTCGACGACGAGCACGTCGATGCCGCGCGCCCGCGCCGCGGCGATGCGCGGATGATCGCTCGAGCCGCAGTCGCAGGTGACGAGCACCTTCGCGCCGGTGTCGACGACGCGCGCGAGCGCCTCATCGGAGAAGCCGTAGCCGCCGGAAAAGCGACTCGCGACGAGCGCGACGACCTCGCCGCCGAGCGCCTCGAGCACATCGGCGAGGAGCGCCGCGCTGGTCGTACCGTCGACGTCGTAGTCGCCGAACACGGCGATGCGCTCACCCGCGCGGATGGCGCGCGCGAGGCGATCGGCGGCGAGCGCGCGATCGAGCATCGCGTCGGGCGGCGTGAGATCGGCGAGCTTCGGCGCGAGAAAGTCGCGCGCCGCGACGGGATCGGTCGTCGACAAGCCGCGGTGGAGCAGCACCTGCGCGAGCGACGCAGAGACGTCGAGTACGCGGCCGAGCTCGCCCGCGGCGTGTGGGTCCGCGCGGCGGATATCGTGCCGCCCGAGCCGTGCGAGAGGCGACGGCGCAGCGAGTGGAGACAGCGCAGAGAGCGGCGCGGCTGGTGGAGACGGCACGAGCGAGGGCACTGTCATCGGTCGCGCCGGAGGGTAGCCCAGGGTCTGCGTGGAAGAGGCGCCGTTCATGCGAGCACAGACGACGGCCTCACGAAACGACTGACGAAAAGCCGCTCGCGTGGCGCCACTTGGCTGGCCGAACGCGCGCGCGCGGCGATCTCAGCGGTCAGATGACGCTCAGCTCGACGAGTTTGGCGGCGGAGCCGCGGTCGACGCGCCCGGCGTGGAATCTGCTGCGCCGGGCGTGGAAGTCGACGCGCCGCCTTCTTCCGCTGCGTTGGCACGCGCGCTCTCCGTCGCCTCCGATTCCGCATCGAGGCTCATCGAACTGTGATAGGCGCGACCAACCTCCGCTTCGTCGAGAAAGCCAACGATGCGGCCTTTGTTCGTCACCATCACCTCGCGCAGCCCGTGGCGCATCATCACCACGAGGGCGGTGTGTAAGTCGGTGTTCTCCTCGACCGTGACTGGACGCTGCATCAGGTCCGCGGCGATCGCGATGTTCGCCGCGTCCGGATCTTGCGCGAGCGCGCGCAGCACATCGCTCGTGATCATCCCCGCGACGCGTCGGTCGGCACCGATCACCGGGAACACGTCCTGCCAGTCGCTCGCCGCCACGCGTGCGACCACGTCGGCGGCGGCCATGTTTGGGTGGAGCACGTCCCAGGTTCGATCGCGGACCATGACGTCACGGACTCGGACCGTACGCAGCACGTCGAACACGAGGTCATGTCGATGCGCGGGCGAGTCGCGCCGCGTCGCGACCTGTGCGTGGTAGAGCTGCACCTTTCGTAGGCCGACCGTCGCGACGCCGATCGCCAGCATGAGTGGTACGAGCAGGTCGTAGCTGCCCGCGAGCTCGCAGACGAGCACGAGCGACGCCAGCGGTACGCGCGCGATTCCCGCGTAGAGCGTGCCCATCCCCACCAGCGCGAACGCGCCGGGATCGATCGCGGGGTCGACGAGGATCTGCGCCGCGCGGCCAAACGCGCCGCCGATCAAGCCACCAATCACCAGCGACGGACCGAAGTCGCCGGCGCTGCCACCCGAGCCGACGGTCAGCGATGTCGCGACGATCTTCAGCGCGGCGAGCGCGAGCAGGAGGCCGACGCCATTCCACCCATCGGGCAGCCAAACCGCCCCGGTGATCGCGACCTGAGCCGCGCCGTAGCCACCGCCAAGCAGGCCGATTCCGTGGCCCGCGCCGCCCGTGTCGCTGCGCGAGAGAAACAGCGCCGGCACGACGAGCACGCCGAGCATCGCGCCGCCCACCGCGGGGCGCGCCCAGCCGGGGACCGGCAGCCGAGCAAACCCGTCTTTCGCCGCCTTCAGAACGGCGACGAAGGTCGCGCCCCCGAACGAGACGACGACGGCCATCACCGCGTAGAGCGGCAGCTGCGCGAGCACGAGCGCGTAGTGCGGCGCGTGCGCGAAGAGCACTCCTGGTCCCATGAAAAAGATGAAGATCGAATAGCCGACCACGCTCGCGAGCACCGCGGGGACGAGCGCGTCGGTCTCGAAATCGTCGCGGTAGAGCACCTCGACCGCAAGCAGCGCGGCGCCGAGCGGCGTGCGAAACACGGCCGCCATTCCAGCCGCGATCCCCGCGACGAGCAACACGCGTCGCTCGCGCTCGGGGACGCGCAGCAGACGTCCGACCAACGATCCGAGCGCGCCGCCGATCTGCATCGTCGGCCCCTCGCGACCACCGGCTCCTCCAGTCCCAAGCGTCAGGACGCTGGCCAGCGCTTTCACGAGCACGACGCGTCGACGCAGCGCGCCGCCCCGATGGTGAAACGCGTCGAGCACGCTGTCCGTGCCGCCACCCTGCGTCTCAGGCGCGAACCGGTGCGAGAGCAGCCCACCGAGCAGCGCGCCAATCGCCGGCAAGACCAAGAGGACCCAAGGTCTGAACGGAGCGTCGCTCGTGTCGGCGCAGTTCTCGCCGGCAGCGCACAACGACTGATACCCAGCGAGCCCATGCAGCAGCAAATCGGTGACGTGCTCGAGCGCCCATACGAACGCGGTGCCGACGAGTCCCGCAGCAGCGCCTACCAGCGCCGCGTGCAGCAGCACGCGACCGAGCCGCTCGATGTCTAGCTGCGGACTCCGGCTCGCGACGGCGCGGTACACATCGACGAGCCGCCGCGATCCAGCCGCGAGCGCCTCGTCGGCGGCTTGACGTGTGGTCGGTCGCTCAGGCTTCGGGTCGTCCACGGTGCGCGGTATACCGCGCACAGCCATCGACGCCCGGCCCGATTCGGTCTGGACTCATTCGGTACGGCCGCTTCGGCGCCGTCGAACGAAGTTCAGGCCTTCTTCGCCGCGCCGACGCGTCCACCGCGCGGCGTGCCGGCGGCCTTCTCTGCAGGCGCGCGGAAGTAATGACGATCGAGCCATTCGGTGACCGGCGCCGCGACGTAGATCGACGAGTACGTGCCGATCGCGATGCCGATGATCATCGTCAGTGCGAAGTCGCGGATGACCGGAGTTCCCCAGATCAGGAAGCCCATCACCGACATCGCCGTGACCACCGAGGTCAGCACGGTGCGCGAGAGCGTCTGTGAGGTGCTGACGTTGATCACCTCGACCATCGATTTGCCACGCATGCGCCCGAGGTTCTCCCGGATGCGGTCGTAGACGACGATCGTGTCGTTCACTGAATAGCCGACGATGGTCAGCAGCGCGGCCACCGTGGTCAGCGTGAACTCTTTGCGCAGCAGGATCAGGATGCCCGCGGTGATGATCGCGTCGTGGAACATCGCGATGACCGCGCCTGGCGCAAAGCGAAGGTCGAAGCGGAACGCGATGTAGACCATGATCAGCGCCATCGCGAAGAGCAGCGACTTGATCGCCGAATCGCGCAGCTGGGCGCCGGCCTTTGGGCCGACCCACTCGACGCGGAGCGCTGCTTCGGGCGCGCGCTCGCCGAGCTCGCGGCGCAGGCCAGTGATGACGTCGTCAGCGATGCCGATGAGCGCGCACTCGTAGCGATTGTCGCCTTGCGTGAGGGCCCGACAGCCGCTCTCGCGGACGCGCGCGCCGGACTCGACCAGCGCCGCGCGGATCGCCTCAGGCTCCGCGGAATCCGACAGGCGCAGCGTGATCTTGTCGCCGCCCGGCGAGAACTTCGTCTCTTGGACGCCAGCGCGGCTGCCCTCGATGCCCTGCCGGAGGCGCGTGCGAATGCGCTCCTTGTCGGCGGCGCTGACCGCCGAGACCTCACCGATGCGGACGATGTACTGATTGGGCAAACCGTCGACGCTGAGGACTTCACCGGCGGTGTGCCCGATGGTCGCCATCGTCGTACGCAGCTCCGCGGCGCTGACGTTGCCGCTGAAGGCGAGCTGCATCTCGGTGCCGCCCTTGAAGTCGAGACCCCAGTTCGGCCCGGGGAAGAAGTACGTCCCGATGGCGAGGCTGAACGTGATCAGCGAGATGATCACGTTCGTGCGCCGCAGGCGCATGAAATCGAAGTACGCGTTGTGCTTGAAGAACTCCATCGTCTCACCCGATCCGGAGGTTCTGGACGCGGAGACCGCGCACGAGCCAGTCGAAGGCAATTCTCGAGCAGAACACGCCAGTGAAGATCGAGAACGTGATGCCGATGACCAGCGTCAGCGCGAAGCCCTTGATGGGCCCCGTGCCGTACTGGAAGAGCACGACGCCGGAGAGGAAGGTCGTGAAGTGTCCGTCGAAGATCGCTTGGAACGCGCGGCTGAAGCCCTGATCGACGGCGGCGCGAGGTGACTTGCCGTTGCGCAGTTCCTCGCGGATGCGCTCGTTGATCAGCACGTTCGCGTCGACGGCCATACCGACCGTCAGCGCGATGCCGGCGACTCCGGGCAGCGTCAGCGTGCCCTCGAAGAAGGCCAGCGTCGCGAAGATGAAGAGCACGTTCGCCGTCACCATCAGGTCGGCGATGACGCCGCCGACCTGGTAGTAGAGGCCCATGAACAGCGCGACCAGCAAGATGCTGGCGAGCGCGCCCCAGCCAGCCTTGGTGATGGCGTCGCGGCCGAGCGTCGGGCCGATCAGCTGCTCGTTGCTCTTGCTGATCGACGCTGGGAGCGCGCCGGCCTTGAGCACCACGACGAGATCGCGCGCCTCGGCCATCACCGAGTTGTAGTCGCGCATGCCGCCGAGCGTGATCTGCGCGCGACCGCCACCGATGCGCGTCTGAATCACGGGCGCCGACTCGACGCGGTCGTCGAGGACGATGGCGAAGCGGCGCTTGACGTTCTGCCCGGTGAGGCGCTCGAACACGTCTGCACCTGCGTTGCCGCGCTTGAACTGCAGCGAGACGAACGGCTTGTTCGTCTGCGGGTCGTTGTCGATGTACGCGTCTTCGATCATCTCGCCGCTGACGTCTGCGCGGGTGTAGAGAAAATACGTGCGCCAGGCCTCGTCGGCGGCGGCAGGTCCGTTGCGGTTCTTCGCGGAGCGGCGCGTGTCCTCGCGCTCGAGCTTGCCGATCGCGAGCGTGCGGCCCTCGGGGAAGCCCTCGGCGGCCTCGAGCGTCGCGACGTAGGCGGCGAGCTTGTCGCGCGAGCCGGCACCCTCGGCGATGAGGTATTGCACGACGACCGAGGGCCGCGACGCGCCGGCCGAGACCTGCTCGCTGCCGCGCGTGATGCCTTCCGGTAGGTCGCTGATCCCGGCGACGTATTGCGAGTCGTCGTCGACGATCTTGAACTCGAGCCGCGCCGTCTGGCTGATGATGCTGCGGATGCGGTCGAACGCGCTCGCGTCGGCGCCGGGGATCTCGATGATGATGTCGTTGTCGCGCGAGGTGACGTTGGTCTCGCGCAGGCCGAGCTCGTCGATGCGGTTCGACACCGTCTGCTTTGCCTGCTCGACCGAGAGGTCGCGGATGTTCTCGAGGCGGTCAGCGCGCATCTCGAGCGTGACCACGCGGCCCTCGCGGCTGGTCTCGCGGACGTCGCTGATCTTCTCGATGAAGGCGGCGTTGATCTTCGCGGCGTCGGCCGCGTTGACGAACGTGATCGACATCGCCTGATCGCCGACGTTGCGGACGGTGACCTTCTGGCGGAGCGTCTCGCGCTGCTCGCGCGTCACCGGCTCGTCGTCATCGGTGCAGACGGCCAGCGTGTGGCAGAGCTCGTCGGCGACCTGATCGGAGCGGCGGTCGCGCATGTCGCGGATCGCCTCGTCGACCTCGACCTCGTACGCGAGGCGCAAGCCACCACGGATGTCGAGACCAGGCGCGATCCGGCCGGCGAAGTACTTCTTCACCCAGCGAGGCGCGGGCGCCCATTGATCGATGCTGGGCCAGAGCGCCAGCGTGGCGACCACGAGGAGCGTCGCGAAGATTCCGAAGCGGAGATACCAACCCCTGTCCATGCCAGTCCTCTCGGGGAAGCGATTCTCGGAAAGAGCGCTCGTAAAATGATGGTGCGAATCAGCGTGCGTCGGGCGCCCGAGGCAGCGCTATCCGTTCTTGGCCTTGTCGGACTTCTCGTCGGTCTTGGCGTCAGCCTTGGCCTTGTCGTCGGCCTTCTTGTCCTTCGACTCGACGGCAGCGACCGGCGCGTCGAGCCCGGCGATGTGCGAGCGCAGCACGTTGATCTTCACGCGGTCGGCGATGATCAAGTTCACGTCGTTGTCGGTCAGCTCCGCGATCTCGCCGCGAATGCCGCTCGAGGTGCGGACCTTGTCGCCGCGCTTGAGGCTCTTGAGCAGCGCATCCGCCTCGCGCTGCTTCTTCTGCTGCGGACGAATCAGCAGGAAGTAGAAGACCGCGAACATGACGGGCAGCAGGATGAACTGTGAGGAGCCCCCCAAGCAGCCTGCCGGACCCGCCGCGTCGCCTGCACCACCGCCAGAAGTGGCGCCGGTTGATTCGGGCTGTAGCCAGGTCAGGAGCTCGACGATCGTCAGCAGCACAGGGAATCCTCTCGAATCAGGCCACACACCGCGCTGGGGCTGACCATCACGCGGCCCCCCGGAATGAAGGACGGCCGTGACGGAAAGCTCCCCGTGGAGCGGGTGAGGCGCGCGTTTCTACTCTGAAGGCCCTACCCCGTCAACCGCGGGAACCGCGCGGGGCAATGCGGCCCCGCCGGTCGATGCTCGTCGCGCACGCTGCACGCGCCGCGACTCACGGCATGGCGACGCCTGCGTCCGGCGACCCGGCTGCCGCGGTGCCCGCGTCGGACGCCCCCGCGTCGCCAGACGAGACGGCGGCCGCGCCCGCGTCGGCGTCCGCGGCTGCTGCTGCTGCTGCTTCAGCCTCCAGCTGCGCTTCCATCTCGGCCATGGTCAGCATGCGACCCGTCGGCGGGGGCGCGCCGCCGCCCGCTTCGCCGCTCGGCTCGGGCGTGATCGGTGTCTCTGCCTCGTCGTCGACCTGCTGCATCATCTCTTGCATCGTCGAGGTCCGCGGCTGGGCGGCGCCGCCAAACCAGCGCGAGCCGATCAGCGTGATCTCCGGCACGTAGGTCACGACCATCAGCCCAATCAGCATGAAGCCGACGAACGGCAAGACGCTCTTGGTGATGTGTCCGACCGGCTTGCCGAACAGCGTGCTCGCGACGAAGAGATTCAGGCCGACAGGCGGCGTCAGATAGCCGATCTCGAGGTTGACGATGAAGATGATGCCGAAGTGGATCGGGTCGACACCGACGGCGATAGCCATCGGCGCGAGCAGCGGCACGAACACGAAGATCGCGCTCATGATGTCCATGAGGCAGCCGACCACCAGCAGCAGCACGTTCACGGCGAGCAGGAATTGCCAGACGCTCAGGTCCTGGCGCTCGATCCACTCGGCCGCCATCGCCGGGATGCCCTCGCCCTCGAGGAACTCGCCGAACGCCGTCGCGATCACCAAGATGACGAGGAAGGAGCCGAGCAGGACGCCAGTCTCCTTGAAAATCTTCGGCAGATCTTTGATCTCGATCGCGCGGTGAATGAACACCTCGACGAGCACCGCGTAGACCACCGAGCAGGCCGCTGACTCGACCGCATTGAAGATGCCGAACGCGATGCCGCCGAGGATGAAGCCCGGGAACATCAGCGCCCAGAAGCCGTCGCGCGTGGCGCGTCCGAGCTTGGTTAGCGAGAACGTCTGTCGCGGCGTCTTGTCGACGATGCCGCGGTAGAGCGAGACGCCCATCAAGATGCCGCCGATGATGAGGCCTGGGCCGAAGCCGCCGCCGAACAGCGCCTCGACTTGGATCGGAGACGCGGTGTTGACGATCGCGTAGACGATCATCGGGATCGACGGCGGGATCAGGATGCCGAGCGAGCCGGCGCTGGTCACGAGGCCGTGCGCGAAGGTCTCTTTGTAGCCCTGCGCGATCAGCGCCGGCGCCATCATCCCGCCGATCGCGACGACCGTCGCCGGCGACGAGCCGCTGATCGCCGCGAAGAT
>Ga0209181_10012822_pt1 | contig 10550 bp, 8 predicted proteins | sample MAT05_FD_187208 | JGI IMG/M metagenome (GOLD analysis project Ga0209181, IMG submission 187208) | Freshwater microbial communities from Lake Fryxell liftoff mats and glacier meltwater in Antarctica - MAT-05 (SPAdes) (version 2) | ecosystem: Environmental > Aquatic > Freshwater > Ice > Liftoff...
TTGAAATGATAGCGAAATCGAAGACCGGGCCGACGCGATCGGCCCCGCGGGCCCGCCGCAGGGGAGGCCGAATTGGCACCCGCTCGCAGGACGGTCCGGATCGCGAGGGGATTCCATGGGTTGCGAGCGGCAGCCCCAGCTGGCTCATTCACCAGAATAAGAATTGAGACCTGATATCGCCCGGATCGATCGGATGGTTCGCGGAGAACCCCAGCTGGCTCATTCACCAGAATAAGAATTGAGACTCAGTGGTCTTCTTCGTCGCGATCGAGCGCGCGGAGCTCGCGCGCGAGCTCCAGCGTCCCCAGCTGGCTCATTCACCAGAATAAGAATTGAGACTCGAGCACGCGGTCAGCCCGAGACGCCGACACGGCGTCTCCCCAGCTGGCTCATTCACCAGAATAAGAATTGAGACACGATCTGCATGTCCGTCACGGCCTTCGTTTCGGACGCGCCCCAGCTGGCTCATTCACCAGAATAAGAATTGAGACCTCTTCTCTTCCTGACGTCGGTGACGCTCTGTGATCGCCCCAGCTGGCTCATTCACCAGAATAAGAATTGAGACAACGTGGCCGCGCCGTTGAACGTGGCCGCTCCGTTGAACCCCAGCTGGCTCATTCACCAGAATAAGAATTGAGACATCCCGACGGCCTCGGCCAGCGCCGCCTGCGCCATCCCCCAGCTGGCTCATTCACCAGAATAAGAATTGAGACTAGCCAATCATGGTCGTCTGTGCTCCCGGGGGCGCGGCCCCCAGCTGGCTCATTCACCAGAATAAGAATTGAGACTAGAGCTTTATAAGCCTCTGGGATACGGTCGCTCCGACCCCAGCTGGCTCATTCACCAGAATAAGAATTGAGACCAGTAGTACCCGTACTCGACCAGCGTGATCGCGACGCCCGCCCCAGCTGGCTCATTCACCAGAATAAGAATTGAGACCCGTCGCGGCGGCACTTCAGGTCCATGAGGTAGCCCCCCGCCCCAGCTGGCTCATTCACCAGAATAAGAATTGAGACTAGACGGCGCCCACGGTGCCCGAGTCGCTCACGGCGCCCCAGCTGGCTCATTCACCAGAATAAGAATTGAGACAAGTCGGCGCCGGGCGCGTCGACGAAGTGCACGCCCTCGGCCGCCAGCCCCAGCTGGCTCATTCACCAGAATAAGAATTGAGACCATGGACCACGTACGGAGCGCCGTCGGTTTCCCACGAATTGCCCCCAGCTGGCTCATTCACCAGAATAAGAATTGAGACGGCGTATGACGACCCCCGCCCTCCCCGCCCTCCCCGCCCCCCAGCTGGCTCATTCACCAGAATAAGAATTGAGACCTGACGTAGTGCCGGCCGCTCTCCATCTTGGTGACCACCCCCAGCTGGCTCATTCACCAGAATAAGAATTGAGACTAGACAAACCGCTCGGACTCGATCTCTTCGGCGTAACCCCAGCTGGCTCATTCACCAGAATAAGAATTGAGACCCCCCGGAGGCCTCCTGGTCCGCGCCGAGCTGGACGCGCCCCAGCTGGCTCATTCACCAGAATAAGAATTGAGACACGAGTCGCGCGGCCAGCTCATCCGCCTGATCCCACGCCCCAGCTGGCTCATTCACCAGAATAAGAATTGAGACCACCGATCCGGATGGGAGCGCCGGAGGCCGTCTACCCCCCAGCTGGCTCATTCACCAGAATAAGAATTGAGACCTCTGAAGTGCTGCTTGAGCCTTCGTGTCGGTGGCCAGCTCCCCAGCTGGCTCATTCACCAGAATAAGAATTGAGACGTCGGCATCGGCCTCCATGTTCACGGCCATGTCGTCCCCCAGCTGGCTCATTCACCAGAATAAGAATTGAGACCTCCTGCTCCGGGTCTGCGCGGCGTCCTTGCCTCGCCAGTGGCCCCAGCTGGCTCATTCACCAGAATAAGAATTGAGACTTGAGGTCGGCGAGCGTCAACCACGTCGGGCCGTTGTCCCCCAGCTGGCTCATTCACCAGAATAAGAATTGAGACGCGAGTACGTGGCCCTTGATTTTTCGGACGTTGGCCCCCAGCTGGCTCATTCACCAGAATAAGAATTGAGACTCGATGAAGGTCATGTTGTTCGCCACGGCTTACTCTCCCCCAGCTGGCTCATTCACCAGAATAAGAATTGAGACACCGCTTCGCGACGTACATCAACGGCATGATGGTCGGACCCCCAGCTGGCTCATTCACCAGAATAAGAATTGAGACATGCCCTCGGTGCCTCTGACGGCCTCGCCTACATCGACCCCAGCTGGCTCATTCACCAGAATAAGAATTGAGACGATATCAGCCTTGAGGGCTTCCCACGAGACGAGCCATTCCCCAGCTGGCTCATTCACCAGAATAAGAATTGAGACCCGCGCTACCCGCTCGTAGCTCCCCTCGACGCCCCGCTCCCCAGCTGGCTCATTCACCAGAATAAGAATTGAGACAAGGAAATATCATGTTGGTCACTCCGTCCATTTTGTTGCCCCAGCTGGCTCATTCACCAGAATAAGAATTGAGACTTTATCTTCGCACGCGCTCGCACGTTCGCGGCGTTTGCCCCAGCTGGCTCATTCACCAGAATAAGAATTGAGACCAGGGCCATCTGCACGTTTTGTTTCGCGCCTTCTCCCGCCCCAGCTGGCTCATTCACCAGAATAAGAATTGAGACTCGGGGAAGACCACGTGGGGCTTCACGAAGCCTGTGAGCCCCCAGCTGGCTCATTCACCAGAATAAGAATTGAGACACCATGGTCGGGATCCTTTCGCCGGATGCGATGCGCCTCCGGACCCCAGCTGGCTCATTCACCAGAATAAGAATTGAGACTGAAAGAGCCGCCCGCCGACGACGACGACATCGAGACCCCAGCTGGCTCATTCACCAGAATAAGAATTGAGACGACTACATGGGCGCCGCAGAGGGTGACCCGCTCGGCCCCAGCTGGCTCATTCACCAGAATAAGAATTGAGACGACTTCACGATCCGCCGGGCCTTCTTTGCCAGGCGAGCCCCAGCTGGCTCATTCACCAGAATAAGAATTGAGACTACTCGCCGAGCTACACCCGGTCCATCACGGGTACGCCGCCCCAGCTGGCTCATTCACCAGAATAAGAATTGAGACCCCAAGTTCCACCTCGCACGCAAAGCACCACGGGGCTCCGGACCCCAGCTGGCTCATTCACCAGAATAAGAATTGAGACCGTTCGGTGCGTTCGGTGCGTTCGGGCATGGGGTCCTCCCCCAGCTGGCTCATTCACCAGAATAAGAATTGAGACACTGTCTTAGGCGAAAAGGGTAAAACCGCATCAGACGGACCCCAGCTGGCTCATTCACCAGAATAAGAATTGAGACTCCGAGACCATGACGGGAATCCCGAGGGTGTCGAGATCCCCAGCTGGCTCATTCACCAGAATAAGAATTGAGACTTATTCTGCTCCGCGCCGGCTCGTTCATCGAACTGATCCCCAGCTGGCTCATTCACCAGAATAAGAATTGAGACTGATCGGGCATGGTGATCGCCGCGCCCTTGCCCTTCGCGAGCCCCAGCTGGCTCATTCACCAGAATAAGAATTGAGACCTCAGCGAACCCGCTGTCGCTGCGCGAGCAGCGCAGTTCCCCAGCTGGCTCATTCACCAGAATAAGAATTGAGACTTAACGAGAGGAGAGATCCCCTTGTAGCCTCTAGCGTCCCCAGCTGGCTCATTCACCAGAATAAGAATTGAGACCCCGGGTTGGCTCGTTGGAGCTCGGGCCACCATGCGGGGCCCCAGCTGGCTCATTCACCAGAATAAGAATTGAGACATGTTCGGATCGAGGGTCATCGCATAGGCGCGATCGGTCTTTCGCCCCAGCTGGCTCATTCACCAGAATAAGAATTGAGACCGTTTTACGATTCCGAGCAGGACACCACCCCAGGGTGTCCCCAGCTGGCTCATTCACCAGAATAAGAATTGAGACGTCGGATTCTTTGGCGCGATGTGTTCTTCGGGCGGCAAGGTTCCCCAGCTGGCTCATTCACCAGAATAAGAATTGAGACGCGCAAGTGAGGCGGGCCCTCGTGAGGCGGGCCCCCCCCAGCTGGCTCATTCACCAGAATAAGAATTGAGACGTCATGAGCTCGCGGCACAGGTGGCACGTCCAGCCCTGCCCCCAGCTGGCTCATTCACCAGAATAAGAATTGAGACTACCTTCGGCGAGTTTGGGAACGGCTTCGCGATGGTGCCCCAGCTGGCTCATTCACCAGAATAAGAATTGAGACCGGACGACGACGCGCGGCGCCTCGCCACGCTCGCCGCCCCAGCTGGCTCATTCACCAGAATAAGAATTGAGACCTGGCCGATCTCCTCGCCGCCTCCCCCGTCCTCCGCGCCCCAGCTGGCTCATTCACCAGAATAAGAATTGAGACCTGGGGCCTCGAATGGGCCAGCAGGCGCTCGCGTTTCCTATCCCCGACCTGCGCTTCGAGGCGATCGATCGACTGGCTCACCGCGGCCTGCACGCGCCCGAGCTTGCGCGCCGCCGCGGTGAAGCTGCCCGCGATGGCCACAGCGCGGAGCGTGCGGAGCTGTTCGATGATGACACCTTCCAGCATGGCTGAGTCAGACCGCGTCCCGGATGTTGTTGACCAGATCGTAGATGTCCTTGGCGTTGGAGACGATCTCTTCAATCACGGAGAGCATCTCGCCAGGATGCTTGAGGCTGGACATCGTCTGGGTGAAGGTCGTGTCATCCACCTTCACGCCGGCCTCGGTGAGCAGCATGGCCATGTCGTCGGCGAACTTCTCACAATTCATGTAGACGTCGCTGGCCGCCTTGCCTTTGCGCTTCATGTTCATCAGCCTGGCGCCGACCTGCACACCCTCTTTGAGGCTCCCCGCCTGCTTGACCTTGGCCTCCAGCGCGGTGATGCTCTTGAACATCTTGTCGATGCCCTGGCGAATGCGCGTGACCTCGTTGCGGTATTTCTTCCGGGCCCCCTCGGCGGCGTCGGCCTTCGACTTGGACTTGCCGTAGATCTCCTTGGCGAAGAGGGCGATCTTCTTCCTGGCGCTCTTGTCCTTCTTCTCTTTCTCGATCACCTGCCGCTGCTTGTCGGTGAAATAGGCGCCCATACTCTTCAAGAGGTCGGCCCGGAGCTTCTTCTCGCCCTTGGTCGCTTCGTGAATGATCTTGGCAAGCTCGTAGATCGTCTGGACGAGCCCGACCCAGGCGGTGATGTCCGCGCCGCCGGTAGCGACGAGCTCAAATGCGGTATTGGTGATGGAAACAAGCTTGAACGCGCTCCTGACGACCGTCGCCGCCCGCGCCTCGAGCAGGTTCCTGTCGCCCTGGGCTTCCTTCTGGAGGCGGCCCTTCACCGCGCTGTTGATCTGGCCCTGCAGCGCCTTGATGGCGTTCTGCACGCTCATCGTCGTCGAGGAGGCCATCTTCTTGGCCTCCTCGCGGTCTTTCTTCTTGATGAGATCGCGCACCTTGCCTTCCAGCGCCTTGATCTCCTGCGAGATCACCTGCGTGTAGCGGGCGATCTCCTGGTTCGCCGTGGCGACGCAGCGGTCGACCTTGCTGGAAGGCAGAGCGCTCTTGGCGTCGATGGTCACGGTGACGGTGACCTTGGTGTCACCCACATCGAGGATCTTCGGGTTTGGTTTGCTGGGGCAGAGATCCGCGACAATGGTCTTGGTCAGGGTCGGCATGGGGCGCTACCTCCTCCTTTCGGCGGTGAAGGACATTGCTCGAAGGATCGGGCTCATGACGCGGAGGACGGGCTGGAGACGGAGCCCGCGCTGCCCACGTCCGCGAGGCGGCTGAGCACGCGATCGAGGATGAACAGGCGGTCCGGCGTCGGGAGCGAGGCGGCCAGGTAGACCGTGAGGGAGCGAGTCTCCGCGCACTGGACGAGGCCATGCCAGACCTGACGGAGCCAGTCCATCCAGACGGGCGTCCGGGGAGGTATCGCCCCTGCCATCGCTGCTGTCGTCACCCCCTCGGTGAGCTTCTCCTCGAAGCGCTCGAGCCGCTCCTCGGCTTCCACGACGATCTGGCGCATTACCACCTCAGCGCGCTCGAGCGCCTCGGTCGCGGCGGCGTTCTGGGCCCGACGCACGGCGGAGCGGGTGCGCTCCTCTCCGCCGGGGAGCGCGTCTGTCACGCGGAGGATGCGGCTGCGCAGCGCGGACATCTCCGAGCCTTGCAGCAGCCGCAGCTCCGACATCACCTTCTCGGCGGTTGTCAGCCAGGCGAGCGAGTCGATGATGAAGCGCGGGTCGCCGCGCTGATAGTTATCCATGAGCTCCTTCAACGTAGCGAGGTGCGCGCCCAGCCTCTCGATGCGCAGGAAGAGGAACATGAGTTACTCCGGTGTGAGCTTCCAGCTCCGGCTCCCGTCACGCTGCTCCTCGCCCACCCACTCGAGTCCTTCTTCGAGTAGGGTGAGGTGGAGCTGCGTCACGGTGGAGGGGCCGCCGCCCAGGTTCTTGATCGCGTCGGTGTCTACAAGGACAGCGAGATCCGGCTGCTCGGTCGGGCGCGTGACCGCGACGCGCTCGACAGCCTCGGAGACCCGCTGGAGGAGCGTCGCGATGGGCTCGCCCTGGAGCGCCGCCTCGGCGCGCTGCCTCCCAGCCTCGGGATCAAAAGGGTGCTTCGGGGACGCCTCCCGCATCTGCTCGCGCAGGAGCGTGCGGCGAAGCAAGCGGCGGAGCAGCTTGTTGTTCGTCTCGCGGACCATCTCGCGGATAACCGTGTCCGAGAGGGGGACGCCGCCGCTCTGCTGCTGCAGGTCGAGCAGCTCGTCGGCGAGCTCGCGCTGGAAATCGGCCTCCCAGGTCGCGGAGAAGTCGTAATCGACGGCCATGGCCTTGAGCAGCCGCTCTTGGCCGTCGGCGGCGGCGCGGACCTCCTCCTCTTCGAGCGCCCTGAGCTCGGTCGCAAAGGGGCCCTGCGCGGCGCGGGCGTCCTTCGTCGTGAGCGCGTCGAGCGCCTCGCGGAGCGCTCTCGCGGCGGTCGCGGCCACGATGGATGGTGCGGTGGGCTCAGCGGACTCGGCGGGGATGACGCCAGTGATGACGATCGGCAGGGTGATCGCGACCCGGCTGAAGCGAAGCCGAGGGATTGGCAGCCCACGGAGCAGCTCATTCTGGCGATAACGGTCGGCGATGCGGAGCGCCTCTACGTCGGCCACGCTGCGCGCGGAGGCGACGCTGGCGACGAGCGCGCCGAGCACATCGGAGAGCTTGAGCTTCGGTTTGTGTGGATCCATGGGAGCGCAAAGGGCGAGAGAGGACCGCCGGGCGCGCGGTTCGCCGGGCGGCCTCGGGCTTCAGCTCGGGCTCAGATGGAGCTGAGCAGGAGCTTGTTGTGCGTCGGATCGAGCCCAGCGATCATGTAGTTGACCCCGCCGATCGACAGCTTGGAGCCGGCCGTGAACCTGCTGATGTCCCCGTCGATCACCATCTCCGTGACGACGGTAGTGACGGTTGTCCTGGGGTCCAGCAAGCCAGGGGCAGACTTGCTTGCCAACGGGGCCTTCATCCTGCTCCTCGTGCCGAGGGCTCTGGCAGCGTTCTTGACAGAGATCGTGGTACCTGCCGGGGCCACAGCGGCGAGCGCAGGCGCGAATGTCAGTGTTTGGGTATCCGCTGCGACCGCGCTGATCGTGTGGACAACACCTCCGAGCATGAACGTCGCGTTGGCCATCACTGCGGCGACGTCTCCTGTAACCGTGACGGTGGTGGCGGTAGCGGTGGTGTCCGCGCTGAGGGTCAGCACTCTCGTCCCGCCGCTGCTCTGCTTCTCCTCGATGACGTTCTCGAGGAGGGTCATCAGGCGCTCGGTGCCGGCGGGCATGTCCTGGTTCTTGACCTGGACCATGACGTGCATGTCGAAGGTTCGCTCCTCCTTGTCCGAGGTCGAGCTCTTCTTCTGGTAAGCGGTCTTCGAATGGACCGACGCGTTCACGAACCAGGCTTTGGCCGATGCCGACGCCTCCACCACCTGCTCGAAGTTCTGCTCCGAGTGCGACTCCGTGACCGAGGTGATCTTGGCGTTGAACTCGATGGTCCCGCTCTCCACCGCGACGTACGGGATCGGCAGCATCGTGATGAAGGGGACGGTGAGGGTGAAGTCCTGGTCTTGCCCCTCATCATCCTTCCGGACGTACCTCTCCTCTAGGGTCGCTGTGAGCTTCGTAAGATCGACCCTATCACAAACGTACCCGTCCGCGCCGAATATTGAGAAGCTCCGGCTTGCTCGGGTCGGCCACGCAGCGCCCCTCCTGGCGCTGCGTGGCCTCGCGCCGCGGCGGATGCGAACGATTCATGGGCGCCGACCGATCTCCTGGCAGGAGAATTACCACACCCCCACACCGACAGGACCTCGCGATGGACATCCTACCCCGAATTGGCCGGCCGGAGCGCCGCGATCTGCTCCAGATGGGTCGCAAGAGCGGCGACCCCGCGACGGCGCTGCACTTCCAGATCATCGCGCGGCTCGGGCTGCGCAAGACCAGCTCCGAGGTCGCCGAGGAGCTCGACGTCGCGCGGTCGACGGTGGTCCGGACCGCGCACCGGTACGCCGAGGAAGGCCTCGCGGGGCTCTACGACAAACGGCGCGGCAACGGCAAACCGAAGGCCGACGAGGGCTTTCGGCATCACGTCATTGGGCTTCTTCGGCGCACGACGGAGGACGTTGGCTTCCAGAGACCCACCTGGACGCGCGAGCTCCTACAGATGACGCGGGACGGGTGGGCTCGTGTCAGCGTCGGCGCGATGGGCCGCGCGCTCGCGCATGTCGGCGCGCGGCTCGGGATGCCAAACCCGGTGGTCCTTTGCCCGTGGAAGCGCGATGCCCGCGAACGTCGACTGGACGAGCTCCGAGCGCTCGAGAGGGGCGCCAGCGCCGAGGAGCCCGTGCTCTATTCGACGAGGTCGACATCCACCTCAACCCCAAGATCGGTCGCGATTGGATGCTCCGCGGGGAACAACGCCGCATCGTCACCCCGGGTAAGAACGAGAAGTTCTCGCCTGGCCGGCGCGCTCGATGTCCGCACGGGCGTGCTGCACGCGACGGGCACCACGCGAAAGACCGCCGCCCTGTTCTGCGATCTTCTGAAGCTCCTCGCGAACAGCTACGGCGCGCAAGTCCGGCGAATCCACCTCATCGTCGACAACGACGTCATTCACTCGGCCCGCGCGACCCGTCGTACCTTCGAAGAGCTCGGCCACCGCATCGTCCTCCACTTCCTGCCGCCCTACTGCCCCGACGCGAACCGCATCGAGCGCGTCTGGCAGGACCTCCACGCCAACGTCACCCGCAACCACCGCTGCAAGACCATGAAGGCCCTGCTCAGCAAGGCACGAACCTACGTCGAGGGGTATGTCTGGCGCCGCGTCACCGGCCTCGCTGCGATTCTTCAGCGGGCGGCATGATGTTGTTCGAGAATCATGGCCAGTAATTTAGCCCGTCGAGCAAGTCGTCTGGCATATGCCCACGGTATGCCCACTGCCACACGCTCACATGCACCTCGGCGACCACGCGAGCGTCGGCCGTGGTCGCGGCATGGATCGTGAGCTGATCATCAAGTTCAATCATACATCCTATTCAGTCCGGTAGCTCGGACGCCGGAGCCACACCCAGGTGATCCGGCTCCGCGGTGTGGTTCGGTCTACCGTGCTCGCCTGCGCCCGCTCAACCAGGCAAACAGCACGGCGCCTGGCACGGAGACCAGCATCGCCACGACGATGCGCGTCGCGAGCGGCCACGGCAGGCCGCTGACGACGTAGCCCGGGACACCGAAGACCACGCACGCGAGCGCGAAGAGCCAGCGCCAGGTGGAGCGCTTCATTTCGGGCACATCTCCGCATAGGCGCTCGCCGCTCCACCGACCGCCGTGCAAGCGGCGGCGACGAAGAGCGAGCAGGGAATCGCGAGGCCGCCGACGGTGACGACACTCACGGTCGAGCACTGGATCGTGATGGCCGAGCAGCCGGCGATCCCCGCCATGGCCGAAGCGATGCGGCAGGCCTTCCCCCACGAGGCGCGATCCCACCCCGGCGGGGGGCGTGAGATCCTCCGCCGCCGAGCGGCGACGGGAGCCCGACGTCAAGTATTACCAGTGTGTCGCGCATCCTCGGCGTCTACTGGACACCGAAATTGACGCCAGCGCGATGCGCTGCCCAGGTGCGGCAAGGCACGGTCGCGCCATGGTTTCCTCCGGCGTCCAGGCACGCAGCCGACGTGAACGACCTCCGAAGATCCAGCCTCCGCCGGCGAAGAATCCCCCGCCTCCTCCCCAACCCCAAGCGTAGGCCTTGCTTGCCTCCCCGAGCGCTCCCCGAGCGCCCGCCCCACCGCCAAAGCTCGCCCCGCTCCCCTCCCGGATTGGATCTCCGCTCTCCCCGGCCGCGTCTCCTCTGCCGCAGATCGCGCCCCTGCTCCGAAGATTGAGCCGACGTAGCCGAGGTGGCCAAGCGCATGCGCGACCGGGCCGTGAGGTGGCTCCGCCGTCGTGGCTACATCGACGAGCGCGCCGCCGAAGAGCGCAGCAACGAG
>Ga0209181_10012823_pt1 | contig 10550 bp, 9 predicted proteins | sample MAT05_FD_187208 | JGI IMG/M metagenome (GOLD analysis project Ga0209181, IMG submission 187208) | Freshwater microbial communities from Lake Fryxell liftoff mats and glacier meltwater in Antarctica - MAT-05 (SPAdes) (version 2) | ecosystem: Environmental > Aquatic > Freshwater > Ice > Liftoff...
ATTCATCGAATTACCTCCCAGAAAATTACCTATCAAAATTACCCCGCAGGAAAATTACTTCCCAGAAAATTACCCGCAGGAAAAGTAACTATCCAGCCGCCCCTAAATACTTATGATTTCCGACCTCGGAGAGGTCAAAGGTTTGTAGAAATGCATCGGGTTGGCATTAATTCCCGACCTCGGAGAGGTCGAACGTTTGTTTCAACGCTATTTTCTGCAAACCTTCGACCTGTCCGAGGTCAGGAAAACATTGAAATGCTACATTTCTACAAACCTCTGACGGCTCCGAGGTCGTATGGCAAAAAGCATTTCAAAGCGGCTGGATAGTACCAAAAAATTACCTCTTCAGAAAATTACCTCTTCAGAAAATTACTCGCAGAAAATTACCTCTTCAGAAAATTACCTCTTCAGAAAATTACTCGCAGAAAATTACCTCTTCAGAAAATTACCTCTTCAAAAAATTACTCGCAGAAAATTACCTCTTAAGAAAATTACCTCTTCAGAAAATTACTCGCAGAAAATTACCTCTTCAAAAAATTACCTCTTCAAAAAATTACTCGCAGAAAATTACCTCTTCAAAAAATTACCTCTTCAAAAAATTACTCGCAGAAAATTACCTCTTCAGAAAATTACCTCTTCAAAAAATTACTCGCAGAAAATTACCTCTTCAAAAAATTACCTCTTCAAAAAATTACTCCTCAGAAACTACCCTCCAGGAAAAATCACTGTACAACAAACCAGGGCCAGCATGGCATTCTCCTCATCGGGAGACAGGTCGCGCAGCAGAGAAAGGGCGCGGGGATTGGGGCTATCGGTTTTGGCGGGATTGATGATGGTAGCGGCGGTTTTGTTGCCGAAGACCACTGGAAACTGGCTTTCCAACGGATCGAATTCCAAGCGGGCCATCAGTCGGCTGTCGCGTCCGGCGGCGAGCAAGGCGCCATTCGCGAGGGTTCCGAATGGCGCATTGTTGACCCAAATCTCAATTTCCTTGGCTTTTTTGTTCAGAATAAACTCCCGGTCGCTGGTGCGGGCGACTACTACGGTATTTTTACCGCTCGGTCGATATACATAGGACAGCACGGGCTCGTGGTAGATCGTCGTCAATACGCCTTCACTGATGCTGTCGAACCATCCCGGTTTTTTCACTGCAACGCGATTGAGCGAGAGCAGAGCGGGCATTTCGCGATCCCAGGGGATGAGTGTGGTGGTCTGGCTGCGCAGCCGACTGCGGAGGCGTTCGAGCAGCGAGCGCCAGGCTTTGGTGTCAGGACTAAGGCTGATATTGAAAATGGCACGTGCGATGGTCCAAACCACGCCGACGACAAAAGTTGAAACCATAAGAAGCATGAATAGGAGGCTTAAAATTCCTTTTCCCATTGGGCGGCGTTTTTTGTGGAGGTGAAGAAACTGACTGCTCATACAGATTGCTTTGTATGCTGCAAACAACCGGGTTTTGTAGAGAATGTTGCCGCGCTTTTTCGATCAACCTCCTGGAAACGAAGATTGACTCCGGTCAACGCAACAACGTCACCTGTCCTTTTTCAGATTTTTCCTCCCCTTCACCTTTCAATTTATATCGAAACGTATACGCATAGATATCCGCCATTGCCTGTGTGCCGTTGAGGGTGGTACCGTCCCAGCGCTCCGTAGGCGTGTATCCCTGAAACACCAGTTCGCCCCAGCGGGAATACACGTTAAACTCCAGATACTCGACATCGCAATAAAGCAGGACCGGTGAAAAAAGGTCGTTCGCACTGTCGCCATTAGGGGTAAAAGCATTGGGTTGGAATACTTTACAACAGGAAGTGGCAGGCTCGGTTTGGGTATAAGTAGCCGTAGAAGTACCACAAAGACCCGTCACCGTGACCGTGTATGTCCTGAAATCTTTGATGATCAGGGTATCGGCCTTGCTGCCGTCCGACCAGAGATAAGTCGTTGCGCCGTCGGCGATGGCTTGCAGGCGGCGGGGCAGGGGAGCGCAGGTATCTTTCAGGGGGGCGGCTTCAATCTTCACTTCGAGGTTCCCTGCCTCCACCTCGAACACGGTGCGGAGGTTGCTGCATGAATCCTGCACTTCAACCGAATAAATACCGGGTGCATTCGCACTGATTTGCGGCGTAGTGGCACCGGTGCTCCACAGGTATTTCTGACCCATCGTCTGGGGTTTCAAAACAAAGCCCTGCACCGTGTCGCAAAGTGCAACTTCTGATGTGTCGGCAATGCTGGTGGCAAAAATATAATCAGCGAAATTAGGCAAGGAAGTGAACAGGCCGCCGGCGTTTAGAATATCAGTATCAAATTGATATAGAGAACGTTGTAGGGTAGGCTCCGTGCCGTCAGGGCATTGAATGACCGTCAGGCTGACGGTAGGCGGATCATTTAGAATATCTGCAATAAGTTGTTCAATCACGTATATATTGCCGTCAGGGCCGATTTGCATTTCCCCGAAAAAACTAAACTCCTGATCTGTATTGATCTGCTCCCCGGAATTGCTGATATCGGCTGAAGCCAGGTCATAGCGAAAAATATCACTCAAGGTCATAGGATCATACGTATAGAGATAACGGCTTGACGGCGAAAATGAAAACGAATACGTGTTGGTCGGCACGTCTTGCTGAAAGACTGGCTTGCCAGTTGTGGCATCGAAAGTGTACAGTTCGCTGTCCACACAGAGCCAATGACCATCGGGCGACGCTTTCATTATCAATGCGCGGTCGGCTGAGGGGCCATTGCGGGGATAAATGCTGGCTGCGCCGACACCAGCCGCAGTCACCGGTACTACAACAATACCGAGGGAGTTTCTATCCAGGGTGAGTATCCAGAAATCTATGCCGTTGCTGTGACGAATAGCCGTTAAACTCTCCGCAGCCGGTGTGAAGATACGGACATCTTCCTGTGTTACACCGCCCAATCCGCCGTTGAGCGACCTATCCAACATGAAGTATGACAAACCTCGATTGGGCCACATCGGCATCACGAATAAGCTAGCCTCGTGATCCATCGTGAACAGATAATATTGGTTGGAGTTTGCCGGATTGGGGATGAAGATAGAACTCTGTGCTGCGCTGTAACCACCGCCTTTGGTGGTGCCAAGATCGAACATCACCTGACCGTTGCGGTTCCAAATGGTGCCAGTGCGTGAGCCGTTTGCAGAGTCGTCAAGCGAGCCGCCGCCATTGGTATAGAACAGCAAATTACCTTGTGAATCACAATAAGACGCACAGCCTTCATAAGAGTCCATGGCCACATTGGTCACTTTGACCGGTTGGCCGCTGGAAAAGTCCAGCCCGGCACGATTGCCGAAACGCCAGATATTGCCGTGTTTGGAAAGTTGGGCTGAAATACTGCCGCAGAAAACAAAAAAAGCGATGATGCCTGCAAGAAACAGGCGAACCGAAGGATGAAACATTTTGGATGGATGAATATCGGGATGAGGAATGGGCTGGAATGATCCAGTCAAGCAGCAATTGATTCAGATTGCAAAAGTAGAACAGCCTGGGCATTCGGGAGGCATTGCCGGTGCGGCAAGTCTGTTGCTTTTCCGACAAATTGGGCAAATTTAGGGCAGATAGAATTTCTCGCAAAGTTGTATTAGGCGCAAAGTTTTAAATATCATCACTTTTTGTTTTACAGCAAGTCAAATAAATCCCTGACTCCCGGCACCCGTGACAATTGAAATCCCTCGGCATATTGCACTTGAATAGACCGACCGAATACCCGCGCTTTGGCTTCCATAAAATCCAAAAAATCCTTGCCGGAGATGGGGGTATTGGGTTCGGCACCTTCCGGGTCGAAGAATTGAGAACGAAAAGTCAAGATGGCTTGTATTTTCTGTTCAAACCAGGGAGTAATGTCCACCACGAAATCCGGCGTGAGTTGTCTGTCCTGAATGTAGTGGTACACCGCCTGAGGCCGCCACTTGGGTTGCAATTGTCCTGTCGCATCACGCGTCTCGATTTTTTCCAGACCGGAATAAAAGCAGGCATCAGCGGTCATTTTAGCAGCGCGTCCATGATCGGGGTGGCGATCATCGAGTGCATTGCACAAAACGATGTCCGGCTGGCAAGCCCGGATAACACGCACAATATCCACAATATGGTCGGGATGGTAAGTGAAAAGTCCGTCCGGCACATCCAGAGTCTGCCGGAAGGTGGCACCCAACAGTTGAGCAGAAGCGATTGCTTCCTGTTCGCGGATTTCGGGTGTGCCGCGGGTGCCGAGTTCGCCCCGGCTGAGATCGAGCAAGCCAAACGTGTGGCCTTGTGCTGCGTGCCGGAGCAGGGTGCCGGAGGCGCTTAATTCTACATCGTCGGGATGGATGCCGATGGCGAGTATGTCAACTTTCATTGTGATTGTTCCGATGAGTGGTGCAAATTTGTGGCGCAAATAACGCGATTATGGAAATCAATCACCCCCCTGAAGGTATGCCCTCGCCCGAACAACAGATAGCCGTGCTCGAAAAAGCATTTGCCGATGCCCAACATCGTGCCCAGAAATACCAGCAGGAGCGCGACCGTTTGAACGATCAGCGTTGGGATTTGCAGCAGGAAAATCGCCGCCTGGAACAAGACTACGAATCCCTGCGGCTGCAAAAAGGTGGTTTTGGGTTCAAATCGCTGTTGGCTGTGGCTGTGGCGAGCGTGTTTTTCGGTGTAATATGTACCTGGCTCTTTTTTCGCCTAAAAAACGACCATGCCAAGGCTTTCGGACAATTCACGCGCGACCACCAGTTCCGGTTTGAGTATGCGCTCAGCCAGGGACGGTTTGAAGAAGTGGAAGCGGCCATCCGGTCGAATATAGACCGGCCGGAAGTACAGGCCATCCGCCCTGAGATCGAGTTTACTAAAAAAATCGTGGAAGCCGCCAAGCGGGGATGTGGGAAATGAATCACGCGACTTTACCAAACATCTCTTCCAGTTTTTTCCAGCGGAAATCAAAAATCTCCTGGATTTGTCGCCGCACAAAAAGCCAATTGGCAAAATCACCCAAAATGCCGAGTGGAACCTGATAATGTATAAGGTCGGTCATTTCCACGCCGCCGGGGATTGGTTTGAAATGGTGTTGATGGTGCCACATCGAATAAGGGCCGGTGCGCTGTTCATCTACAAAAAATTCGCCCGGCTGAACGTGTGTGATCTCTGTCATCCAGAACAACGGGATGCCCAGCAGCGGTTTCACGGTGTAGGTAATGATCTGTCCCGCATACATTTTCTTCAAAAAATCAGGTTCCGATTTCACTTGAAAATCCATGTAGGCAGGTGTGATCTTTGTTAAATTATTAGGGGAACCAAAAAAATCCCAGGCTTTTTCTATCGAAATAGGGAGTTGCTGAACACGCTTTAAGGTATGAATAGACATGGTGGGAAAGAATATGTGGTGGGAATTTGTAAGAAAATAACGGCGATCAAACCGCTGATTTTATGCGTTTTCCTATAACAGCGTCTACACGATTTCGGTTGTAGGAACGCGGACTGTTCCCTGATTCCGTCCGCGTTCCGTGGCAATTCCAATCCGCTTCCCTCTGCCAAGTTTTTTTTACTTTTGCGCCGATTCACAAGCGTCTCACTTTTCTCACCCTCTCACACTGCTTTCACAGCATGGAGCCTACTGTCGAAACCGCCAAAAGCCTCGGTCTTACCCCCGATGAATTTGAAAAAATCAAAGAAATTTTGGGGCGCGTCCCCAATTTCACCGAACTCAGCATTTACTCGGTGATGTGGAGCGAGCACTGTTCCTACAAGAACAGCATCCTGCAACTCAAAACACTCCCGCGCAGCGGCAAACGCCTGCTCGTCGAAGCGGGCGAGGAAAATGCAGGGTTGGTGGATATCGGAGGTGGACTTGGTTGTGTATTCAAAATCGAGAGTCATAACCACCCTTCCGCCATAGAGCCTTATCAGGGCGCAGCGACTGGCGTGGGGGGTATTCACCGCGATATTTTCACGATGGGTGCACGGCCCATTGCAGCCCTCAATTCGCTTCGGTTTGGGGTGCCCGACAACCCGCGCATGAAACGGCTCATCGCCGGAGTGGTCAAAGGCATCGGCGACTACGGCAATTGTTTCGGGGTACCCACAGTCGGCGGCGAGGTCTATTTTATGCCTTGCTACAACCACGATATTTTGGTCAACGCCATGTCAGCAGGGATCGTGCGGGCAGGTGAAACGGTGAGCGCGACCGCTGGCGGCCCGGGCAACCCGGTGTTCATCGTCGGTTCGGCGACGGGCAAAGACGGGATACATGGCGCCACATTCGCCTCCGCCGACCTTGGAGAAGATTCGCATGAAGACCTTCCAGCGGTACAGGTGGGCGATCCGTTCCAGGAAAAACTCCTGCTGGAAGCCAGCCTCGAAGCGATTGCAACGGGTGCAATGATCGGTATGCAGGACATGGGTGCGGCAGGCATCACTTGCTCGACCTCCGAAATGTCCGCCAAAGCAGGCTGCGGAATGCGCATTGACCTCTCGAAAGTGCCGACCCGCCAGGCCAATATGAAGGACTGGGAAATCCTGCTTTCCGAAAGCCAGGAACGCATGCTCATCGTGTGCAAACCGGGGCGGGAAGCGGAGATATTGGCCGTTTTTGAAAAATGGGACCTCGATTGCGCCGCCATCGGAGAGACGATCGCAGAAGACCGGCTTCAATATTTTTATGAAGGAAAATTAGTGGCCGACGTTCCGGCCGATGCGCTGGTGCTCGGCGGCGGTGCACCGGTCTATGTGCGCGAGCAACGAGCACCGGCTTACCTTTCGAAAATACAACAGTTTGATCTTCAGAAAATTGAGCAGCCGACCAATTTCCTGGAAGCAGCCAAAAAACTTTGGAACGCCCCCAACCTGGCTTCCAAAAACTGGATCACGCAGCAGTACGACTCCATGGTGCGCACCGGTACGATGACCACCAACCGCCCAAGTGATGCAGCCGTGGTCTATGTGAAAGGCACCAAAAAAGCCATCGCCCTGACGACCGATTGCAACTCGGCCTACGTGTACGCCGATCCACACAAAGGCACCATGATCGCCGTCGCTGAAGCGGCCCGCAACATCGTCTGTGCTGGCGGCGAACCGGTGGCCATCACCAATTGCCTCAACTTCGGCAATCCCTACAATCCGGAGGTGTATTACCAGTTCGCCGAATCCATTCGCGGCATGGGAGATGCCTGCCGCAAATTTGAAACGCCCGTAACAGGTGGCAACGTCAGTTTTTACAACCAGTACACCCGTGGCGGCGAAACGGTGCCGGTTTATCCCACCCCGACCATCGGGATGCTGGGGATTCTGGACGACTATGAGCAAATGATGACACTGGATTTTAAATCTGAAGGCGACCTGATTTACCTCATCGGAACGAGTTGCGACGATCTGGGCAGCAGCGAATATCTGCGCAGCGTTCTGGGTGTGGAACACAGCCCCTGCCCGCGTTTTGAGCTGGACGAAGAGGTGCAAGTTCAGGGGATTATCAAAAAAGCAATTGAGGGTAATTTTGTGCAGTCGGTCCACGACGTGTCCGACGGCGGCATTCTGACGAACCTTTTAGAAAGCGCTATGCCGCGCGGATTGGGTTTTGAAGTGAACAGCAACGCCCAATATCGCAAAGATGCCTGGTTGTTCGGAGAAGCGCAAAGCCGCATAGTTGTCACGGTGCGGACAGAACAAAAGGAAGATTTTGAGCGTTTTTTGCAGGTTGAAAATGCTTCTTTCGAAGCGCTGGGTAAGGTAGCAGGCCAAAATGTGGTGGTAGATGTCGAAGATTGGGGTCCTGTGGACGCTTGGCAAAGGATATATTCAGGCGTACTTTCGGAGATTATGGCGTAATTTTGCGCGTCTCTTGTTAAAAAATGTATCATGCAACAGTTCACGATCATTCTGAAAGACGAAGTGATATAAACCCTATGCTTGAAAACATTGTGGTCATGGCCGACGCTAAGGAACGGGCAAATAATAACTTGTAAGTTTCAGATAGATTGGTTTTTGCTCAGATGGGCTATCTTTTTGAGCGAATAGTGTTGTCTGATGAAAAAATGGTTGACCTAAAATGACTAAGTTATTGGTGCCGCGTTCCTAACCAATTCGAGCCATATTCAATTCGAATCGTTTAAAATTATCAATATTTCATGAAAAAAATACAATCACTGCTGTTGATTCTGCTTCCTGCCATGGCGATTTTCACCGCCTGCAACGGCCAAGCCGGTTACGCCCTGAAAGGCAATATTGCAGGCGCGGCCAATCTCCAGGTCACCCTCGACCAGGCCCATTTTGACCGTTCCAATGTGTCGCTCGGCATGGCTACCAGCGACGCTAAAGGCAACTTCAACATCAAACAGGAGAAAGCCTTTGAAGAAGGACTGTACCGCCTGAGTATCGGCGCCAAGCGCATTTACTTTGTGCTGGGCGGCAAGGAAAAAACGATTGACCTGAAAGGGGACCTGAGCACACTTGACAAAATGGAGGTACAAGTGACCGGTTCGCCCACTTTTACCTGCTATGCTAAACTGATCCAGGACATTTTGAAAAATCAACTCAAAAGCCCGGAAGAAGCCAAGGCGAAAGTCCAGGAGGGTTGTACCCCGCTCATGCAAGCGTTCCTGACTTCCCAATTGCTGGGAACCAATGCAGGTCCGTTTGTAGGCGATTTTAAAATGGCGGCCAAAAAACTGGATGCGTCTATGCCTGGCACTAAATACGCTTCCGATTACAACAACATGATCGTCCAATTGGAGGCACAACTCGCCGGTCAACAGGGTGATGGTGGCGGCGGCGGTATCCAGATAGGTCAGGATGCTCCCGATATCAGTTTGCCCGATCCGTCCGGAAAAGTACGTTCGCTCTCGGCGTTGAAAGGTAAAGTGGTGTTGCTCGACTTTTGGGCATCGTGGTGCGGACCTTGCCGCAGGGAAAATCCGCACGTGGTAGAAACGTACAAAAAATACAAGGACAAAGGTTTCGAGGTATTCAGCGTTTCGCTCGACGGCCTTGATCCGCGCTCCAGCGGTAGCATGGGCGAAGAGCAGGTCAAAAAAGCGAAAGAAAGTGGCAAAGACCGCTGGAAAGCCGCTATTGTCCAGGATGGCCTGCTGTGGGACAATCACGTGAGCGACCTCCAGCATTGGGGCAGCGCACCCGCAGCGACGTATGGCGTGTCGTCTATTCCCAAGACGTTTTTGATCGGCCGGGATGGAAAAATCGTGGCCTTGAATCCGCGCAGCAATTTGGAAGAGGCGCTGCTTAAAGCGCTTTGATTGAGCGGTCTCCAATCCATCAGTAACTCAGAAAAAATCTCTCGCAAAGGCGCAAAGGGGCAAAGTTTTGATAGCGAGTACTTTGCGTCTTTTCGAGAAAATTTAAACTAATTTTTGCGAGCCACTTACATCAATAAATATAAACAATGGCAAAAAAACGAATCGCCATCAACGGCTTCGGCCGGATCGGCCGCCTCACCTTCCGCAACCTTGTGAAAGACCCGACCGTGGAAGTTGTGGCCATTAACGACCTCACCGACAACCACACCCTTGCCCACCTGCTGAAATACGATACCATGCACGGCAGATTTGACGGTACGATCGAGTCGGACGAAAACTCCATCACCGTCAACGGCCATAATATCGCCTGCCTTGCAGTGCGCAATCCCGCCGAACTGCCCTGGGCTTCGATGGGTATTGACGTGGTGCTGGAATGCACGGGTATTTTCCTCGATAAAGAAAAGGCAGGGCTGCACCTCCAGGCAGGCGCTAAGCGGGTCGTACTGTCCGCTCCGCCAAAAGCCGACGACGTGCCAACCTTCGTAATCGGCGCCAATGCCGACCAGATCAAAGACACCGACCTGATCCTCTCCAATGCCAGCTGCACGACCAACTGCCTGGTTCCGATGATCATGACTTTAGACAAAGCATTCGGCGTAGAGCAGTTTTTCATGAACACCATCCACGCTTATACGGCTGACCAAAACCTGCAGGATGCCCCGCACAAAGACCTGCGCCGTGCACGCGCCGCAGCGATGAATATCGTGCCGACCAGCACAGGTGCCGCCAAAGCAGTGGTACTCGTTGCCCCGCACTTGAAAGGCAAAATTGCTGCACACTCCATGCGCGTCCCGGTGGCTACGGGCTCTGTGACAGACTGTGTGTGTATGATCAAAAAAACGGCAACTGTAGAGGAAATCAATGCCGTATTCAAAACGGCTGCGGAGACGAACCTGAAAGGTATTCTCGAATACAACACCGACGAAATTGTATCGGGCGATATCGTGCGCAACACACACTCCTGCATTTTCGATGCTCCGCTGACACAGGTGAACGGCAACACTTGCCGCATCGTAGGCTGGTACGACAACGAGGCTGGTTATTCGGCTCGTTTGGCGCAGTTGACGGCGATGGTTTAAATCCTGGCCCAATATCCCGCCAACGTCAAAGGCGGCTGGATGGTTAGGAACGGGCAAATAATAACTTAGTCATTTGATGCCACCCTTTGTTCCATCATACGGCCGCTATTTTTCTTTAAATAGCCCCACTATTCGCAGAAAAATAGTGTTGTCTGATGAAAAAATGGTTG
>Ga0209181_10012824_pt1 | contig 10550 bp, 3 predicted proteins | sample MAT05_FD_187208 | JGI IMG/M metagenome (GOLD analysis project Ga0209181, IMG submission 187208) | Freshwater microbial communities from Lake Fryxell liftoff mats and glacier meltwater in Antarctica - MAT-05 (SPAdes) (version 2) | ecosystem: Environmental > Aquatic > Freshwater > Ice > Liftoff...
TGAGATCCTTGCCGTAGTGCAGCACGGCCTCACCCGCAGACCAGCTCGCCAGGACGGGCCGCAGCGCGCCATCGGCACCGGGCTGGCCGGCGAACCACGCGCCGTAGACGCCTTCCAACACCGCGCCGGCCCAGCCGCCATCGGAATCCTCGACAGTGCCGACGGCCGGCGCCGCGCCGTGGGTGATGACCAGGCGGCAGGCGGTGGCGTCGAAGGTGAGGCGGCAGAAGCCCCATTCGGCCCCGGCCAGCGCATCGTTCATCCGCGCCTCCAGATCGACCAGCCTGTCGCAATGGGCGAGCGGCATGGCAGCCGCCATGCGCGCCCCGATTGCGCGGAGCAGCGCCGCACGACCTTCGGCATCGAGGTGTTCGTCCAGCGTCTCGACCATGGCGCGCAGGAAGCCGCGCCATTGCGGGCCGACGCTGCGACGCGCGAGGTAAGCGGCGGTAATAGGTTCGGCCGAGGTCATGCGGGCATCCGGCTTATTCAAATCGATAGCGCGCATACAGCAGCGCGCGATACTCGTTCCAATCCGCCGCCTGGTCGAGCCGCACCGCGGCTCCGAGCCGCAGCGTCGGCGTCACCGCATAGTCCAGATCGCCGCGGAGACCGGCGGTGATGCCGGTCTCGTCCTGGCTCGGATAATGCGTATTCAGGCTGCTGTCGCTCGCGGCCAGGGTGGCGAGCAGGGATTGCCGGCTCGGATCGTTCGGGAAGACGGCAACACGATCTTCGGTGAACTGCGCCACGCCGATACTCGCACCCAGGCGCCAGGACAGGTCACCAGACCGCCCGCGCCAATCCACCGGAATACTCGCGGCGAGGAAGGTCTGCGGGCTGTAATACCCGCCATGGCCGAGCGTGGTGTAGCGCAGGTTGTTGTCATAGGCGAAGTACACGAGGTCGAGCCCCGCCGTGATTTCCTGGCTGCCGGAGCGCCAGATGGGTGTCACGAAGCCCGCACCCGCCTCGATCCGGTTGTTGTCGGCCACGCGCGTGCCGTCGAACTGGTAGTAGCCGGCGGCGACGTAGAAGCTCGTCTCCCCCGCCAGGAACTCCAGCTGCGCGCGGCCACCGGTGCGGGTCACGCCGCCCCAGGTGGTGCCGCTGGTCGGGTCGTAGCGCCCACCCCAGGAGAGCATGCTTTCGGTCACGGCGCGGCGCTCGCCGATCAGGCGCAGGCGCACGCCATCGGCGATTTGCGGCGCGATCTCGATGCCGCCGACGGTGTTCTCGATCAGGAAACCGAGCGGCGTGGTGCCGATGTCGAGCGTCAAGGAATCGCGCGAATAGGCGGCGCCCAGCGTATAGCCGCTGACGGAGGTATCCGTGTTGGTCGCGGCGCGAATCTGCGCAGCACTCGCCGTGTTGTTGCCTGGCAGGGCCAGCGCGGCCGCGCCGAAGCGCCGGGCGGTGGCGGTGGTCTGCTCGATCTCGCCGGTCTCGAGGCTCACCAGGCTGACGCGCGCGGTGAGCCGCCCGCCGATACCCGGCACGGCGACGGAGCCCTCGGCGCCCGCGTGAATCTCGGTCAGGCGGTCGAGCCCGTTATCGCCGCTGCGGCCGCGCAGGCCGAAGGCGGGGCTGAGGCGCGGCGCGGCCTCGGTCCGCACTTCCTGCTGCTGGCGGGTGATCTCGGTCAGCAGCGGGTCGGAGGGCGGCGGCATGAAGCCCGGGTTGGGCAGGACCTGCGCGAATTGCTGGTTCTGCTGACCAGGGTTCCGCGGCAAGGGCGGCAAGCCCTGATTGGCGAAGACCGGCTGCCCCTGCCCGGCCAGCGGCACGCGGCGGAAGGGGTTCTCGAAGCCGGGCGCGGCGGGCGGCTGCTGCGGCACGGTCGCCTGCTGCGTCACGCCGGTGCCGAGCACGCCCGGCTGGGCAGATAGTCCGATCTGCTGCCGACGCAGCGTCGCCGCGCGGCCGAGCGCGGATTGCGCCCGCACGGAATCGCCCCAGGCGCGGGCCATACGCGCCTCGAGCAGCGGGATGCGTGCATCATTTGGCATCAGCGACGCGCCCTCGCTCAGCAGAGCCTCGGCCCGGCCCCAATCGCGCCGCGAGATGGCGGCGTCCATGGCGGCCTGTCGGGCATCGGTATCTCGCGGGTTGCGGCTGAGCACGGCTTCGGCGATTCGCCCGGCCTGCTCAGGGTCCCGCGCGCCTTGGTACAGCCGGCCCAGCGCCAGGTTGGTGGCCGGGTTCTGCGGGTCGGCCCGCAAGCTCGGCGACAGCACTTCGAAGGCCGTCGCCTGATCGCCGCGCTGGTTGAGCTGGTCGGCGGCACGGATCGTCAGGCCCGACTGCAGCCCCTGCGCCACCTGGCGCTGGTCGGGCGTCAGGCGCGCCGGGTCGATGGTCTGGGTCACGCCCGCCGCATCGCGGTCCAGCCCGGCCTCCATCAGCGCGCCGGCGGCGGCGAGTTGCGCGGTGGAACCCTGCCCGCGCGCGGCGATGGCGGCCTGGCGCGCTGCCTGCTGGGCGGCGGCAGGTTCGTTCATGGCGGCAAGCGCACGCACGGCGGCGGGCGCGGCTTCCCCGGTCAGGTCGGGACGGGCGGCGATGGCCATCAGGCGCGTTCGCGCCTCCTGCCGGCGGCCCTGGGTCGCGAGCGAGGCCGCGCCCCGCACCTCCGCCTGGATGCGCGCGCTGGCCAGGAAGCGGTTCATATCGGCATTGCGGGCGCCGGCCGGGACGCGTTCCAACAGGCGCACCGTATCGGCCGGGCGGCCCTGCTCATTGGCGAAGATGGCGGCAGCGAACAGCGCCTCGGGCGCGGAGCGGCCGGCCACGCCCTGCTCCATCATCTGCCGCGCCTCGGCACCCTGGCCCGAGCGCGCCATCAGCCTGGCATAATCGGCACGGAGCCAGGGGTTGTTGGGGTCGGCCTGGATCGCGGCGCGCAGCAGGGCGGCGGCGGCGGCGGGGTCATCGGTGCGGTTTGCCTCGGCCCGCAGCGCCTCGGCGCGGACCTGCGGCGGCGTGCCCGTGCCAAGCCGGCGCTGGATTTCCTCGGCCTCGGCGAATTTGCCCTGGGCCTGGAGCGAGTTGGCGAGGCCCGACAGCGCTGCGCCGAAATTAGTCCGGCGCGCGAGGGACGCACGGAAGCGCTGCTCGGCCAGCGCCGCATTGCCCTGGCGCAGCGCGATGTCGCCTTGCAGCGCCTCGGCATCCGGGCGGTCGCCGCCATTGCGAGCGACGATGCCGGCGAGCAGGGGCTCGGCCTCCGCGATGTTGCCGGCATCGACCAGGTTGCGCGCGCGCTGCAGATCCGGCGTGATCACCGCCCCGCCGCCGCCGCCGCCGGGCCTGCCCTGCCCGGCAAAGCTGCGGCCACCGCCGCCACCGCCGGTGCCGATGGAATTGAGCGCGCGGCGCCAATCATCGCCACGCACCGGGTCATTGGCGACCGCCTCCTGCAACAGGCGTCGGCCTTCCGCGACGCGGTTCTGCCGCAGCCGCACCAGGCCAAGCCCGCCCTGCGCCTCGGCGTCGTTGGGGTTGAGGGCGAGGGCGGCGGTGAAACGCGCCTCGGCGTCGCGCACCTGGCCGCGCTGCAGCAGGTCCCAGCCTTCGAGCCGCGACTGTAAGCCGGGGTCCACCGCGCCGCCCGGCGGGTTGCGCGCTTCCTCGAGCCGCCGCGCGATATCGGCATCGTTCGGAAATTGCCGAAGATAGCCCTCCAGAGTCGGCACCGATTCCGGCCCGGTGCCGAGCCAGGTCAGCGCCTGGCGCCAGGCGGCAGAGGCGCTCTGCTGGCTGTCGGGGCGCGCGGAAAGGCGGCGCAGCCGGTCGATGCCCTCGGCGCGCGTATCCTCGCGATAGGTCAACACCTGCGCATAGGCGAGTTGCACGGCGGTATTGTTCGGCGCGCGCTGCGACAGGCGCATCAGCCCATCGCGCGCATCGACCCAGCCGCCTTCGGTACCGGCGAGGTTCTGATAATATTCCAGCGCGAAGCTGTCCGGAATCGGGCCACCGCGGAACAGCGCACGGTAGCGTTCCGCCGCCTCCGCATTGCGTCCGGCACTGGCCAATTGGCGCGCCTGGGCCAACTGCCCGGCATCGACGGTCGAGGTCCGCACGGCGACATCCGTGGCCGCGGTGCGCGGATCGGAAGGCGCGGCAGCGCGCAGCCGGCCCAGAGCGTCCTGCGCCTGGGTGGCATTGCCCATCTGCGCATGCGCCTCGGCAATGCCCGAGAGCGCCTCGGGGTTGTTCGGCGACACCTGCAACACACGCTCAAGCGTGCGCAGAACCTGCTCCGGGCGGTTCTGCAGCTTCCAGTAATTCGCCTGGTCGAGCAGCGCCGCCACGGCGCGTGACTGCTCGGCGCCGGCCGGCACCAGGGCAGGAACGAAGGCCGGCTGGCTGCCGGGGGCGACGACAACCCCCTGCGCCAAGCCAGTTTGTATCAGGATCGGCAGCGCCGCGACGGTGCAGACCGAGGCGAGCAGGGTGGATCGGAAGTGCTGCGTCATCATTGCGTGCGGGTCCGGAGGCGCATGGCGGCGCGACGGCGCAGCGCCCAATAGGCGGGCACGGCGACGATGGCAGAGGCGACGACCAGCAGCAGCAGCAGCAGGTCGGGCCGGGTCTGGAAGAAGAATTGCGGCCAGACATGCGGTGGCAGGCTGCCCACGGTGTAGCGGTTGCCGAGCGTGAAGGCGTTCACCCGCCCGGCCGACAGGATGGCGATGTCGCCCTGCACGCGCGGCGACTGCTCGGCGTCACGCAGCGCGGCCAGCATGGCGTCCATGCCGCCAGGCGTGGTGCCGGTCAACGCCACGACCGAGCGGCCGGAGCGCAGCGGGCTTTCGAAGCCGATCAGCACACCAAGCCCATCGCCCGGCGAGGCGAGCAGCGCCTGCGCTTCTTCCCGCGCGATGCGCGGCTCGTCACCCAGAAAGAGGTTGCGGAACCCTTCCAGCGCATCGGGCAGCGCCACCTGCATGCGATTGCCATCGAGCCGCACGGGCCCGTTGGCGAGCAGCGTATTGAGCGCGGGCTGGCGGGCGAATGGGCCGATCACCAGCAGGTCGCGCGCGGCCACCGATTCGAGGCCGCCGGGGCGGACGATCTCGATCTTCGTCGTCGCATGGCCGACATGCGCGGCCAGCCGGCCCATCAGCGACAGGAAGGCGCTGAGCTCCTGCGTCGTCGGACGCTCCGGCAGCACCACCGCCGTCTCCGAAAAGTCGGCCATGCGGGTGAAGGGGAAGCCAGAGCCGGTAAAGAAGGCGAGGTTCGGCAGCGTGGTGAAGCGGTAGGCGTCCGTCAGGTCGATGGTGCTGTCCGGGTCGATCGTGGCACGGATATCCGCAGGCACCGCGATGCAGTCGCCACGGTGCAACGGGCGCATGTCGAAACGGAACTGCAACTCGTTCATGCCGAAGATCAGGTAGGCCGGCAGGCCGAAGCGGGAGGATTGCCGCTCGCTCTGCACGAATTGCCGCGAAAGGATGTTCAGCGGCCAGCCCGGCTCGATGTCGCGCAACGGCAGGCTGCGCAGGTAGATGTCGTTCAGCGCCACATCGACCCGTGATACCGCGACATCCAAGATCGGACCCGGGGGCGCGCGGTAATGCATGTTCACCGGCAGCGGCCGGCCACGCCAGGTGTAGAGGTCGGGCGCGGTGCGGAAGGGAATGGCGATCGGCCCCGGCGCATAGCCGAAGGCCTGCAATTCGGAGGGATCCACCAGCTCGCCAAAGCGCACGGCGCGGTCGCTGCGGATCCAGCGCGGCGCGTCATAGGGCTGGCGCTGCGGCGTGTTCACCGCCTGCACCACGGCGATCTCGCCAGCCAGCGCCTCACGCGACCCGGCCAGCACCTGGGCCGCCTGCGCTGCCTCGGCACCGGTACGGCCACCGATCACGAGCAGCAGGCCGAAGGGGTCGGTCGGGTGGGAGACCAACGCCACCGTCGGCCCCTCGAAGCGCGGCAGCACCACGCCGGGGATCGAATCCTGCCCGCCCAGAATCACCACCGCATTGCCCGATTGCGGCAGGTTGAAGGAGACCGGGAAGGAAGCACCGCGGTAATCCGCCTGCACGGCGAACCAGGACGCGACTGTCGCCGCCGCCTTCAACTGGTCGTTGCCCGTGCCGTCCGGCACCACCACCGGCAGGATCAGCGGCTCACGCAGCAGGCGCGGGTCGAAGAAGGGCTCGGGCAGGCGCGCCAGGTCGCGCTGAAGCGGCAGGCGCTCCAGCGTCACCTGCAGCGTCGAGAGGTCGGAGATGTTGGACCAGAGCAGGCCCGAGAGCGGGTCGTTGCACTCGATCGTGTAGCGGCCGGTGAAGCGGAAATTCAGCCGGTTGAGGTCGGCGAAAAACACCGGGTTGATCGGGAATTCCAGCGGGCCGAAGGCGGGGCGGTTGCGGTCGGGGTTGATCACGCCGACGAATTGCTCGTTCAGCGCCATCATGATCTGGCTGTATTCGGGAATGAGCGCCGGGCTGGTCGCGCCCTGGAGCACCAGCCGCGCGCCGGTGACAACCTCATCGCCGCGCACGCCGAACAGCACGCCCTGGAGGTCCGACGTGCCGCGCAGCTGCATCGGGCTGCGCAGACCAAGCTGGCGCAACGTGCGGGTCTCGGTGCGCGACGAGCCGACCGGCCCGCCCGGCACACCGAAATTGCCGACATTCGGCACCGAGCCGAGGAAGCCCGGCTGCGCCGCAGGCAGCGGCGCGATGCCGGTGTTGATGCCGCCACCGACGATACCGCCGCCCAAACCTACCCCGCCACCGCCTTGAGGCTGGCTCGGAAAATTGGTCTGGCCGAAGGGCGAGCCCGGCGCCTGGACTGGGGCGAGGAAGGGGCTGGTCGGCACCGGGGCAGGTGCGAGCGGCACGGCCGCGCCCTGGGTGGCCGGCGCACCGAAGCCGCCGATCCCGGGCGATTGCGGCGGCAGCGTGCTCGGCAGGCCCTGCGGCCCGGGCTGCAGGGGTGCGGGCGGCGGCGGCGCGCCGCGCAGATTGACCTGCGAGAAGGCCACGCCCGGCGCGCCCAGCGCCAGCATCAGCGCGATCGCGGCGGCACGACGGATGGTATTCTCGCCGCGGGGCCGACGGCTCGGCGCCGGCGGCGGAGCCGGCACGACGTCCGGCGCCTCCGGTGCAACCTCGGCCATCCCGGGTGCCGGGGCCTCGGTGCTTGAAACGGTGCGGGCTGCCTGACGGCCGCGGTTGCGCCGCACGAAGTAGGAGAACTGGCTGTCGCCACGGAACAGGCCGCCGATCGAGCGCGCCACCTCCGCCAGCGATCGCAAAGGCTTGTCTTCGCGCACGTCGTCCCAATCCACCCAAGCGTCCGCGCGTCCGAGTACCGCGCGCACGATATTGCCTTCGTCCTGTAGCGTCTGCGCGGCGAAGCGCACCTGCAAACGTCCATCCTGCCAGCGCAGCACCTCGCCCGGGATGGCAACCCATTCCGGACCAGCATCTAGTTCGAGTGTGATCTCGGCGTCGTCGGCAACGCCTTCGGGCCGCACCACGGCTACGGCGGCGCCGCCCAGCGAAAGGTCCATCGTCTCGCCTTCCATCACGCGGCCATCGGCGAGCACGACGTTGGCGGCAACGATGGCGCCGACGCGGGCGCGTTCGCGCACCTGCCGGCGTTCGCGGCCCACGGCGAGACCGGCCAGCACGACCACGAAGGACAGGGCACACCACAGCATGTTCAGTGCGAAGGCCTGGAAGTCGAGGCTCTCGACCGGGTTCGTCGTCAGGCCGTAGATGCCCGACAAAAGGCCCGCGATCAGCGCCACGGCGAGCACCATGTTCGGGCCTACGGCGCGCAGGTCGAAGAAGCCTTCCTGCAGCGTGCCACCCTTGTCGGTGACGTTGAACTTGCCCTTCTTCGGATCGAGCAGCGTCGCGAGCATCACCGGGATCAGGTACAGCGCCAACACGGTCTCATAGATTTCCGACCAGAAGCTGTGGCGCACATGCCCCGACAGGCGGCTGGTGGCGCCGACCGAATGCAGGATGTGCGGCCCTGCATAGGCGAGAATCGCCAAAGGGCTCGCCGCGATGATGCTCTCGCCGAACAGCAGGAAGGCCAACGGCGCCGTGAGGAAGACGAATCGCGGCAGCGGGAACAGGAAGTGGAACTGCGACATGAGGTAGCAGCACCGCTGGTAGAACTGAAGACCCGAGGCGAACATCGGGTTCTCGATGCGCATGATCTGGATCATGCCGCGGCCCCAGCGCATGCGCTGACCGATATGCAGCATGAGGCGCTCGGTCGCGAGGCCCGCTGCCAGGGGGATGCGCAGATAAGCGGTGCGCCAGCCGCGGCGCTGCATCTTGAGGCTGCAATGGCAATCCTCGGTGACGGTCGCTGTCGGCACGCCGCCCACCTCCTCGAGCGCCTCACGCCGGATGACGGCGCAGGAGCCGCAGAAGAACGTCGCGTTCCACAGATCGTTGCCTTCCTGCACCATGCCGTAGAACAGCAGGCCTTCATTGGGCACGCGCTGGCCGGAGGCGAGGTTTCGCTCGAACGGGTCTGGAGAATAGAAATGGTGCGGCGTCTGAACCATGCACAAGTCGCGGTCGCGCAGCAGCCAGCCGACAGTGAGCTGGAGGAAGGCACGCGTCGCCACGTGGTCGCAGTCGAAGATCGCGATGAACTCGCCATTCGTCTGCGACAGGGCGAAGTTGATGTTGCCCGCCTTCGCGCCCTTGTTATCGGGGCGAATGATGTAACCGCAGCCGACTTCCTCGCAGAAGCGGCGGAAATCGTCGCGGCGGCCGTCATCGAGAAGATAGACGTTCATCTTGTGGCCGGGCCAATCTATCGCCAGCGCGCCGTAGATGGCGGGCTTCACGATTTCCAACGGCTCGTTGTAGCTCGGGATGAAGACGTCGATCGTCGGCCAGGTCTCGGGATCGTCCGGCAGCGGCACGGGTTTGCGCTGGAGCGGCCAGATCGCCTGGAAATAGGCCAGCAGCATGGTGGCGATGGCGTAGATCTCGGCCAGGATCAGGCCGGTACCGAGGAAGGTCTGCAAGAAGCTGGTGAATTCCAGCGTATCGACCATTCGCCAGTAGATGTAACGGATCGAGACCAGGCAGGAGACCAGCACGATGAAGATCGTCATGCCGCGCCCGGGGATGCGGTTGGCGACGATGTACAGCAGGAAGCCCGCCACGGCGAGCCAGATTTGTTGCTCGGCCTCGAGCGGTGCGACGATGAAGGTCAAGCCGATCAACGCGCCGAGCAGCATGAACGGCCAGATGATCCAGCCCTTCGCCCAGACCCCGCCGCGGAGCGCGCGGCCGCGGCCCATGGTGCTGGCGCTCACCGGGCGCCCCAGCCGCCTGCGAAGGGCTCTGGCGCCTGCGGCAGCGCGGCCTCGATGGCGCGCGTGATGGCGCGGATATCCTCAGCCGCGCGGGACTCGGGCGAGACCTCCTGCACCAGCTTCTGCATCGCCAGCGCCTCGGCCAGCGCTTCATCGCGCGAGACGGCGCCGAGCAGGCGCGGGCCGAGATGCCGGGCCACGGCATCCGCCGCGGCGCGCGACAGGCGCGAGTTGAGATCGACCTCGTTCAGCACCACGCGCAACCGCCCGGCGAACAGCGCCGCCATGGTGCCCGAGCCCAGGAAGCGTCCGCTGTCGATGTCGGGGATCAGCGCCGCGCTGATCGCTTCGGCCTGGAGCACCGCCACCACCATCGAGGCCATCGGCACCAGCACCGCCAGCGCATGGGAGGGGCCGGGCGGCGTGTCGGCGATTACGGTCAGGCCCGGATCGGCCATGATGGCGCGCAGCGGCGCGGCCAACAGGTCAGGATCGCGCTCCAGCGCCGCGGAGAGGCCAAGGGCGCCGCGCAGTTCCATCGCACCATGCGGCAGCACCATCACGCCCGAAGCCGAGTTGCGCACGCAATTGCGCCAATCCGGCCGGCGCGGCAGATCGGCGGTAAAGCCGCCGGTATCCGAAAGCGGCACACCGAAATGCAGGCGCAACGTGTTCTGCGGGTCGAGGTCGATCACCAGCACGCGACGACCCTCGCGCTGAAACGCATCCGCCACATTGGCGGCGAGTGTGGTCTTGCCAACGCCGCCCTTGGGGGACGCGAAACAGATAAGCGGCATGGGCGAGAAAGCCTCCGGTCAGGTCTGGGGCCCGAGCGCGCGCGCCGATTGGCTGCGCAGCAGGGCAAAGGCGGGTTCGGCCGGCGCGGGGCCGGCGGCAAGCAGGCGAAACAATTCAGCCAGCGGCAGGGTGACCGCGGAAGCCGGCTTCGGCCCGGCCGGCGGCGGTGCGGGGATTGCGGCGGCCAGGGGCAGCGGCGCGCGGCGGTGGGTGAAGCCGCCGGGCAGGTCCAGCGCCTCGATCAATGGAAACAGGGCGGCGGGGGCAGCGCGCGGCGGCTCAACCGACACCGCGGGCAACGGTGCCGTGCCGATCTCGGCGAGGGTGGCGAGCGGCGGGCGGGCGGCAGCGCTGTTGATCGCATCCGCCGCCTGCAACAGCGACAAGACGCGCGGGGCCGTTGCTACCGGCGCTGCAACTGCGGTCTGGGCAGCCG
>Ga0209181_10012830_pt1 | contig 10547 bp, 4 predicted proteins | sample MAT05_FD_187208 | JGI IMG/M metagenome (GOLD analysis project Ga0209181, IMG submission 187208) | Freshwater microbial communities from Lake Fryxell liftoff mats and glacier meltwater in Antarctica - MAT-05 (SPAdes) (version 2) | ecosystem: Environmental > Aquatic > Freshwater > Ice > Liftoff...
AGGCTTCTGTTATCGGGTGCTCGGCAACCGGGTCGGGGAAATGGCTAGTTTGAACCAACCGTTGTTGAGTATTGTCACTCACCCGCATCCCCGTCAGCATGGCCAAATCCGATTCAGCATTGGCATAGCTGACATTAGCGCTGAGGCGTAAACAGCATAATTCTAAGTAGGGACTGATTTGCTTACCGACTTCTACTCCTAGGGCTTGACCTTGCTTCTGACTCAACGGTAGGTTGCCTAAAATACTTTTTACGGTGCGGACGTATCCGGCAGTTGTGCCTGTAATTTCCGTGATAAAAAAACCCCTAATTGCGGACTCACATGGCTCTGGAGTTGATCGCGAATGCCTGCCTCAATCTTCCCTAGGTTCGTCATCTGACTTTTATCCGCATCGGCATACAAAATCTTTGCAATCGCCTGAACGTGCTGGTCGAGTGCAATTTTTTCTTCTGGGGTCATGGGTCGATACTCCGCGCGTAACGGCAACCTCATTATCATACTGGTCTTATTTTTCTCCTGAAAAGGGTGACATGCTCCCAGCTCGGTATACTTGCTGGATTTAAAAGTAGAGGTCATTCTTCCAATTCCCCTTATCGTATTCGGCGTGAGTCAAAACATACTTCCTGAGCAACCGTTAGTATTTAGTTCAATGATAAAGGATGTAAAAATCCCAGTTTTTTCAACGTCTGGGCGATCGCCTCGGTTCGACTTTGCACCCCCAATTTGCGATAAATACTTTCCAGATGCTTTCGGACTGTGCTTTTGCTAACGCCCAGTTGGGCAGCGATTGTTTTGTTCTCTTTGCCTTGCATCATCCAAAATAAAACCTCAGTTTCTCGCTGACTCAATCCCAATAGCGCTAGCGAATTCAACAAGGATAGTGTCTGTTCTTTCAGTAGAAGTAAGTATCGTTCTCCAAGCAGTTCGACGACTAAACGAATCGTCAACTGCTTGCCTGCCTGTTCCACTCGCAGCGGCAAACAAGTCGTTGGCAGGTCTGGTTTTTGAGTCAAACAAGTGACTTGATGCTTGACCCACGCCCACAAATGATCTGGCAGTTGCAGGGAACTGGTAGGTTTTGAGAAATAGATTTCCAGCCATACTACGGCTTGAGGGGTGACAAACTGCATCTGACCCTCACCATCTAAAATCACCAAACCGAGATGATTGAGAGACTGCTGAAATTGGCTTAAATCTTGCTGTAATTGCTGATACTGTTGAACATTGCAATATGCCTGAAACAAGTGAGGACGCAGGAGATTGAGGATGAGGCGATCGCGCTCTGTAAAGTTGCGCTGAGAGCGATTTAGGGAAATTCCTAGTAGAACAGCATTCTCCTGTGTATACTTACCCCAACTCTGAGGTTGAGTCTCTGGTACAAAGAGAACCATTTGGTCTTCACAGCCAATCACTCGCAGAAATTGCTGATAAAACCCTGCAAGATGTTGACATTCTTCCTGGCTTATAAAATCTGAAACTTTATAAGCTCCGCCTAGTGTACGAGGCATATTACAGACGATTGGATGCTCCGTAAAGTGCCGATAGAATACCTGATCTAGATCAGGAGTATAGCCAGAATAACCGGGAAGAAAGGTACGAGAAGCTTGGCGTGACTGGATCTGAGTAATATGGAATTCTGGAATTTCGCTAGGAACCAGCTGATCCACAATGGCTAGAGCTTCTCCATAAAAGGTATTTAGATCATTGAGGGCATGGAGTGACTGGATGGCATGAAGCAAACTCTGCGTGTCATTGAACGTCAAAGGTTCCATAACCTAGCCAGTAATGTTGGAAATAGAGGTTTCCTAATCATTAACCCAGTCTTTTCTGAGTTCTTACGCGCCTGTAAAGAAAACGTTGCAATCGGGTGGGTCAAATGACGAATTGATTCATCAGTGGTTCTAATGTATCTTCAAGGCAGAGTAATTAGTCACCGCAATAGTGAGCCGCTATTGAGAATTAAAAATTCTAAACCCTTCAGTCCATAGGCACTCCACGAAAAGTAGTTCATGTGATATGTCCATGCCTATTGTCAAGAATCGGTAAATTGCCTGCCTAGTTGAGAATAGCCGATAGTTCAGATGAATTAGGGGGTGAGCGTAAATTCGCGATGCTTAATGTTCAAGGGTTTCCAGCCTTCGCTATTCTCAATAAGCCTTGCTTGTTGCAGTAACTCTTGTTGCGGTGACTAATCGCAAAGCAGATTCTATAAAAGTTACTAGGTGGCTACGGATTGATCCAAGCCCTGATTGACGGTTCAGCATCGCCTGCTTCGGTGTCGCTGAATGATCAAAGCCATCCAATATTGCAAAAGTCTTTGCAGCAGCTACCCGGAGGTTTTAAAAATTCCGGATATCTTCCATCGCTCGATTTAGCGCTGCCCCAAAAATAGTCAAGCTCTACTATAGCCCCCGGAGATAACAAGATGGCGAACTACGAAGGTCTGAACTTAGCGACTATACGCGCAGAGCTAGAAAAGGTTTTAGATGCTCTGGAGGCTAACCTTAAAACAGTTGCCTTTGCGAATAGTTTGCCCTTGGTCGGCAAAGGATTGTCAACCGCCACAGGTTCTGCGGTTGACTTCTTGAACGATCTCAAAACAAAGCTGGCTGCTCAGCTCGATACCGGCTCAGTCGAACAGATTCAGCAAACCCTTGGGGATGCCTTGGGGCAAAACGGATTGGGCTGGCTCCAAGACGTGAATGGCGATGGGAATAAGGATGCTGGGGATATCACGCTGAATGATACAGCGCAGCAAGTCACCTTCGGTTTTTCGTTGGGTAGAGATCCTGTTTCGCTCGCAGCAGGCATTGGGTTTGATATTGGCTTGCCCGAACTAGGGTTGAAAGTGACAGACGGCAGCAAAGTTAAAACCGATGTGGGCTTTAGTCTCAATTTGGGCTTTGGTGTCAATAAAGATACAGGTTTCTTTGTTGACACTGCTCCCAAAGATGAATTGAAAGTGAATTTAACGACAAGCTTGCAAAATTTCAGCGCTACGGGCAAGCTGGGATTCCTTCAGGTAGATGTGACGGATAGCGCCGCGCAGCCTACCCAATTTGCGGGCACCTTTGGTCTGGACTTGCAGAATGGACTGGCCGTCGTGCCTACCTTTAATGCTCAGGCAGATGTGAGCCTGCACCTGCAAGGCAAAATCCCGATCGCTGGCAATTCTAAGACTCCACTGCTGCCATCGATCGGCACTGACTTTAACTTGAACTGGCAGTTTGCGGATGCCAACGCCAGTAATCCGGCCAACATCGCGGGTTTTGGTAATGCGCCCACACTGGCATTTAACAACGTCACGCTCAGTTTGGGTTCGTTTGCGAGCCAATTTATCGAACCCGTTTTGGGAACCGTGCAGGATGCGCTGTCGCCGGTTAAACCCGTGATCGATTTCTTGACCGATGGACTACCGCTGATTGACTTGAGTCTGATCGATCTGTTTGAAAAGACTAATGCGATTCAAGGACAGATTTCTCAGGGCGAAGGAGCTGGGAAAGCTGAAAGCACTGAGGGCATAAAAGTCATAAAAGTGTTGAACACGTTGCTGGACATTCCTGCTGATGCAGGCAACACTGGCATTCCACTGGGCAGTTTTAACCTGTCCGCAGGCAATGACCTGCGGACAACAGCCCTGGCAGCGATCGATATCGGTGCCTTTCAGGGTGCCTTTCAAGACATTCAGCAAGGGTTGAGGGATATTGGCGCAGATGAACTGGTGGATTATTTAGATAAGACTAAGAAAGAGTTAGAAAATCAAGGACCTACTTTCCCGCTGATTCAAGATCCCCGGCAAGCTTTCCAATTGTTATTAGGAAAAAATCCAGACCTGTTCAAGTGGGATTTATCTAGCACCTTGCGCTTTCAAGACACTGGAAAAGCCTTTTTTGGGGCTGTTGTTGGCGTTCAGTTGAGCTATGGCTATGAGGGCGGATTGAATCTCGTGATGGGATTCGATACAAAGGGATTACAGGAGTTTTCAGACAGCGGTGATCCAGGAAAGCTGATTGATGGGTTTTATCTCAGCGACCATGTAGATTTGGCTGGCATCGATCACCCTGAAGTCTATCTCAATGCTAACTTTGATGCTGGCCCAGCCTTTAACATTCCAGGCTTTTCGGTCTCGGTGGTGGGTGGTATTAATGGCGGAGTTAGCCTGGATGTCAACGACAAAGATAAAGACAATAAGTTCCGCCTGTCTGAAATTGACGATTGCTTTCTCGAAGCAGAGGGCAAGATTGAGGCGACTCTAGAAGTCAAGCTGAAAGTGGGCTATGGCATCTTCAGTCTCACCAAACGAATTCCGATTACCAAAGGTACGCTGCTGAGTTTTGATGCGGGCTGTAATGATGCTGAACAGCGTGATCCGGTGCGTAATCAAATTGCCAGAAATGTGGGAAATGACCTGCAACTGCTGATGGGTTCTAGAGCGGGCGATCGCGTCATCAGCAACAAACCCGGTGGCGATGGCAATCTGCCTGAATACTTTGTGGTGCGTCCTGCGGTCAATAATCCGGGACAGGTTGAGGTCGCTGCGTTTGGGGCAAAAATTCTCTACGATACCAGCAGCCAGATTGTGGCAGATGGGGCAGGCGGCGGAGATGCGATCGCCATTGACAACGCCATTCTCACCGCTGCCAACCTGCAAGGAAACGGCGGCAACGACTCACTCAGCGGCGGCGGCGGCAACGACACGCTGGATGGCGGAGACGACGACGATGACCTGAATGGCGGATCGGGCGATGACAATATCAGCGGCGGAGCGGGCAATGATGTGCTGACTGGTGGCTTGGGCAGCGACACGCTCGACGGCGGCGCTGACTTTGATATCGTCAGCTATGCCAACACGCCGTTAACTGTGGGGGTGCAAATTCTCTTCGATCGCAATAGCAATCAGTTAAATGGCACCTTTGGGGAAGCGTTGGGCGATGTGCTGAAAAATGTGGAGTACATCATTGGCACCCCATACCGCGATTTCATTGAGGCCGACAACGGTAAAAACATCCTGGAAGGTGGGGCTGGCGACGACCAACTGTTTGGCTTTGGTGACGACGACATCATTCAGGGAGGGGCCGGAGCCGATCTTCTGGATGGCGGCGACGGTACTAACTGGACCAGTTACATCGAGTCTAGAGCGGGCGTGAACGTCAATCTAGAGACGCACCGAGGCGCTGGGGGCGATGCCGAAGGCGATACCTTGAGCAATCTGGAAAACGTGAAAGGCTCGATCTATAGCGATCGCCTAACTGGAGATAGCGCAAATAACTACTTAGATAGCTCTGGGGGCGACGATGCAATCGAGGGCAGTTTGGGCAGCGATACGATCGATGGCGGTGCGGGTGTCGATAATCTGAGATATGGCAGATTGACGCAGGCAGTCACCGTTAATTTGAAAGATGGCACAACCAACAAAGGCGACACCATTCTACCGGCAATGCTGGTGGTCGGATCGGGCGAGGTTCCCGTTCCCAATCTCAGCTCGATCGAAAATCTGGAAGGCACCCTCTTTGATGACACGTTGGGCGGCGATATCGGTGACAACCTCTTAGTGGGGTTGGCGGGTAATGACCGCATTAGTGGCGATGACGGCAACGATCGCATCATCGGCGGGCAGGGAGCCGATACGATCGAAGGCGGTGCTGGGATTGACTGGGCAGAATACTCAGGATCGTCGGCTGGGGTGACGGTCAATTTGCTGACCGGTATTGGGACGGGGGGCGATGCAGAGGGCGATCGCCTAACCACAATCGAAAATCTTCGAGGCTCTAAGCATTCAGACGTTCTCACGGGCGATGCAGGCGCAAACGACATTGCGCCAGGTTTGAGTGCGCTGCCAGGAGATGCCGAGTCGTTTGATCGGGTGGACGGGGGTGCGGGTCAAGATCGGCTATTCATCGACTACTCCAGTGAAGATATTGGCACTGGGCTGGATGGAGGCTATTTCCTCGGTTCCACCAACGCGGGCTTCTTCTTGAGACGAACGCGCGATAACCTCAGCGATCTAGATGCCGTTGCCTTCACCAACATTGAGCGGCTCGACGTGATCGGCACGATTAAAGATGACACGATCTACGGCGGTTCTGGTGACGATGTTCTCCTGCCTGGTGGTGGCAACGATACCATTTACGGCGGCAGAGGCAGTAACCATATCAGTGCGGGTGATGGCAATGATGTTGTGATCGATCAAAGCGACATCAATCGCAGCTTGGGCAATAGTTTAGGACGACCTAGCAACAGTCACATTGTCCTGGATGGCGGCAGAGGCATCGACACCCTATCAATCAATTTATCGGGCAAAGCTTTTGATGCAAACTTTGCCATCCGCAACTTCTCGCTGATCAGCATCAATCCACTGCAAGAAAACCTAAATCAACGGATTTCTTTGCCGGATGGTAGCACGATCGGTGGATTCGAGATTTTCAAAGACATTACGACTGGATTCGGTGATGATACCGTCATTCAATTGGGTCGTGTCAACAATACGTTTATCACGGGTGATGGAAATGATGTCATGAATGCTGGGCTTGGCATTGATGTAGTAGATAGCACTACTTCAGATGCTCCTGATGATGATTTGTTGATTGTAGATTACTCGGTTGAAGATATCGGAACCGGGATATCGACAACCACCAATGGCTTTGGCACCGGTCGGCTTTATCGCAGAACCCTTGATGACCGAAATGTTCTGGATGAAGTTAGCTTTTCAGGTATCGAACGCTTCAATGTCAATGGCACCAGTCAGAATGATCAAATTGAAGGCAGTCTGGGCAGTGATGTTTTGAGTGGTAACGCAGGAGACGACTCTTTGGTAGGCAATCGAGGCAATGATTTCCTATCGGGCGGCGATGGGGACGATCGCTTGAATGGAGTTTATGACGTTGAAAGTTTTGTACTCGCTAATTTTCCGGGGGCTGGAGAAGTGGACACCCTAACGGGTGGGGCGGGTGCAGACACCTTTGTTCTCGGCAGTCGCTCAAAGGCTTTCTATTTGGGTCAAGGAGACACGGATGCGGCCATCATCACCGATTTCAACCCGGCTGAAGGCGATATTCTAGAACTATTTGGCTCTGCCAACAACTATGCACTTGTGTTTGAAGATACTGACAATATTGCAGTCAATATCTACTACAAAAAACCATTGGGAGGCACCGATTTAATCGCCGTTTTGAACGGAGTGTCAGACTTTAGCTTGAACGCCAACTACATTCGCTACAGCAATAATAATGGACTGAACCAAGTTGGTAGATTGAATGATTCAATCCGGGCTAACGTCATCGCCCCGGTGGTTGCAAACCCAGATCTGAGCCTTCTTCAAGCAGTCGCAGATCTAAACCCTCAACCGCTACCACCTGCTGCTGAAGACCTGAATCCTCAGCTTCTGGCACTCGCTGGCACCTTTGAGATTCAGCAAAACAACGACACCACTCAGCTTCTCACCGCGTTAACCGCCCTGGGCAACACCACTGGACTGAGCAATTTCGAGGTGGAATCGACTGGCGATGGCAGAGCCTTCGGCACCTTCCAAAATGACCCGTTTGGGCTGGGTGCTGGCATTGTGCTGAGTACCGGAAAAGTCGAGGATCTGGTAGGACAAAACACCAGCGATGGCGGACTCTCTCCAGGCACAAGTGTTCCCTTGAAGTTTGAACGACTTCAGGGGGTAACAGGTTTACCAGCCAAGCCAGATACGGCGGTTTTCCGGGCCGAGCTATCAAATCTTGGATTCGACCTGAGTTCACTTAGTATTGCCGACAGCAACAGCAAGGTAGGAGGATCGCCAGGGCGGTTTAGTGGTTTCGATCTAGATGCCATCAAACTCAGTCGTGTGAAGGTCAATTCGGCAACAGAAGTCAATGCACTTCCTGGTTTGAATGTGTTCGATTTCAGCCCGGCAGGAACATTGTTTAGACCAGGAGATCAGCGTTCGGGTGGATTTGAAGCACCTGATCTGGATGGCAGCCTAAATGGTTTTATCTATGACGGTGTAGCAACGTTAGGTGCCTTTGATGCCAATCCCAATGTGGGTGGTGTCGGCAGTGTGAGCTTGGGAGATAACGGAGGAGTTGGTTTCAACCTTAATAGCGCGATCGCCACTAATGAACCTTTATATCTGTACATTGGTGAAACTGGTGCTCAAGGAAACGTCCGAGAAACTCCCGAAGGCAACATTACTGCTTCTAATCGCCCGATTCAGGGTCTCAACGATCTCAGCACCGATTTCGGCACACTGGGAGCTAAGGACGATGACATCTCCCTGAAACTCAGCTTCGATGCCGATGCTACGGCTCAGACACTTTACTTCCAGTTTGTTTTTGGTTCCGAAGAACTGGCAGAGTATGGTGGCAGCGACTTTAATGATGCCTTTAGCCTAGAGCTAAACGGGTTTAACATGGCGCAACTGAGCGATCGCGCCGCCGTCACCATCAACAACCTGGCTCCCAGACCCTTTGCCCCCTACAACCCAGATCTAATCTACAGCCCAGTTGGAACGGGTCCCGCCAGCAGCCAAACCAAACTGGATGGTTATACTAAAGTCCTGACCTTTGCTGCACCCCTCGATCCCAATACCAAAAATACGCTGGAGATCAAAGTTAAAGATGGGCGCGATGGGTTGCTCGATTCTGCTGTCTTTATCAAAGCAGGCACCTTTGGCACTACGCCACCCGTCCTCGGCACCTCGCTTCAGGTCAAAAATGACAACATCAGCACTGATGAAGACACCGCCCTTACCGTTGATCCGGCGATGCTGCTGCTGAATGACATTGCTGCCAATAGCGGCGATACCCTCAGCGTCACCAGCGTGGATGGCACAGGCACTGCGGGCACCGTCAACTTCGACGGTAGCCTCATCACCTACGATCCGGCTCAAAAGTTTGAGTCTTTGGCGGTAGGCGAGACGGCAACGGATCAGTTTGGGTACACCGTTAGCGATGGCAACGGTGGCACCAGTTCGGGTAGTGTGGTGGTGGCGATCGCCGGAGTCAATGATGCTCCTGTTGCCGTCGATGACACGATTACAACTACTGGCAATGCGCCGATTACTATCACTGCTGCTACTTTAATCAGCAACGATAGCGATGTTGATGCTAGTGACACGCTCAGCATCACCAACGTTGATACTGCCATTAACGGCACTGTAGGCGTTGATTCCAACGGTGACATTATCTTCACCCCAGATTCTATCTTTACTGGGCAAGGCAGCTTTATATACACCGCCAGCGATGGCAATGGCGGCACTGCAACAGCATCGGTGAACATCACTACCCCTTCAGACAGCGGTTCCAGGGATATTGACGGCACCCCTGGCGATGATGTTTTGGTGGGCACAGCCGTCAATGACCGGATCACGGGCTTCCAGGGAGCCGATACGCTAACTGGCGGCGACGGTAAGAATCTGTTTATTTACACCACCGTGTATGACGGTATAGATACCGTCACTGACTTTAAGGTTGGTACAGACCAGATTGAACTGGTCAGTTTGCTGGCTAGCCGCAACTACCAGGGCACAGATCCGATCGCCGATGGGTTCATCCAGTTCCAATCGCAGGGATCAGATACCATTATTTTGATCGATCCAGATGGGGCTGGTACTCTCAGACAACCCCGGCAACTGGCTCTGATTCAAAACGTCACGGTTTCTAGCTTGAATGACCGTTCTAACTTTGTGTTTTAATCCTTGAGTGTTGTGAATTTTTCTAAGCCTTAGCCTATAGGGTTGTGCAGCTTCAGTATTGGTTCATCCGGCGATCGCACCAACAATACAGACCTCCGATTTCTTGGAGAAATCGGAGGTCTTCTGAGTAATGGCGATCGCTAAAAAGAACAATGACCTCAAAGTGCAGCGCTTTGAGGGGCGATCGCGCTTTACCCATGAATTTTCACAAGAGGGGCGATCGCAGTCTCGTTTAACCGAGAGGGATTGACTTAAACCGTTCCTGAGCCGCCTTAAACGCGTCTTTCATTACCAACTGAATCCGATCTGGGTCAGGTTTCTTGCCGCCCATCAAATCGCCAAAATATACGCAGGCCGTTTCACCCAACGCCCAGGTATAGGCCGCTGCCCATGAGGCGGCAATCAGACTACCAAAACCGGGCAGAAATTTAATTAGCTCCCGCCCGATCGCCTGTGCCAAAAACCCTCCGGCGATCGCACTCACCACGCCTCCAGCTTGAGATGGCGTCAACGTTTGGCCATAGAGCTTGCCCAACACCGTCACCATCGATGCTTGCAGCGCCGTCAGTACGGGCATGGTGGCAAAGGGCAACGGCACCGCGCCCAACGTGGCGGCCATCACCGAAAATGCCACAATGTAGCGTCGCCCCACATCGCGATATAAGCTGCCGAGCTGATGCTCCACTGCCCCATCCAACAGCTGATGAATAGCTCGCGCTTCTGCGGTGGGCAATAGGTCTGCTAGGGATACCTGTCTAGGTGTTAAATCCAGGTGAGAGAATATATTTCATCGGGGTCTAATTCGTCCAGAATCGTTATAGAAAGAGCTTTTCAGGACTTTCCAGTCTGAGCCAAACAGGATAGAGTACAA
>Ga0209181_10012833_pt1 | contig 10545 bp, 11 predicted proteins | sample MAT05_FD_187208 | JGI IMG/M metagenome (GOLD analysis project Ga0209181, IMG submission 187208) | Freshwater microbial communities from Lake Fryxell liftoff mats and glacier meltwater in Antarctica - MAT-05 (SPAdes) (version 2) | ecosystem: Environmental > Aquatic > Freshwater > Ice > Liftoff...
CGCGCATGAAACTCGCGTGCAGCGAAGCTCGCGACTTTTTATGTGTTTCGAGCAGCTTCGGGCGCTTGGATACAAGGTGCAGGATCCGTTAAATCTGACCGGCGCCCACGTTGACGCCCTGGTCAAGTGCTGGATCGAGGAGAAACAGTACTCGGACTCGACGATCAACAATCGGCTGTCGGCGCTCCGCGTTTTCTGCGATTGGGTTGGCAAGGTGGGCATTGTGAAAGGCACCCATGAATACGCCACCCCTGAACGCCCGCTGAAGCGTTCCGGGAGCGCTGACCGTGACAAGAGCTGGTCGGGAAACGGTGTCGACGTTGAAGCGATGGTCGAGAAGGTGTTCAAGCTCGACGATGTCGTCGGCGCCCAACTGGTGGCGATGTCAGCGTTTGGCTTGCGCGCCCGCGAAGCGCGGATGCTCGAGCCACTTCTATGTATCCAGGACCACCAGGTGCTATTGATTAAGGGGCCGAAGGGCGGGCTTTCGCGTGTCGTGCCGATCGAAACCGAGCAACAACGTCAATCGGCGCGGTGGTTGAAAGCCTTTGCGGAAAAACAGCCGGTGCCGTATTTGGGCTGGCGGGGTCGGAATTTGCAGCAGGCGCGTCGCCGCATGTATTACATCCTAGAAAAAGCGGGCATTACCGTTGATGAAAGCGGCGTCACCGCCCATGGGCTGAGGCACGAGTACGTGCACAACTCGATGATTCGTATGGGACTGATTCCGGCAGTCAAAGGCGGAACAAAGGACCAGATGCCGACAGAGCGTCGAGACTTGGTTTTCCGGTATGCGAGTCGCCTGACCGGGCATTCCCGAGCTTCGATCACTTGTGCGTATTCCGGATCTTTTCATAAAGCGGTGGCGCCTGAGCCAACAACGCCATACTCCGCCGCGTTCTATTCCTTAACGCCACAAGCGTTGAACCCAGTCGCAGATTCACCCGCTCAGTCCTCCACCGCTAACGATGGCGAGCAGGACGACGATGAAAAGAAATAGTTATGAGCATTCGGCTTACCAGAAACTGCCCACTCGTACTGGCCAGTGCAGCGCGGTAAGCCATTTTGTATTGCACAATACAATCGCGAGCAAGGCCAAGACCTCGAAAACTTAGCGCAAATGAACGCAAATACGGCGCGAAATACTAGCAATTCCAGCGCAGTCCTCAGCACATCTATTTCCCACAAAAAATTAAACGAACCCACTGCCTCTTCATGGAGTTTTGCGCTAAATTGTGGACAGTAAGACGAGTCTGCGGCTCCGCGCCGCATTTCAAAAATCAAGTGTTGCCTAGGCGCACTTGTGCATTTCAGTAAATCTGAAAATGCGATTCGCAGGAAAGGTGCGTCCGGAGTCAGGTGCTCGTTAGCTTCGAGCATAAGCCGCGTCGCGCCAACCTTTCGAATGTTTCGCCCATGTGCGCTCAGCGCATGAACGCCCCAGGTCGCGTCTACCCAACGCACCCAGCACAAGCCCAAAACCTCTCCCGCTCGGTTTTCTCCCGCTTCCTATCGCCTTGTTCTTGGCAAATACGCATTGCTTTTAGCGGTGCGGCTTGTGAGCGGCTGTCCAATTTCCGAGAAAACCATGGCAAATGCTCCAAAGACCTCATCTAACGCGCGGATTACGCAGGAGATGGAACTACTCGCCTACCTCCCCTTGTTTGAGTACGCGTCATCACTCCAAGTCGCAAGTTACCAGTGGGTGCGAAATCGTATTGAAAACGAGGGTGGTCCAACGGTAGATCGAAAAGCAATCTACGACTTCTCTAAGAAACATGTTCCTAGTTACATTGAGTCGCGTAAGAAATTCCGTAGGAGCACGAGACGGAAGCAGCGAGCTGTATTGACAAAAACGAAGTTTGTGGGACGCTAGATCGATGGAAACAAACGATCTTTTTCTCACGAAACAGGACCTGCAGTCTCTGACGGGTAGCTGTCGCGTGCGAGGCCAACTTTTGTGGCTCGACCAAAATGGCTGGACTTACACCTTAACCTGCAGGGGCGAGCCACGTGTGGCTCGTGAGCTGTTTCACGCCAAGATGGTGTCGCCACAAACTCTGCATAGTCATGCTCAGCCAAACTGGTCGGCCGCTCGTAGGCTAAGCGAGGTTTGCGCATGAGTCGGCCGCGGAAAAATACGTTCGCCGGATGGCTGCCTGGGCTCTATCAAAAAGAAGGTCGACGTGGCACTCTGTACTACACATTAAATCCGAACTACATATCGCTTGGTCACAACCTGTCGGTTGCGCGGAAGAAGCTACTCGAGTTGCAGGAAGTTCGCTATTCCGTTTTTACGATCGGCGGGCTACTGGATGAGTTCATGACTTATCGAAAAGATAAGTCAGAGCGCACTGGCCGACCTGCGCCAAGCACGGTGGAGGGAAACTTAGTTGAAGTTGTTCAGCTGAAGGCGACATTCGGACACATGATGCCGGCTGATCTTACGACGCAGCACGTTTGGCAGTACTTGCATTTGGAACGCGGCAAAATTGCGCCGGTTCGTGCAAATCGTGAAATAAGTCTGCTCTCGTCGGGCTTTCGCTATGGGGTAAACCGAGGACTCGTACAGTCAAATCCTTGCATCGGCGTTGAAAAAAATGTTGAGCATCCTCGAACGCGGGCGGTGACCCTAGGCGAGCTAGATTCGTTTTGTGACTTCACTAGGGGGAACAGGCATCAATCCGTAAATCAACGCAAGCGGGAGTTCACAACTGGACAAGTGATTTCTCTTGCGTCGCGGCTAGCCTTCTTAACGGCAAAGGCCGAATCTCAGATCTTGCAACTGCAAATGACCGATGTTCGAACCGATGGAATTTTTTTCAAAAAACGAAAGCGTGGCCATGAAACCTTGGTCGAATGGACGCTTGCGCTACGGCAATGTGTCGATGCGCTCGCTGCCGTTCGCGCAGCAAGTGAGTCACCATATCTCGTGCAGACTCAGGATGGCGGCGCCTACACCCTGAGCGGATTTATATCGGTCTGGCGTCCGGCGATGACAGCATGGGTGAATGAGGAAGGCGCTAATTCGCCGCGCACCAGATTCACTTTCCATGATTTACGCGCGATGGCGATCACACATCTCAAATCGCAGGGCCGCGATCCAAAATTGTTGAGCGGGCACACGACTGACAAAATCCCTGATCGCGTGTACGACCGGGGACGCGAGCGTCGTGCGAAGGCAGTCATGTAGTCTGGAGTGTCCGTTGGGATGGCTGCCTGTTCGGTGATTAGGTTCGCGGCTCAATCTGCGCTATCTCAGACCAGCCTTCATCAAAGGTGAAGTACTTAGCACGCCCGAAGGGATCTCGAATCCGAAGAATTCGGGTCTTGGTTGCATCCCTTGCGTGCTCGACTACATAGAGCCAGTATGCAGCGCCATGCTTTCTGGCCCAATCGAATTGGGTCCAAGAAAGGCCAACCGGTCGGTCTGCGAGTGTGCCCGTCATCGACTTGACCTCTACCCAACGCACTGCCTTGCCTGCAGCGTCGGCCTCGAAGAGATCATATCCATGATTCCCACCGGGCGTCCGCGCTAGTGAAGGCTCAAGCGCGATGATTTTCTTGATGGCGTCTTCCTCGATCGCCATCCGCACAGCATGGTCAAGACCGTCGGGATCTCGTTCATCTTCATCGGCGTGAGTGGCGACGTAGGAAATGAAAGTGCGACCACCGCCTTGCCCTGGCGTTCTTTTGCCTGGGCCAACTCACCCGCAGCAAGCCACATGTACTTCGTGAAACCAAATCCCACATCAATTCCGACTACCTTGTGTCTGCTTTCCATACGCCTCCCGTTCAGTGAAACCATTTTCGCGAAGGGAGGGGCGCACGTGTTGTCGCTAAAGACAGTAATTGAGGGGGTTATGCCACATCGATATTCCCCTGTGGGTCCTAAAATAGCACTCACAGGGGAAAAAAAGTTCAGCCAAAGCGGCGCGATTTCACTCTAATAAATTTTATTTTCCCCTGTGAGTTCTAAAATAGCACTCACAGGGGAATTGAATTTTCGTGCGAACAAACACATCGCACAAATATTTTCGAACAGGCCTTGACAGCTTCGAAAAACTGCACGATCATCGCACCACTTCTGAGCGTTCTCGCTCAAATTAAGCGCAAATTACCCGCGCCAAACGGCTTTCATAGCCAACAAACGCAGCTCTGACAAGTGAAGTTTAAAAATGTCGAGCCTGCACCAACGTTATAACTCCGTCCGCTTCGACCGGTTACGATACGTTTAGTCCATGTGCTCGGATTTCCGATGGACACAGAGGACTAGAAGAACCCTCCAGAAACAGAGACTTAAAGCTGATTTCGGACACCTCACTCCGGAATACGGACAAAACAGTCAAGAATTTTCAGGTTATGCCTACCGGCAGTTGCTCCCGCGCTCACGTTTCGTGAGTTGTCGGGACAATCAAGACCATCCACCCACGCAAACGGGCCAGGAGGAAATTTCCATTTTTAGATCACAGTTTGAGCCGCCTCCCAGTCGGTTCGCTGTAGACGCTCGGGCATCAACCCCGAGAATCGGCCGCGCAGCGCCGAGAACCTACGATCACCTACGGGTGGTCGCTCTCCCCCTCTAGTCGGGAGACGGTACCTGCAACGCAGGAGCGCCGAGAAATGCATTTTGAAGAACGTGTCGTTTGTGAGTGGCAGCAGTTGTAGAAATCTGGGGAAGTTGAAGTTGGTAGTGCCGGCGTTTCCGCTGAGCGTGTGGGAGAGGTGCGTCCATGCGCTCAGCGGAAACGCTGGTGGTTAGTAACCGGTAACCCGCCGACGTTACTGCGACTCCAGAAGCTAATCCGGGCTGCGGGGCGAGTAATGCAAGCGCTGTCGGACACCGGGGCTTGCCGCTACTAATGGGCTAACCTAACCGCCTTCAGCAAAGCTGGCCGAAAGATTGATGGCGGTTCCCGATCCGCACCGTTTCCTCTCGCAGGTGCCTAGTAAGTCGGCGCGCCAGTAAAGATACTTTGCACCGGCTGCTTTTTTCTGACAGCAGGCAGCCAGCGTTGCGCGTCTTGCCGCCCCGCCGCCGCCGCTTTCGCGAGCCAATTTTCAGCAGCCAAGAAGTCCGGCTGGCGGTTAGGTGAGCCTGTCCAGTAAAGCAACCCCAGCACCTCCTGAGGCATCTACTTCAATACGTCACACTAAACATCGTTTTACTTTTGACAACTGTGCACCCTTGAATTAGTAGAGGCATGAAGAAATATGACGTATCGTCGCCCTTCGGCCCTTTTAGCCAAAGCATATTCTGAACAGGCGATTGCTCGTTTTCCAATTGCTTGTAGGCAACCTTTCTGAGATCCTTGCAGCCAAGGGCATACACATCCGTCCGCGTGTAATTGATGGTGCAGGTTTTGTCTGGGGCTGGCGTAACTGTAAAAGTCAATAAAATGGGACCGACAAGGGGATTGATCGTCTCCGTCTTTAGTTCAACATCGCAACTAAATGCATCTGCGTCTGGGTTTTTTTGGACTATTTACAAATGGCGCCATGCTTCTTATCCCCAATAAGGTCGCTGGATATGCCCTTCACCACAGCTAGGCATTGTTTGACGCCAATCTTCGCGGCAAGCTTGTAAGGCGACTGGCAATATCTTTACCGAAGACATGGACTTCGATACCGGCGTCGATCTGGACAAGCTGCTGGCCGCTGCCGTAAAGATGTCCGCCATCGTCGGCCATGACGTGACCGGGCAGGTCATGCGCGCCGGCAAAACCGTGCATCTGCATGCCGTACCAGAAAAACTCTACACACAATAGCCATCTTGGTGGGGTAGATGCTGCGATTCGATGTTAGAACCGTGCCCCGAGGGGAGTAAACCCCCCGCAGTCAAAAAATAAAATCGATTCCGGAACTGCAAATAACAGTCAATTGCAATTTGAAAATCAAATTTTTGAGACTAATTCCTAACCTATTGATTGAATACGCCAGTTTTCTGTGAGACGGCAGACTCGCTCATCGAAAATCGTTTAACGACATTAGCCTGATCAAACATCACTACTAGTTCTTTCTTCTTTCCACTAGCGGTGGCTCCAAACCAATTAACGATGGGAATATAGCTAATGGCATCAGCCGAGACGTTGGTAAAATCAAAGTTCCAGATTTCCAATCCACCATCGGTGAAGCTGGTCCTAGTTGGCGAACCAAACATCGCTCGAACTTCCGCTTTGGTTGTCTTACCTTCAACCATCTTCTTATTCACGCTGGCTTCAGATTCTTTGCGGAGTGATTCGTTACCGACACTCGCGCAACCAGATGCCAACATGGCAAATACAAGTGCACAACCAGCAGCGAAATATTTGTTCAAGGCATTCCTCCCTATTAATTTGTAGTTTCTATTGCGAGTGTTAGTCATACTTTCAACTGTAGTGTTTTTAATTCGCACATTACGACGAAGTTACACGAATTAACCCAATCAAATAATTCAGCCGGAATTATGAAATCGCATATGCCGTCGCGATTATGCCCCGAATTGCCCTCCAGTTTAGCGATTGCCTCAGCGCTATTTGTCGCAGCGGTTTCATAATCAATACCACTGCTGTCCAAGACAGCTGAACCTGGCGCTTGTTGCGTAGTGACGTGGGAGGTTGGATTGTGGGTTTGCAAGTGGGTGCCCATGTCGTTGTGCTGTCCAACATCATGCGAACGCCAGCGTAGCCTGTAGTGGGGTAACCTTAGGATCAGGCGGCACGGCATAGGGCTGATCGAGCCAAGCCATCAGATCTCGATGGGTAAACAGATTCATTCGCAGCAGCGCCACCAGATTAGACAAGCTCCAGCCGAACTTGGAAGACTGTTGGTAACCGTTAACCCCACGGCGTCATAGTCACCGGATCATAGTCTCGGCACAATGCCCTCACGTTAAACAACACGGAGAGGCAAATGAGCAAACGAGCATCAGGGTCAGTTGGAGCGCAGCGGGAAGTGGCATGGCGGAATCGGTTAGCGCGCTTCGCAGCAAGCAAGCTAACGGTCGAGGCATTTTGTCAAAGCGAAGCGGTGTCGGTCGCCTTGGAACTAAAGACGGGAAAAACGAGTGGGAACAGTTATGGGGTAAGAAGACGGAGACACACAGATTTATTCTGTGTTGCATTCCTTTCTTTGCTCACGATATTGTAATAGGTGACGAAGTTGAAACCGATCCTGATTTTGTTCTTCAACGAGTTGTGCATCATGCAGGACAAACCACGTTCAGGGTGTGGTTTGTCGCACAAGGTACGGCGGCGCGAGAGGCATTGGTGCGAGAGATAGAAGCCATGAAGCCATTGATGGAGTGGTCTTCTGAAAATCCACTTCCGCTCAGTGTGCCTGATGGCGAAGAAGCACAGAAGATTGCCGACTACTTGCAAGCATGCGAAAAACAAGGTGTGCTTCAGTATGAAACTGGGCGCACGCGTCCGCGTAAATCGGATTAACCGCGAAGTAGGGCCGTAGGGCGCAATGCATTGCGCCGCGTGTCTGCAAACAAAGATTGGGATCGGTCTTTCATTGCCATATTGCAATCAACGACCCGCCGGCTTCCCTAAATCAATAAAAGGGGTGAATTGTTTTGCCGAGCGATGAAAAAATAACGCTGACCCCTTTTTCTCCTTCTTCCTTGAAGCCACAAGAGCGTGCCGTCGCCCAGGTGGAGGGGTGGATTCTGGGGGTCGGATGATCGCAATTGAAAATTACTTCAATTACGGCGACGCCGTCACGAACGTGGATGCGCTGTTTTGTCCAAGCGCGATGAACACGGCATGAATTGGCTACAGCACTTGCTGGCACGGGTCTACCCGCCGATTTCGCGGGCGGAAGCACTTCGTATTGCCTCTCGCTCGCTAGCAAATGAAGTCAAGGCTGTGCCGCTGATCTGCCACGGCACGAAGCCGAGCAATTGCTGCATTTATCGGGTCTCACCAGAACCGTGCTGGTATATCTATGCGCCTTGGGCGGACCACGCCGCGCCGATGGTACTTCGCAGCAGCCGGGTAATTTTGGTCGGCAAGCAAACGGGTGTCATTCATTACGACGGCTCAGCCGGCGACGAAGGATAGGTCGCCCTCAATGCCGCTGATAAAGAAACGATCAAATCGATACGAGTTATCTCTGCTCGCATTATGGTCATCGCTAGAGCATCAACTTGTTGCCTGTGGCCAGACCAAAGGCACACCACAACAGTGGATCGGGACGATTCGCAACCTGCAGAACAAAGGTGTCAGCGAGGTCGAAATCGAATGGTCAATGATCATTGCGACTTTGGAGCAACACGCTGCGCCAATATTAGGAATCGATGAACTGCTCGATTTCCTGCGCGATGCACCGCCTTGCCAACTTGTTCTTCAGAGACACATCACGGATGAGTATCTGCCGTTCGTCCATTATGAAAAACAACAGCGCCCGACCAAGGTCCAGCCCAATTGGTTTAGGCATGGAAGGCAAGAAGCGCGCATTTTGCATTACCGTGATCGCACCTTTGGGCTGTGCATATGGCTGCACACTGAGTTCCAACCTGGCTTATTCGGCAGACATAGTTACTGGTCTCTATCTGTTCCGCGCGGGCGGAAAAAACTGGCGCCGGACCCAATTGGCCGGGACTTTACCAGCCCGCAGGAGGCTATGGCCTATGGAAGGACTCTGGTTGAGAGAATGGCAAGGCGCTTGGCACAGGCAGGATTTGTTGGTCAAACAAAAGGTGTCAACAAATTTCCTGCATACGTGCTGCCAGGCGGCGAACGGTATACCGAATGGCTGATCACTATCCCCCATTTTCCTGCGGAGTATTGGGGACCACACTTTGAGCTTCCGAACATTGTTGCCCATGTCCGCACGACAGAAAGAACCATTTTCACGGGAGACAAATTGCTCGTGCTGGAAGAAATTCAGAGCGACTGGAATCAGCAGCTTCGTGAAGCGATCCAGGAGGCACGCGCCCGAAACCCCAGTGATGTTGACGATGTCGAACTGATCGAATGGGACGAAGATTTGAATCCACCGCCCTTCAATCCATACCGAAACAATTGGCTGGAAGCGGCACTGCGGATGATGTTGGTGCTTGCCGCGAACGAGGGCTTCGCGGGAATGGCTTGGCTGCCCGGCCAGCTTCATGCAGAGCGGTTTCCATGGGCAAACGCGGATGGATTGAAGACGTTTTATGACCGCATCGTGCCCTCGGCAGTGGAGAAGCTGGCGAAGTCGTGGGGAGCGAAATTGGCAAACGCGCAATTTCCGACCTTGAGTCGCTGCTTCGCGGTTCGGCAATTGACGAAAACTAGGGAGTGGGTCGTGATCAATCGCGAGTCTGGACAATTTGCCGGCGAACCAGTTGCCAATCGCCAATTGGCCGAGGACTACCGCAAGTCGATAGAAACAACCGTGTTGGAAACCGTCCCCGCGCTTATCTTTTCTGATGAAATGCGCTCAGACATTCGGGCGAACGGATTGCCTTACTTGGGTGCAGTGGGGAAGCGGCTGGGCGCGCTACGCAGTGAGGGAGACGCTAAGGCCAGGGGTAAGGCGGATTGCGTTGGCGCCGTGCAACCGAATATGATTGAAGCGCCAAATTGAAAGGGCACGCCGAGTGGCGTGAATTCCATGCACAACATTGAAATGCAGGAGATGTCACCAGAGTTTCTAAAGTGCTGGCAAGCAGCCGCCCTGCACTTGGACAAACAGGTGCAGGGCGGGATAAATACTTGGCTCCGAGCGCATCCGTACCCGCCATTCCTTGAGCACCTTTCATTTCGCCTTGGCAATCAGCTTTTTTTCGTTCGTGTGGAAGCCGCGGGAGGAAAAATCGCAGGGCCGGGAAACTTGCAGGGGCTTTTTTCAGTCGCAGAAGGCTGCCAAGGCCATGCATGCGTGATGCCCATGAAAATGAAATTCTTCGGCGGCGCGTGGGCTGCAGAGACTGGCGGTTGGGGATTGCTTGATGCCAATAGCCGAGCCCCCGTGAATGCTTTCGAACTAGTTACCGATAAGCAGATCGAGGTAACAACATGGGAATTGCACGACTTTGCTGTGCAGGTTGTTCGAGATCAGTTGAAGAAGGAAGGCCATCAATTGATGTCGTGGCACGGTAACCCTGACGTTGATCCGTCGATTTGGTTTATCGGTGGCAGCAAGAAGCCCGAATGGGTGGTCGTTCGCTCCGTTCGATACCCAGAAAAAGATGCCGCTCGTCCAGCAAATTGGTCAACCATTGCGGCAAGCTGCGCACAAATGAGCAATATCGGGCACTTTGCTTCGGTTGCCTTTGCCAGCACCGATGACCCGTTCGATTCATCTGGCAAAAATGTCGTCCCGCTCTTTCGCGGTCACGGCACACATGTGAGCTATGAAGGGCTTGACCGGGTTCCTTGATTTACGATGGTGAATCTCCTCCCTGTCATTGCGGAATTTTGCGTAGCGGTGTTGACGCCGGTTGAAAGCTGACCAGTTGGGGTCAAAATTCAACCGGCGTCAACAATAGGAAACAGATCGCATGGCGCATGCCGGGATGTTGCGCCGAAGGGGGCCTTGGGGGCTCGGAACTAGGGCGCCTGAACCGTAGCCAAG
>Ga0209181_10012846_pt1 | contig 10539 bp, 7 predicted proteins | sample MAT05_FD_187208 | JGI IMG/M metagenome (GOLD analysis project Ga0209181, IMG submission 187208) | Freshwater microbial communities from Lake Fryxell liftoff mats and glacier meltwater in Antarctica - MAT-05 (SPAdes) (version 2) | ecosystem: Environmental > Aquatic > Freshwater > Ice > Liftoff...
TTGTTTCAGGCATAAAATTGCAGGAGCAAAGCTTCAATTAATACTGTTGCGGAGGTGCGTGGTATTATTGACCAGCTTGCCAAGCTAACTGGAATTAGTCAACGAAAAGAGCTTTATGCCAGCATTTAACACTATCACCATCAAAGGCTTCAAAAGCATTGCTTCCATTGAGAAGCTAAAGCTAGGTGCTATCAATGTAGTTATTGGCCCGAATGGTTCAGGGAAGTCCAATTTCATCGGTGTGTTCTCTTTTTTACATGCCATCAGGGAAGGCCGCTTGCAGGACTATGTGATCAAGGCGGGTGGCGCTGACAAGGTACTGCATTTCGGCTCTAAAGTGAGCAAGCAGCTTCAGATTCGTATTTCGTTTCTGGATGAGACTAACCAATACGAGATTAATCTTGAACCAACCAGTGCGGACGAGCTCGTGCCGCAGTCAGAATGGGCATTCTACTGGAACAAGATGAAATACTCCGGCCCCATGGGAGAGAGCCTTCCCAGGGTTGGCAAAGAAGCTGGCATCAGCGCGCAAAAATCCACAAGGATTGCCAGCTATGTGCGCGAGCACCTCGACCGCTGGAGACTCTATCATTTTCACGATACCAGTTCCACTTCGCCGATGAAGATGACGGCGGACGTGAATGACAATCGCTATCTGCGCCCGGACGGTTCAAATCTGGCCGCATTTCTTTACTACCTGCGTGAGAAGCACGGCGACTCGTATAGCCTCATCCGTCGCACCGTGCAGCGAGTCGCGCCTTTCTTTGATGATTTTCAACTTGAGCCGCAAAAGTTGAACACCGAAAAAATTCGGCTGGAGTGGCGGCATAAGGGATTAGAAGCCTATTTTGATGCGTCTGCTCTTTCGGATGGAACCTTACGCTTTATTGCGCTGGCGACGCTGTTTTTTCAGCCTGTGAGTTACCGGCCATCGGTGATTCTGGTGGATGAGCCGGAGTTGGGACTGCATCCTTACGCCATTACCTTGCTGGCATCGCTGATTAAGCAAGCTTCCGTCCAAACACAGGTGATCATATCCACACAATCCCCCTTGCTGCTTGATCATTTTCAGCCGGAAGATGTGTTGGTGGCAGATCGCGTGGATGGAGGCACTCAGTTCACCCGCCTCGATCCCGCGAAACTGGAGGGGTGGCTGCAAGATTACAGCCTGGGCCAGCTCTGGGAGAAAAACGAGCTGGGCGGTCGCCCCGGAGTCGAGTGAGTCCATGACCCGGTTGCTGATTCATGTCGAGGGTGAAACCGAAGAGACATTCGTGAACGAGGTGCTGGCCGCTCACCTTTACGGATGCGGCTACACAAAAGTCAGCGCGCGGCTGATCGGTAATGCTCGCCAGCGTGATCGGCGTGGCGGTATTCGTGCCTGGAGTGCGGTGCGCAAGGATATTCTGAATCACCTGAAAGAGGATGCGGAGTGTCTTTCGACAACTATGGTGGATTTTTATGCGTTGCCTCAGACTGGCGAGAAGGCATGGCCGGGCCGTGTGGAAGCGGCGCAATTTGCTTTTTCTGAGAAGTCGGCTTCGGTAGAAAACGCGCTGCTGGCTGATATTTGCAACGAGATGGGCGATGACTTTGAGCAAAGGCGTTTCGTGCCCTACGTTATGATGCATGAGTTTGAGGGGCTGTTATTCAGCGATGCTAGCAAGCTTGGCTCAGGCATCGGTAGGCCGGATTTATCGCCAAAGTTTCAGGATATCCGCGATCAGTTTGCGACACCTGAGGAAATTAATGATTCGCCCCAAACTGCGCCTTCCAAGAGAATTATAAATTTGCTCCCGAGCTATGAAAAACCGTTGATGGGAACCTTGGCGGTACTCGAAATAGGGCTCGATGCCATCCGGCAAGACTGTCCGCTTTTTCGGAGGTGGATAGAAAGACTTGAGCAGTGTTCACAATAGAAATTTGATATGCCAAAAAAGCCTTCAGAGGCAACCTTTTAGAACATATCGTGGACATTTCGGCCACGTGTATAAGTACGGCGTACCCGTCAGAGATCACCGACACCGAACATTATTTTGCGGAATACTTGCTATGGGCTTTCCACAAGGCCCCAAAGAACAAAAATATGAATGCTGATCTTTTTGATGATCTGCCAGACCTCAATCTGCAACAGGTTTGTCTTGATAACGGCGCATTTTTATTGCGAGGCTTTGCCAAAAATGTCGATACTGCCTTGATGAGCGCGCTAGAAAAGGTTGTTGTGCAATCGCCTTTTCGTCACATGATTACCCCAGGCGGTTTTCGGATGTCGGTGGCAATGAGCAATTGCGGCCAGGTCGGCTGGATAACAGATCGTAGCGGATATCGCTATGGTGTTATTGATCCTGAAACGGGACGTCCATGGCCAGCTTTACCTGAAACATTCATAGACATAGCGAGGAGGGCGGCAATGTGCGCCGGGTATGAGAATTTCTTGCCCGATGCCTGCTTGATTAACTGTTACGAACCAGGCGCTCGGTTATCCTTGCATCAGGACAAGAATGAGCGCGATGAGTCTGCCCCGATTGTCTCAGTATCCCTGGGCCTCCCTGCGGTGTTTTTGTTCGGTGGATTAAGTCGCACCATTCGACCAAAGCGCTATCAACTTGTGCATGGTGATGTGGCGGTTTGGGGTGGGCCTTCCAGGTTTAATTTTCACGGCATTGCTCCACTTTTGGAAGGATATCATCCTATATTTGGCGGCAAGCGCATCAACCTGACGTTCAGGAAAGCCCTATGACTATGGCAGCAGGTACCATCAGCACGTTTGTTGATCCATTTGGCCCCGCAGTCGCGCATCTGGCAGCCTCAGATCCCGATTGGGCAAGTTTGATTGCTCATGTCGGTCGATGTGGATTGCAGGCAAAACCTGAATGTGAACCCTATGAGGCTTTGATCCGGGCAATCGCACATCAGCAACTCCATGCACGGGCAGCCGAAGCAATACTTAATCGATTTTTAGCATTTTATCCAGACGCATCCTTTCCGTCGCCGACGAGCATTCTTACGACCGACGGAAACATATTGCGCGCCTGTGGTTTCTCTGCTGCGAAGGTTACGACAATTCATGGGATTGCGGAAAGAACTCTGGATGGGATAGTGCCCGCAAGGAGTGCCGCGTTGACAATGACGGATGAAGAATTAATCTCTCGGCTGGTTTCGCTACGCGGTATTGGTCGCTGGACGGTAGAGATGTTTCTTATCCACACGCTGGAACGCCCTGACGTTTTGCCCATTGATGATTTTGGTGTGCGTGAAGGTTGGCGAGTGATGAAGTCCCTGTCCAAGCAGCCCCTGCCAAAGGAACTGTTCAAAATTGGACTAGTATGGAGTCCTTATCGCTCAACCGCTACTTGGTATTTGTGGCAAGCAGCAGAGGAGTATAAGCGCTTGAAAGCCAAGTAACTCAGCATACCAAAATATTATTAGCAAACAAAAAACTATATTTTTAATTTACATTGACATGTAACTGTTTGTTAAAGTTGGATGTGCAAAAATATTTACGTTATTTAAGTTTTATCAGGCTCAAACCAGGAGAGTTTCTCTCTGAGTTTAACCACGCCGCCTATGATGATTAAAGTTGGAGCTTTAAGTTTTGCAGCTTCTGCGATTTTTGGTAATGTAGCCAGAGTTCCGCAAACTACACGCTGATTTTGTGTTGTTCCCTGTTGCACGATGGCTGCAGGGGTGGATTCTGGCAAGCCATGTGCTATTAGTTTGGAGCATAATATTTCGAGGCCATGCAGGCCCATGTAAACCACAATGGTCTGATTGGGACGTGCCAACATTTCCCAATCGAGGTTCATGCCACCCTCTTTCAGATGGCCCGTTACAAAAATACAGGACTGTGCATGATCTCTGTGCGTGAGCGGTATGCCGGCATACGCTGCAACACCGGATGCAGCGGTGATGCCCGGTACGACCTGGAAATTTATTTTGTGCTCTGATAGCGTCTCGATTTCTTCCCCGCCACGCCCGAAAATGAAGGGATCTCCCCCCTTGAGCCGCAAGACCCGTTTCCCTTCTTTTGCTAGTCTTACCAAAAGATCGTTTATGCTTTCTTGCGGCATCGTGTGGTGACCACGCATCTTGCCGACAAATATTCTCTCTGCATCGCGCCGCGTCATTTCCAGTACCGGTTTGGAAACAAGGTTGTCATAAAGCACCACATCTGCTTTTTGCATCAGCCGTAATGCCCTGAAGGTGAGCAAATCTGGGGCACCTGGGCCTGCACCCACCAGAAACACTTCACCAACCGAGCCATGATTATTGTCTTTTAGCATAGCCAGTAGCATGGTTTCGGCAGATTTGTCGTTGCCCGAAAAAACTTTCTCAGCAATAGGACTTTCCAGCACGTTCTCCCAAAATACCCGACGCTTACCAGAATTGCTGATATGTGTTTTGACTGTTTGCCTGAATTTGGCGGCGAAGGCAGCTAGCCGACCATAGGCTGGCGGTATTAGTGTTTCTAACTTGCCTCTTAAAATCCTTGCCAAAACAGGGGATGCCCCTCCGGTGGAAAAAGCGACCAAGAGGGGAGAGCGATCCAGTATTGCGGGCATAATGAAGGTGCAGAGATCAGGGTTGTCGACCACATTGACGGGTATGTTTCTTTTTTTTGCTTCGTTCGAAATTTCTTCGTTGGTTTCGATTTCATCTGTGGCGGCAATGACAAGTGTAATGCCATTTAAATGTGCAGCTTGAAACCGATCTGGAACATATTCGATATTGGGGATATTTTTAAAAGCCTCGCATAATTCTGGCGATACTATCTTTACTAATGCGCCTGCTTGCGCCAACACGGAAGCTTTTCTAGAGGCAACGTCACCACCTCCCACAACGAGGCATTTTTTTCCCTTGAGGTTTAGAAAAATGGGGAAAAAATCCATGTCAAAATTTGTTCCTGTTAAAAATAGGGTTGTTCTTCTGCTCCATTCTAGTCAATCTGGCTTGCCAATTCGTACAATGAGTGTACGGGTGCTAATTCAGTATCTGATTCAGCCCCAGAAAATAAATAAACATTCCACTTTCGCACGTTCTTCAGGGGCGATACTTTCAGCGAGCATAAAAATTTATTATTTAGCCATTTTACTAATGGAATTGGCGTCTTTCACAAGACATCAAGCTTTCCTGCTATCATTGACAACAATAGAATTTCATAAAAATTAGCTGTAGCTTAGTCTTTTAGTTGAATTTTGTATTTATGTATATCGAAACTTGCGCTTGATTTTGTGGTCTGCAAGATCTTAATTCTGACGGGTTAATTGCTGCCCACTTCTTCATATTGTTATCTATCGAACAAAGCATTGCACATCATGACGTAAAATTTTTGAAAACAAATGTTATTCATTAACATGATGTATTTGAATATAAGACTTAATAATTTAAGACGCTTTGTGTAAAATTACCGGAAGCCTTGCTGTATTACCAAGTCTGATCAAAAATGCTGCGAGGGTATTGCATTGTGCAAATGCCTGTAAAGCTCCCAGAAGAATTTCTAAGAAAACAATTACACTAGCTAATATGAAAATAAATGAAAAAATGCCCCGATGGGCACTTTATAACATGATGAATAAAATTGATAATTTATTTATGGTGCCCAGAAGAGGACTCGAACCTCCACACCTTGCGGCACACGGACCTGAACCGTGCGCGTCTACCAATTCCGCCATCTGGGCAATAAAACAAAACTTTGCTTCTTAAGGGCGCACAAGTTAATCGTTATAGGATTTTCTGTCAATGACAAATAAGAAAAACAACATCCGTGAGTTCGATCCATTCCTGGAACGCGAGCGTACCCAGTACGATCATCCGCTTCCCAGCCGCGAGTACATTCTGCAATTACTGGAAAAGCAAGGTGTGCCAGTTGCTGAAGAAGAGTTGTGCCACATGTTGCAGATTGATGAGCACGAAGCTGAACTATTTACGCGCCGCCTGCGCGCTATGGAGCGCGATGGTCAGATAATGCGTAATCGCAAGCGAGCAATCTGCGTAATGGACAAACTTGACCTGATTAAAGGCAAGGTACAAGGCCATCCCGATGGCTTTGGTTTTTTGATTCCTGATGATGGCAGCGCCGATCTGGTATTGAGTGCAAAGGAAATGCATAAAGCGTTGCATGGCGATACTGTCATGGTACGCGAAATGGGAACCGACCGGCGCGGGCGCCGCGAGGCCAGTATAGTGGAGGTGTTGGAGCGCGCCACCCAGCGTCTGGTCGGGCGGTTGTATGAGGAGCATGGCATTCAATTCGTGGTAGCGGAAAACCGTCGTATTAGTCAGGATATCCTTGTTGCTCCAGGTGAGCATATCGGGGCAAAAGCGGGGCAGGTGGTGATGCTGGAAATTATGCAGCAACCCAGCAAAAATGCACAACCCATAGGCCGCATCGTGCAGGTTTTGGGCAATTATGCCGACCCTGGCATGGAAATTGAAATTGCGTTACGCAAGCATGATCTGCCATATGAGTTTCCAGTTGACACGAAACATCAAGCTGAAAAAATTGCGCCCCAGGTGCTGCCAGAAGATTATGCAGGACGTGAAGATTTACGTCAGTTGCCGCTTGTCACCATAGACGGCGAGACGGCGCGGGATTTCGACGATGCGGTATATTGCGAGCCGCATGCCAACGGCTTCCGCCTAGTGGTAGCAATTGCCGACGTGAGCCATTATGTAAAGCCCGGAGATGCGCTGGATAAAGAAGCGTTGAATCGGGGTAACTCGGTATATTTTCCTCGCCGCGTTATACCCATGTTGCCGGAAGAGCTATCCAATGGACTTTGTTCGCTTAATCCTGATGTCGAACGCCTGTGCATGGTGTGTGATATGCAGATTAGCGCTCACGGCGATATTGAAGCTTACCGCTTTTATCCATCCGTTATGCTTTCGCAGGCTCGCCTGACCTACAACCAGGTAGCTGATATGCTGGTTCACCCACAAGGCGAAATGGCGCAAAAATTTGCCGCCGTGTTGCCGCAAATCAATCATTTACATACTTTATTCAAGATTTTGCTGCAAGCCCGTGAGAAACGGGGTGCGATTGATTTTGAGACCATAGAAACTCAGATGATGTTTACCGATCAGGGCAAGATTGAGCGCATCGTACCCTTGGTACGTAACGATGCCCATCGCCTGATCGAGGAATGCATGCTGGCGGCTAACGTATGTACCGCCAATTTCCTCAGCGAACGTAAGCACCCGGTGCTATACCGGGTGCATGAAGGCCCCACTCCTGAAAAATTGGAAGCAGTGCGTGAGTTCTTTAAGGAATTCGGTCTGGAACTTGGAGGGGGCGACAAACCTGAGGCTGGCGATTACTCCAAGCTGCTCAAGCAGGTCAAGGGGCGACCTGATGCCGCCTTATTGCAAACAGTGATGTTACGCTCATTGCGCCAAGCGCGTTATTGCCCAGAAAATACTGGTCATTTCGGTCTCGGCTATGATGCATATACACACTTTACCTCGCCCATTCGCCGTTATCCCGATCTGTTGGTGCACCGCGCTATTAAGGCTGTGTTAAATAACAATCAATACAAACCAAAAGAGAAATGGGACGCACTGGGCATACATTGTTCCATGACAGAACGCCGTGCTGACGATGCCACACGTGATGTTGAAGCGTGGCTGAAATGTTTCTACATGCGAGACCATCTCGGCAGCAGTTTCGACGGCACGGTATCTTCAGTGACTGGCTTCGGCCTGTTCGTTGCGCTGGACGATCTTTTCATCGAAGGGCTGGTTCATGTGTCAGAACTCGGCACGGACTATTTTCATTTCGATGCGGCCAAACACCAGATGCTAGGCGAGCGCACTGGCAAGCGCTACCGCCTAGGTGATCGTGTGCGCGTCAAGGTTGTGAGAGTGGACATGGAGAGCACCAAGCTCGACTTCGTGCTGGATCTGCCAGCAAGGGAAGCGCAAGCTAAGGACGCAAAAATCAAGAAACCCAAAAAAACCAAACAACGCCATGGCTGAAACCCGCGTAATTCATGGTTTTCATGCTGTCACCGCGCGCATTCGCCAGCAGGCGGACAGCGTGCTGGAGCTTTATGTAGACATCCAACGCCGCGATCCACGTGCTCGTGATCTGTTAAAGCTGGCGGAAAGTAACAACGTGCGCGTGGTTCCTGTGGATACCAAGCGTCTTGATGGCATGGCTGGCAATGCTCGTCATCAAGGGGTCGCCGCTCGTGTAGATGCCGCGCAAAAGGTGCGGCATCTGGATGATGTTCTGGACACACTCACCGAACCCGCGTTGCTACTAGTGCTGGATGGTGTACAAGATCCGCATAACCTGGGTGCTTGTTTGCGCAGTGCCGATGCTTTCGGCATACATGCCGTCATCGCTCCCAAAGATCGCGCCGTTGGCTTGAATGCGACCGTGGAAAAGGTTGCCTGCGGCGCGGCGGAAACGGTTCCTTATATCACCGTCACCAACCTCGCACGTACCTTGCGCGAGCTACAAGAGCGCAATATCTGGGTAGTCGGTGCGGATAGCGAGGCCAAAACTGATCTGTATGGGTTTCGGCATACCGGTGCATTAGCCTGGGTGCTGGGGGCGGAAGGAGAAGGCTTGCGTCGACTTACCCAAGAAACCTGCGACCAGCTGGTGCGTATTCCGATGCTGGGCAGCGTGGAAAGCTTGAATGTTTCTGTGAGCGCAGGGGTGTGTTTGTTTGAGTCGAGAAGACAACGGATGGGGTAAAGTAGCAGCAAACTGGATGGAATAACTTGAGTAGCGTATTTTTTCACCGATTACTTTTTCTTTGCTTATTTCACTTCATGTTCTGAGCTTCACTATTCAAATTTTCGTTCCAATATTTGGCATTTCCAATATGGATCACCCTAACATCGCTTTCAATCGTGCTAATTTCGCCATCCCCACATCTTTGCTTACTTCGGGTGTACTGCCTGTTGGTAATACACCCGAATAGATTAGTTCATCTGCGGGCAATTCTTTCAAGAAGCGGCTTGCTTCGCATACCTGCCATTCTTTTCCGTGTTTGCGTTTGGTGCAGTAGCTGATTTGCAGCGAGCGCTCCGCGCGAGTTATGCCAACGTACATCAAGCGACGTTCTTCCTCAATTTGTTCCGGTTGTTCGCTTTGGTGGTGCGGCAGGGTGCCTTCTTCCACTCCAACCATGAACACATGGCCGAATTCCAGACCCTTGGCGGCATGCAGAGTGGATAATGAGACAGCATCCACTTCTTCTTCGCGGGATTCGAGCAGGTTCATCAGTGCGATGGTTTGTGTCATCGCCAGTAACGTTTTATCGTCAGCTTCCGATTTGCGGTTGATCCAGCCGACAAAATCCGTAACATTCGCCCATTTGCTTTCCGCCTGACGCGGTTCATGGCTGTCGAACAGCCATGCCTCGTAATCGATTGCGCTCATTAAATCTGCCATCACCGTCGCGCACTCCTCCTTGTTGGCACGCGCTTCCATGCGATTAATGAAATTGCAAAAGGTTAGTAACTCTTCGTGCTGTCGTGCAGGAAGTTGATGTGCCATGGCGCTCTCGAAAGCTGCTGCGAACAGACTGATGTTACGTGTACCGGCATAGCCCGCAAGTTTCTCCAGTGTCTGGTTGCCGATACCTCGTTTAGGCGTGGTAATGGCGCGGATGAAGGCCGGATCGTCATCCGTATTTGCAATCAAGCGCAAATAGGCAGTGAGATCCTTGATCTCCGCGCGATCGAAGAAGGAGCTGCCGCCGCTGACGGTATAAGGCACTTTATGTCCACGCAGTTGTTCCTCAAAAGTACGCGACAGGTGATTACTGCGGTACAGGATGGCGTAGTCAGAAAAGCGTGTATTGTGTTCAAATTTATGGGCCAGCAAACGCATTACTACAGACTCTGCTTCGTTCTCGCCGTCTCTGGCTGCGAATACGCGGATAGGGTCGCCCGGTCCATGATCGCTCCACAATTTTTTTTCGAATAGCTTGGTATTGTTGTGTATTAAATGATTGGCACAGGTCAAAATGCGTTGCGAAGAACGATAATTCTGTTCCAGCTTGATTACGCGTAAATTTACGTGGTCATTTTGTAAATTTTGCAAGTTTGCGGTGCTCGCTCCGCGCCAAGCATAGATCGCTTGATCATCGTCACCCACTGCCGTCAGTGCTGCTCGACTGCCCGCCAGCAAGCGAGTCATTTGATACTGGCAATCGTTGGTATCCTGATATTCGTCGATCAACAAATAACGAAAACGTTGCTGCCAGCGCAGCAGGGCTTCAGGAAAACTTTGAAACAAATCTACTGGCAAACGGATCAAGTCGTCGAAATCCATCGCCTGATAGGCGCGTAATGTTTCCTGATAACGTCCATAAAGTAATGCAGTGCGTTGCTCCGCTTTATTTTCTACCAGACTTAACGCCTGTTCCGGCGAGGTGAAAGAGGATTTCCATTTGGACATGACACTTTGTGCGATACGGATATCTTGCTTGTCCGGTGCACCCAACAGCTCGCAAATGATCTTTGCGGTGTCAGCACTATCGAAGATAGAAAACTGTTTTTTGTACCCGAGCAGGCCAGCCT
>Ga0209181_10012849_pt1 | contig 10538 bp, 10 predicted proteins | sample MAT05_FD_187208 | JGI IMG/M metagenome (GOLD analysis project Ga0209181, IMG submission 187208) | Freshwater microbial communities from Lake Fryxell liftoff mats and glacier meltwater in Antarctica - MAT-05 (SPAdes) (version 2) | ecosystem: Environmental > Aquatic > Freshwater > Ice > Liftoff...
CGCCGCCGTCCTCGCGACCAAAGCCCGCCATCATCTTCGTCTTCGCCACGTCGATCGCTACCACCAGCTTCGTGGCGCCCACCAGCAACCCCGCGAGCATCGCGCTCGTTCCCTTCTCGATCAGAACCGCTCGATACGATATCGTCTTGGACATGGGGACGACCTCCTGCGCCCGATTCTCGTCGGAATCGCGAGGCGTTCCCATGCTTCCTACAAACGACTATACGCCCGAGCTCTTGGCGTTTCTCGATCGACTCTATCCGCGTCTTTGATCGCGCGGAGACGTCGGAGAGCTTGCGGACTACGCGCTACGGGGTAGCGGTGTCCGCGGCGGTGATCCAGACGTTGACGGGGTAGTCGAAGTCGCTGACGACCGTCGTCACAGCGGCGGCAGATTTCCAAGGATGCGGCGCGCGTGCGTGGCTCGAGTGGAGTCTTACAGCGCGCAGCCGATCGACGTTGTGAGGCCCGATGCGTCGAAGAGGAAGGTGGCAGTCTGTCCGCCGGAGGTCACTCGGATCTCCGTCGGGCCGCCGATCTCAGGCTGGTAGAGGTCAATCGACGACAGGCCAGGCGCGGGTACGCGGCAGACGGGATCGGCCTCGTACGCCGCGATCAGCGCATCGCTGTCGGGGAGCGTGGGGGAGCTCGGCACCGTCGGTCGGCCGATGTAGGTCGGCTCGGTGAGCGAGGGCCACGCTGTGCCCAAGTCGTACGGCTCGTACTCGTAGCTCCAGCGCGTGCTCCTGGTGGACGACTCGAGGATCACATGCCACCCACCGCTGCTTCCGCTGGTGCCGGCTGGCGGCTCGGTGAGATCGATGGTTCCGTCCACACGTACGGCGTCGCCACCTGCCGACACGAGTGCGGCGTCGCCACCCGTTCGTGCGAGCGCGTCGGCGATGACGTCCAAGAGCGTCCATGAGGTGAGCGCCTCTGGCGACGGACCTCCGCGGCCACCGTCGCTCGTCGCCGCATCGACCGCGCTGGCACTGGCGTCCTCCGCGCTGGTGCCCGCGTCCTCCGCGCTGGTGCTCGCGTCGCCCGTCGTCGCCGCGTCGGTGTGCGATCCGAGGTCGACGGGTGGCCGCGTGTCGACTGCGGCAGGGGGACGCGCGGGCGACGTGCACGCGGCGAGGGCAAGCGACACGACCGACGTGAGAATGAGCTTCGACATGAGACGATTTCCTCTTCGAGACAGGGCCGCTTCGAGACAGGGCCGCCGCGGCGACAATGACTGCACGAGCCGATTCGTCAAGGAATACGTGGGCGGCCAACGCTGAAGCCGAGGACGTCGGCGGCGACGCTCCCGCTCTGCGTCCACGCAGGGGCCCAGGACGGGCCGAGGTCTGCACCAGAGAAGACGTACGCGCGACCCGCACGCGTGAGCGAGCCGACGTTCTCGAGCGCGCCGACCGCGAGATCTGCTCGTCGGTCGCCGTCGACGTCGCCGAGCAGCGCGAGCGCGAAGCCGAACGCGCCCGACGGGGTCGCGCCATCGATCGTCGCGGCGAGCGTCGCGCCCGAGGGGCCGCCTGTGCGGATCTCCACGCGACCCGTCAGCGCACCTCCAGCGGTCGTCGCGTTCTCGATGGCTAACGCAACCTCGGAGAAGCCGTCGCCGTTCAGATCCGGCCCGCACGACACGACATATCCGTGATGATCGAAGCCGCCGCTCAGGCCCGTGCCGAGGACGACTGGAGCGGCGCTCCAGCCGCTCGCGCTTCCGCGCTGCCAGGTGACCACGCCAGCGGCGCCTGGGCCGCCGGGCGCCGCGATCACGACGTCGGAGAATCCATCGCCGTCGACGTCGCAGCTCCCCGACACGCTTCGCCCGAGCTGCCCGTACGTGACGCCGATGATCGTCTGCGCGCGCATGAATCCCGACGCGCTACCGCGGAAGAGCGTCAGTTGCCCGATCGGTTCCCGACGCGTGTTGCTCGTCACGGTGAGATCCGCGAAGCCATCGGCGTCGACGTCGCCCGCGTCGCCGAGCACGTAGCCGAACTCCGTCTCTCCCGGCTCCGGTGTGAGCACCCACGCCGAGGTCGTGCTCACTCCGGCGCTCGAGCCGCGGTAGATCCCGACGTTCGAGCTCAGCGCTCCGGACCAATGGCCGAGGGCGAGGTCGGCGTACCCGTCACCATCGACGTCGCCGAGCCCGGCGATCGCGCCTTCCGCGAGGCCGTCGGGCACGGTTGGCTCGAACGCTGGTCCGAGGCTTGGTCCGCTCGCTCCGCCGCGGAAGATCTGGACCACGATCGGGAACGCGGTGCTCGTCGTCGCGAGATCGCCGAAGCCGTCGCCATCGAGGTCGCCGACCGAGAGCACAGTGCGGCCCTGTTGGCTCAGCCGCGACCGCGACGTCGCGCCAAGTGTCCAGCTCGGCGTCGTCGCCAGGCCGGTGCTCGAGCCGCGGAACACCAGCACTTGACCGACGGGGCCGCCCGACGGCTCGTCGTGGCCCGGGACACCGACGGCGAGATCGGCGAAGCCGTCGCCGTCGAGATCGAGCGTGCTGCCCCAGCTCGTGTCGCGGTCTCCGTCCGCGCTGCGCGCGCCGACCCAGAACTGCCAGGTGGGACTCACCGTCGTGCCGAGCGCGGTACCGACGCGCGTACGCAGTCGCCAGAACACCCAGCCCGTGGGGAGATCGCTGGTTGGGCGCACCGACGTCGCGCCGTCGAGCGTCCCCAACGAGCTCGCACAGGCACGATCGGCGCAGAGCTCGACGCGCGCGCCCGCGATGCCGCTCGGTAGCTCCCAGCGCAGCGTGGGCCGGCGCGACGTGACGGTGCTCGTGCTCAGCGGCGCGACCGGACGCGGCGCGACGTCGCAGAACGTGCCGGTGCAGCCCGCGTCGGTCGGGGGCATCCCGCCATCGACGGTCGGGCGGCAGCTGGGCTCATCCGTCGCGCCATCGCAGTCGTCGTCGATGGCGTTGTCGCAGACCTCGGGCACCGGGACGCAGCTGCACAGCGACGCGTCGTCGGCCCTGCCGTTGCAGTCGTTGTCGACGGAGTCGCCGCAGATCTCCGCGCTCGGAAAGACGCCGCCCTCGCACGTCGTGAAACGCGCTCCTTCGCAGCGCTGAGTGCCCGCCGTGCATGGCGCGGTCAGGAACTCTTGTCCGCAGGCGCGCGTCGTCCCTTCGTCGCACGGACAGCCTTCGTCGATGGCGCCATCGCAGTCGTCGTCGCGGCCGTCACACGCTTCCGCGCTGGCAGGCAAGGTCTCGCCGACGCAGCGCGCATCGCCCCAGTCGCCCCACTCCGTGCCTCCACCGATGGTGCACGTCTGTGTGCCTCCGCTGCACACGCCCACGCCGCTCGATGGGTAGTCTCCCGAGAAACAAGACTGGACTTCACCCGGTCCGCAGGGACACCCATCATCGATGCGACCATTGCGATCCTCATCGAGGCCATTGCCGCACAGCTCCCGTCTTGGGCGGAGCTGGGCGTCCGGGCCCCCGTCGCGGCTCTCGCCGACGATGCCGGTGTCCGCGCAGCCCGCGGTGAGCGAGAGCGTTCCAAGCAGCGCGAGTGTGAGTGCCGAGCGTCGAGTCCGAGTGCGCATGTCGAGTCCTCCAGCGCGTGACTGTCCGGAGCGAGGTAGATTTATGGAGCGCGCATACGATTAGCGAGACGAGCGCGATGTGCCGATTGCGGATAGGCACGCTCGAAGCCGGCGCGGGCGCTCTCGGCCTCCGCGCGGCGACCCGAGACGACAAGCCACTCGACCCGCAGCGCGTCGCGCTCCTCGGCGAGCAGGCCGGTCGGATAGAGGCGCGCGTGCTCGTCGAGCGCTCTCCTGGCGCCAGCGGGGTCACGCGAGAGGAGACGGCGCGCGCGCGCGAGCAGCGCGTACTCGCTCGGTGCGACTTCAGCCACCGCCGCCGGCGCGAGCGCGACAGCCTGTGCGACCTCAGCGACCGGCGCCTCCGCGGCTTCGAGGCGCGGACGGCGCAACGAGCGCGTGGGAGACGGGGCTTCGAGCTCGGCGGCGCGCTCGGGCGGCGGAGCGGGCGGCGCGGCGACAGGCACTTCGATGGGCGGCGCGACCAGCGCCACCACCGGCCGCGACGGGGGCGCCGCAGCGGTGGGCCGGAGCGCGTAGCCCGCGAGCCCGACGGCGACGAGCGCCAAGCCTGCGAGCGGGAGCCTCAGCCGGCGCGGGGCCGGGCTCGGCACCTCGAGCCGCGTGCGCACGGCCTCGACTCGCGCATGCGGCACAGCGCGCGCAGCACGGAAGAGCACGCCGAGCGGATCGTCGGGATCGTCCTGCGGCCGCGGCGGATCTTGTTCGCTCATCGCAGCTCCTTCGTCCCTCTCGCGAGTGCCTCGCGGAGCAGCTTTCGTCCGGCGTGAAGGCGCGTGTAGGCCGTCTGAAGTGGACAGCCGAGGGCGTCGGCGACCTCACGCATCGGCATCTCCTCGATGTCGTAGAGGATGACGACGCTCCGTTTGTCGTCGTCGAGCTCCTCGAGCAGCGCGATGAGAAGACTTCGTTGGCGGCTGCTCGCGAGCGCGCTCTCCGGGCTCGGGCCTGCGCTCGGCTCCGCACCTTCCTCGTCGAGGCCGAGGACTTCGCGACGCCGACCCGCCGATCGACGGTAGGCCGATGCCACGCGCCACGCGATCGCATAGAGCCACGTGCTGATGGCGCCACGTGAGGCGTCGAGATCGGCCTGCTTGCGCTGCACGACGACGAACACCTCTTGGCATGCGTCCTCGAGGTCCCGGTCCGGCACGCCGTGGTGTCTGAGCACGCGCCACACAAAGCTCGATCCTTCGCGAAAGACTTCCTCGATGGAGCGCGACGCGATTCGTTCGACCGGGCGCGCGACGGAGAGCATCGCCGGTGACTGTCCGCTGTCCGGGGATTTTATGGGCCCCATCGCACCCCCGCGATCAATGAGGCCGAAGCCTCGATGGACGCAGCCGCGCTGAGGGGCACCACCTGGCCGGCATCGCGAAACGCGAACGACGGCGCGAGCACGTTGGCGCCGACGTGCACCGTGGTGCCCATGAACCACGAGCGATTGAGGGCGATGCGCGCTCGAACGGCCCCGCCGACGACGACCCAGCCGACCAGCGCTTCGCGAACGACGTCGAAGCCTTGGCCGCGGCCGAGCACCCCGCCAACGCCCACGGATCCACACAGATCGAGCGCGTGCCCTTCTGCACTCGCGACGCGGCCGCAGAGGTCGGTCACCAGAGAGAGCGCGGACACCGCGACCGATGTCGTGCCCTCGAGCTCCGCGCGAAACTCCGCAAAGGGCTGAGCCGCGAGCTCGAACGAGAGGGCGATGAACGGCAGTGGCGCGACTCCGAGGCCCATGGTCACCACGGCGGTAGGCACGCGGCCGAGCCCGAGCTCCACACCGCCGCCGAGCGCGAGCGAGACCTCAGTACCGGACCGCGCAGGGACCTCTTGCGGCGCGGTGCGCGCCGGTGCCGGGAGGTGCAAGCGGATGTCCTGCGCGGACAGGTCGACCAACAGCGCGAGCACGAGCGAGAGCGGCGCGGCGAGCGACGCACAGTCGCCTTCGGCGGCGAGGCTGCGGGTCCCGAGCACCACCGCTCCGTCGCGCCGCACGAGCGTGATGCTGGCGGACGCGGGAGTAGCTACGACCTCGACACGGATGAGGTGCGTGCCGTCCTCCGAGAAGACCGGCCGCTCGAGCAGCGCCTCGACGGCATCGGCGACCGACTCGCGATCGGGGCACGCCCCCGGCGCCGAGTAGGCGAGCGCCACCTCGACGCGGTCCTGTGCGTGCGCCGTCGAGATTCCGAGCGTCGCGAGCGAGAGCCCGTGCGTCGCGAGCGAGAGCGCGAACGCCATGCGCCTCCGCGTAAAGCTCATCGGAGCGAGCGCCGCACTGCGCCCATCTCGCGATCTTACGACGACGCGCCGGCTCCGAAACGAACGGACGATGCTAGTCACTCGAGCGCGAGGTCCGTATCGCCAGGCGCGCACTCCGCGACCATGCCGCGGATGTTGGCGACTTCATAGGCGCGCGCGAGTTCGTTCTCCGCCTCGCCGAGCTCAGACTCCGGCTGACCTTCGAGCAGCGTGCAGTCGGCCTCGTCGCCACCTTCGCGCATGCAGTCCCGGAAGACGTGCGGATCGAGACCTTCGCGCAGCTCGCGAGCGCGTGACTCGAGGTCATCGAGCGACTCGTAGGCCTGGATGCGCGCGGGTGCAAAGCCAGTGCACAACGCCATCGCGAGCGCGCCGACCATCGTCTCGAGCTCGACGCGCAGCACTGCCACGCGCGCTTCCGCCGCGCGACCACGCTGCCTTCGCGCGCGGCTGATGTCCGCGCGAATGGCGTGGACGTCACTACGCAGACTCGCCTCGTGCGCAACATCGACGTTCGCATCGCGTACGACACCGTCGATCGGTGTCGGGACTGCCGGCGCCACAGTGGGCGGCGCGATCGCGGGAGGCGGTGTGCTTGCGAGAGGCGGTGTGCTCGGGGTTGGCTCGGACGTCGACGGTCTCGGGGTGGATGGTGATGTGGACTGCGGCTGCGCGTGCGAGCCGCTGCCATGTGTGCTCGTGGGTGCGCACGCGGCGACGACGAGCAGCGCGGCGCCGACGAGGTGGTAGCGCTGAGTCATTGCGCCGATCCTAGCAGCGATGGCGTCGTGCAGGCTGCGCAACGAGGCGACGTTGCGACGGAAAGACGACGCCCCCGGAACCGTGAGGCGCCGGGGGCGGTCTGTTGGGTCGACGGCGAGCTGTCGTCGCGCTCAGAGGTACGAGCTGATGCCGTACGAGCGCTGCACTTCGATCAGGTACTCGAGGAACGAGTCCTCGGACGCGAGCTGCACAGTGACCCATCAGCGACACCGTGAAGACGCTCGCGGCGCCATCGCGCATCGTATTCCGCATGACGACCGCGCGGCGGAAGATCCGGGACGAGGCAGATGCGCGAGCCTGTTGGGCGGCCGCGCAGGCGGCGGGGCTCGACGCGGGCGCGTGGGCGCGTGGGCACGGCGTGGACGGCCGCTCGCTGCACACGTGGCGCATGAACCTCGGGCTCGGCGCGCGAACTCGGCGATCGCGGCGAGCGCTGATCAAGGCGTCGCCGCAGCGCGCGCAGCTCGTTGAGCTCGTGCCAACTCCGAACGCAACGCGCGGCCGCTACATGGTGCGCGTGGGGACGGCGGAGATCGAGCTCGACGACGCGTTCCGCGAGGAGACGCTGCGTCGTCTCGTGTCGGTATTGCGCTCGTGTTGAGTCTGCCGCCGACGGTTCGAGTGTTCGTAGCGATCGAGCCGATCGACATGCGCGGCTCGTTCGACGCGCTCGCGGGCGCTGTACGACGGCTGTCGCTCGACCCTGTCGATGGTCATCTCTATTTGTTCTTGAACAAGCGCCGACGGATCGCCAAGGCGCTGTGGTTCGATGGCTCGGGTTGGTGCGTGTTGGCCAAGCGGCTCGAGGCGGGCAGCTTTCAGCTCCCAGCGCTCGATGGCCGGGAAACTCAGGTGCAGATCGACGGCGCCACGTTTGCTTCGCTGCTTGCGGGAATCGACTTCACCGCGTCTCGCGGCGGCTGGTATCGACGAAATCGCGCGGCGTAGTGCACTCGGGGATCGACAGCGATCGCGTCGCGTGATCTTCTTCTCGCGCGATGGTGGCAATGGTCACAGAGATCGAAGCGCTGCGGCAGGAGAATGCCGCGCAGCGTGCACAGCTCGCAGCGCTGATTGCCGTCAACGGTCAGTTGGCTCTCGAGATCGCGAAGCTGAACGAGCGTATCGGCGAGCTGCTGGCGATCGCGCAGCGCAAGCAGCGCAAGCCCTCGGTGCCGCAACCACCGGCGCCGCCCGCGGCGCTCGATGCGGCGGCGAAGAAGGCATTCGACGAGCGGCCGAAGGCACCGCCGCTGCCGGAGAAGCCTGCGCGCGCCTCGAACGAGCGCGCGCGGCCGAGCGGTCGCAAGGCTCTGCCCGCGCACCTCGAGGTCGACGCGCACGCGCTGCGACCTGATCGCTGCGATCACTGCGGCGGCGTCAAGCTCGACGCGGTCGACGAGGTGCTCGAAGAGAAGCTGACCGTCGTCAAAGAGCACCAGCGTCGTCGCGTCGTGCGGCGCACGACGTGCCGTTGTCGTGACTGCAGGCAGCGCACGACGCCGCGATCTCTGCCCGCGCCCTACGAGCGCTCGAAGGTCACGTGCGAGTGGCTCGCGTGGTTCATCCATCAGAAGTTCGCGCTGCTCACGCCGCTCGACCGGATTCGACGCGACCTCGTCGAGCGCGGCATTCCGCTGGCGATGAGCACGCTGGTGAGTTTCGTCGAACGCGCCGCGGATCTACTTGCCCCGGTCGATGGATGGCATTGGCGTCAGCTGCTCGCGGGCTCGTGGATGGCCACCGACGGAACCGGACTCAAGGTGCTCATACCGGGCCTGCCCGCAGCGCACGACGGCTACATCGAGCTCTATCGCAACAACGATTGTGCGGTGTTTCAATATGCCGCCGACAAGAGCGGCGACGAAGTCGTCAGCAAGCTGAAGTCGTTCCGCGGCACGCTCACCGCCGACGCCGAGCACCGCTTCAATGCCGTCTACGCGAGCGGCCTCGTGATCGAAGCGGGCTGCAACGCCCACGGCCGCCGCAAGTTCCGCGACGCCGAAGACACGCAGCCCGCGCTCGCTGCCGAAGGCGGCGCCTTCATCGCCGCGATGTACGTCGCCGAAGCAGAAGCGCACGCGAACAAGCTCGAAGGCATGGCACTTCTCGCGCATCGACAGGAGCGCATCCGCCCGATCGCCAAAGACTTCGACACATGGCTCGGCTCCGTCCATCCCACGCTGTTGCCGTCCGAGCCACTCACCGCCGCGGTCCGCTACTACCGCAACCACCGCGACGCGCTCTACCGCTTCATCGACAACCCCGCCGTACCGATCGACAACTCCCCGACCGAGAGAGAGTTTCAGAACGTCGCCAAACTCCGACTCAACGTACTCTTCGCCGGCAGCACCGAGGGCGCGCACCGCGCCTGCGTCCTACTCGGCATCGTCGCCAGCTGCCGCGCGATCGGCGTGCCGGTCCAGGCCTACCTCGCCTGGGCCTTCGAGCGCCTTGGCACACATCGCGATCTCTACGGCCTCGAGATCCAACAGATTACCCCCGAAGCGTTCAAGAGATCGCTCGCGGGCTGAGGCCGGCGCATCGCGCGGGCGCGGCGTTTTCGGTCGCGCGACGCCGGCCGCGAGGGGTTCCCCATCAACCGTGCGTGCGTGGAGTTCGCCGCGCCTCCCGGCGTGGCTGATCGGTCACTTCGAAGCGCGGCGCGCGCGGCGACGCTGACCACGGCGCATAGCGACGCGGCTCAGCGCTTCAGTTCATTGTGAGGGGCGTCAGGCTCGGTCGCTCTCGACAGCGCGAGGGAACACGTCGCCGCGGCCTGTCCAGAACGCTCCTTCGCGCTAACAAGTGTTTAGAACGCTGCGCCGATCGACAGGCGCAGCGCGGGTGCGACCCCCGACGCGCTTACGGTCGACCCGCCAGAGCCTGCGGTGATGTCGATGTAGCGCGCGCCGGCGCCGAGCGAGAGCACGAAGTGTCCCCAGACGAACGTGTAGCCGAGCAGTCCGCCCGCTGAGTAACCGACCGCCGAGGCGCTGCCGGCGCTCGCGTAGTAGAGGCCGACCTCCGGCGCGATCCAAAAGCCTTCGATCGCCTCGCCGATCATGAAGAAGCGCGCACCGGCGGGGGGAGTTCGGGTCAAGCGCGGTTCCCACGCCACCGGCGGGGTCCGAAAAACCCGAGCTCTTACGCGACCCAGACAGCCCGCAGGCCTTCGCTCACCGCGCTTGCGATGTGCAGCCAGCTACACAAGGACGCTCGACCATCCTCTCCCGAGAGGACTCACTTACAAAAAAACTCCTCCCCCGGAGGGGGAGGCAGGGAGGGGGAGAAAGCCCGCCCCTGCCAAGGGGCAACTTCGCACAGCGACGGGGAGGACGGGGAGGACGGGGAGGCAGGGAGGGGGAGAAAGCCCGCCCCTGCCAAGGGGCTACTTCGCACAGCGACGGGGAGGCAGGGAGGGGGTGCGTGCTCAGCGCTGGCGGCGGCGCCGCGCGATCACCAGGCCGAGTCCGAGGAGCAAGCTGAGGCCGAGGCCGCTGCCCACTCCGTCGTTCGGCGTCGCCACTCGACAGCCGCAGCCGCCGTCGTCGCGCGGCGGCACGGCACCCGCGTCGACGGCCGCATCGCCGCCACCGTCGCGTAGGCCACCAGCGTCGCGCGGGCCAGCGTCCACGCCGCCGCCGGCGTCTACGTCGCCGCCAGCATCGACATCGGTGCCAGCGTCCAGGTCGCCGCCTGCGTCTTCGTCCAGGCCTGCGTCGCCGACGCCGCCGTCGACGTCACCGCAGCCGGGAACGGGGGTGTGTGCGCAGGTGCCATCGAGCGAACAGGAATCGGCGGTGCACACGTCGCTGTCGTCGCAGGCGACGGCAGTTTCGATGCAGCGCTCGGTGGCGATGTCACAGCTCGGGGTCGTGCAGAGGTCT
>Ga0209181_10012850_pt1 | contig 10537 bp, 8 predicted proteins | sample MAT05_FD_187208 | JGI IMG/M metagenome (GOLD analysis project Ga0209181, IMG submission 187208) | Freshwater microbial communities from Lake Fryxell liftoff mats and glacier meltwater in Antarctica - MAT-05 (SPAdes) (version 2) | ecosystem: Environmental > Aquatic > Freshwater > Ice > Liftoff...
ACCATTAAGGTCAAAAAAGTAACAAGTTTGCGATGGGTCCCGCGCTGTTCGTAGGGGCTAGGGGAACGGGCAGTGCATCCCCCCACCCCGAGCAGGTATGCGTCTCGCCACCACGCACCCCCCCCACACCCCGCCTAGGCCGATTTCACCGCCGCGGCGGGATTGTGCCGATGGGCAAGTTGCCATGAATGTTCAGCACGCGGACCGCTTCACGACCGACGTTCGGTACACCAACCGGACGGAGAAAGCCACGTACATCGCGGCCAAGTACGGGTCGATCCTGACCCGGTCGGTGCTGGATGTAGGCTGTGATTGTAAGCAGCTGGGCGCAGCGCTGGGCCCCGCGTGTAATTATGTCGGTGTAGACGTAAGTCAATGGGCGGACGTGAACGTGGACCTTGAGGGGGGCGTACTCCCATTCGCGGACCGATCATTTGACTGTGTGATCGCTTCGGACGTGCTCGAGCACCTGGACGCGGCGCACGCCATGATAGATCAGTTGTGCAGGGTGAGTGCGCGGTGGGTTATTATATCTCTACCCAACCCCTACCGTAACTTTCTTATCCAGTTGGTCGCATCCCAAGGCGCGATGACACGGATGAAATATTATGGTCTGCCCGGCGAGCGCGAGCCCGACCGGCACAAGTGGTTCTTCGGCAACCGCGACGCGGAAACTTATATTACATCGGCCGCGCACCGCAGTTGCATGCGCGTGGTGCAGTCCGACAGCGAAGACCGCGGACTTCCCCCGTCGGTGCTCGCCGCGATGCCGGGCATAATGCCCTGCCCACAAATCGCCGACGGCACGCTCTGGTGCGTGCTCGAAAGATGCTGAAAGACCTTCACCGCAACACTTAATTTTCTCACCGCCCCCGCCCCGCGGTGCAGCATCTCAACGCGCTAAACCTTATACAGTAACTTACCATAACCGTCGAGTGACAGCGCACCCAAAAGCACAGTAATGTCGTGGGTACATCACCGACAGTGGCCGCCAACACCGCGTCGGCTTCTACAACTAACAACGAAACCAATAAGTAACTCAACCAGCAGCCCTGGCCCTGACCCCGAATCCTGGTCCACCCTAACTGAGATTTCTAAGTAATGATTCCGGCCTCTGACCAACAGGGCGAAGTTAACTCAGAAACGATTCAGCGTGAAACAGATTGAACACCCGATCACAGAGCCGAAGCAAGGCCCGCAGGTGCCGGAGATCCGCCCCAGCCCGCGAAATTCGCCTGGTTTCCCACGGAGGGGCGGACCGCTGCGAGGCACGTTCCCGTCCCTGCCGCTCCGCTGGTAAACACTACCGTACCCGGGTATTATTCGGACCGTTTCGCCCAGCAGCCCGGTCTAAGGCTAAGCACCGCAAGTCCCATTTTTTTCTAGCTTACTTTTTCCTAGTTTATTTATGACCACACCAAACCCATTCCAAGAACGTCTCGCCAATCGGGTTGTCATCTGGGGCACCGGCTTCGTCGCCGTCTACTCCGCTACAGCTGTTATCGCCGTTGCCCTCACCGGCGACGGCCCAGCAACGGCAGAGACCGCCAAGTACATCCTCGGCACTCTGCTTCCCGTCGTGGGTACATGGATCGGCACCGTACTCGCCTTCTACTTTTGCAAGGAAAACTACCGAGCCGCGGCTGAAGAAACCCGCCTCTCACTCGGCCAACGCCTCTCCAAACAAGCACTCGCCGAGGCCATTCCTGGAACCAGCATCAAGTTTTATGGTGTCAAGGACGATGCCGAAACCTTGGCCGTTACGCTCGACAAGCTGCGCGCTGACTTTGCGAGGATTGACCCCTACTACCGCCTGCCCCTCATGACACCCGATGGCGCCGTGCTCTACATACTGCACCGCCAACCCCTCGACAGCTTCCTTGCAGACCAATGCCCCAAGCTCGCCAAAGACCTCACATTCGGCGACCTGCTTGCTTCAGCCCAAGGCGAGCGCGTTCGCAACGCGGCGGAGTTCGTCTCCAAAGTCGCCACCCTCGGAGAAGCCAAGTCCCGCATGGAAGCTAAGCCCCACTGCCAAGACGTCTTCGTAACCGAGAATGGTAAATCCACCGAAAAAGTGCTCGGTTGGCTCACAAATAACGCTATTCAAGAAGCAGCCACCGCCTGATTTTCCAACTGCTTGTTGATTGGAACATCTCCGTCATGAGTAAGACGGTTGTCGGAAACCAGAACGGCATTCTCCGCCCCCAAGTCCCAGCCCAAAGCCCGGACAAACGACATAACCCTCAGAACATAAATTACAGAAAAACTCCGCGCTGGACCACAGCGTGGCCAGTGCCCTACACTCGCGGTCTACCAGCCCCAGTACAATGTCTTTCAGGAGATTGCATGCAGATCTTTCGCGTGAGCAAGGGAGTTTTGTTGTGCTGCGTCGCAGTCGGCGTGGCCCATTTTGCCGGGTGTTCGGCACCCATAAGAACCAACGAGTTTGGCAAGTTTGAGCGGTCGGTCGCTGCGATGCAGTCCTCGACCCACGACATCTTCGGCGAGATCGCGGCGGACGCACGCCGCGGTCTGGTTGAGGGCAAGGAGTTTGGTTTCGCGTTCAAGCCCAGCGAACTCATGGTCGAGCGTAACGAGTCTTTCGATTACTCGATCGAAGCTCGGACGCTGGAGTCGATGCTGCGCGAGATGCGATCTAGCCTGTTCGATCTCAACTCTTCTATGAAGACGTATGCTGCTTCGCTCAACGAGCTCGCAGGTGGTGGCGAAGCCGATGCAGCACGCATCGCGCAGCTCGCGGCGGATCTGAACACGAATCTGCAGGATGCATCCAGCAGCGTGAACGGCTTCATCAAGTCGCGAGGCGGGGCAGGCCTGGAGTTGTCCGCACAGGCCACTGGCGTCGTCTCGACAATCGCGGCGGCCGCACTTGAATCCCACATAGAGCACACGCGGCGTCAATCGCTTCGCCGCGTGATGTCGGAAGGGCAGGCGACGATCGATGAAACCGCCGCTCTCGGGCAACTCGCCGTGAAGACCGCCGCGAGCGACGCCTACGCGATCTACACGCAGTGGTTTCAGTTGACCTTTAACGATTCCTACAGCCAAAGACGACGCACTATGGATGGCTTGGTCGCTAAGCGGGACGCTGCCAGCGCGACCGCCGACGAGATCCGTCTCATTGGCGAGATCCAGGACGAGCAGCAAATCGCGCGTGGCAAGCTGCTTGATCGCAACGACGAGCTTATGAATACGTTTGATGCGCTAAGCGAACTGAACGCCGCTTACGGTAAGCTGCCGCCAGCGCATGCGGCGCTACGGAAATCCTTGGATAAAGAGTTGTCCACGTTCGACTCGGTAAGGGAGTTCTACGGACAGGTTGAGCGGATGCAGCGTCTGTACAAGAAGTTGTCGTCCGCCAACTAGTTAACTTGGGCCAGATTGATCGTGAAATGTAAATCAACCGGTGGGCCACTAGGAGTCACGCCATGAGCTTAAGCACAAAGGTCGAAATTTACGAGCAGTCTGTGAACGCACTTGCTCGATGCGTCAAACTTGAAGCAATCCTTCGCGACAAAGATGATGCGGTGAACGCCGATGCGGTGGGCGTCAAGGCTTCGTCCCTGGCCGCTCTCGCCAAGCGGCTTCGCGAAGAGATCCAAGCCCAATGGACTCAGGCAACGCCAGCGAAGGTAACCAAGCTCAAGTCGCTCAACTCAGATTTGCAGCAGGAAATCGCCGCGATCAAGCGAGTGATCGACCACGCTGCGCGTGTCGTCAAGGCTATCGGCTACGTTGACGATGTAATTAAGGTCGCAGTCGGGCTGCTTACATAAGTGCTTCGGGCTACCGGAACCTCCGAGAGTGTACTCGCCTTCTCAACGGCCGCAATAGTTACAAGCGAGAACCAGCAAGGTTCTAAAGAAACTTACGCCGCCAAAGAGTTTTGTACTCTGCACACCACACGCGCCGCCCCGCCTCCACTCCGCGCGCCATTCTAAGTGAGATGACTGCATCCTCCCATTCCCATCACCGATGCCGGACCCGAGCGAAGCGAGCAAAGCAAACCAACGCGGCGAACCCATCACAGCCGCCGCGAAACCTTCCTCACCCACCCCACCCACCGCGCCTCCCCGCCACCTTCTCCAACCAGCCCCCCACGAACGCGCCCAGCCCGCTGCGATCAAGTCAGCCATGAAACGCCCATCTCGATAAAACCGCCAGCAGACAGCAATCACGACCATCGCCTCACGCAGGTAAATGAATGCCTCGCGGTTTAGGCACTCGGAATCGCCCAGGTTATTCAAGGCCGGTCACTAAACCGGCTCGCCCCGGCACGAAACGGCTAGTCTGGAAAGTTTTTGGGATATCATTGCCACGAGGCGTGAAACGTGGCTCATTTATGCCGTTCAAAGCACGACGCTTACGGTGCCTCACCGGACCATGAAGCATGTTTGACCAAGCCTTCAACGCTATCGACAACTCGCTACGAAACGAAGCGGGCTGTAGGACTGAGCTCGATTATACCGAGCAAACGTCGTGGATTCTCTTCTTGAAGTATCTCGATGCTCTCGAACAGGATCGCGCCAACATCGCCACTCTTGAAGGTAACAAGTACGGTTATGTCCTCGATAAGCCATATCGCTGGGAGTCTTGGGCCGCGCCGAAGGCAAAGGATGGTCAGCTTGATCGCAACAAGGCGTTGACAGGCGATGACTTGATCGACTTCGTGAACGATAAGCTCTTTCCCTACCTGCAAAGCTTCAAAGACAAAGCCACCGGTCCAAACACCATCGAGTACAAGATCGCTGAGATTTTCGGCGAGATCAAGAACCGCATTACCAGCGGCTATACCCTCCGCGAGATTATTGATCGCGTAGATGAACTGCGCTTCCGCTCCCGAACCGAGAAGCATGAGCTCTCGCAGATTTACGAAGAGAAGATCAAGCGGATGGGGAACGCCGGTCGCAACGGTGGCGAGTATTACACCCCCCGCCCGCTCATTCGTGCCATCATCAAGGTGGTTGATCCCCAGATCGGTGAGACAATTTACGACCCAGCGTGCGGCTCGGCGGGCTTCCTTTGCGAAGCCTTTGACCACCTCCGGTCAAAACCTAACCGGACAACAAAAGATGCCAAGACACTTCAGGAAAAGACGTTCGTTGGCAAGGAGAAGAAGCCACTCGCTTACATCATCGGGATCATGAACATGATTCTACACGGCATCGAAGCCCCCAGCATAATCCATACCAACCCGCTGACGGAGAATCTGGCCGATGTGCAGGAGAAGGATCGCTTCCAGATCATCCTTGCCAACCCACCCTTCGGCGGCAGCGAACGAAAGGAAGTGCAGCAGAACTTTCCGATCCGCACGAGCGAGACGGCGTACCTGTTCCTCCAACACTTCATCAAGATGCTCAAGGCCGGTGGGCGTGCTGGCATCGTCATTAAGAACACGTTTCTGAGCAACCCCGACGGCGCATCGGTGAGCCTGCGCAAGATGCTGCTGGAATCCTGCAACCTGCACACCGTGCTGGATTGCCCCGGTGGCACGTTCCTCGGCGCGGGTGTCAAAACCGTCGTGCTGTTCTTTCAGAAGGGTGCGCCAACCCGAAAGGTTTGGTACTACCAGCTTGATCCGGGCCGGACGATGGGCAACATTACGCCGCTGCATGATGATGACCTTGCGGAGTTCGTCAAGCTCCAGAAGAAGCACGGCGATTCCGGCAAGTCATGGACAATAGATGTAAAGACGCTGGATCACGCGACGTTTGACCTGTCGGTGAAGAACCCCAATGGCGGCGAAGTGGTGGCGCATCGAACCCCGGGGGAGATTCTCGATGAGATCGCCGCGCTGGATGCCGAGAGCGCGGGCGTGCTTGAGACGGTCAGGGGGTTGCTGTGAAGAGTGGGTGGCCGGTCAAACCGCTCGGCGAAGTCTGCGAGGTCGTCAACGGCGGTCCGCCGAAGACCGGCATTGCTGCGTATTGGGGTGGTTCGCACCAGTGGATCACGCCCGCTGAGATGGGCAAACGTCGCTCGCCATATGTGGGCGAGACCGAGCGCACGGTGACCGGTGCCGGGCTCGACACCTCTTCGGCCCGCATTCTCCCACAGAAGTCGGTCATTCTGTCATCGCGAGCACCGATCGGGCACCTGGTCATCAACACCGCGGCGATGGCGACGAATCAGGGCTGCAAGGGACTTGTGCCGCGTACGGGACTCTTCTACAAATACCTGTACTACTACCTCGTGAGTATCCGCGAACATCTTGACGCGATGGGCACGGGCGCGACGTTCAGAGAGTTGTCTGGCGGTCGGTTGAAAGCAGTCGCAATCCCTCTCCCACCCCTCGCCGAGCAGCAGCGGATCGTCGGCCTCCTCGACGAAGCGTTCGCCGCCATCGCCACCGCCAAGGCCAGCGCCGAGAAGAACCTCCAGAACACCCGGGCGGTGTTTGAGAGTTTCCTGCACTCGACCATCGCATCCGCGTTCGACTCGTGCGCGGTCGTCACAATGTCTGAGATTGCGACGGACATCACCGACAGGGATCTTCTACCGCCGCAAAAGTCTCCAACCGGGCTTCCGTTCGTCACCATCGGAAACAACGATAAGACCACGCGGCAGATCGACTTTTCCAACATGTTTATGGTCCCGCGCTCGTACTACGACGCGCTGAAGCCAAACCGCAAACCGAAGCGCGGAGACGTGCTCTACACCGTCACTGGGTCTTTTGGCATTCCAGTTGTCATGGCCGACGATCAACACTTCTGTTTTCAGCGGCACATCGGCCTTGTCCGCCCCAACCGCGAAACGTTGACAGCATGCCTGTATTACCTGCTGCTCTCTCCTCAGCTATTCCGGCAAGCCGACGATGGGGCTACCGGCACGGCACAGCGAACGGTGTCGCTCAGAGTGCTTCTTGCCTTCCCTGTACCGAAGGTTCCCGTTGAGCGTCAGCGCGGTGCAATTAAGGCACTGGACGCGTTAGAGCTGGAATCGGATCGCCTCGCCGACATTCACACCCGCAAGCTCGACGCCGTGAAGAAGTCCCTCCTCCAACACGCCGTCACCGGGCAACTCACGAGCACGGACTCGACGGACAATGTGATCGACGCCGCCATCATCCCGAAGCCAACGAGCAAGCGTAGCACCTCAGGGTGTCGCCATGAGTAACGGCATGGACCCGGCGTCGAATCAGCCACCCGCATCGAGCATCGTGCTGTACCAGACCGAGGATGGCCGCACGCGGATCGAATGCCGGTTCGAGGGTGAGACGCTGTGGCTCTCGCAGGCGCTGATGGCGGAGCTGTTCCAGATCGGGGTCAACACAGTCAACCACCATCTGAGCCAGCTCTACGAGGAGGGCGAAATCGACCTGGGGGCAACTATTCGACAGTATCGAATAGTTCGAATTGAGGGCGGACGCGAGGTTTCTCGCGAGATTGAGCACTATTCGCTGCCGGTGATCGTGGCTGTGGGGTATAGGGTGCGCAGCCAGCGGGGCACGCTGTTTCGGCAATGGGCGACGGCCCGCCTGAGTGAATACCTGGTCAAGGGCTTCTCGATGGATGACCAGCGGCTGAAGAACCCGCCCGGGCGGGGCGTGCCGGACTATTTCGATGAGCTGCTCGAACGCATCCGCGATATACGCGCTAGCGAGAAGCGGGTGTATCTGCGGGTCAAGGAGATTCTGGCGCTCGCCGCCGACTACACGGCGGGCGGCCCTGACGTGCAGGTGTTCTTTCAGACGATCCAGAACAAGCTGCACTTTGCCGCAACGGGCAAGACAGCGCCGGAGCTGATCGCCGAGCGGGCAAACGCGGGTAAGCCGAACATGGGCTTGACGAGTTGGAAAGGTGGCGTGGTTCGCAAGGGCGATGTCACGGTGGCGAAGAACTATCTATCGGCGGCAGAGATCGAAGGGCTGAATAGGATCGTGGTGATGTTTCTGGACTTTGCCGAGGATCAGGCCAAACGCCGCAAGCAGGTGTTTCTGGCGGATTGGCGGACGAAGCTAGATGAGTTTCTGCGGTTCAATGAACGCGGCGTGTTGCCCGACGCCGGGAAGATGACGCGGGAGCTCGCGGATCGCTTGGCCGAGGAGCAGTACGAAAGATTTTCCGAACGGCGGCGAGAGAGCCTTGAAGCCGAGGGCGAGAAGGACGTGATCAAGCAGCTTGAGGACGCGGCGAAGCAACTGCCCGAACGCGACGCCGGCAAGACCAATGCGAAGCCTGAACCCAAGAAGAATAACGTGAAGAAAACGAAGCCATGAGCAAAGACGACCACAAAATCGATGCCGACGACCGCACGATCTTCGACGTGCTGAACGAGCGGAAATACACCGTTGACTATTTTCAGCGCGAGTATAGCTGGCAGCAGAAGCACATCGAGCAGTTGGTTACTGATCTGACTTCCACCTTCCTCGATGCCTATACGGAAGGCGACCCCCGCAGCGACGTGGAGCAGTATAACAAATACTACCTCGGGCCATTCGTCGTCAGCAGCAAAGACGGAATGAAGAGCATCATCGATGGACAGCAGCGGCTGACCTCGCTCACGCTTTTCCTCATCTACCTCAACAACCTCCAGAAGGGCCTCGGCGGCACCGAGTCGATCGAGCCCCTCGTCTTTTCCGAGAGGTACGGGCAAAAGTCCTTCAACATTCTGGTGGCAGAGCGGAAGAACTGTCTCGAACGGCTCTTCATCGATGGGCAGTACGACGTTCGGCCCGACGATGATGAGTCAACCATCAACATGGCGGCTCGATATGCCGACATCGGCGCGGCCTTTCCGGAGGAGCTCAAGTGTAAGGCGTTCCCCTACTTTCTCGACTGGCTGAAGTACAACGTGGTGCTTGTTGAGATCACGGCCTATTCCGACGATAACGCCTACACCATTTTCGAGTCGATGAACGATCGCGGACTGAACCTGACCTCGACGGAGATGCTCAAGGGATACATCCTGTCTCGGTTTCGAGAGGCCAAGGACAGGGAGCGGGCCAACGGCCTCTGGAAGGATTCCATCCAGCGCCTACGTGGCTACAGCAAAGAAGAGGATCAACGATTTTTCCAAGCATGGCTCCGGAGCCAGTACGCCGACACAATCCGCCAAGGGAAAGCAGGGTCATCGAATGAGGACTTCGAGAAGATAGGAACCCGCTTCCACAGTTGGTGCCGCGACAACCTCGCCAAGATGAACCTCCGCGCCAACGAACCTCGGGACTTCGACGCGCTCCTCAACCGGGACATGAGCTTCTACCTTCGGGCTTATCTAGACATTCTCGACGCACAGAAGACGGAAAAGCCTGGCTGGGAGAGCGTGTTCTATCACGCCAATTGGGGCATTGCCGACTCGCTCGCCCTTCCGCTGATGCTTGCTTCTCTGAAGTCCACCGATACGCCCGAGGTAACCCGACAGAAAATCAACGCCGTAGCGAGGTATCTCGAAGCGTTTACAGTCAGACGGTCCATCAACTTCCGGAACTTCGGGGCCAGTTCGATCCGCTATACCATGTATATGCTGGTCAAGGAACTGCGAGGCAAGAGCCTCGAAGAATTGCAAACGCTGCTCCAGACCAAACTCGCTGAGATGCCGGAGACTTTAAATGGTATAGCGAACTTCCGGATGCACCAGATGAACCGTCGGTTCGTGAAGTTTCTCCTCTCGCGGATCACAGGGTTTCTCGAACAGAAGGCGGGGGCCTCGACGACATTCTCCACCTATTTCGTGACACCCGGAACGAAACCGTTTGAGGTTGAGCATATCTGGGCGGCAAAGTTTGGTGAGCACGGAGACGAGTTTGACCAGCAGCACGAGTTCGACGAGTATCGCCAGCACATCGGAGACTTAGTGTTGCTCCCCCAGGGCACCAATCAATCTTATGGGAGCATGTCCTATGCGCAGAAGTGCGAGCACTATCTGAAGGAGAATCTGCTAGTCAAGTCTCTTCACCCGAAGGCATACGAGAAAAACCCCAACTTTGTCGGCATGTTCCGTTCCCTTGACCTTCCATTCAAAGCACACAATTCGTTTGCCAAGGCCGACATTGACGAGCGTCAAGCACTGATTCGTCGGATTTGTGAGGTGATGTGGGGTACCGGGCCGAAGTCCTAAACCATGAACGAAGCCGACACCAGAGCCGAGCACATCGACCCCGCCCTCAAGGCCGCGGGCTGGGGTGTTGTTGAAGGTTCTCGCATCCTCCGCGAGCACTCGATCACTATGGGGCGGCTGGAAGGTGTTGGGGGGCGGCGGGGCAAGCCGCTCACGGCAGACTATGTTCTCCGTCTATCGCAATCGCAAGCTCGCCGTGATCGAGGCTAAGGCGTGGGATGAGAAGGTATCACTCGGCGTGCCGCAAGCCAAGAATTACGCGAGCAAGCTCGCCCTGCGTTTCGCCTACTCATCCAACGGTCAGGGCGTGTACTCTTTGGACATGGAATCGGGCGCCGAAGTCATAGGCGAGTTGTCATTCCCAACGCCCGACGAGTTGTGGAATCTTCAGTTTGCCAAGGCCAAAGACAACAGCTTCGTCCGCTTCGACGCCGATGATGATGATGATAATGAT
>Ga0209181_10012854_pt1 | contig 10535 bp, 9 predicted proteins | sample MAT05_FD_187208 | JGI IMG/M metagenome (GOLD analysis project Ga0209181, IMG submission 187208) | Freshwater microbial communities from Lake Fryxell liftoff mats and glacier meltwater in Antarctica - MAT-05 (SPAdes) (version 2) | ecosystem: Environmental > Aquatic > Freshwater > Ice > Liftoff...
AAGACGATCTGCAATTCGCCACGCAGCGGCCGCAGCGCCGCCTGTGACGCCGTTGTGATGTCGCGACCACCGAAGCGAATGGTGCCGCTGGTCGGCGTGATGAGGCGCAGCGCCACCCGGGCCAGCGTGGTCTTGCCACAGCCCGATTCGCCCACGATGCCGAGCGTCTCGCCCGCCACCACGCTCAGGTTCACCTCGCCGAGCGCGCGGAGCTGACGCGGCTTGCCATCGGCGCCGCGGCCGCGCAGTGGGAAAACATGGCCGATGCGCTCCAGCTCCAGCAGCGCCGTCATGCGGCCAGCGCCGGGTCGTCGGCGCGCCAGCAGCGCACGCGGCGGCCATCTTCGCGTTGCACGATCGGCGGCGCTTCGGATCGGCAGCGGGCGATCGCGTCCGGGCAGCGCGGATGGAAGCGGCAGCCAGCGGGCATGGCGGTGGGCTGCGGTGCCGTGCCGGCGATCTGGTGGAGTCGCGCCAGCTTGACCCCGCTGCGCGGCACCGATTGCAGCAGGCGGCGCGTATAGGGGTGGCGCGGCATCGCGAAGAGCGCGGCGGTAGTTGCTTCCTCGACCACTTGGCCGGCGTACATCACCACCACCCGATCGGCCATGCCGGCGATCACGCCGAGATCATGCGTGATCAACAGCAGCCCCATGCCACGCTCCGCGCGTAGCCGCCGTAACAGATTGAGTATCTGCGCCTGGATTGTGACGTCAAGCGCCGTGGTCGGCTCGTCGGCGATCAGCAGGCGCGGCTCCAGGGCGATGGCCATGGCGATCATCACGCGCTGCCTCATCCCGCCCGACAATTCGTGCGGATAGGCATCCACCTGGCTCTCCGGCGCCGGGAAGCCGACGGCGCGCATCAGTGCCACGGCCCGTGTCCGTGCTTCCGCGCGCGACAAGCCGAGATGCGCTTCCAGCGTCTCTCCGATTTGGAAGCCGGCGCGGAACAGGGGGTTCAAGCTGGTCATCGGCTCCTGGAAGATCATCGCCATGGCGCGGCCCCGCAACGCGCGCAGCGCCGGCGGTGGCAGGCCGACAAGCTGATCGCCGGCCAGGGCGATGCTGCCGGAATCGAGCCGCGCCTGTGCCGGCAGAAGGCCCATCACCGCCAGTGCGGTGAGCGACTTGCCCGATCCGCTCTCGCCGACCACGCCCAGAGTCTCGCCTGGCGCCAGCGCGAATCCGACGCCGTCAACCACGCGCACGCGGCCACGCCCGGCCGGCACGCTGACCACCACATCGTCGAGCCGCAGCAGGCTCACCGCGCCGCCAGCCGCGGATCAAGCAGGTCTCGCAGGCCATCGCCCAGCAGGTTGCAGCCGATGATGGCAAGCCCGAGCGCGGCGCTGGCCGCAAACGCCATGTGCGGGTCGGTGCGCAGCGCCGTGAGCCCATCGCGGATCATGCCGCCCCAACTCGGCACCGGTTCCTGCACGCCCAGGCCGAGGAAGCTCAGCGTCGCCTCCGCCATGATGACGAAGCCGATGCCGACCGAGACACGCACGATGAGGGCCGGCATGATGTTCGGCAGGCAATGCCGCAGCAGGATGGTGCGGGTCGGCGTGCCGCAGGCCAGCGCGGCCTCGATGTAGAGTTCCTGGCGGATGGACAGCACCAGCGACCGCGTCAGCCGGGCGATTCCGGGCCAGGAAACCAGCGAGAGGGCGACGATGGTGCTGGTCAGACCCGGCCCGAGCATGGCGGCGACCAGGATCGCGATGATCAGTTCCGGAAATGCGAAGGTGATGTCGGCGGTGCGCATCACCACGCTGTCCACCCAGCGGCCATACCACGCGGCCAGCATGCCGAGCGTCGTGCCGGCGACGACAGCGATTGCCAGCACCGACAGCGCGACGAGCAGCGAGACGCGGGCACCGACGATCAGCCGAGACAGCACGTCCCGGCCGAGCTGGTCGGCGCCGAGCAGGAAATCGCCGCCGGGCGGTTCCCAGACCGCGAGCATGTCGGTCTGCCTGTAATCCATCGGCGCGATCCAGGGCGACAGTATGGCGATGGTCGCGATGACCAGCACGATGATCCCGCCCAGCACCGCGCTGGGCTGTCCGAGGATGCGGCGCAGCAGGTCGCGGCCGGTGCCCACTGCGGCTGTCGGTTCCGCCGCCGCACTCATCGAGCCGCGCCTGTCCGGATGCGCGGATCGATCGCCACGTAGAGCAGGTCAACGACGAAGTTGATCGCCGCGTAGAGGAAGGTGAACATCAGCACGATGCCCATGGTGACGGGATAGTCGCGCGCGAAGATCGCCTCGATCGCGATGCGGCCGAGGCCGGGTATGTTGAAGATCGTCTCGACCACGAAGGTACCGGTGATCAGCCCGCCCAGGATCACCCCGATCACGGTCAGGATCGGCACCAGCACGTTGCGCAGCGCGTGGCGCAGGATGACGAGGCGTTCCGGGAGCCCCTTGGCGCGCGCGGTGCGCAGGTAGTCCTGCTGCAGCACTTCGAGCATGAAGGTGCGCGCCAGCCGCGCGATATAGGCCGCGACCGGAATGGCCAGGATGACGATCGGCAGCACGGCATGCGCGGGATCGCGCCACCCGGCCACCGGCAATACGCCGAGTTGGAGACTGAACAACCAGACGAACAGCGCCGCCAAGGCGAAATTCGGCACGCTGAGGCCGGCGACGAGCACCAGCATGACGCCCGTATCGAACAGCGTATTCTGTCGCATCGCCGCCAGTATGCCGAGTCCGAGGCCGAGCGGTACGCCGATCAGCAAAGCACCGCCGGCCAGCAGTGGTGAAATCCACAATCCATCCCGGATGATCTCCGACACCGGCACGCCCGGGTGGCGGAAGGAGAGGCCCATCCGGCCGCTCGCCATCTCGCCGAGATAGGCGACGAACTGCTCCAGCAGCGGCCGGTCAAGGCCGTATTGGGCGCGCAACGAGTCGGCAAGTTCGAGATTAGCCGACTGATCGCCCAGCATGACGAGGATGGGATCGCCGGGCACGAGACGGGTGGCGACGAAAGTCAGCACCAGCGCCACGGCGAGCACGCCGACCAGGCCGGCCAGACGTTGGAGCAGGAAGGTCGCCACTACTCGACCGACACCGCCTCGAACGGCATGAAGCGGAAGGGGGTCAAGACCACGCCGCGGACATTGGGCCGGACCAGCGCAATCTGCGTGCGCACCGTCGTGCCGCAGCCGCCCCAATCCTCCAGCAGCGTCCGCTCCGCCTGATGATAAAGCTGGTAGCGGGCGGCATTGTCGGCGACCACGCCGGCCTGGTCGATCAACTGGTCGAACGCCGGGTTTGAATAGCGCGCGCGGTTGAACGGGCTGCCCGAATGCCAGACCTGCGAGAGGAAATACATCGCGTCGGGATAGCCGGCGGTCCAACCCCAGTGGAAGAACGGCACCTCGCCCGCATTCAGCAAGCGAAGGAAGGTGCCGCGTTCCAGCACGCTGACGTCCACCGTGATGCCAAGGACTTGGCGAAGCTGGTCGGCGATGTAGGCGGATTCGGTGCGATTGGACGTGATCGCGGTAATCGCCAGCGGCGGGAAGCCGCGGCCTTCGGGAAAGCCCGCCTCCGCCATCAAGCGACGCGCGCGATCACGGTCGAATCGGATCGCCGGCAGATCGGGGTTGTGGCCTGCCACGCCTGGCGTGATCTGCCCGTGCAGCGGCTGTCCGAGACCGCCGAAGATGCCGCGCACCATCGCGGCGCGATCGAGCGAGATGCAGAAAGCTTCCCGCACGCGGCGATCGCGGAACGGCGCGAAGGCGCCCTGGTTCATGCCGAGATAGGTGATCTGCGCGGCCGGCGACTGAATACCGCGCGGCCGCAGCGTATTGTCGCGCAGCACGCGGCGCGCTGCCTCGGTCTGCAGCATCACCAGGTCGAGGTCGTCGGCGACGAACTGGTTGATCGCAGTGTCGTCGCTCGGCACCACCATGAAGCGCACGCCGTTGATCCGCGGCGCGCCGCCCCAGTAGCCGGCATGCGCATCGAGAACGACTTCGACGCCGCGACGCCACGCGTTGAGCTTGAACGGCCCGGTGCCGGCAGAAGCCTGGGCAAGGCCGGCCACGCCCCGCTCGCGCAGCGCCTCGCGGTCGAAAAACATGAAGGGATAGATCGGGAACAGCACGTCGGGCATGGTGAAGCGGACATCCAGCGTCAGATCGTCCACCACCGTGATGCCTGGCAATGCGGTGGAGCGGCCAGCGCGCAGGTCGCCCGCGCCGACGATGCGGCCGAGATACTGCACCGCCAGCCCGCCGCGGTTGGCCGGGATCAGCAGTGTCTCGAAGGTCGCCTTCACGTCGTGCGCGGTGAACGGGCGGCCGGTGTGGAAGGTGACGTTCGGGCGAAGGAAGAAGCGCCAGCCGAGATTGTCGGGATGCGCTTCCCAGCGCAGCGCCAGCATCGGGCGGATGCCGCCCTGGGCGTCGGTATCGGTGAAGCCCTCGTAGATGTTCTTGAGGATGTCGCCAGCGATCAGTTCGGAATAGGTGACGGGGTCAACCATCGCGGGGTCGGCGTTGATGTTGGTGCGCAATGACGTCGCGCCTGCCGGCGCAAGGGCAAGGAGGACCATGGCGGAGACCAGGAAAAGCCTGCGCAAGGACAGCATGGAGGCCTCCGAGGATGCATGTTAGCAACAACTTCAAGCATGAGTCGCGGAGCCTTGCAAGCAGGAACACGCCGTGTCGGGCCTTGCGGGATTGCCGCTAGCGTGTAGCTTTAGGGCTAATCAGCAGCCGGGCGCCAGCAACCGGGAGTTCGCATGCCATCGCTGTCGCCCAATCTCGGCTGCCCCTTCCCGCCCGGCATGGCCGGCGACAAGGCCGTGCTCGTGGATCTCCACGATGAAGCCGCGCCGGCGGAATGGAGCGTCGCTGCGCTGGAAGCGGAGTTCGACGCCGTTGCGCGCGGGCTGCTGCGGCGGGGCCTTCAGCAAGGAGACCGCGTCGGAATCCTGTCGCTCAACCGTGTCGCGTTCCTCGCCACGTTCTTCGGCGCGATGCGGGCTGGGTTGGTTGCGGTGCCGATCTCCTTCAAGCTCCCACGAGCCGCGCTCGATCACGTGATGGCCGATGCAGCGCTGCGCCTGGTGTTCCATGACCGGGAACGCGCCGCGCTGGTGCCGCAAGGCGTGCCTGGGATCGGCTTCGACGATGATGGGCCGGAGGGCTATGCCGCGTTCCGCGACCCCGGGCCATTCGCCGCGGTGCGGCCATCGCCGCGCGAAGCCGCCATGATGCTCTACACCTCTGGCTCGACCGGCAAGCCGAAGGGCGTGGTTTTGGCGCATGAATCGCAGCGCTGGCCGATCGATCGTGCGCTGGCGGCGCAGGGCGACCTTTCCGGCCACACCTACATCGTAGCGGCGCCGCTGTTCCACATGAACGCGACGTTCAACGCGAAGATGGCCTTCGCCGCAGGCGCCAGGCTGGTGCTGCTGCCGGCCTTCGACGCCCGGCGCTATGCCCGCGCCATCGAGCGCTACCGGGTGACGACGCTGACTTCGGTGCCGACCATGCTGGCCCTCGTGGCGCGGGAAGGCGCGTTGCTGGGCGCACTCGACCTGAGGTCCGTCGCGCGCGTGCAGATGGGCTCCGCCCCGTTGACGCAGGCGCTGATCGAGAAGGTGCGCGCGGTGTTTCCCGCAGCCGCGATCACCAACAGCTATGGCACAACCGAAGCCGGACCTAGCCCGTTCGGCGCCCATCCCGGCGACGTCCCGCGTCCGCCGCTGTCGCTTGGCTATCCCTATGCGGGATCGGAATGCGAACTGCGTGAGGGGCCCTCGCGGGACGAGGGCGTGCTCTACTTGCGGAGCCCGATGCTGATGGAGGGATATCACAACCTGCCCGGCAAGACCGCGGAGGTAATGCGCGACGGCTGGTACCGCTCCGGCGACATCATGCGGCGCGACGCCAACGGCTTCTACTACTTCCTCGGCCGCGCTGACGACATGTTCGTGGTCGGCGGGGAGAATGTCTGGCCCGGCGAGGTGGAGCGGCTGCTGGAGACCATGCCCGGCGTGCACCAGGCCGCCGTCGTGCCTGTTGCCGACGAGATCAAGGGCACGCTGCCCTTCGCCTTCCTCGTCGCGCGCGACGGCGCCTCGATCGACGAGACCGCGGTGAAGACGTTCTCGATCGCCCAAGGCCCGGCCTATGCGCATCCGCGCTTCGTGGAGTTCATCGCCGCGATCCCCCTCGCTGCGACCAATAAGCCCGACCGCCGGCTGCTCATCGAGATGGCCGAGGCGACCGTGGCGCGCCGGCGCGGCGGCTGATCGTGCGCGCGGTCGTGCTGCACGCTCATGGTCGGCTGGAGCAACTGAGCTTCGAGCCGCATTGGCCCGATCCCGTGCCCGGCCCCGGTGAGGCGATCCTGCGCGTGCGTGCTTGCGCGCTGAACCATCATGACGTGTTCACCCGCAAGGGCATGCCCGGCATCCGCCTGAAGCTTCCGGTCATCCTCGGCAGTGACGCGGCGGGCGAGATCGTTGCGGTCGCCGACAACGTGCCACAGTGGCAGCCCGGCGCGCGCGTGCTGGTCGATCCGTCGAACCGGGTCGAAGGCGGGTTCATGGGCGAGACCTTCGATGGCGGCCTAGCAGAATTCCTGCGCGTGCCCGCCCATATGATGGTGCCGCTCGATGCTTCGATCGGCTTTGCCGAGGCGGCGGCGCTGCCGGTGGCTTATGGGACCGCGCATCGCATGCTGGTGACGCGCGGGCGGATCCAGCCGGGGGAGACGGTGGTGGTGCTCGGCGCCTCGGGCGGGGTCGGTACCTGTTGCGTACAGCTTGCGCGGCGGCTCGGCGCAACCGTCATCGCCTGCGCGTCGAGTGATGCGAAGCTGGCGAAGCTCACCGCGCTTGGCGCCGAGATCGGCATCAACACCAGCACCACCGACTGGGTCGCCGAATGCCAGCGCCGGTTCGGCAAGGCGCGCGTCAGCGGCAAGGCAGGTGGCGGCGTGGATGTGGTGGTGAACTTCACCGGCGGCGAAACCTGGCGGCAGGGCCTGCGCTGCCTCAAGCGGCAGGGCCGCATGCTGACCTGCGGCGCCACCGCCGGCTTCGATCCACCGGAGGACATCCGCTACATCTGGACCTTCGAACTCACCATCGTCGGCGCCAATGGCTGGTCCCGCGACGATATCGCCACATTGGTCGGCATGGTGCGGGCAGGCACGCTTGAACCCGTTCTGCACCCGCGGCGCTTTGCGCTGGAGGAAGCGCAGGATGCGATGCGACTGCTCGACGAACGGCAGGCAATCGGCAAGGTGATCATCCAGCCGTGAAGGAAGCCTGACCATGTCCCTGGCCTCGACCCCGGCCCAAAGCGGCATCGATCACCTGGTGATCCTTGTCAGCGATCTTGACCTGGCGGCAGCGACCTATGCGCGGCTTGGTTTCACCCTCTCACCGCGCGGTACGCACAGCGCGGCCATGGGGACGGCGAACCATACGCTGATGCTCGGGCAGGACTACTTCGAGGTGCTCAGTGTGTTGCACCCGACCGAGCGCAACCAGCGCTGGCGCACCCGCCAGGTGGCGCATGGTGAGCACGTCGCCGGCCTCGCCGTGGTGACGCCCGACGCCGCCGCGTTGCAGGCAAGCTGGCGCGACGCCGGCTTTGTCCCCGGCGAGGTGGTGGATTTCGCCCGTCCGGTCGAGCGTGCCGGCCACCCGCCGACCCAGGCGCGGTTCAAAACCGTCTCGCTGCCGGCAGAGAGCGTGCCGGGCATGGCGGTGTTCGGTTGCATGCAGCTAACCCGCGATGCGGTGTGGCTGCCAGAACTGATGGTCCACACCAACGGCGCGAAAGCCATCGACCGGCTGGTCGTCGCGGTGGCGGACCCCACGCGCGTCGCGTCCATCTGGCTGCGGGCATTGGGCGACGCGACCGCCTCTCCGGTCGCAGGCGGCGTGCGGCTGATCGCCGGGCAACACGCGGTCGACCTGTTGAACCCGCACGCCGCCGCCGATTGGCGTGGCGAGGCGCTCGATCCAGCAGTGGAGATGGGTATTGGGGTCAGCTTCGTGGTGCCCGATCTCGCGCGGTGCGTCGCGTTGCTTGACCGGCATGGGGTCGCCCACCGCGCCTCGCCCGGCGGGATCCGGACGACCCTTGCAGAGCGCGCCGGCGGCATCGTCGAGTTCGTCGCGCGGTGAAGCGGTTTGCGGCGTGCACGATCGGAATCGTTGCGGTTAGCTCCCGGGCGATTCAGCCGATTCCGCTGGCTGGCATTGGTACAAAACACCAAGGGCCAAGCCGAATATAACCGCTCGATGGGGCTTCGGCAGACGCTCGAAGTGCCTCGCGAAAGCCAGCCGAACCGATTCGGCAATACCCCCACGCTACACATGCTGTGCGGCAAGATCGCCGCCGGAAAGTCGAACTCTCCGTCCGCTTGGGCGAGGCGCCCAGCACGATCGTCTTCGTTCAGGACCACTGGATGTCGAAACCATGCCCGACCGAGCTGCGCACGGTTGCGGACTGCGGCCTACACGTGGCGCAGTTGCGGGCCGCCATGGGCCCGCACGACATCCACCTACTGCGCAGTGGGTTATCGATCGTCCTCGACTGGCCGGCAAATACCGAGGTGACGGGGGAGGATCTTTTTGTCCTGTCCTACGGTACGCTGGACAATGCAAACCTTGTTGCCAGCGTTGTGACGGACTTCGAGGTTTGCACTGACCAAGTCGGCCTGATCGGACTCAATGTCAGTGAGCTAAACTTCGCCTTTAAGGTCACCCAGACGCTCGTGGGCGATGATCTGCAGATCGCTATAGATGGAAATCTGTTGGTCACGCTGCGCGATGTCGGCACCGAGCTAGGTTTGCTGAACGAACTCGGTATTGACGAATTCCTGGTGCTGACGACGCAGTACGGCATCGTCGGCACCGTCGATGACGACCTGCTTGTCGGCACCCTTGGTGCCGATGAGATCTATGGTCTCGACGGCAACGACATGATATTTGGCCTCGCCGGCACTGATAAGCTGGTGGACGGCACGCATGACGACACCTACGTTGTCGACGATACGGCGGGCTCGACGCTGACACGATCTACGGCGACCTGGGTGTCGACAGCATGGCCGGCTGATGTAATCGTGGAACTGGCCGGCGGTGGTTACGACCGGGTCGTCGCCTCGCTCAATTCGACTCTGGGCGCCGAGCTGGAGCGGCTGAGCCTGACCGGCACGGCCGACCTCAACGGCACGGGCAATGCGCTGGCGAACCGCCTGGACGGCAATGCCGGGGCGAACATTCTCGATGGCGGCGCGAGCATCGCAGCGCTCTACGGCGGCGCCGGGAACGATACGTTGCTCGGCGGTTCCGGTGTGGACATACTCGCTGGCGTCCTGGGTGAAGACAGCATGGCGGGCGGTGCCAACAACGACACCTATCACGTGGACGACGCTAGCGATGGAATGATCGAAGCAGCTGGCGGCGGTTACGACCGTGTCTATGCCTCGCTTAACTGGACGCTGGGCGGCGAGCTGGAGCGGCTTAGCCTGACCGGCACGGCCAACCTCAACGGCACAGGTAATTCGCTGGCCAATAGGATCGACGGTCATACCGGGGCCAACATCCTCGATGGCGGCGCCGGGAACGATACGCTGCTTGGCGGTTTCGGTGGTGACATCGTGGATGGCGGCTTGGGTGCTGACAGACTGGAGGGCGGCGCAGGGGCTGAACGCTTTTCCTTCGGGAGCGCTACAGAGGCGGCAGGAGATGCCATTGGTGATTTCAGCGCAGCCGAGGGCGACAAGATCAACCTTAGGCTCATCGATGCCGATGAAGTTTTTCTGGGCGACCAGGGCTTTGCCTGGATAGGCAACGCAGACTTTAGCGGCGTGGTAGGGCAGCTTCGCTTTGCGAACGAGACGCTTCAGGGTGATTTGAACGGGGAGGCCGTCGCCGATTTCCAGATTTAACTCATCGGCGTCACGTCGCTCGCAGCCAGCAGTGCCTGGCTGTGAGGCGCCGAGGGCGTTGGGGCGGCCTGGAACAGCCCGGCATAGTGGGGGCCAGATGCGCCTGCTGACGTGCTCCGCCGCGATCGTGCGGGTAGTGGAACATGGCGGCAGGTGCCGCCGCGCCGCCGAACGGCCGATCGTCGCGCGCGTAGACTTAACATCACCCGGTGGCGGTCTTGCCGCTGGTCGGCCCCGGCACGGCGCGGTTTGGCCACTTCGGCGTCGAGGTGGTGCGGGACAATGCGGACATCGCCGCGACGGCTTGGCGGTTTGGGCAGGCCACAGTCGAGATCGTGCATGACGCGCTGCCGGCCAGCAGCGGCAGCGCACGCTTTGGCCAGGTGGCGGTGGAAGTCATTCGCTCGGTTGCGGAGGTTGCCGTCAGCGGGGTGGGGGGTGGGCAGGTAATGGTGATCTGGACGTAGACGCGTTGCTGAAGCGCGACGAAACGTCGGCGTCGTTGCCCGGCGGCTTTCTCCCGAACCAACAAGACCGTGCGGGTGATGGCGCGGAACATCTCTGGGGCGACGTTCGACCTGGCGGCGGCAACG
>Ga0209181_10012855_pt1 | contig 10533 bp, 7 predicted proteins | sample MAT05_FD_187208 | JGI IMG/M metagenome (GOLD analysis project Ga0209181, IMG submission 187208) | Freshwater microbial communities from Lake Fryxell liftoff mats and glacier meltwater in Antarctica - MAT-05 (SPAdes) (version 2) | ecosystem: Environmental > Aquatic > Freshwater > Ice > Liftoff...
CTCAGCGCGACAAGTCGAGTCACACGCGAGCAAGACGAAGCGATCGCGGCGGTCCATCTCCGAGACCATGCCGGCGACGAGCCGCTGTGCGCGGGTAAAGCGCTCACCGACCATCGACTGCGAGGCGTCGATCACGAACACGAAGTCGCGCGGCTTGTTCTCCGCGAACGCCGGCAGCTCCGGCCGCAGCGTGAACGCGACGTACGGACGCGTGTCAGTAGAGAGCCCGTTCTGCGCCGTAGCGCGCGTACACGCCGAGCGCTGCGCGTCGGAGCGCGCGGTGCCGCTGCACGCGTCGGTGTCGCCCGAGGGCACGGCGACAGTCCCTTGGTACGTGAACGCGCGCAGCTCCGAAGCGCCCTCCGGCGTCGCGTATTCGAGCACGAGATCGCCGGCCGGCAGAAAGCCTTGCGCCGAGTACGTGATGTGCTGCGCAGAGCCCTCGCTCGCGTTGCGCGTCTCGTAGCCACGCGTCGTCACGCTCGAGGCGCCGGTGATGCGCGCGTCGAGATCGAAGCGACCGACGCGCAGCGACGGATCACTGCCGAACGGCAGCGGATAGACGTAGCGACGTCCCTCGCCGTGCGGCGCGACCGTCTGGGTGTAGCCGATGACGATGCGGCGCTCGCCGTGCGCGGGGATCGGGAAGATGCGCAGCTCGAAGCGACCACCACGCTGCCACTCGAGCAGCGCCGGATCGCGCCACGGCCCGGGGACCCAGACGTACTCTTCGTGCGCCGCGCGCTGCGCCGGCCGCGTCGCGTTGCGGATCACGCCGCGCCAGATCTTGGACGCGCGATCCTTCTCGACGAACGCGCCTTCTTCCATGCGCCCCTCCATGTCGAGCGCGAGCCGCGAGATCTGCGCGTCGGGCGGCAGCGGGAAGCGATAGATGCCCTCGAGCTCGTCGTCGCTCTCGTTGCGGAACACCTCTTCGATCTCGGTGCGCGCGACGTTGCCGACGATGCGCACGGTCACCTTGTGGCTCGCCAGCGCGAGCGGACGCTCTTCGGTGCGATCGCCCGGCTTCTTCGCGCGCAGCTCACCGAGCCCGGCGATCGGCGCGTCGCCCGACACGCTGTCGACGCGCGGCGTCTCGAGCTCCGACCAGCCGACGGCGCCGGCGAGATCGAGGGTCGCCGCGACGCTCGGCGCGCCCTGCTTGCCGATCACGCCCTCTTGGCCGACCTTCACCTCGGCGCTCTGCCCGCTGCTGTTGCGCACGCGCACCGCGCCGCGCGTCACGCGCACGCTCGCCGATTCATCCGTCGCGGCGAGCACGAACTTCGTGCCGAGCACCTCGACCTCACCCGTCGGTGTGCGGAACAGCGCGTGCGGCGCCGTCTCCGCGAGATGCGCGACATCGGCGAGCACCTCACCGCGCGGCATCGTGAACGCGCGCGCCGTCGTCGCATCGAGCGTCAGCTCGGTGCCGTGGTTCATCACGATGGTCGTGCCCTCGCTGAGATCGAGCCGCACCCGCGTGCGAGCATCGGTGCGCAGCGTCGCGCCCGGCGTGAACTGCGCGCCGGCCGTCGCCTCGGTGAACGCGCTCGCGCCCTGCGCGCGAATCTCGAGCCCGGTGTGCCCATCCGCCGCTGCGCGCGCGATCTGCGCCACACGCCCGCCGCCATCTGCACGCGCCACCGTCGTCGACGTGTTGCCGCCGCTCGTCGCGCTGTTGCTGTTGCTGCCAGCGACCACCGCGATCACCAGCGCAGCCGCGGCCGACAGACCGACGGCCCACACCAGCACGCCGCGCTTCTTCGGCGCCTTCGCGCGGCTGAGCGGTGCGACGTTCGACTGCGCTGCGGGCGACCGCGCTGCGCTGTTCTGCTGCGCTGCGCTGTTCTGCTGCGCAGCGCTGTTCGTCGGGAACGGCCCCGCGACGGCTGCGGGCGCGCTCACTGCCGCTGCGCTCACTGCGGGTACGCTCGCCGCTGGGCCACGCGCTGCGAGCGCGTCGAGCAGGCGCGCCTCGAGGTCCGGCTGCTCGACGTAGTCGTCACCGGCGCCTGCCGTCAGATCGGCGGCGTGTCGCGCTTCGTGCCGCGCATCGCGGCAGCTGTCGCACGCAGCCAGGTGCTCTGCGTGGCGCTTGAGCGCTGCCGCATCGCCATCCACGATCGCCGCGAGATCATCGCGGACCGCCTCACACTGCGCTGTCGTCGTCGTAGTCATCGTGACGCCTCATCAGAAAGGAGCGACCGCAGGCTCTCGAGCGCCCGGCTCGCGCGCTTGCGCGCAGCGGCCTCGTCGATCCCGCAAACCACCGAAATTTCGCGAAAACTGAGCCCGCCCTCGTAGCGCAGCAGGACCGCTTCCCGCTCGCTCGGCTTGAGCTGCTCGAGCGCGGCGCGGACCTTGATCGCGCGCCGTCGTGTCTCGAGCAGCTCGTCGGGCAGCCGCGAGTCTGCGGCGGCGTCGTGCACCAGCCGCAGCCGTCGATCTTGGCGGCCACGCGTCTCGAGGCGCCGCGCGCACATGCGTCGCGCGATGCCGAACAGCCACGCGCGGATGCTCGCCTCGCCGCGCCACTGCGCCATCCCATCGTGCGCCGCGATCAGCGACTCCTGCACTGTCTCGTCGGCCTCTGCCTGCGATGAGAGCATCGCCATGCAGAGCCGCCCGAGCGCTGCGCCATGCTCGCGCGCGCAGAGCGCCACGGCATCGCGGTAGGCCCCAGCGCGCACCAGCGCACCGATGGGATCGACCGTCTCGTCTGGTCCAGGTGTCGCTTCGAGAGCCATCATCATCCCCCAGGTGGCCGTGACTGGCCGTTGCGTGACCGAAAAAGATTGCGCGCCTTCGATCGAGTTCCGTCGACGCGAGAGCTGGCGACGGATCCCGAGCTGCCCGAACCGCACAGACGCGCGAGCACCGCTTTGGGTCGACAAGTCCCGCGCCGAGAGTACCTGCGCGGCAGCCCCCAGAGGAAATCCCCATGACCGAACACGTCGCGACGCTCTCTTGGAAGCGCAACACGCCGGACTTTGCCTACCCAACCTACGTGCGCGACCACGAGCTCACGCTCGGCCCCGCGAAGACCGCACTGCACGCATCGTCAGCGCCGACCTATCTCGGCAATGCCGCGCTGCCGAACCCCGAGGACCTGCTCGTCGCCGCGCTGTCGAGCTGCCACATGCTGACGTTCTTGGCGGTCGCCGCAAAAAAAGGCTTCATCGTGGACTCGTATGAAGACGAAGCCGTCGGCACGCTCGAGAAGAACGCCGAGGGCCGCATCGCGGTGACGCGCACGGTTTTGCGCCCGCGCATCGTATACGGCGGAGAGAAGCGCCCCGACGCCGACGCCGAGCAGGCGCTGCACGAGTCCGCACATCGCGGCTGCTTCATCGCCAACAGCGTGAAGACCATCGTCACCGTGGAGCCGCGCGCCTGAGCAGGAAGCCGTCGTCGACCTCGTCCCAACAGGGCGCGCGCCTGCCACTGATGCGATCTGCCCCGTGACGATCGTGCAACGCGGTGATACCGTCGGCCCTTCGTTTGCGAAGGGAAATCACATGACTTTCGAGAAGACTGCAAATCGCTTTGGCGCCGTCGCGCTGCTCATCGCCGCGTCGCTCGCCGCCGTCGGCTGTGGCGACGATGATGCTGGCACCGCGCCCGCGACCGATATGGGCGGCGGCTCCGACATGAACCGCGCCGATCTCGGCGGCGGCGACGTCGACCTCGGCATATCGGCCGATCTCGGTGCGCCGCTCGACATGCCCGCAGCGGCTGACGCCGGCGCGGCTGTCGACGCCGCGTTTCCGACGGGCACGCTGACGATCAACGGCGAGCTCACCGAGCTCACCGCGACCGGGCGCGGCGGCCTGATCGACGGCGCCAGGGTCTGTGTGATCGAGCCCGCCGGCGGTCCGTGCGTCACTAGCGCGGCGGACGGCACGTTCACCGCGACGGGTATCCCGGCCGACACGGAGATGCTCCTCGAGCTCACCAAAGACGGCTTCGTGCCCGCGCTCGCCACCGTGACCAGCGGCACCGTCGACGTCGACTTCTCCTACCTGATGGCGCGGCGCACGACGGTCGCGACGCTCGGCTTCGTCATCAGCGAGACCATCATGCCGACCAAGGGCCAGATCTTCATTCAGACCGGCGCCGCCGCCGGCGTCTCCGTCACGCTCACGCCGACCAGCGGCGCGGGACCGTTCTACGCCACCGCCGGCGGCGTCCCGAGCCGCACGCTCACCGAGACGACGACCTCCGGTACCGCGATCTTCGCCAACGTCGATCCGGGCGACTACGTCGTCACCTTCTCGCACGCGACGCTCACCTGCACGCCGACCGGCTTCGCCTGGACCGGCACCGTCGCGGAGACGACGCGCCTCCCAGTGCAAGCCGACCACATCACGTCGACCGTCGTCGACTGCATGTAGCTGCTTCGTGCGTGCGGCGGCCGATGCTTACGAGGCCGTCGCCGCACGGGAATGCCAAGCTCCGTTCAGTCGCCGCGCATCGTAGTGCCGACGAGCGCGCCACCGGCGATGTACGTGCCGGTGTCGGAGCCCGGCAGGATGTCGTACGTCGCGTCGAACGCGTACGGCACGAGCTCGAGCGCGGCCACCGTCGCGTCGCCGAGCCGCGTGCCCAGCGTCAGCGTGCGGAACGGGGCGCCCTCGGCCGTCGGATGCCCCTCGCTCATCTCGACGACGCGCCCGCTCGAGAGCGTGATGCGCACGACGTGGTGGCTCGTGACGGGGATCCGCTGCGTCGCGCGGATCGGCACGATGCGCAGCACGCCTTCGTCGACGCTGAGCACGAGATCGCCGGTGTGTAGCTCGCTGATCGGCCGCTCGCCGTCAGGCGTCGCGACCATCGTGTCGGGCGACGCGCAGACCGCGCCCCAGGCGCAGCTGAACTCCGCGCTGGTGCAGATGCCGCCCGCGCCCGGTTCGCTTGGGCGATTGCAGCGAGGCCGCGCCGCATCGGCGCAGTTCGCGTCGGTGTTGCAAGCGGTCGTGCACAAGTAGTTCTCGACCGGCCCACCCGCCGGACAGGACAGGCACGAGGTGCCCGGGACGAGCGCGCAGCTCCCCGGCGCGTTGCCGCCGCAGAGCGGACCCGCGTCGACATCGGCGGCGTCGACATCGCCCGCGTCCGCGATCGCGGCTGCGTCCGTGTCGCCGGCGTCGCGGCGCCCGGCGTCTGTCTCGCCGCCGTCGACGTCACCGCCGAGATCGCGTCCGGCATCGGCGGCCGGAACGTCGTCGCCCCCACATCCGCTCATTGCCGCGACTCCGAGCAGCACTACGTGCAAGCCAATGATTCGATGGTTCATGAAAGCCTCCTCACAGAGCGTCTACACGCAGCGGATTCTCGTCAAGCGAGATGGGCGTCGCGTGGTTCTTCTTGCCGCGCTTCGGATAGACCGAGATAGCGCGACCTCCTACGGACCTCCGAGCGCTGCGGGATAGGCGTGCTGACAGCAGCCGTCGCTACGGCTTCGGGGCGTCGGCGTTGACTTCTCCGCGGGGCTCCGCCAGCGTTCGGCGGTGAATCGGAGGTCCTACGCGCACGCGCTATCCGGGCGACGGCGCGGTCACCGGGGCGCTCGTCTATTTCATGTTGCGGAGCGCGACGGGTCGAGCATCGCACGCGCGTCCTCGCCGCCGATGCGCCGCGAACGGTGTCGTGTCTGCATGTTCGCGCGGCTCGTGCTCGCGATGCTCGTGCTCAGCGGCTGTGATGCGCGCGGCTGTCATTCGCGCGGCAGTGATTCGCGCGGCAGTGATTCGCGCGGCAGTGATTCGCGCGGCAGTGATTCGCGCGGCAGTGATTCGTTCGCACGATCGAGCGCGCGCGATGATGTATCCGAAGAGTCGATGCGCGGTGCGCCGGCGAGCGTTCGGTCGGGGCCGCCCGACGTGCTCGTCGTCACCATCGACACGGCGCGTGCGGATCGCTTTGGCGCGTATGGCTACGCGACAGCGCGTACCCCGGTGTTCGACGCGCTCGCGGCGCGTGGCGTCCGCTACCTCCACGCGACGACGCCCACGCCGCTCACCGTCCCCGCGCACGTGACGCTCTTCACCGGCCTTCACCCCGCGGTGCACGGCAGCGAGGTCAACGCGCCGCCGCCCACGCCGCTCGCAGGGCACACGCGGCCGCAGCTGCTCGCCGAGGAGTTTCGTGCTTTCGGTTACCGTACCGCTGCGTTCGTCGCGTCCGGGATCCTCGCGCCGCGCTTCGGTCTGAGCGATGGGTTTGCGACGTACGACGCGCCGCCCATTGGCGTCCGCGAGCTGCCTGCCACGGACCGGGTCGAGCGCGCGCTCGCGTGGGTCGACACGCCGTCAGGGCTTCCGCTCGACGCGCCGTTTTTTCTGTGGCTGCACTTCATGGAGGCGCACTCCCCACACATCGATCCCGCGACGGCCGCTATTGGCCCGGGGGCGTACGACGGCGAGCTCGCGGCGGTCGATGACGCGCTCGGCGTGTTGTTGGCGGGGCTACGCGCGCGCGGTCGCGCAGAGCGGCTGGTCGTGATCGTCGTTGGCGATCACGGCGAGGGCTTTGGTGACCACGGCGAGGTCGAGCATGGTGTCCTCTTGTATGAGGAGACGATGCGCGTGCCGCTGGTGATCAGCGCGCCGCGCGACTTCATCGGCGGGCGCGTCGTCGATCGCGCGGTGACGCTCGCGGATCTCGCGCCGACGCTGCGCGAGTCGTGCGGGCTCGCGGCGGTGGAGAGCGACGGGGTCTCGCTGCGCGGTGAGCCCGGAGCGCGCGATGTCGTGGACCAGTCGCGCTACTCGGAGCTGATGCTCGGCTGGGCACCGCTGCGCGCGCTGCGGCGCGGCACGCTCGTGTACATCGACGCGCCGCGCCCGGAGCTCTACGACCTCGCCGCGGATCCGGGCGAGCGCGACAACTTGCTCAGCGTGCGGCCCGACGACGCTCGATCGATGGCGAGCGCGCTCATCGCCGCCCGAGCCGCGCTCCTCGCACGTCGGCGCACGACCGAGCAGCCCGGCGCGATCGACGAGGCGCGCGCGCGGCTCACCGCGCTCGGCTATGCCACGCAGACGAGCGCTGCGTCGTCCGCGCTCGCGGATCCGAAGGACATGATCGCCGACTACGAAGCGCGGCGCACCGCGCGCGGCGTCGGTCGCCCGCCGACGTGGTCCGCGCCGACGTCGTCTGGGCCGTGACGTCGGCGCGCTCGTCCCTCATGACCGTCGCCATCTTGCTGAATTGCGTCGCGGCAGAGTATCAAGCGCGAATGAATCGATCTTCAACGCTGCTGCTCGCTGCGCTCCTCGTTCTCACTGGTCTCGTCGCCTGCGGGGATGACGACGATACGCCCGCCGATGCTGGAGGCGCGGATCTCGCCGCCGTCGACAGCGGCACGCAAGACGCCGCCGCGCCGTCCGACTCGGGGAGCGCCGCCGACGCGGGCGCGGACGTCGACGCGGGTGCGGCCGTCGATGCGGGTGCGTCCGTCGATGCGGGCGCGGCCGTCGATGCGGGCGTGGAGGTCGACGCTGGGCCCGTCGACGGCGGCTCGACCACTCTCGACGCGGGCGCAGCGAACGCCTGCGAGTCGGCGGGGGGTAGCTGCGTCGCCGTCGTGCCGCGCGCTTGTCCGGGCGGCATCGTCGGAGCTGCCGACGTCTACTCGTGCGGGCGGGGCATCGGCACGCAGTGCTGTCTGCCGCTCACCACGCCGCCGATGTGCCTGGGGATCGGCGGACGCGGCGAGGGCTGGTACGAGGCGGACGGCACGCGCATCTGCGGGGTCGGATGCGACGGCGCCACGCTGAGCTGCGAGAACGTCGGCACTCGGAGCGAGGGCTGGTACGCGATGCCGGCGAGCGCTGGCTGCCCGACGCCGCTCGGCGGTGGCCTGGTCCAGTGGGTCAACTGCTCTCCGTGAGTCTCGTGGCCTGCGCTCGGTGAAGAGCGCATCTGCGCAGGGGGAACGTCGCGGGCGCGGTTCGCGTAAAATGCCGCGCATGCGCCTGCGCCGAACGTCGACTCACGCGCTCCTCACCGCAGCGCTGCCGAGCACCTGGCTCGCTGTGCTGCTGCTCGGCACGGCCGGCTGCGCGACTGACGCGTCGAAGGCGCGAGAGGCGCTCGCGCGCGGCAAGCAGCTCGCCGCGGCGCACCAGCTCGACGCCGCCGCGACGCAGCTCGCCTCCGCCGCGACGCTCGACCCGCGGCTGCACGAAGCGTTCGCGCGGCTCGCTCGTGTACGGCTCGAGCAACATCGCGCGCCCGACGCAGAGACCGCCGCGCTGCGTGCGGCTTCGCTCGTACCGCGCTCCGCGTATTACTCGGAGCTGCTCGGCCGCGTGCAGCTAGCGAGCGGCAACACCGACGGCGCGCTCGCCTCGCTCGAGCAAGCGATCACCCTCGACCCGACGCAGACCGCGCGGCTCGCGTTTACCGTCGGCCTCGTCCGAGAGCGCGCCGGCAAGCCGATCGAGGCGCTCGCCGCCTACGATCGCGCAGCGACGGCCGACCCGAACGCCGTGCTGCCGCGCATCGCGCTCGCGCGATTGCTCCTCGACGCGGAGCGACTCGACGCCGCCGCGCACCGCCTCGACGAAGCGCGCCCGCACGTTGCGGCGGAGGGCGCCGAACACACGCTGCTCGCGGCGCTCGATGCGCGCGTCACGACGCTCGTCGCGGCCAAGCGCGAAGCCGATGCGAGGATCTTGGCCCTGCTCGGCTTGAGCGCCAACAGCGGAGGCGACGCCTTCCTACGGGGCGACGCCATCGGCGACCTCCGAGCCGATCAGCTGATCGGCGCCGACGCCATCGATTGGGGCGACGCCATCGGCGACTCGTTCGGCTCCACTGGGCGCGGCCTCATCGGCAGCGGCGGCAGCGGCGGCTACGGCGATCGCACGATTGGACTCGGCACTGTCGGCCTCGGCGACATCGGCACCAGCGGCCTCGGGACCATCGGCCACAGCCGCGGCACGGGCGTCAACATCGCCAGCGGCAGCTCCACCATGCCGATCGTCTCCCCGGGCTCGCCCACAGTCGCGGGCACGCTCTCTGCGGAGGTCATCCGCCGCGTGGTGCTGCGGCACCTCCGCGATCTACGGCTCTGCTACGAGGCCGCGCTCGCGCGCAATCCGGGCCTGGCGGGGCGGGCGTCGCTCGCCTTCACGATCGCGCCGACTGGTGCCACGGCGCAGGTCGGCGCGACCGGGCTCGGCGACGCCGCCGCAGAGGCGTGTATGGCGGCGAGCGTGTCCCGCTGGACGTTCCCGGCGCCTGAGGGCGGCACCCCGGTGCGCGTCAGCTACCCGATCAACTTCGCGCCGCCCCGCATCACACCCTGAAATCAAGTACATTCGCGCGGATGTCGCGTTTCCTCGTCGCTCGCTTCACGCTGCTCTGCCTTGCTGTCTGCTTTGGTTCGGCTTGCGCGGTCGACCGCGCTGGGCTCCGCGAGGACGACGCCGGCCCACTCTCCGAAAGGGATCTCGGCAACGTCGATCTGGGCAGCGTCGATCTCAGCCGCGTCGATCTCGGCAACGTCGATCTGGGCAGCGTCGATCTGGGCAGCGTCGATCTTGGCAACGTCGATCTCGGTGGCGACATGTTCGTTCCGGTCGACCTCGGCTTCGATGTTGGCCTTCCCGATCTCGGCTGCACGGCCGCAGAGACCTGCGCGGCCGGAGTGCACGCGTTCTGCCGCGCAGGCGCACTCACCAGCGAGGTCTGCGCCCTCGGCTGCTCGATCTCGACGCCCACGCGCTGCGCGCTCTTTCTTCCGTCGAACGTCGACGCCGCGCTGTTCGACGTCGCGACCGACATCACGCTGCCCGACGCGATCGACACGTCGGACTGCAGCGTCCCCGGTGCGATTCCCGCCGCGCAGACCGGCGGCGCAGAGGTCTGCGTGATCCGCGGTCGCGACATCACGGCGCCTGCGGGGACGACGGTGTCCGTGACTGGCACGCGCGCGCTGGTCTTGCTCGCGGCGCGCAATGTGTTCATCAACGGCGACCTCGACGTCGCGGCATTCGGCACCGACGCCGGACCGGGAGCGCTCACTGGCGGCACTGGCGCGGGCGGCATCGGCACGCACGTCGACACGTACGGCGACGGCGGCGGTGGTGGTGGCGGCTTCTGCGGCGCCGGGGGCGTCGGCGGTCGCGGCACGGGAGACAGCGGGGGAACGCCACCCGCAGCGCCGGGCGGAACCGCAGGCGCCGCAGTCGCCACCACACCCCTCGCGCCGCTGGTCGGCGGCAGCCCCGGCGGTCGCGGAGCGTACACCGCGGGTGAGGCTGATCCTTTCGCGGCGGGCGGCGGTGGCGGCGGTGCGCTGCAGATCAGCGCGCGCGGCACGATCACGCTGCGCGGCAGCATCGACGTCGGCGGCGGCGGCGGCCAACGCGGCCACGCCGATGGCCGCACGAACTACAGCGCCGGCGGCGGCGGCGGCAGCGGCGGCGGCGTGCTCATCGAGGCACCGAGCGTCGTCTACGAAGCCTCCGCGCGCGTGCAAGCGATCGGCGGCGCTGGTGGCGCAGCAGGCGGCGCCGA
>Ga0209181_10012856_pt1 | contig 10533 bp, 11 predicted proteins | sample MAT05_FD_187208 | JGI IMG/M metagenome (GOLD analysis project Ga0209181, IMG submission 187208) | Freshwater microbial communities from Lake Fryxell liftoff mats and glacier meltwater in Antarctica - MAT-05 (SPAdes) (version 2) | ecosystem: Environmental > Aquatic > Freshwater > Ice > Liftoff...
TTCCTTGCAAGAGTCGTCTCCTTGAGGTCATACGTATTACTAATGCGTATTATCAACATCGGAAAACGCTTGTCAAGCGGGTTTCTGCGAGGTGGCCTACCGACGCATTGGCAATAGCCTGACAGTTGCAAGTTGTAGCGGGCACACAACGGAACGCGCCGTCGAGGCAGGAATGGGCACCCCTTGCAATGGCGCGCGGCATACTGCGATAGAGAGAACCAATCTGTACCTGAACGGTGCGCAGTCGCGGGTAATTGGGCACATGATCCACCTTCGCCGAATCCTTTTTCCGTCGCTGCTGCTCGCCTGCACGCCGGTGCTGGCAGACCCGGGTTATTACCTGGTGACAGCCTATGACAACGCGGACCAGGTCAACGTCGACTACCGTTACTGGACCGTCAAGGCCCACCGATCGGCATCGGTTACGGTGTGAACAGCCGCTGGTACACCCAGCTGCTGGCCAGCGGGATCGGCACGGACAAGTTTTCTACACGGTTGAGCTCGCTGAACTGGCAAAACGACGTACTGCTGACCCAGGGACAATATGATTTCGACCTGGCCGTGCATACCCTGCTGATTCGCAACCGCGGACCCATGCCTGGATACGTGTTTGAGTTCGGCCCGATACTGCAGACCGACATCGGCGGTGCAGCAGCACGCCCAGAGCTTCTTCGCTCAAACTGAGGCGGCTACCGGTGCTAGCCTGCCGCAATTCGTCAAAGACGAGTTCGACGCGTACCTCGAATGCGGCATCCTGGCACACGGTGGTCCGCGCCTGCGCTGCGCTGACTGCGGGCACGACAAGCTCGTGGCGTTCAGTTGCAAGCGGCGCGGGTTTTGCCCCTCGCGCGGGGCGCGGCGCATGTCGCAGACCGCCGCGCACCTGTGCGACCACGTCATCGGCGCGTGTGCCCGTGCGCCAGTGGGTGCTGTCACTGCCGATCCCGCTGCGCCTGTCAATGGCCGCGCAACCGGTGCTGGTAACGCCGCTGCTGCAGGTCGTGCACCGTGTGATCACGCGCCACCTGCTGGATCAGACCGGCTGCAAAGCCTTTGAGGCCGACAGTGGCGCAGTCACGTTGATCCAGAGATTTGGCTCAGCGGCCAATCTCCATATTCACCTACATTGCCTGATGCTGGACGGCGTGTACCGGCGCACCGATAGCGGGCCGGTATTCGTCCAGACCGATTCGCCCACCGACGAGGAGCTGCGGGCGCTGCTGCACAGGATCATCACCCGGCTGATGCAAGCTGCTGACGCGTCGCGGCGTGCTCGTCGAAGAGGAGGAGGGATCGAGCTACCTGGCCGACGCCGAGGCCGATTCGGATGAGGCCCGCGCGCTCCGGCCGCTGCAGGCCGCGGCGTGTACCTACCGCATTGCCTTTGGCCCGCGCGCCGGGCAGAAGGTGTTCACGGTGCAAGGCGCGATGCCGCGAGACGCTGGGCGCGACCAGGAGCTGTGTGCCGACCATCAGGGCAACAGCGCAGCACGCGGGCGTGCGTTGCGAAGCGCACGAGCGCCAGCGGCTGGAACAACTGTGCCGGACCATTACCCGACCAGCACTGGCCAACGAACAGGTACAGATCAACGCCGCCGGGCAGGTGGTGCTCAAACTCAAGACCGCCTGGCGCGACGGCACCACGCACATCGTGATGAGCCCGCTGGAGTTCATGCAGCGCTTGGCCGCGCTGGTGCCGCGGCCCCGGCTGCAACTGATCCGCTTCCATGGGGCGCTGGCGCCCAATGCCAAGCTGCGCGCGCTGGTGGTGCCCCAGGCGCCCGAGGATGTCATTGGCGCGTCGGAGGTCCCCGCGACCGAGTCAGGCTGCACGCACAGCCGGCCGGCGCGCATCAGCTGGGCTCGGCTGCTCAAGCGGGTGTTTGAGATCGACCTCGAACACTGCCCGAACTGCGGTGGTGAGCTCAAGACCATCGCCGCCATCCTCGAATCGGCGGTAATCGAGCTCAGCTTGACGCATCTGGGATTGCAAAAGCGCGAGGGCTTACCCGATGTCCAGGTGGCTTTCGGGTCAGGCGGCGGGGCTGCGGCTGCCCAGCGTGCGACTGGCCAGCCGAAAACTCCCCGGCAGATCAACCCTGCGCCTTGAAACTTTGGCAATATCCGATTCCGGAATTGCGCGTCAAGTTCAACGTATTCGTCGATGATCTGCGGACCTAGGCGTCGCGCACAGAGGGCAAGGGCAAGGCGGGCGACATACGCCACTACCCTCGCATCAAGAATGGGTGGCAGGTCCAGGTACGGGAGAACTTGGCTCGACGAGATTCACGGCTGACCGTGTTGACCGTGTTGACTAGTCGCTGACTGCGCCCGGCAGCCCGAATTCCTGAATCACATCCGTGGTCGCCCCGCACAGCCGCACCGGCCCATCAACGCGGCGCCAGCACCGCCACCGTGATGCGCGACACGCAGGTCAGTTCGCCCGCATCGTTCGTCAGTTCGATGTGCCAGACATGCGTGGTGCGCCCGCGGTGCACCGGCCGTGTGATGCCGGTGACCCAGCCGCTGGTGGCGCCGCGGATGTGGTTGGCGTTGATGTCCAGCCCCACGGCGCGGTGTCCTTCGGGGCAGGAGTAGGCGGCGCCGCAGGACCCCAGCGTCTCGGCCAGCACCACCGACACGCCGCCGTGCAGCAGGCCGTAAGGCTGCCGGGTACGCGTATCCACCGGGAGGCGGGCACGGATGAAGTCGTCGCCGACCTCCAGGAATTCCATACCCAGATGGGCCGCTACGGTGTCGACGTGGATGGCGGTGAGTTCTTCGACCGAGAGGGGTTTGGTCCAGATGCGCATGCAGGCTCCGAGTGGGTGCAGGCCCGCAGACTGCAAGCCTTGGTGATACGGGAAAGTATCGCACCCGAGTCGCCGCGCCGGCGGTGCGCCAAACGCTGCTTGCGCTAACCTGTGGTCCCATGCATGCCACCGCGTCGCCAACCCGTGTACCCCAGATCCGCCGTTACCAGCAGTGGCTGGCGGCAACCAGGGGCCTGTCCTTTGCCCGTTACGAGGATCTGTGGCGCTGGTCCACCACCGACCTGGATGCCTTCTGGCAGAGCGTCTGGGACTACTTTGCGCTGCAGTCGCCTACGCCGCACAGTGCCGTGCTGGCACACAGCAGCATGCCCGGGGCCCGCTGGTTTCCGGGGGCGCAGGTGAATTATGCGCAGCAGGTGTTCCGCCATGTCGCACCCGCGGATGCGGCGGGCATGCCGGCGTTGCTGTGCCACAACGAGAAAAACCTGGCGACGGGGTTGCCCGAGCAACTGGGGTGGCCGGAGCTGCACCGCCGTGCGGCCTCGATGGCGCTGGCGCTGCAGGGCATGGGCGTGCAGCCGGGCGACCGGGTCGCCGCCTACCTGCCCAATGGATCCCAGTCGGTGGTCGCCTTTCTGGCCTGCGCCAGCATCGGTGCGGTGTGGAGCATCTGCGCGCCCGACATGGGCGCGAACGCGGTGCTCGACCGCTTTCGCCAGATCGAGCCCCGGGTGCTGATCGCCTGCGATGGCATCACCTACGCCGGGCGCGACCAGCCCCGGCTGGCCGTGGTGGCCGAGTTGCGTGCCGCGCTGCCGACGGTGACCCATCTGCTGGTGCACGACAACCTGGGCACGCTGGCGCAGGCGCGCGCCGCGGGCTTTGATGGCATCGACCTGGCCGAAACGCAGGGCCGCGACGATGCGCAGACGCAGGCCTTCGCGCCACTCTGGCTGCCGTTCGACCATCCGCTGTGGATCGTGTATTCCAGCGGTACCACCGGCCTGCCCAAGCCGATCGTGCATGGCCACGGCGGTGTGTTGCTCGTGCACCTGGCGCTGCTGACCCTGCACAACGATGTCGGAGGCAGTTATGCACCCGAGAGTCGCGGCGAGCGTTTCCATTGGTACAGCTCGACCGGCTGGATCATGTGGAACTGCCAGGTGGGTGGCTTGCTGGGCGGCACCACCTGCTGCATCTTTGACGGAAATCCGTCCGGGCCGACGGTCGATGCCGATGGCCAGCGCATTGCGCCGGACTGGACCACGCTGTGGCGTTTTTCGTCCGCGCTGGGCGTCAGCTTTTTCGGCGCCGGCGCGGCCTTTTTTGCCAACTGTCAGAAGGCTGGCATTGACCTGGCTGCCTGCGGCGACCTGTCGCAGGTGCGCGCACTGGGCACCACCGGCTCGCCCCTGGGTGCCGACACCCAGGCCTGGGGTACCGAGCAGTTCGCGCGCCTCGGGCAGGACGGCATCTGGTGGTGCAACATGTCGGGTGGCACCGACTTCGCAGGCGCCTTCATCGGCGGCAACCGCGAGCTGCCGTTGGTGCCCGGCGAGATGCAATGCCGTCTGCTGGGCTGCGCGGTGGAGTCCTGGAACGCGCACGGCGAGCCGGTGGTCGACGCGGTGGGCGAACTCGTCTGCACCGCGCCGATTCCGTCCATGCCGCTGTATTTCTGGGGCGACAGTGGCCGTGCACGGTATCTGTCGAGCTACTTCGATATGTACCCCGGCGTCTGGCGCCATGGCGACTGGCTGCGGATCCTTCCCGGCGGTGGCTGCATCATCTACGGCCGCTCCGACGCCACCATCAACCGCCACGGCCTGCGCATGGGCACCAGCGAGCTCTACAACGCGGTCGAGGCCTTGCCGGAAGTGCTCGATTCGATGGTCGTGGACCTGGAGTACCTCGGGCGCCCAAGCTACATGCCGCTGTTTGTTGTGCTGCGCAAGGGCGCGGTGCTTGACGATGCGCTGCAGGGGCGGCTGAAGCAGGCGATCCGCGTGGCTTTGTCGCCGCGCTTCGTGCCCGACGCCATTTTTCTGGTGGAGGAGATCCCGCGCACCCTGTCGGGCAAGAAGCAGGAGCTGCCAATCAAGAAACTGCTGCTGGGCCAGCCGATCGACCAGGTGGTCAACCGTGAGGCGATGGCCAATCCGCAGTGCCTGGGCTGGTACGAGGCCTTCGCACGGTCGCGCCTGGCAGGTGCGTCAGAGCCGTGAGCTGGGCGCCGACGAGGCGTCTGTCTTGTGCATCGTGATCAGGCTCATGAGCGCGGTCACCACTTCGGGTTTGAACCCGACCCGGGTGTTGCCATGGCCGTCACCCCCGCTCAGGACGAGTTTTTGCATGTACTCGTCACAGTCGCGGGAGCCCCAGAACAACCGGATGGCCTGCCCGATACGGGCATGGTGCTTGTCAATCACCGAAATGGCCATGTCGATGCCCACCTGCCGCGGCAGCTCATGCAGCGGCATGGGGCGCGTGGACAGATTTTCTTCCTCCCACTGGATCGGTGGAAAACCGACTTGCTGGGGGGGCTTTTTGGTCACCATCGTGCGTCTCCGTCAGAGTGTGCGCTGACAGAGCGCATTATCGGCGCAGTCGGCACCGGGTGGGCCAACGGCCGTGTCCGTGATCACGACGTACCCGCACCCGCTGGGCGCGCAGCTTCCACCAGCCACCGCGTCAACTGCGCCAGGGCGTCGGTGCTCTGCTGACGCTCCGGCAGCACCAGGTAATAGGCGCGGTCACCGTGGGCGATGGTCTTGCAGGCCTCGACCAGCACGCCGCGGGCGAGCTCTTCCTCGACCAGCAGGTGTGGTACCAATGCGACCCCCATGCCACTGATGGCGGCGGCGGCAGTCATCGAGAACAGCTCGTAGCGCGGGCCGGCCAATGCCAGTGGTGCGGCCACCGCTGCGCTGTCGAACCATTGTTGCCAGGCCAGCGGACGGGTGCTTTGCTGCAGCAGCGGCAACCCTGCCAGCGCCAGTGGCGACACTGCGCGTGCCCGTGGCAACAACCCGGGCGCACACACCGGCACCAGCGCTTCGGGCATCAGGCGAACCGAGCGCGTACCGGCCCAGTTGGCCACCTGTTGCGCGGTGCCGGCATACAGCGCGGCGTCAAACCCGGTATCGGCAAACAGGAAGGGCCGGGTGCGGGTCTCGATATGGACCACGATGCCCGGGTGCAAGGCTGACAGCGCCGGCAGGCGCGGCACCAGCCAGCGCGTGGCGAAGGTCGGCACCGCCGCCAGCGTGATCGCCCGGCCCTCGCCCGGCCCGGACATCAGCTCGAGCGTGTCGCGCTCCAGCGCCTGCAAGCGCTGGCGCACCTGGCATGCGTAGGCCGCCCCCCGCTCCGTCAACGCGACGCCATGGCGGGTGCGCTGGAACAACGGCTGGCCGAGCTGCAACTCCAGGGCCGCGATCTGGCGCGACACCGCGCTTTGGGTCAATGCCAGCTCCTGCGCCGCGCGCGTATAGCTCTCGTGGCGCGCAGCCGCCTCGAAGCACACCAGCGTGTGGGTGGCGGGTATGCGGCGTCGCATGGCGGTTGGCGCTTGGGTCGGGTGTCACTGCCCGGGGAGGGCGACTGCGGGCTTGCCGCGCGGTGTGCGCAGATGGGCAATGCCGCGCTGTTCGGCGAAGCGTGAGGCCACCTCCCACAGGTGATCGCCGAAATAGAAGGGTTCGAAGGTGGGTGCGCCGGGTAAGGGCAAGGGTGCGATCACCGCGTCGACACTGGCCTCGAAGAAGAATGGAATCGAAAAGCGTTCCCGCCCGGTACCCAGCACGCGGTGGGTCGTGGCGCGGATGGCACCGCCGGTCCAGAGTTCCAGCACCTTGCCGAAGTTCACGGCCAGGCTTCCCTCCACGGGTGGGACATCGACCCAGCTGCCATCCAGGTGCTGCGCCTGCAGGCCCTCGACGCCATCCTGCGCCAGCAGCGTGATGAAGCCGGAGTCGACGTGCGCGCGCGCCAGCAGATAGCGCCGCAGGCCCTGGTGCGTGGCCCAGGCCTCTTCGGGTGGCACGCCGTCCAGGGAGCCGTCCGGGCGCACCGGGTAGCGCAGCAGACGCAGAGTGGACACACCGGGGTCGAAGGCCGCATCGAAATGGTCCTCCGGCAGGCCCAGGCCGCGGGCAATGGCGTGCATCAGTTGCAGTGCCAGCCGGGACATCGCGAGGTAGTAGGCGCTTGCCTGGGCACGCCAGCCCGGCAGGGCGGACTCGGGCGGCAAGGGTGTAGCTTCGCGCAGCGGGTCGCGGGTGTCCACCACGCGGTCTCCGTGGGCGAGGTCTGGCCCCATGTCGATGCCTTCCTTGTAGGTGGCCAGACCCGTCTGTACCGGAAACCAGCCGCGGTACACGTTGGGCCGCGCCGGGTCGAAGTTCCAGCGCCAGAGCTGTCGGATCTCTGCCTGCGGCAGCGCAAAGATGCGCAGCAGCGCGCGCCGCGCGGGTGCGTCCAGCACCGCCCACGCGGGGAGGCCCGTGACCACCAGCATGCCTTCGCTGCGGGCTGCCTGCAGGATGGCGCGGTCCGTCGCTTCCCGCGGCGCCGGGTCTGTGCCAAACAAGGCGCCGATGTCGACGCGGGGGATCGGGTGTTGCAGCATGCGTTGCTCTCCTGGGGGGCGGGTGGCGCCAATCCCGCGGTGGGATGGTGCCTAGGTATGTTATCTCAGCATATCTGGATGAGAAAGCATTGCTTGTCGTGCGCAGGGCGGCCTACTACCATGACGCTTGTGGTGATGTGTTCGACACCATGCCTCGTGTTTATAACCCGGAGATTTTTCATGGCCCACGCCGCTTTCAACTGGCAAGACCCCTTTTTGCTCAACGACCAGTTGAGCGACGACGAACGCATGGTGCGCGATGCCGCCGCCGCCTATTGCCAGCGACAGTTGCAGCCGCGGGTCACCCAGGCATTCCGGGATGGAACGACCGACCCGGCCATCTTCCGCGAGATGGGCGAACTCGGGCTGCTCGGGCCGACCATTCCCGAGGCCTATGGCGGCCCGGGCCTGAATTACGTGGCCTATGGCCTGATCGCGCGCGAAGTGGAGCGTGTCGACTCAGGCTACCGTTCGATGATGAGCGTCCAGAGCTCTCTGGTCATGCTGCCGATCTTCGAGTTTGGCACTGAGGCGCAGCGCCAGAAGTACCTGCCGCGCCTGGCGACCGGCGAGTGGATCGGCTGCTTCGGCCTGACCGAGCCCGACCATGGGTCCGACCCCGGATCGATGGCCACCCGCGCGCGCAAAGTGCCGGGCGGCTACAAGCTCACGGGCTCGAAGATGTGGATCTCCAACAGCCCGATGGCCGATGTGTTCGTGGTCTGGGCCAAGGAGGTGTCCGAGGGCGCTCAGGTGGGGCCGATCCGCGGTTTCGTGCTCGAGAAGGGCATGGCCGGGCTGAGCGCCCCGCCGATCCACGGCAAGGTCGGACTGCGCGCATCGGTCACCGGCGAGATCGTCATGGACGGTGTGTTTTGCCCTGAAGAAAATGCCTTCCCGGAAGTGCAGGGCCTCAAGGGCCCGTTCACCTGCCTCAACTCCGCGCGTTACGGCATTGCCTGGGGCGCCCTGGGCGCGGCCGAGGATTGCTGGCTGCGCTCGCGCCAGTACACGCTGGACCGCAAGCAGTTCGGCCGCCCGCTGGCCGCCAACCAGCTGATCCAGAAAAAGCTGGCCGACATGCAGACCGAGATTGCGCTGGGCCTGCAGGGCTGCCTGCGGCTGGGCCGCATGAAGGACGAGGGCACGGCATCGGTCGAGATCACCTCGATCCTCAAGCGCAACTCCTGCGGCAAGGCGCTGGACATCGCCCGGCTCGCGCGCGACATGATGGGGGGCAATGGCATCTCTGACGAATTCGGGGTCGCACGGCACCTGGTGAACCTGGAGGTGGTGAACACCTACGAGGGCACACACGACATCCATGCGTTGATCCTGGGGCGCGCGCAGACGGGGATTGCGGCGTTTGCGAACTAGGCTGTTTTGCGATCTATGGGGTCCTGACGGTGGCGTTGGCGCGCGTCGCGGCAGGCGGTACCCGGTGGGGGCTTGCGTCGGCGGGTCGGGCGCTGGACGCGCCGACGGACCTGCGGTGCTCGATGGTTGGGGTGCGAGGGCTTTTTTCCGGATCCTGGGTCTTCTGAAACTTCTGGAGTCACTGCGATGAGCAATCCTTCCACCGCTGGCGCACTGTCCCATCTCAAGGTTCTGGACTTGTCGCGGGTGCTGGCGGGGCCCTGGTGCACGCAGATGTTGGCGGACCTGGGTGCCGATGTGATCAAGGTCGAGCGGCCTGGCGAAGGTGACGACACGCGCCACTGGGGGCCACCCTACCTGCAGGACGGTGCAGGCCACGACACCGATCAGGCGAGCTATTTCACCTGCACCAACCGCAACAAGCGGGCGATCACGCTGAACCTGGCCGACCCGCAGGGCCAGGCGCTGGTGCGTCAATTGGCGCTGCGTAGCGATATCCTGGTCGAGAACTTCAAGGTGGGCGGGCTGGCCGCCTATGGGCTGGACTACGCCAGCCTGAAGGCACTCAACCCGCGCCTGATCTATTGCTCGATCACCGGCTTCGGGCAGACCGGCCCGTATGCCGAGCGCGCCGGCTACGACCTGATGATCCAGGCGATGAGCGGCATGATGAGCATCACCGGGCGCGCCGACGCTGTGCCCGGTGGCGGGCCACAAAGGGTGGGCGTGGCCTTGACCGATCTTTTTACCGGCACCTTTGCCACGAGCGCGATTCTGGCGGCCCTCGAGGTGCGCAACCGCTCCGGGGCCGGCCAGCACATCGACATGGCGCTGCTCGATGTGGGCATGGCGATCCTGGCCAACCAGGGCAGCGGCTTCCTGAACACCGGCAAAGTGCCGCAGCGCCAGGGCAACAGCCACCCGAGCCTGGTGCCCTACCAGGACTTCCCCACACAGGACGGCTCGATGTTGCTGGCGATCGGCAACGACGGACAGTTCAGCCGCTTCTGCCTGGCGGCTGGCAAGCCGGAGTGGAGCCAGGACCCGCGTTTCAAGGGCATGGCCGGTCGCGTGCGGAACCGCGAGGCCCTCGTGGCCGGCATGGAAGAAGTCACCCGCACGCGGACCACCGCGCAGTGGATCGCCTTGCTGGAAGACAAGGCCGTGCCCTGCGGGCCGATCAACCACATTGGCCAGGCCTTTGCCGACCCGCAGGTGCAGGCACGCGGCCTGGCTGTGAGCCAGCCGCGCGCGCCGCATCTGGTGGCAAAGGACGGCATCGCCGACGTGCGCAGCGTGGCCAGCCCGATGCGTCTGGTCGATACACCGCCAGTGCTGCGCCGCCCGCCGCCGGCACTCGGCGAGCATACCGACGAAGTGCTGGCAGAGCTGGGGCTCGATGCCGCTGCGGTGGCTGCCCTGCGTACGTCCGGGGTTGTTTGAGCGTGCGCTAACTTTCGTCCTTGCGCAGGCGGGAGGGTGTTTTTTGGTAGGCCTGCAGAAAGCTCCGCGCGAAGTGTGAGCGGCTGACGAAGCCGCACTCCAGCGCGATCTGGCTGATCGGTGTCGGCGACGTGCGCAGTAGCTGATGGGCGTGCGCCAGCCGCAGCTGTAACGCAAAACCAGCCGGGCTGGTGCCGAGCTCGGCCTTGAACAGGCGTTCGAGCTGCCGTGAGCCCAGGCCCACATGCTGGGCCACGAACTCCGGTGACAGCGGGTTGGCCAGGTTGCGCTCGATCAGCAGCATCGCCT
>Ga0209181_10012860_pt1 | contig 10532 bp, 4 predicted proteins | sample MAT05_FD_187208 | JGI IMG/M metagenome (GOLD analysis project Ga0209181, IMG submission 187208) | Freshwater microbial communities from Lake Fryxell liftoff mats and glacier meltwater in Antarctica - MAT-05 (SPAdes) (version 2) | ecosystem: Environmental > Aquatic > Freshwater > Ice > Liftoff...
TCGACGCCGTTTCGCAAAATCGAAAAGTGAACATGATCCCCACTGGCACCTCCACCACAGCCAATGCCCGTGCCTTGCGTGCCGACGATGGTGCCGCGCGTGATGCTCTGCCCGTTGGTCACGGCTTCGTTGAATAAATGATAGTAGCCCGTGCCCCAGGTGGCATTGTGATCGACGCGCACATAATTAGGACACGAGGGGCTGCGCCACACCACGCCGTCGGCAGAGGCGCGCACATAGCCCCCCGACCCCGTCGCCATGCTCATATCCATCGCGGGGCGGGGGATGTTGATGCCCGGTCCTTGATGCGGACCGTTGACATACCATGTCTCCCCCGTCGCGAATGGCAAGCTGAGCGCGGCGGCACTGTTGCCCGACAACGGCGCGGCGACCCCCTCCAGATTGCCATAGAGCAGCATGGAGCGGGCATGGGTGGGCAACAGCGCGGCGGGGGACTGTGCCAGCCACTCATTAAATGCGGATGTGGTTTCGGGGGCAACCGCCCATGCCGCTGCTTCGTTGGGCGTGCGCCGCGCCATAAACAAGATCAAGCGCGGTGCCATATGTACATTGTCTTGGGCGCGGGCGACGGCGATGCCAAAGGCAAAATCCCCGTCGATCCGGATATCCGCCGGATCGACCGTGATCGCGCCGTACTCGTTGGCATTGATCTGGCTGAAGGCGGCGGCGCGCCCTTGCTCAAGGATCACCGCCATGTCGTCTTGGGGAAGCCCCTGCTGAGACAGCGCCACCAACCCCGACAACAGGCTGATGGCAGTCACCAAAATGAGAACCACAACGGCTGAAATTCTTTTCACGACATGCCCCCTAATTTCCTAGCCCGCTCCGAGCGTCCCAAAATTACTCGCCAGCAACGAAAAATCGGTAATGTTGACGACGTTATCGGTGTTAAAGTCGGCACGACTGTCATAGCCAACTGCGCCATTCACTTTGCCGAAAGCGACCGCCAAGATCGAGAAATCGGTGATATTGACCGTATTGTCATTGTTGGCGTCGCCGGTGGACAACACCCCCACCGTGATGGTTTGGACGCCGCCCGCATAGGTGAATTCTAGCGCCGACGCGAGCGTCTGCACATGTTTGACGCGCACGCGATAATTGCCCGGTGCCAAGTTGGCAAGCGCAAACTGCCCGTTCGTGTCGGTCATCACCGTGCCGCTATAAACGACCACGCTATCGCTGCTGCGGGTGATCGTCACCGCCAGCGGGACGGCTTGTCCAGCGCTGGGCGGGGTCGGTTGCCCTTCGATCACGACGTTCACTTGTAACGCCGCCACCCCGTTGATCGTCACCGCGCCATTGACGAGTCCCGTTAGTGCCGAATTCACACCACTGGTGACATCCGTCTGGCGGGGGCTGAGGGTGTTAAACGTGATCGGCGTGGTGCCGTTGATGAACTTGGCGCGGAAACGCACCGTCGCCAGAGTGAAGGTGCCCGACGCTTGCGCGCCCAAGGTGCCCGCCGCAAAATCGACGTGTCCGGCGCTGTTGTCAAAACTATTTTCTAAGCCGTTGGGCAGGGTCGTGCCAGCGCTAATGCTATCGACCGCCAAGCGCGACGGGTCAAAGTTGAGGTATGCCGCCGCCGCCGTGATGGGCAGGCTGTTGGTCTCCACTTGGATGACGACCTCAAACAGGGCATCATACCCGACCTGCTGAAGCGCGGGAGCCAAGCGCAAGACCACGCCTGTGGAATTGATGGTCGCGGTGGGCGTCTGCGACGGGGTGAAGGTCGGCGTGCGGGTGGGTGTGCGCGAAGGTGTAAAGGTGTACGTCCGCGAGGGGGTGCGCGTGAAGGTGGCTGTGCGCGTCGGGGTCGGCGTGCGTGAAGCGGTCGCGGTCGGCGTGAAGGTATAGGTGCGCGTTGGCGTCCGCGTGAGGGTGGCGCTGGGCGTGAAGGTGGGCGTGCGCGTCGGCGTGAAAGTCGTGGTAAAGGTCGGTGTCCGCGTCGGCGTAAAGATCGTGGTCGGTGTCCAACTTGCTGTTGGCGAGGGCGTAAAAGTCGCGGTTGGCGTCACACTTGCTGTCGGCGAGGCGGTCGGCGTCGGGGTCAAGGTCGGCGTCGGCGTCCATGTTTGGGTAGGCGTGGCGCTCGGCACGATCACACCGCCCAGCGCGATATATGCCGCCAGTAGGTCGATACGTGGAATGCTGCCCCCCGGTACGGTGATCGCCACGCCGTTCGTGCGCAGTGCCGTCACGATTTGTTCGGTCGTCGCGTTCGGAAAAGCGGCGCTTAACACCGCGATTGCGCCGGTCACATGAGGTGTCGCCATTGACGTGCCGCTTAGGGTGCCATAGGCGGTAGTGCTGCTGGCAAAGGCGGCATAAACCGTGCTGCCGGGGGCGAACAGTTCCACTAGGGACGGCAAGCTGTTGGAATAACTGGCGCGGACATCGGCGTCGGTGGTGGCGGCAATGGTGAGCGCATGGGAGATACATCCCGGGTAGCCAATGGTGGTGGTGCTGCCATTGTTGCCCGCTGCCACCACTGGAATGATGCCCGCCGCCCGCACATTTTGGAGCGCGGCGCTCATGGCAGGGGAGTAACCATCACAGGCGCTGGAATAATAGCCGCCCCCCAAGCTCAAATTGACGGCGACAATGTCGTAGGTGTTGCGCAAGCCATAGACATAATTGATGCCAGAAATGATATCGCTGTCATATGCCAACGGGCGCGTTTGCCCGCTCACTTGGCTGAAAACATTCACGCCGATGATCGCCGAGTCGCGCGCCACCCCTTGAATCGTCGCGTCGTCCCCCGCGGCGGTACTGGTGACATGCGTCCCATGACTGCAATCCGTCGCCCCGTTATAGATCGTCAAGCAGCGGGTGGGCGCGGCGGCACCCGTGCCCGTTTGCGAATAGCCGAAGTTAGGGCACAGCGGGGTCGAGCCAGCAGCACCCGAATAACAGGCTTCGGCGACCACCCGCCCCCCAAAAGAGGTATGCGTCGCGAGGACGCCGGTGTCGATGATGGCAACGGTTTTGCCCACCCCCGTGAAGCCGAACGCCCACAGATCATCCGCGTTGATAATCGGGATGGTTTGCGCAAGTTGGAGTTCTGAGGTGTGATTGGGCTGAATGCTGATCACTTGGGGGGATGCCAACAAAGCGGCATAGGCGGCGGCGTCTACTTCCAACGCCACAAACGGGATCACCCATTCATCGGATGAGGAAATGATCTGGGCATTGCCCGCGCTTGCCAGCGTACTGACGAGCGCAACGCGGGCACCGTCGATCACGGCTTGTTGTGCTGCTTGTGCCGCCAAATCATCGGGGTCGGCTTGGACACCGACAGGCGCTTCAAAACCGATGATCACGCTTATGGTGTCGGTCGCTGCGACCTGTGCCAGTAGCGCCGCTTCCCCATCGGAGAGCGGGCGGTCAGGCATGGGGAGGGTTTGCGCGCTGGCGCTGCCCACAGTAAAGCATAAACAGAGCGCGACCATCAAGATCATGCACTGTAGGATTGGTTTATGGAAGAGGGTCATCAAAATTGGCGCGAGATACCCCGCCTTTAGGCATAGGGAGGGATAGCGCCGTGTCCTTTCTTATAAGTGTAGCCGTCTGATGGGTGTATCCCCGAAGGGAGACCGTTTTTTAAGTTGCCTAGTAACTGCTCAGGCTGAAAAACGGTCGGTAGTAAAGGGAGAAATGACCGTTGGCGAATCAAAATAGGAGATTCTCCGTAGGGGCGCAAGTCCTTGCGCCTCCACAAAAAAGACACGCCGATCCTAGATAAAATCAATTCGCCAACAGCATCGGCGTAGTAGTCACGTTCATTTCAGCTATGAGCATAGCACGAAACGGCGTAGGGCACGCTTAAGTCACTCGGAAATTGGGGGCATGGGCGGGGAAAAAACAAAAAGGGGTTGGGACGGGCACCCTTGCCCGTCCCAACCCCTAAATCCTAACCCCTGCTTTTTCAGCTTGTCCCAGTTTTTCCGAAATTACTCGCCAACAGCCCAAAATCGATGATGTTGACGATGGCATCGGCGTTAAAGTCGGCGCTGGCGTTATACCCCACTTGCCCGCTACTCTTGCCGAAGGCGGCTGCCAAGATCGAGAAGTCGTTGATGTTGACCAGATTGTTGTTATCGGCATCCCCCGCCAGCAAGGTGCCCATCGTTGCGCTTTGGGCACCACCGGCATAGGTGACCGTCATTGCGGACGACAAACTGAGGGCGTGCTTGACGCGGATGCGGTAATTGCCCGCCGCCAACCCGGTCACCACGAACTGCCCGCTGGTATTGCTGTTGTGGGTGCCGTCAAAGACCACGACACTATCGCTCATACGGGTGATCTTGACGGACAACGGCACGGCGTGCCCGGCATGAGGCGGGGTCGGTCGCCCTTCCATCACAATGGTGATGCCTAGCCCCGTTTGGACAGTCGCGGTTGCCGTCGCGGTGGGTGTCAGGGTTGGTGTTCTAGTCGCGGTCGGCGTGTGAGTCGGTGTTCTAGTCGCGGTGGGCGTGAGGGTCGGTGTTCTAGTTGTGGTCGGCGTGTGGGACGGCGTGCTAGTCGCCCCAGCATTGACATTCAAGACCAGCGTGCCATTGCCCGACAACGGCAGCCAACTGGCAATGCCAATATAGTAAACGGTGCCGTTCGTGGCATTAAAGGTCACGCTGGAGGTATTCAATTCCCCAAACTGATCATTGCACACGACCGAGACCGGGCTGGTGGGATTCGGGTCCGTGAAGATGCCTAAAACGGTGTCATAGTTACTGCCAAAGGTATTGACCGTCACCGAGAGGGTGCTGCCAGTGCTATTGGTATAGCGATACCAAACGGTATGGGCGTTGGTCTCGTTACAGATGTTGGGATCGTTGGTCGTCCCCGCCGCTTGAACATTGTTTTGGGTGACGGTATAAGGCAGGGCACCGACCACGATGGCATTGCCCGATAGATCATTGTTCGGTGGCAGCGCTGTGGGGCTAGGGGTAAACGTGGCTGTGGCGGTCGGCAGGGTGCCCCCTGTCAAGATAGTGTATGCCGCAATCAAGTTGATGCGCGGGGTGCTGCCCCCCGGCACGGTGATGGGCACGCCAGTCGTGCGCAGTGCCGTCAAAATTTCTTCGGTCGTCGCCCCCGGCACGGCATGTCGCAATAAGGCAAACGCGCCGGCCACATGGGGAGCCGCCATCGAGGTGCCGCTCATCGTGTCATAGGCGGTGGTGCCGGTGCCAAACGCGGCATAGACATCACTGCCGGGCGCGAACAAAGCGACCAAGGACGGCAAGCTGTTGGAATAGCTGGCGCGGGCGTCGGCGTCGGTGGAGGAAGCCACCGCGACGGCATAAGAAATACATGCGGGCGCGCCGATGCCGGTCGTATTGCCATCATTGCCTGCCGAAATCACAGGGATGATGCCGACACTGCGCACCAATTGTAACGCCGCTGCTGTCGATGGGAAGCTGATATCACAAGCGGTCGAATAAATGCCGCCGCCCAAGCTCATGTTGAGCGCGGCGATAGCATAGGTGGTGCGCAACCCATACACATAATTGATGCCCGAAATTTGATCGCTTTGATAGGCGCGCGGACCCGACAAGCCGGTGACGCTGCTGAACACATTGACGCCGATCACGTTCGCGCCGGTGGCAACGCCTTTGATCGTGGCGTCGTTGCCGGCGGCGGTGCTGGCGACGTGCGTCCCGTGACTGCACGAGCTAGAACCGCTGAAGGCAGTCAAACACTGGCTGGGCGAAGCCGCGCCAGCACCTGTTTGGCTGGTCGCGAGGTTGGGGCATAAAGATGTCGATGATGACCCGCCCCCATCCGAATAACACGCTTCGGCAACCACGCGCCCCGCCAGCGAGGTGTGCGTCGCAAGCACGCCGGTATCCAGAATGGCGACCGTTTGCCCTGCGCCCGAAAAACCAAGCGCCCAGACATCATCCGCATTAATGACCGGAATCGTGGAAGCGAGGTGCAATTCTGCAATCATATTTTCGCTGATGCTGGTCACTTGAGGGGACGCCAAGAGCGCCTGATACACGGCGGCGTCCACCTCTAGCGCCACAAACGGGATCGCCCATTCGGTGGATGCCGAAACCACTTGGGCAGTGCCGACGATATCGAGACTCGTAAGTAAGGAAGCGCGGGCGCTGTCGATGACGGCTTCGCGCGCATTTTGCCCCGCTAGATCGTTCGGGAGCGCTTGGGCGGACAAGCCGCTGTCAAAACCGACAATAATATTGACGCGCCCATTCGCTTGCACTTCGGCGAGCAACCGCGCCTCGGTTTCGGTCAAAACCTCATCTTGGCTGCGGGCGTTGCTCATTCCCCATGAAAAAACCAACCCCACAGCGATAATTAAAATCGCTGCCTGCACTATCCTGTGAATATTCCGTCTCATGATCTGAGTCCCCAGTGGGTGGCACATGATTCCAATCAGATCATAACACCAAAACATGGAGCAATTCTTAACAACTTTCAAGGATCAGCTCAATTTAGGGATCCCAGATTTGATTATCCCCACCCCGTCTGACCTTCGGTCAGCGCCCCCTCCCCATTGGTCGCTTCGCTTATGTAGAGGGGTATTTATTCACCTACCCATGGGATTAAGCTCAAAATCCGTGAATTTGAACCCAAGAAACACATAATGAACCCTATAGGACTGGGGCAAAATGCGGTCTGCACGGGTAGGTGAATAAATACGTAGAGGGTAGAGGGGGAGAGAACGGCTCACAACAGTTCTTAAAAGTTCTCTCTCTACGAAGTGGGGAGGGGATTTAGGGGTGGGGGATGTACTTTCGTGATTCACTGAATTTAGGGATCACACACGGCACCCCACATAGCCAAAATCGCCATCCGGCGGTACAATTCGCTCTTATGTTCGCACGCCACCTTTATTTTCGGAGACGACGCCATGTCCACCCGCCGAACGTTGTACATCCTTGATGGTCACGCGCTGGCATACCGCCACCATTTCGCGATGATCAACAACAAGAACCCTTTCAAGACCAGCAGCGGCGAATTCACGGGGGCGACCTATGGCTTCACGCGCACGCTCATCGACATCCTCACCAAAGACAAGCCCCACTATCTCGCCGTCGCCTTCGACGAGGGCTTAAGCGGGCGCGATGTCGTGTATGGCGACTACAAAGGCACCCGTAGCAAAATGCCGGATGAACTCGAAAGCCAGATCACGCGCATTCGCCAAGTGGTCGAAACCTTCAATATCCCCATCCTCAGCCTGCCCGGTTACGAAGCCGACGACTTGATCGGCACGGTCGCCCTGCAAGCCGAGGCGCACAATGTCGAAGTGATCATCTTCACGGGGGATCGCGACATGCTGCAATTGCTGTCCGACCATGTGCAAGTGCGCCTGTTCATCCCCAAAGCCAGCACCCCCGACGAAATTTATGATGTCGCCCGCTTTCGCGCCAAATACGGCTTGGAGCCGATCCAACTGATCGACATCAAGGCGCTGCAAGGCGACACCTCCGACAACATCCCCGGCGTGGCGGGGATCGGCGAAAAAGGGGCAGCCAATTTATTGCAGGTGTACCCCAACATCGAAGCCATTTACGAAAATATCGCCTTGATCACCGGGACGACCCAAAAGAAATTGATCGCCGGACGCGAGTCGGCATTTATGAGCAAGTATCTCGCCACCATTCAGCGAAATGTCCCTTTCACGTTCGAGATTGAGGCGTGTGTCGCCCTCGATTTTGACAAGCAGGGGGTGTTGGCGCTCTTCAAAGAGCTAGAATTTAAGAGTTTCGGTCTCGCCATTGACAAGCTCATGCCTTCGGCTACCCCCACCCCCCCCGTCGTCCCAGTCGGGCAGATGGGGCAAATGTCCATGTTTGGTGAAGCGCAACAGGCGGTCGAAGCCGCCCCCGATGCGCCGATTGTGCCCTATCGCATCATCCAGACGCCCGCTGACCTGCGGGAACTGGTCGCCACGCTCGCCCGTGCCACCGTAATCGCCTTCGATACCGAGACCACCTCGCTCGATCAGATGAGCGGCGAACTAGTCGGTATCTCGTTGGCGGTCGAGGGCGATCTCGGCTATTACATACCTGTCGGGCACCACCAGGGGGAGCAACTGCCGCTCGCCACCGTGATCGATGCGCTCCGCCCGGCATTGACCGATCCTGCCATCGCCAAGATCGCCCACAACGCCTCGTTCGATCTGATCATCTTGCAGCGCTATGGCATCGACGTGAGTCCGATCACGCTGGACACGATGCTGCTGGCATGGGTGAAGGATACCTTCATCGCCCAAATCGGCTTAAAGGACTTGGTGGCGGCACGCTTGCACCTGACCATGACCCCGATCAAGACCTTGATCGGCACTGGCAAAAACCAGATCACGATGGCGGCAGTGCCGATTGAGCGCGCTGCCCCGTATGCCGCCGCTGACGCCGCGTGTACGCTCCAATTGTCGGTGCCCCTCACGCGCGATCTCGATGAACTGCCGTTCGTCGCTCACGATCCGTTGTGGCATATCGATAGCCCGCCGACCCCGCGCGCTGTCCTCGAAGATCTCGAAATGCCGCTCATCCCAGTGCTGGCGAGTATGCAGCGGACGGGCATCCTGCTGGATGTCAGGGCGCTGCACCAGATGAGCATCAAGCTCGGCGATATCATTCAGGGGCTGGAACAAGAAGTTTATAGTCTCACGGGCGGGTATGGCGAGTTCAACCTGAACAGCCCCAAACAGTTGAGCGATGTCTTGTTCGGGAAGCTCGACCTCAGCCGTCAAAATGTCCCCAAGACCACGCTCGGCTATTCGACCGCCGCCGATGTCCTTGAAGGACTGCTCCACGAACACCCGATCATCGAGAAAATTCTTGAATATCGCGAACTGACCAAGCTGAAAGGCACCTATGTCGATGCGTTGCCGGCGCTGATCCAACCAGATACGGGGCGCGTCCACACCAGTTACAATCAAGCGGGGGCGGGCACGGGGCGCTTGAGCAGCAGCAACCCCAATTTGCAGAATATCCCGATCCGCACGGAGATCGGGCGCGAAGTCCGGCGGGCATTCATCGCGCCCGAAGGCATGAGGTTGCTCTCGGTCGATTACAGCCAAGTCGAATTGCGCATCATGGCGCACATCAGCGAGGACGCCACCTTGTTGAGCGCCTTTGAGCAAGGGCAAGATATTCACGCCGCCACCGCCGCCGCCGTCAACAACATCCCGCTGGAACAAGTGACCAAGGATCAGCGCAGTTTTGCCAAGCGCGTCAACTTCGGGCTGTTGTACGGCATGGGCGCATACCGCCTCTCCCGCGATAGCGATTTGACCTTGGGGCAAGCCAACGACTTCATCAAAACTTATTTTGAGCGGCTGCCGGGCGTCAAGCAGTATTTGGACAACGCCAAGCAGATCGCGCGCGATCAAGGCTATTTGACGACGTTGTTCGGGCGGAGACGCTCATTTCCGGCATTGCAGCAGCAAGGGGCGAACAAAAACACTGTCGGCGCGGCAGAGCGCGAGGCGATCAATATGCCGATTCAAGGCACGGCGGCGGACATCATGAAGAAGGCGATGATTGAGTTATACGCGGCACTGCGGGAACGCGGTTCGGGCGCGCGGATGCTATTGCAAGTGCATGACGAAATCGTGTTGGAGGTGCCCGAAGATCAAGTGCGAGAGACGGCGGCGCTGGTCGTGCAGGTGATGGAGTCGGCGATTCTATTGAAGGCACCCCTGCGCGCCAATGCTGCGGTGGGCATGAACTGGCGGGATACCGAAGCGGTGGGGGAATAGGAATTAAAAGAATGGGCGATCGCCTTGCTCACAAACTTAAAAATCGACAGTTTGTGAGCAAGACGATTAGTTTGTTTTACCATCCTCGACAGTAGTAACTAATTTGTCGGCATTTACAAAAATGTGATGAATAGTGAATAAATTTGTTTCGCCTTGCCTTAAATGGAAGGATTCACGCGCATTTTCTAAATCCGTCAGAATCGAGGAGGGATGTAGTATGACGGGGGGTTTCATGCACAATTTTGCGGAATGCTTTTGAACGTGCTTCGTAACATTCATCATCGCCTTATCTATCTTCCCGTCAAGTACATAACCCAACATCGCCCCATGTTTAACGGATTTGGCATATTGTCCATTTATAAATCGTATCATACCGTCTTTGACATACTCGGGGGCGCCCGTTTTCCTTTCTTGACTGCTTAAAAAATTAAGTCTTTTGCACTCTAGACAAAAGTAAATTTCTTCATCTGGAGAAATCTTTAGACCTGTTGGACGAAATATTATGTCCAGACGCCCTTCTGATTGCCCTTGGGCAGGGTTTAATTCAACTGATTGAGGATCAACCATAAACATTAGATTTCTAGCTTTTCGACTTTTGCGTAACTCTCTGCAAAAAGTTGCAGTGATTTTATCTTCCAGATCGCTGGTTAAATTAGGTATATCTTTCCAAGTATCTACTACTAATTCCAGTAAATCGGGTAACTGACTTTCAAGTAGGTCTAACCAGCCATTAGGCGACCCCATTATGCTCATACTGATCTAACCGATGGCTGCA
>Ga0209181_10012862_pt1 | contig 10531 bp, 11 predicted proteins | sample MAT05_FD_187208 | JGI IMG/M metagenome (GOLD analysis project Ga0209181, IMG submission 187208) | Freshwater microbial communities from Lake Fryxell liftoff mats and glacier meltwater in Antarctica - MAT-05 (SPAdes) (version 2) | ecosystem: Environmental > Aquatic > Freshwater > Ice > Liftoff...
ACCTCCAGTGTGGGGTATTCGTACAGAGGTTCAATGCGTCCTGGTTTTCCGTATAGGAAAGGGGCTGTTTTTGGGGGTTGGTGGGTGGACCTGGTGGTGGTGACGGGAAACACCTGTTATCCGACACACCCACGAACCGGGTCCAGTCGTCTGTCTCACGCTACTCTGGCACAGAGGGAGGTTGGGGTGTAATCTATTCGGACGGTCAGGTCTGCCTTTTTACCAATTGCTTCCACTGCGTGTTGGTTGGGTGGGGTCGCAACTCGTAGCCTTGCTCAGCTAAGAAAGCATCCGTTTCCTGGCTGAGCGATTGGAGCTGCTCCTCAATGCTCATCGTCAGCATCTGGGCGCTCAGCTCGTCTCGAATCGCCCTGAGTTCCTCCATCATCGGATCCGGTGGCGACGTGTAGTCGGTCAAGCTCATGGATTGCTGTCTCCTGTCCCCAGGGTGAATGATTCAGGACTGACGATCCCGAGCGGCTTAAAGTAGCCGTTCTTGGCTGCCAGCAATGGCAACTTTCGAATCGTTCTGAAATTCACCATATGGGTAAAGTTCCAGCTCACCAAGAAATCTACTCCATGAATGACCGCCAGGGCCAAGTGCTGGGCATCCTCTAGCTCTTTTGCCGGCACCAGGTTTTCTGCAACAAAGTCTGCGGCGAGAAGATTGACCACATCTGGCTGAGCAAGCACAGGTAAGTCTTGAGCTAGGACTACCATTTGGTTTGCCTTAACGAGGTCGGGCGTTTTTCTTATTTCGCGTAGTACCAGGCTCGAAATTACGAACTGGCAACTCTTTGAAAAATCCCAAAATTTCTTTGTTTTGTCCCGTCGGTCTGGAGTGCGGTCATCAAAATAAGCGCTGATGATTGAGGTATCGAGGTAAATTGTGATCACGGCGTGCCTTTCTGGCCAGGGCTGGCCTTTCTCCTGGGTGTACGTGGCACGATCGGTTCAAAACGCGGGCAACCCCGCCACCGCCGCAGCCAACTGACCAGGCTGGTTGTGTAGGTAGGCGCTCAAAGAAGGTCGCCAGAACTGGAACCACCAACTAACGGTATCAATCAATATTTTTAGCTTGGTCGGTCTGTCCAGGCACTTGGGGGGGTAATTATGGACTGGAATGTATCGATGCTTTCTCTCGGGACGCCCGACGAAGAACAACGAGAGAACTTTGAGAAGGCGTTAGAATTGGGTATGAGGGTCTTGGAACGAAAGCTCGGGATCGCATCCACAGATACTGTAATCTCCTGTTTTGGCCTCACAGTCCTTGCGGTCAGACAGGCAGTCGCTTTCAAGGCTCTGGTCGATATGGGCCTTCAGGACCAGAGCGTGACCATCATGCGGTCCTTATATGAGACGCTGATTAACCTCACCGAGGTGGTCTTTGTGAACAAATACAAAGGTGTTGCAGCTGAATTGACGCCGGCGGAAGTCGATGCAGAACGCGTCCGGCGAGGCCGTTTGTTTGTTGAGTCTCAGCGGGCAGTTAACAAGCGCACTATGAATGCGTTAAAGGCCAAAGCCCTAGAACTGAGGGCGGCAATCAAGAACAAGAAGAAAAAAAAGGAGGTCCAAGCTTGGTATGAGCCCGCAGCGACCTCTATGGAAGCAATGGTCGCCGCTTGGTCTTCCAAAATAGACGCGCAGTTCAAGAGTTATACCAACGCCGATGGAGAAAACAAGGCTACTCCCTACTGGAACGGTAAGGGGCCTACGGACGGCGCAATGGACTCCGACATCGACCTGCCGCACCTGTATCAGTGGTGTTGCAACTTCTCACACAGCAACTTCTACGCGGTTAGAGTGAATTTAACCAGAACCGGAGACGGACGGTTCATCCAGCACGGCTCATGCGGAGGCCAATTTGAGCACAAGCTGATTTGGTTCGCGACCTGGTGCCTCATTAATTGCTTACACATCTGTTACAACGCACTTGATGTGTTTTCCGATGCGGAACGAGCTGAAATCGAAGAACTCAATCAAGCCTTTAGACATGCGCCCGCTATCTCCAAATCTCGAGTTCCAGAGATGTGAGAAGACCTGCGCCTGCGCCTGCACCAGTAACCAGGAGCGGGGACTCCCCCGTCACAGCAACCCCCGGGAGCGGTTTAAATGCAACGGCCTAGCGGGCAACGGTGTCTTTCAGGGTCGACGGAGGCGGTTTTAACGCGAGTCCGATGACGAATTTTGCCCGCACTTCTCAGGCGAATGAAATCCGCCATAAGGAGATCTCTCACACCTTATGAAAACCAGTGAGCCACCTGGCGGTCCCGGCATTTAATGGCCAATGAGATGGCCAGCAAGCTTCGCGATGACGTATTTCAACGTCGGTGACATGTCCGTACAAAACTGAAAGCCCCGCTGGTAGGCGAGGCTTCTACAAACTACTTGGCGAGTCGCGAAACCGGTGGCGAGGGTGGCCTCACGGCCTGTGAGCTGCTCCGGGGTTCAAGCCGAAGACGAACTCGAAATGGAATCGCCCTTGTTTTCGTCTCACGTATGAAGTTTTCTGGGGTCGCGCGTTGCCGGAATTTTTCACCTGCGGTGGCGTCCCCGTGCGCTCATCTTAGCCCGCCAGGGAGTGGCCTTTGAATGGATACAAATCCGGTATCAACCGGTACTGGAATCATCAGCGTCTGATGCGCGAGGGTAGCGATAGTCTGTGGCCGGTGCCGCGAAGCGGAACGGCCATCATTGAAGTGGGGCGAAGCCCCACCACGGCACCCAATGTTGATTCCGCCGACCCCCGGGGCGTAGCCCCGGGGGCGGCGTGGCACTCCGCTTTCAGCCACCACCCAGCCCCCAAAAAAGCTATCGCCTGGCACCCAATGTCTGTTGTTTGGGCCCCCGCCGCAGGTCGCGCAGCGACCTTTGCGGCAAAGGCGGGGCCCAAACCATGCCAGTCTTGCAACCATGGTGTTCCGCCTGGGATCAACTTTTTTCCGGCGAAGCCGGGCACCCAGCCCTTCGCCCATGGGATGTGGAGCCAGGCCTCGTGGGTGATCGCGTGCCGAGGCCTGGCTCCGTGCCGATGGCTCAAGAGCAGCTCTTAGCGTGCTTTTATTTCCGTTTCGTGAAGCCTTGCAGAATCAGCCGGCCAAAGACCCACGACGGCGCAACGACTTCTTGGGTAAGGCATCTACGAAAACTTCCGGAGCTTCTAGTATCTGCAACAACCGGGAAGCCACTCCGGAAGGAGCCCGGACTCCCTGTTCCCAGCTCTGAACGGTCTTGACCGACACGTGCATCAGCTGGGCCATGCTGGACTGGCTCAGTTGTAGCTTACTGCGAAGAGCTGTCACATCCGCAGCAGCATAGGAACGGGGAGGTTCCGGTATACTCAGTTTCGTTTCCACCAGTTCCTGTTCGCCCTGCGCATAGAGACGAAGGTCTTCCAGGTCTCTTCGGAGGCCATCGGCTATCTGTGAAAGGACTCCACGTTGGGAGGCAGGGAGATCTTCTGATTCATTCTTGTCATACACGTCCACCAGGCCGAGCATGGCTAAATCCGGAAAATACAAATAGATCAAACGCAAGCCGCCTCTCTTGCCTTTACCACGTCTTGAAGTCGTGCCAACGTATTTTTCTTAAGCCACCACAGCCTCTCATCACGCTCCCAGCATCTTTTGCAAATTTGATAGCGGCCTGAGCTTTGATGAGTCACCGGTTTGGCCGCCCGACACCGCCAACCAGACGGAGCGAACGCGCCAAACCGGTGACAAACCGCCCGCCGGGGCGGCAATACCGGCCTAACCGTTGGCCAGGCGCTGAAGGCCCTCAGCCAGCTGGGCGGGAGTGGTGTGGGTGTAGACCTGCGTAGAGCTGAGCCGCTTATGACCCAGAGCAACCTGAACCACCGGCAACGAGGCACACCCGGCCAGGCGAGAGGCAAACGAGTGCCTGAACGTATGGGGAGAACAATGAACGTCAAGGTCAGCCCGCTCACGGTAGCGCTGAATGAGGTCCCGCAGCGAACGGGTGGGCAACCGAAGATGACACCGGGTAACCAACAACGGCGACTCACCGGCCACCGCAAACCCCCGCGACCTGTTGAAGTGAACGATGTCCAGGACGGCCTGGCGGGCAACCGAGTTGAGAGGCACCTGGCGCACATAACCGCCTTTACCGAGCACCTCAACCCACTGGCGAGCAAAGCCGTCCCAGGTGTAGACATGACCCACGTTAAGGCCACAAAGCTCAGCCGAACGTAGACCAGTATGAACGGCAAAGCGGATAAGAGCACGGTCACGCGCCCCGAAAGGCTCACCCGAGCGGATAGCAGAGAGCAACTGAAGCTCTTGAGAGGGAAGCAAAATACGCATGAGACAAAGACCCCTTATGTGAAATGGCGCGGAGCGAGAGCCCGGTACAGGAGGACCTGGCCGGAGGACCCGCCGTCGCCCCCCTTTATCTGCACCCCCGTCAAGGGCGCGAAGCGCCGAGCGAAGCGAGGGAACCCTTGACGGGGGTGCTAACTTCGGGGGCGATGGCGGGGCCGCAGGTCAGGGCCGAACACCGGAGCAGAACGGCGCCGTTGAACTAAGGGTCTGATGGTATTTGCTTCCCGGACAAGGCGTTTCATGTGAAACGGAGGTTGGTGCTTGAGTGTGTCCCGGATCACAGAGCACGTGAAGATCCAGTGCTAAGGTCCGTTCATCCCAATCGAAACGAGGAACAAATCACTATGAACGGCCAGCCTACCTTGAAGCGTGAGTATCGCGTTGTGGGAGAGGGTCGAGAGCATGTCCTGCGGGTTTTCCGAGATGGTTCGGAGCCGCCGCCCACCCGCGAAGAGTTCGAGCAGGTGCTCCAGCAGGTCGAGTCTCACCTCGACAACCTCGAGAAGAAGATGGGTGAACTGGGAGACCAGGTGACGGACCAGGGCCAGGAGACCCTGAACGAGATGAGAGAGACAATGGTCCAGCTGCGCTCGACCACATTCTGTGACCTCCCCTTCTACGGCCCGCCTGAGCAATAAAGCCTCAGAGAGCCTCAGCAAAAGCCCCCGAAGCGAAGTTGCTCCGGGGGCTTTTTCCATAGGAGGACGACTCTCTCTGGCAACCCCGCTGAAGCGGACAAAAAAAAGTAGGACTTTAGCTCGGTGGCAAAGGCATCCTGGCCCATTTTTTTAGGGAGTGTTCGATTTTCGCTGCTAAGCGAGGACGAAGCGCAGGTCCTCGCATGAGGGATTAGAACGTTTCCTACCGAGTAGGAAACGGTAGGACGAAGGGGGGCAGTTGCCTTGGCGAAGTTATCGATCTCGATCCCGGATGAGTTGAAGGCCCAGTTGGATGAACGGGCTGATGCAGAGAATGTGCCAGTCAGTCATGCGGTCACCGAGGCTTTGAGGTCGTATTTTGGCCAACCGTCGCCCGAGCTGCCGCCTGGCGCAGAGTCTAAGGAGATTCGCAAAATCCAGGAGTATCTGTGGGATCTCTACCTGAGCTACGATCGCACTCGCTCGAGCGCCCTCTACCACTGGGGAGAGCGTGAGGGAGAGCTGCTGGGGATTCCGCCGGAGTCTTCTACGAAAAAGCCACCGTGGCCCAAGCCATGCAGTGTAACGGCCCGACTCATGCCCTGGGAGTAGTGGAGGGCCCCCACCACAGCAATCAGGACGAAGATGGTCGAAAAAACGACCAGCAGAACGTCTCCCTCGCGGCCCATTATCGGCTTTGCGGCGCGGAAGGGATATGATCCAAATCAGATTTTCTGCCCTCCGAGCTACTTTGTCGAGTGTCGGAGCTCGCTTCGAATGGAGGCGATTTCCCTATACAATGGGTGCTGGTATGTTGTTTGGCAGTGTGCGCCAGCGACTATGACCTGGATCATTGCGGTGGCGTCGCCACTCCATTAGATTCGACCTGATGAAAAGGCTTTTATGCGTACTGCTGCTCTGCCTGCCGGCCCTGGCCTTGCCTTCAGAGCAGCAACTTGTGCTCAAGAGACTCGAGAGTTACTACACATCGCTGGGAATGGAGAACGAGGCCCAATGGCTGGCCCAGGAGGTCAAGGCCGGACGTATCGACTTCCAGCCGCTCGAGAGCGGTGTGGACGCAGAGTGTGACATAGAGACGGGGCGCATCGCCATCCAATCGAAAGTATCCGTTGACACCTTCCGGAAACTGGTCGATCTCGGCAATACGCTCATTCACGAACGGCGGCATCAGAACCAGGATCCTGAGGGATGGAAGAATGAGCTGTGGCGTGAGAAGTATTATCTGGGCAATCGCTACGAGCGCGAGGGCTGGGCGGCCGGACTGCTGAGCGCCAGAAAAGCCACTCTCGCGCTTCAGGACAAGCTGCGCCAGGCTTCCCCAGGGCGGCAGCGGGAAGTGGCCGCCAGTCGCCTGCAGGAGGCGGTCGCCAGCTGGAAGGAGTTGACCAACGATTGGGTGGGTCATCGCAAGAATTTCGGAGATTTCGCCTCCGAAGAACTGGTCGATGGCGGATTCCCGATCAGTCTCGAAGAAATGGCCGAAGAACGAAAGACTGCCTCCAAGTTGGTCAAGGACGGGCGAATCACCGCGGGGGCATTGACGCGCTCCTATGCCGGCAAATACCAGGGGCCGATCAGCGGCGGGGCCCAGGGTAAAATTTTGCTGGTGGTGGGAGCCAATCAGGAAGTGACCGGCCACTTGACCGGCACCTACGCCAAAGGAAGCTTCATCGGTTCGATGACAGGTCGTGTCACCCTCGACGGCCTGGTGGAGGGGACCGTGACCGGCGACCTCAGTACCAACATGGGCGAGTTTCGATTCAAGGGAACCCTGTCCGGTAGCTTTTCCGACAGCGGAGCCCGGGGCCACTGGACCGCAGGGCAGGGAAGCACCTGGCCGTCGGGTTCCTGGGAGGCCAGGCGATGAGGGCCTGGGCCCGGGTTTTGTTCCTGGCGATCTTGCTGACGGGCCTGGTCCCGGCTCAGGTCGTGCGCCGCGGCCAACTGGTGAGCTCTTATGCTTTGCTGATTGAAAATTCTCAGGTCTATCTAACTGGCACCTTTGTGAATCGAGGCACGACGCCGATTGAGATCGACATTCCCGCTGGGGTGCGAATGATTGGGAAACGCGAGCCTTGTCTGCCTGCGCTGCTGGGTCGAAGCATGACCTGCCGTCTGCCTGGGGGCTCCTCCAAGACCTTGAAAGTGGAGGCTTTGAGCCTCTCTCTCTACCCCCACACGGCGGGTCCCTATGAAATGGATCGACCCGACCCCGAAGGGGTGTCGCTGGGTCGAAACATTCAGCAGATTTGGGCTCGCAATCGGCGCTCGCCGCTGAGGAACTCGCCGCTGCGGCTCTGCCAGGCGGCCGCCTATCGCGACTCCGGGCAGAGTCCGGCCGAGCTGGCGAAGCTATTTCGTCCCGACGAATTGCGCGAACTGGGCGAAGTGCTCAACTCGCAAGCCGGGTCGACCGGGTTAGCCCTGGCTCCGGCCAAGATCTATGCCAATTCTCGTTACGGATTTCAAGTAGAGATCCCCACCCGTTTTGAGCCTCAGCAGGGCCCCGAAAATGGTGACGGCCGGGTCTTTGAAGCGCCCGACCAGAGCGGTAAAATTACCGTTTACGGAAGCAACAATCTGGCCAACGATACGGCCGAAAGCCTGTTGGCCAGCCAAATAAGAGACTGCCCTGGAAAAATCGCCTACAAGGCCCGCGGCAAGAACTGGTTGGTGCTTTCCTGGAGCGAGGGGAGCCAGATCACCTACCAAAAGACCTGGGTGGGGTCGGGTTCTCTCAATGCCATGCTGGTGGTCTATCCCAAGAGTCAGTTGAAGCCCCTTCATCCCGTGGTCGCCCGCCTGGAATCCACCTTTAAGGCCGGCGATCTGGAAAAGGCACACTAACCAGTTGCGCTGACAGCATGGTGCGCCCCCAATCTGGTAACACCCATAACCACAGCGATCGCGCGCTATCTTCACGACGGGATTGGGCGCCTGCCTTTGACCGCGATGAGCCAGCAAGGACCCCATTTTATGCAGGCGGGCGGCCTCGACGGGCCGCCCCTCCAGATGAAAAATACCGGCAATACCGCACATGTCAATCCCAACCGTATTGGTTGCGTTCGTGTTCGGGGTCGTATTTGCCCCCAGCGGGACCTGGCTGGCGGGCGTCGGGTCCCAGGCCGGGGCCGACTGGCCCCGAATTTTGTGAACGTGGGCCGCATGACCGGGCTCCTGCGCTGCGTCAGTTCTCCATTGGATCGAGCCGCCGACTAACTCCTGACTCCGAAAAACCCGACCGACAGCACCGATGGAGCCTTTACCAACGGACTTGCCAGCACTCGCTTCGAAGGACTCAGTGGTCGCGCCCTGGCGGACGCCAACTCCTTCCGCTAGATAAGTTCCCAACACAAAAAGAAGGCCCCTTGCACAGGCGGCTGTTTGTTGTAATTTGAGTGGAGCCGGAGGCTGGAGTTCGTCGGGGTCGCAGAGCGAAAGCCAGGGCGCTAGCTGCAATGAAATCGCGCTAAAATCGAGACAGTCCTCCGCGCGACCGGCACCCAACTCACACTATATCGCAAACCCGCTCAACCTTATCTCGATCGTGAGGGTCGCACTTGAGATACCTGGCCACAGCTGCAAGCATTGGTAAACGAACAAACGTCACGAGGCTTCAAGAGCAGTTGCGCAGACAAGTTGCTTTCCCCGAAGAGCACATTCACATTCTGCTCGAGGCCTATCCGGCCGTGACCACATAATTCGATATCTGTTGATTCCAACTTTGCCCGGTCACGAGATCATGATGGTCGTGCAAGGCCTCGTTGCCCTGCGGCGTGGGCTTGAGCCAGAAATGGTCAATGGCCTCCGGGGAAAACGTGGTGATCACGACTATTCCGCCGGGTAGCAATGCTTCTCGGAGCCCTTTTTGGCTGTCGCCCTCGTAGCGCTCGGTCCAAGAGCCGCCTCTACGAGCCGTCACCACGACTCCTGGAAGTGAGCTGAGGTCCATTTCGGAGTTGTCGGTGCGAACGGTGTGCTCGAAGGTGGAGCGGTAAGAATCAGGCGTAGAGAGAGCCTCCTGTCTTTCGCCATCGCCCAGGCTTAGGGTGGATTTCCATTGGTCTACTAACGGCTGGAGCCGGCTAGGGATGCTCATCGGGATTGGAGTTGCCTTCGAGGCTTGGGAGCGTCCTTCAAGGACGGCTTTTTGTGAAGTTAAAACGTTGACGCTGGATCGCAAGGGTATGGGTGTGCTTAGCATTGTGACTCTCCGTAAATATGGATCCGATCCGATCTTGTCGGATTCTCTTGCCCCCAGCATGCCTCGCAACCCTGAAAAAAATGTAAATCGGGGAGCCTGAACAGAACCACATCTCCGACCTGGCCTCAGGAATTCTCCGCAAGGATCCCGGCAGTGCTTACCGGGATACGACTGGAGGCCAGCCTTTCCAGTGAAATCGGCAACGGCGTATTGCAATGGTCCAACCAGGCCGGCGCCTCTGGGATTTGGTTATTGGGGCTCACCCCAAATGGCCGTGAACAGGTGATTCCTGCTCGAAATTACTGACCGGATGCTTGATTGGTGCTGGAGACGAGTCCAGCACCGTTGTCCTTTTCGGTAATTCAACATCGATATCTAAAAGTGCCGGGCCAGTATAGTGCGGGCCCAGCGTGGCGTTTCAACGCCTTTTTGGGCCCGAGCCCGACGGAGGGGCGGTTGGGGCTAAACCTCTATGGCCCGTTACTGAACGGGCCATAGAGGATGTGGCATGTGAGTTGTCAAAATGCACGAAGCCATCCTCTCAGGGAAGGCCACATAAGACCACAGCCGCCTGGTGCTTGACCTTCAGGCCTTTCCAGATGGGAGATTTCCCGTCATCGAGGCTTCCTTGTAGCGCCATCCTCAAATCCAACCCGGCATGGGCAGATCAACGTACGCAGCTGCATGAACAAGCCGTAAACTTCATTGTCAACTTGTGATATCAAGCCCAAGCGGGAGCAATTTTTTTGTTAATGAAGCAACGCTCAAGACGTCTCTATTACCCGAGAGTTTCGGCAGTTTTGCCAAGCCAGGCAAATGGAAGTAGGGCTGACTTCAGCCTTGAGCTTCCTTGAAGCCCAACCATCCGCGCACCCTCTGACTCCAGCCCTTGCGCACCGTGGTGGCCACCTTCAAATTCTCAACCGGTGGAGCCACCTGCACCGTGTTCTGCTCCAGCTGCGCCTCGGCATGTTGCCGGCGGGCGCGCTCCTCAGCCAGGCTCTCGGCGTTTTCGGCCAGCACCGTCTGGTATTTTTGCAGCTGGAATTCGACTGCCATACGCGAGCGCTCGGCCTGGTCGGCTCGCTGCCGCTCTTCCTCAAACTGCTTCTGAGCCTGGTCGACCCGTGCGCGCTCCTCGGCAATCCTGCGCTCAGCAAACTCCATCGCCGCTAGTAGCGCGGCCAGAGGGACCATATTGGTCTGATCTGGTCCATCCTGGTGTGAGGTGGTTGGCTCCGGTTGGTCTTCAGTGGCCTCATCTGGTGCATCTTGGTCCGGGACGGCCTGGTCGGGACTGGTGCGAAGTGGACCATAGGCTAACA
>Ga0209181_10012865_pt1 | contig 10529 bp, 9 predicted proteins | sample MAT05_FD_187208 | JGI IMG/M metagenome (GOLD analysis project Ga0209181, IMG submission 187208) | Freshwater microbial communities from Lake Fryxell liftoff mats and glacier meltwater in Antarctica - MAT-05 (SPAdes) (version 2) | ecosystem: Environmental > Aquatic > Freshwater > Ice > Liftoff...
TCGGGCCTTCTGCTGTTTGCAGGCCTTCACGGCGGGAAAAAAAGCCTAGCGGACATTTTCCATCAGTTCAATCTCTCGAAACGATTCATTCCCGTCAGCGAGAAATTAAAATTATTTCCGTATCCTGTTCAACTTGCACATCCACCAAAGTTAGGCGAAATATGAAATTCTTAATTACCATGCGTTTTATATTTTTTTTCCTCGTTGTCGCCTTGACCTCGCCCCTTGGGGCCATGGATTTTTCCGTTCTTGAGAAATTGCCCATCCAAGAGGGCGGGAGAAAAAAACCATTCCTTGTATTTGCGGAGGAATCGACCTTGGGGCTTTCCGGCAAACCATCGGTCACCATCGACGACCAGAAGAGCCAGGCTATGGCGTTTGTAACCGGGCTGTGGCTGGTTCCTGAGGGGCATCAGAAGCTGCCTGTCATCTTGGTGAACAAGCGGGCTTTGAAAGAGGCTTGCGGGCTGGATTTGAATCGCAAGCTTTTTTCGTATGAGGAGTTGGTGGCTAATACCGAGTTGCGAAGCAAGCTGACCGAGGCGGCCATGTTGCGGGCGCGTCCGGGGAATAATCGGCTCACGGGCATCCCAAAAGACGCCGCAGATGTGGGCATGCGACTGGCCGCGATTGAGGCCTTGGCCAGCGGGGAAGCTTTTCGCGTGGTTCCAAATCCCGATCTTTCGGACGGGGCGTGGTCCGTGCTTTCGCAGAAGGAATTGAGTCCGTTACGGACGGCTTACCTGGGGAATGATCAAGCGGCTTTTGATGCGGCAGCTTTGAGCATCATCGAGTCACTCGTTGTCCGGTCACCCGAGTTCCAGCCACCAGCTTGGAAGATCGATTTGGAAGCTCTCTATCAGAAATCTCATCCCATCCGTTGGGCCTGGATCTTGTATCTGGCTGCAGGCGTGGTGTTGATGATGGCGGGAAAAACGCAAGCCGGATATGCCGCTGGCTGGGCTTTGGCGGTGGCGGGTTTTCTGATGCAGATCGGGGGGTTCATGGCGAGGGTGGTCATCGCGGGGCGACCTCCGGTGACCAACATGTATGAGTCGGTGATCTGGGCTGCCTTTGGAGTCGTGCTGTTTGCTTTTGTGTTTGAGGCCATTTACCGCTCAAGAACAATCCTTCTGGCCGCCGTCCCCGTGGCGGTGGCTTCCCTGATCCTCGCCGACAGCCAACCGATGGCCCTCAGCCGGTCCATCTCGCCGCTCATGCCGGTGCTGCGCGACAATTTTTGGCTCACGACCCATGTGCTGACTATCACTCTGAGCTACGGAGCCTTTGCGTTGGCACTTGGGATCGGGCACATCACGCTGGGGACTGTCATCAAAGGAGGGAAGCCCGCACCTGCGCTTTACAACTACCTCTACCGCGTTCTTCAAGTGGGCATCTTGCTTTTGGCGGTCGGCACCGTTCTAGGTGCGGTATGGGCCAACTACTCATGGGGGCGGTTCTGGGATTGGGATCCCAAGGAGGTTTGGGCCTTGGTCGCCTTGCTGTCCTATTTGTTTGTTTTGCACGGACGGATTGCCGGCAAGTGGGGGGGGTTTGGGATGTCTGTGGGTGCTGTCCTCTGTTTCCAAACTGTGATCATGGCATGGTATGGCGTCAACTTTGTGCTGGGCGTGGGCCTTCACAGCTACGGCTTCGGAAGTGGAGGCTTCAGCTATGCGATCACCTTTGTGATCGTTGAATTGTTATTTGTGGCCATTGCCGTGATTCGACGGCCAAGGTCGGGGAGTCCTCAGTCGCCGACGACGACTGACGTTCCCAGCTTGACCCGCTCGTAAAACATCTTCGCAATATCTTCAGGGAGTCGAATGCAGCCATGGGAAGCCGGGTAGCCGGGTAACTTGCCCGTATGCATCCCAACCCCCTGCCAACTCATGCGCATAAACCATTTCATGGAGACACCACGGTAAATGGTGCCACTGGGAGCTGAGTCGATTTTTGTGCTCACGCCACTACGAACCACAGCACCAGTCTTGCGACTTACAAAATCTCCGTAGATGCTGGACCGGTGATCGGCACTTTTTTCAAGAATGGTAAAGTTTCCCTTGGGAGTCATCCCGGCCCGCTTCCCGGACGAGATTGGGGAATCGATGGCCGTCTCTTCACCAACCGTCAAATAAGCACGCTGCTTTTCAAGCGACACATAGACGGAAACATTATCGGGTGTCGCCCGCTCCAAAACCCGCGGAATCACTTTGGGTGGCGCTTGTTTGGAAATCAGTTCCCCGGCTTTTTTTTGAACCTTTTTAGGTTTGGGAATCGGAATCTCACGGTTTTGAGCAAAAGCGGGAGATGCGAGCAGGCTGGCAACAAGGATCCCGGCAAAAATCCCCCGAAAAATCAAAAAAGCGCGTTTGGCGTGACCAGTCATAACCCCCATGGAATTAACGGCTCTATGCCCGAATCGCAACGACTTTCCTTGCGAACCGTGTTTCCCGTCATTTTTGCCGCCAGTTTGATTGGCACCATGGGGCAAGCTTCTGCTCAGCGTCCGGTTCCCGTCAGTCCGCCGCCTATGGCTGAGCCGACAGAGGTGAGGGTCTATCGTGGGCAAGGGGTGGAGATCCCTCTTCGAGCCGGAGGACGGGTTCCGGGACCCCTGCGATTTTTGATTCGGTCTCAGCCCACGCAGGGATCCTTGGGCGAGCCAGGAGTCATTGACAAGAATAATGCCACGATCACTTACACGCATGATCCCAAGTTTCAAGGAGGGGCGGATTCTTTTCGTTTTGCCGTCCAAGCCGTGGACTCACCCGTCTCCGCGCCCGCAGAAGTTCTTATTCATATTCAGGACCCGCCAGCCAAGCTCGTGATGATTCCGAGTCTGAATTTTGGAGAAGTCGCAGCCGGGAGCCATTCACGGAAGGAGATCTCCGTTTCTAACACTGGCGGGACCAGCGCAACGGTGACCCCCACAGTCAGCCTGCCGTGGACGCTGGAAGACTCAGCCCCTAAGACCGTGGAGCCCGGTGCCAATCAGACGTGGACCCTCGTCTTCTCACCATCGGCCGAAGGGAACTATTCCGGGGAGTTTCGGCTGCCAGGAACCCCGCCAGCCACAACCACCGTGTCCGGTCGAGCCGTGGAACTTTTTTCGGTTTCCCCGGACGGTCCCCTCATTCTCTTGAATTCATCAAACCGCAAAGCTTCGCTTTTCGTCAAAAATCGCACGGGGAACCCATTGACTCTCCAAGTGAAATCGCCGAACGGGATTCTGGTCAATCCCCTCTTAGAACTCCCGCCCAAAGCGGAGGTTTCGCTTGAACTGACAGCCGACCCCACCATGTTGGATGGTGTTTCTGGTTCGCTGATCCTTGAGTCCAAAGAATTCCGCAAAGAGATTCCTGTAAGAATCGAAGCGGTTCCTGCCATCATCCTTGCCGATCCGGCCGGGGGATTTCAAATCATGGTGGATTCCTCTTCACAGCAAACTTCAAGAACCCTGATCCTAAAAAACCAGGGCGGATCGCCGGCGAGACTCGAAGCGCGTTCGCCTGCCGGTGTGGTGATTGTTCCTGATCCCGCATCGGTGATTATTATTCCCGGGAAATCCCAAAAATTTGAAGTTTCCATTGAGATATCAGGGTTCCCAACCGGGGACACGAGCGCCATCGAGATCTCGGTGGAAGGTGCCAAGCCAATCATGATTCCCCTGAAGATTGTGGAAATACCGCGAACGGCAAAGGCCACGACAGCCCCCACGCCAAAAGCGGCAACTGGCAACTTGTTGCCAACATTTCCCGACATTCAAGACCCCCCACCAGAATCTCCCAATGAGATTCCGGCCATCGCAGAGATCCGCTTAATCTCCAAGCAACCGGGAGAGGTCCAGATCGCGTGGACTCATCCCTCGCCTCTTGCCAAATCATTTGTCATAGAATTCCGCACCTTGGAATATGTGGGGGACGATGCCCCTCCCCTTTCAAAGTGGAGCAAGTTCCCTTATGCGCGTTTTCAGGAATCTGCTGGCGATGTGATTGCGACGATGACCCGCCTCCCCGCGAATAGTTCATGGTTCATTCGGGCCGTCTCCCTCGACGCCTCGGGAAAACGGTCAGTTCCATCTGAGCCCGTGCGCGTCGCGTCCCCTCCCTATCCCCCCCGCCCATGGTTGCTGGCGGGGCTTATTGGACTTTTCGTTGCGGGTGCTGTCGGCTTTGTGGTTCGTAAGATTATGCAGACGCATCAGACCAACAAAACAGACGATGCCGCAAGAATCAGTCGCCTTGAGGGGGAGTGATTGGCGCTTCAGCCGCTGTTGCAGAATTTACAAAATCGGCAATAGCTGCGCCAGCCCTGGCTGAGTCCGGTCCCAGCCAAGGGAGATGGCCGGAACCTTCCACGCCCACAAAAATAGCTCCCGGGATTTTGGCCGCCACCGCACGGGCGCCTTCTGCCGACTGGAGCGGGTCGGCACTGCCATGAACAAGCAAGGTGGGCACCGAGATGCTTTCAAAGGGAAGAGGCGGCAGATTTTTTAGTTGGATGATGTCATTCCGAAGCCCAACCTCCCGCACCGAGATCGGAACCATGGAAAGCAGGAAGGCCTGAAAGCCGGATATTTGATCCGGGTTTCCCATAATAAATCGGGCAAGGTTTTCCTTTTGCTCTCTGGAGTAAAAAAAGGACAACGCTTCCGGCAAGGAGCGTTCGGGATTGTTGATCACAGCCCATGCGATGAAGGCCGATGTCACGTCTCCCCCCAAGGCATTAAGAATCTTTTCCGGAAGCGGGCGCTCCTCGACTTCATGAGGTTGCTTGAGGCGTTCATAAAGTCCAGAGACCAAAACCAATTTGTCCGTGCGTTCGGGATGGCGGGTCGCAAACAAAATGGCAGCAGGTGCGCCCTCAGCAAACCCAAAAACGGTGACTCGCTCAACGTCCAGCGCGTCTAACAGAGCGGCAAAGGCATCCGCTTGTTGCTCGGGCAGGAGGGTTGTGGAAAGCGGCGTGCCCAGATAGCCAGGCCGGGAGGGCGCGATGATCTGGACGCCATCCCATGGCATCGCGCCCGCAATAGCCAGCGCCTGATCATATCCCCCACACGCTCCATGGATAACCAACACGGGGTGTCCTTCTTCTCTCGCCACATATTGTTGCCGCCCAACCTTGGTCTCAACAACCTCAGCCCCATCTGCCAAGGCCGCAATGGCATCCGCTTTCCATGACTCCGCCCATGCCAGCAGCAGGCCGCATAACAACAGGCCAATAACCACCAGCAAAAAGAGGACTCTCCAAAACCAAGCAAAGACCACTTTCATTGGGAAACCAGACTAACGTCTTTTTCTGCGGCCGAAGGTTGTGCCTTTGAGTCCACGAACTCCCTTCGCTCCTTTGAGCGCCTGCTCCACTGAGGCTTCATCAAACATGGCGGTGTAAAGGTAGTCAAAATGATCAAGCTTCAGCCGGGGGACGCGCTGACCAATAAATCGCTCGATGGCTTTGACGTGAGGATGTTCCTCGGCGACCATGATGGTAAACGCATCGCCCACATTCTGAGCCCGCCCGGTGCGCCCAATCCGATGAACGTAGTCCTCCGGATGCTGGGGCACATCAAAGTTAATCACATGGGAAACCCCGGCGATGTCGATGCCGCGGGCGGCAATATCCGTGGCGACCATGACCTCAAAACGCCCATTCTTAAAACCTTCGAGCGCTTCCACCCGTTCGGTCTGGGTGCGATTGGAATGAAGAACCGCCACCGAATGTTTCTGCGCTTTTAGCTGACGGGCAATACGATCGGCTCCATCTTTGGTTCTTGAAAAGATAAGAACACTTTGGAAATCCGTGCGTTCCAACAACGCAAGAAGCAGATCAAATTTCTGGTCATTCGCAACCGGGTAGAAGGCGTGGTTGACGGTTTCTGCGGGCGACTGCCTTGCGCCGATCTCAATTTTGTCGGGGTCCCTCAGGCACCATGACGACAATCGCTCGATCTCTTCGGGGATGGTTGCGGAGAAAAACAGGGTTTGCCTCTCTTTGGGGCACTGCTCGATGATGCGGCGCACATCGGGAAGGAACCCCATATCCAACATCCGATCGACTTCATCCAAAATCAGATATTCCACCGTGTTGAGCTTCGCATCCCCCCGCTCGATGTGATCCAGCAATCGTCCGGGCGTGGCCACAATGATGTCGCTGCCGCCGTGGAGCGCAACCTTTTGATCTCCGTATCCCACGCCGCCATGCACCAAAGCCACACTGATGTCCATGAAGCGTGCAAAGTCGCGAAAGGCGGTCTCCACCTGCATCGCTAACTCGCGGGTTGGCTCCAGAACCAGACAGCGGGTGCGGTTTTGGGCTTTGCCCATTAGAGTGAGCACTGGCAGGGCAAAGGCGGCCGTTTTGCCGGTTCCCGTTTGGGCGGACCCAATAAGGTCTTTGCCTGACAAAATGATTGGGAAAGCCCGGAGTTGGATTGGGGTTGGTTCCACATACCCCATTCTCTGGGCTCCGTGAACAACAACATCTGATAGATTCAAGTCTTGAAATGACATCACCCGATGATTGCTGAATTTTCTCCAATAACAAAGACATTTACTTTGGCGGGCTGCCAGCTTGCCAAAGCCCCAATCATTCCAATTTCTTCCCCGCATTCCGCAAGGCAGACCTTGCGTCCGAGGTAGTTGGCGGCAGGCGGAGAAATCCCATGGTCGGTTTCCGCATGTCTGAGACCCCGGTAAATTCCCACCCCCTCAAGCTTTGTGATGGCTTCCTTGGAGACCCAATGACGAAGAAAAAGCCTGCCAACTTGCGAGTCCGGACACCGTGAAAGGAGGTAGTTTTCTGAGAAGGTAAAATATTTCCGCGCGAGATCCCGCGAGGACGTTTGTCGGCGGGGGTGTTCAATATCGATTCCCACGTCCTCATACGAAATTGCAATGGCCGTGGCACCCGCCGAGTGCGACAAATTGAAGCAGGGACCACCTTCCAGATAGGGTTTGCCAAGAGGAGCCCGCCGGATTTTGAGACTGGCAATGGGACTCCCGGAATAGTGTGCGAGGACAGTGAAAAGAAAATGTTGGGATGCGTCATTTGCGGCGACTGCCTCCGCAGAGTGCTGACGAGTTTCCCCCCGGAGTCCACCAGATCCCTTTAACCATACGTGGATTTCTCCTGGTGCAAGCGCACTCACATAGCCGCCTCCCATGGCTGATTGGACCTCATCAGCACAAGCATTGTAAATTTTGGCGGAAGTCATTGCCCGCTCAGTTTTGCGCAGGCGATGACGCGCCGGCATGGGTTGGCAAACCCACCCCGTGAGGGCTGAAAGCCGTGGCCACAAACAGATATGCCAGTGGCCCGGTCTTTGCTTATAAATAATTTTGCTTGCATTGTGGCGGTTTCAATATCTTAGTTGTTGTTCTATGCCTATTGAAAACCTTAACGCAGCCAGTCTGCAAAAACTAATCAAAAAACTTGAACGCCGCGATGCGCTCGCCGCCGAGATCAAAACGATCGAGGACGACATTGCCGATTTCTTTGGAAAAGCGCCAACGGCAGCCGCTCCAAAAGCGACCAAAGCCAAGCGCGGAAGACGCAAGAAAACCAGCACAGCACCTCCTGCGGCCTCCAAGGCTGCTCCAGCCAAAGGCCGCAAAACCGGTCGTCGTGGTGCTTTGAAAGCCAAAATTATGGCTGCTTTGAACAGCGCTGGTGCTTCCGGAGTCGCCGTTCGCGATCTCGCCAAGAAGTTCAAAATGAAACCTCAAAACATCCACGTCTGGTTCAGCAGCACAGGAAGAAATATTCCTGAAATTGAACGCCTCGGGGAAGGCCGCTACCGGATCTCCTGATCGACTGACGGATCCATACTCTAACCCAAAAACCTCCGACAGTTGATTCTGTCGGAGGTTTTTTTGTTGGGGTCAACTCAAGCTGGCAGCCCGGCCTCCGTGGTGAAGAATGCCTTCCGCCACCCCATCCGCATAGCGTAGCGAAGCCACATGCCCGCCGGCCTCACGCACGGCCTCCTGAACAGCCGGGATCGCATTCGACGGGCAGGCCAGCATCGCCGCGTGCTGCAAGGTTAGCATGGGCAAGTCGTTGAGGTGGTCACCGGCACAAAAGACATGATCCTTAAGAATCCCCTCCAACCTGCAAAGTTCGGAAAGCGCCGTTCCTTTATCATAGTCGGAATGACAAAACCTCAGGTAGATCGTGTTCCTCTGAAATGAAAAATTTGGCACCGTCTTGGTGATCGCGAGAAGCTCACCGGCGACGCGTTCCATTTGCTCCTCGGTGGCTGTGATCAACCCAACTGGCAGACTATTTTCGTGGATGATTTGTGATCCCTCATGGAAGCCCATAAGTTCTTGGATTTCGACAAGCAGGCTTTTGCTTTGCTCGAAAAGTTCCTCGTGGCGGCTTTCACACAGCCGATTCCACTCCCCATGGTTCTCCCATTCTCCGCTGAAACACCGCCGAAAAACCTCGCGCTCATTCGTCAGCAAAAAATCCGGCGGTGAGGGCGCTCGAAACCGCGCAATTCCCTCCCTCGCATGTTGTATTCCCCGACCCGTGTTGATGGCCCAGAGCCCGCCATTTTTCCGGTATTCGGTCAGCACCTCCGCAAAACCACCACTACAAGTGCCATCCGAAGAAAACCCCACCAGGGTGCCGTCGAAGTCCGTACTGAGCAGATGCAGATGTTTCATGAGCGGCCAAAATGACACAGGAACCTCTGTCCGGCAACTATTCGCAATTTTGTGTGTTGAGGCGCCTGCCACTTCTGCATAGAGTGACAGCTCATTTAAACACCCCATGAAATCAGCCTACGAACTCGCCATGAGCCGCCTCGAAAAAGAAAAACCCGTCGCCAAGGTGAGCGAAAAAACCAAGGCCCTCTTGGCAGAGATTGACTCGGAAATCGACGCCCGGGTTGCGGAAAGGAAAGTCTTTTTGGAGGGAGAAATCGCCAAATCCCTCGGAGATCCAGAGGCTGCCAATGAACTCAAGCGTCAGTTGGCCTTGGAAATTGCAAGACTTGAAGAAAAACGTGAAGATAAAAAAGACAAGGTTCGTAAGGACCTTAAAGCCTGACATTTTTTGACGATCCCACTGTGTCCCCTGTCCCCTGTCCCCTGTCTCATTCCATGCCCCATGACGGGTGCCCGAACGTTGCAAAATCTGAGGAGCGCGCACAGCGTGCGGAGGGTAGAAACACGTCAGCAGACGTGTCCTCCATAGCCTTGGCGAAGGAGGAGTGACGTGGCTAGACCGCGAGGCTTGCCGATCGCGCTTGCGCTCGTTGTAGCCGCCCCACTCTGCTGGGGCCTCATCGCGGCGAAGCCGCCACGTCTTGCCCTTTTGCAACTTTCGGAAATGCGCCCCCATGACCTTGCGCGTTTTTTGGAGTGGCGAAATGCAGCGGTTCGCTGATAGTGTTCTTTCCTTTCACCTTATGAAGAGTTCCCTGAAATATCTAATCCCCCTCCTTGTGTCCCTTGCTTTGTGCGCTCCTGACGCCAAAGCGCAATCTCCCGGCGCGGCGGACGCAAACAATGCGGCCTATGCCTTCTTCTCAGCCGGGAGCTACGAGGACGCTGCCAAAGCTTACGAAAACCTCCTAAAAGATTACCCCACCGATCTGGTTGTTGGTATTGGTCAGATTCAACTGGCTTTTACCTACTATTTCCTGGGGCGCTTTGATGATGCCTCGGCCATCCTCGCCAAGGCGACCTCGGGGCCTGCGCTGCCGCCGGAACTCCAGCAGGTGGCCGATGGATTGCTGCCACAGATCCTGTCCGCCAACGCGTCTGCCATGCCAACCACCGATTCAAAACGCAAAACGACGTTCGAGCAGGCGATTGCCAAATTCGCCGAGTTTATCGCTAAATACCCTGCGGCTCCTGATCTGGAAAGCGTGATTTACAGCCGGGCGGTGGCAAACTACCAAATCGAAAAATTCGAGGAGGCCGTCAAGGACGCCGAGCTAAACATGCAGAAATTCCCTCAAACGGCGACGATCCCCCAGACCAAGAACCTGTTGGCGATTGCCCTGGCGACCCAGGGAAGTCTTGAGCTTGGAAAAGGCGAAGGGACAGCTAAGGCGTTTCCCCTTTACAAACGTGCAGCCGACCTGCTGCGGGAGATCATTCAGAATCGTCGCGATATTGCTCTTTATAATGAGGCCAACTTTCAACTCGCCGAGATTCTCTTCAATCAGGCGGGTTTCAGCGACGAGTCCGAACGCCCCGCGCTTTACAAAGAAGCGCTTGCCGCCTATCGGGCCATCGCTCCCAAAGAAGAAATCCTCGCTTTGCAGCAAGATCGTGTGGCCGCATTCCCGGAACGCCGCCGCGAGGCTCTTCAGCAACGCAATCAAGCCCTCCTCAAAGATCTGGAGCGCGAAAACCTTCGCGAGCTCACCAAACTGGAAGAACTCAAAAACAAACCGGACCAAGTCGCCAGCGCCCTCCTCAAAATGGGAGAAATCTTTTATCAGCAGGGCAACCTCAACGCGGCGAGGACGCTCTTGCGTCATGTGACACCCTTCTTGAATTCCGACG
>Ga0209181_10012866_pt1 | contig 10529 bp, 9 predicted proteins | sample MAT05_FD_187208 | JGI IMG/M metagenome (GOLD analysis project Ga0209181, IMG submission 187208) | Freshwater microbial communities from Lake Fryxell liftoff mats and glacier meltwater in Antarctica - MAT-05 (SPAdes) (version 2) | ecosystem: Environmental > Aquatic > Freshwater > Ice > Liftoff...
GCTTCTAGCTGGTTGACCGTCGGGCGCGGCGGCAATCCCCCCCACCATAGACCTTGATCGTCTGGCCCGGTCACTGCCCCCTCTGGCTGTTGCCCATTTTCATTGACTAACTCAGAGGCCGCAAATTTTTCGATTCGAGGTGGGCGTTCTCCGGCTCCACCCCCGGTGCCTTGATACTCCACCTGCCAGGTGTAGGTAGTGGTAGCCGACGCCTGATATTGCTGCGTGGTGGTGCGATCGCAGCTCACCAGAGCCGCGCTCAGCGTCAGGCTGGTCAGCAGCAAAACGGTTTGATTGAAGCGGGGGAGCGATCGCCAAGCAGCATTCATAAATAACTAATGTCAAATCTTTTGACCGTAAGTGCGAAACGTTCAATCGTTGGGTTGTACTCTGGTGAGATTGTGAGCTGACCCACTCATTTTCGCCAGCATCTATTCAGATCCAATCGCCAAAATTTATGTCAGCACTTCTCATTTTAGGTTGATGGCGCTGCAAGTCTGCCTTTGGCAGGCAGGCAGACCCGTCCAGGCTTAGGTTCTCTCTTTTTTTAAGGGTGCGGACTCTAACTATTGGTTTCCTGGACGAAAATTGCTGTAATTTTGTGGAGTTCAGGGTGTATTTTCTTTGAAACAAGTACTCACAAGAAATATACCTACATCATTGAGGATTTGTGAATGGCAGAGATTAAGGGTACTTCTGGCAACGATACCCTCACGGGGGGTGGCGGTAACGATACCATCCAAGGGCTAGCCGGAGACGATGAGCTATTTGGGCTGGCGGGATCCGATCGATTAGAAGGCGGCACCGGAAGCGATCGCCTCAGCGGTGGCAAAGGGACGGATCAATTAATCGGCAGCGCCGGAAACGATACCTATGAAATCGATACGACGGGCGATCGCATTACCGAAGGGAACAACCAAGGCATTGATGTAGTTGAATCGTTGATCAGTTTTACCCTCAGCTCTAACTTAGAAATCCTGGCGCTGAAGGGTACGGCAAACATTAACGGCACGGGCAACGGATTCAGCAATATCTTGACTGGTAATAGCGGCACCAATGTACTCAAAGGCTTAGCGGGCAACGATCGCTTGTCTGGCGGCAGCGGCGGCGACGATACGCTAGATGGTGGCCAAGGCCGCGATATCTTTTTGGGTAGCCCTGGCAACAACACGTTCATGATTGACAATGTGGGCGATCGCATTGAATATGCAGGCCCTGGAGTGGATACCGTCCGCTCCGAGGTGAGCTTTGTACTGTCGTCCAATCTCGAAAATCTAGTTCTGCTCAAGCAAGCCATCTCAGGAACAGGTAACGGGCTAGCCAACCGCATGACGGGCAATGGAGCAGCCAATATCTTGGTCAGTGGGCAAGGTAGCGACACCCTAGAGGGGCAAAACGGACGTGACAGCCTCAATGGCGGCAAAGGGGCTGACACCCTGTTGGGCGGCATTGGGCTAGATACCCTAAACGGCGGTCAAGGCTCTGACAACCTGAGCGGAGAGGCGGGCGACGACACCTTGACGGGCGGCGGCGGGCTAGATCAATTTATCTACAACACAGGCCGCAGCTTCCGTGATGCCGACATCGGAATTGATACGATCACCGACTTCAGAACCAACCAGGATGTAATTCAGCTGTCGCGTGACACCTTTGGGCTGTCTAGTATTCCAGGAATTGGGTTCAGCAGCGCCTCTGAGTTTGCGGTAGTTGAAAATAACGACTTAGCGCAAAATAGCGCGGCCAGAGTTGTATTCAGTCGCGGCTCGCGTACCCTGTTTTATAACCCAAATGGCAGTAGCTCGGGGTTTGGGGATACGTCTAGAAGCGGCGCGTTTGTGGTTCTAAATACCAACGCGTTGAGTCGGTTTGATTTTATCCTTGTGCCTTAAGTCCCGATCCCGTTGATGTGGGACGGCGCTAAGCTGCCCCCAAACCGGGAAATAGGGAGCATTCTAGCTAAACCAGTTTGAGGCGTTATCATAGAAGACATCCTTGACATTTCTTAACATCGAGTTGCCAATGATCGTATCTGCTGCTAGGGTTTCCAAGTTCAAAGAATCTTTCACTCAGAAGGTATTTTTTGGCAACGAGCCAACGCCAGAACTGATGGCCATTCTGATGGTTTATTTTGTTCAAGGCATTTTAGGACTGGCGCGGCTGGCCGTTAGCTTCTTCATGAAAGATGAGCTAGGGCTAAGTCCGGCGCAGGTGTCTGCCTTGGTCGGAATTGCCGCGATTCCCTGGATGGTGAAGCCGTTGTTTGGTTTCCTGTCAGATGGGCTGCCGATATTTGGCTACCGTCGCCGTCCTTATTTAGTTTTGTCGGGACTGCTCGGTGCCGTCGCTTGGCTGCTGATGGCCACGGTGGTGCATAGCGCCTGGGCCGCTACGGCGGCGATGGTGCTGAGTTCGTTGGCGATCGCCGTCAGTGACGTAATTGTAGACTCGCTGGTGGTAGAGCGCGCCCGCACCGAATCTACCAGTGATGCCGGGTCGCTACAGGCGCTGTGCTGGGGAGCGTCTGCGGTGGGTGGGCTAATTACCGCCTACTTCAGCGGCTTTTTGCTCCAGCGCTTCAGCCCGCACACCATTTTTGCCATCACCGCCACATTTCCATTAATTGTGTCACTGGTTGCTGGGCTAATTACCGAAACAAAAGTCACTCAGCCCACCGAGTGGTCAGCAATTTGGCAGCAGGTACACCAGCTTCGCCAAACCGTCACCCAAAAATCGATCTGGCTACCTACCGCGTTTCTTTTTCTCTGGCAAGCCACCCCCACTGCCGAATCTGCCTTTTTCTTCTTTACGACGAATGAACTGGGCTTCACCCCAGAATTTCTAGGCCGGGTGCGGCTAGTCACCAGCATGGCTTCACTGGTCGGCATCTGGATGTTTCAGCGGTTTTTTCGGACGGTTTCCTTCCGCAAACTGTTTGGCTGGACTACCGTCATCTCTACAGTGTTGGGGATGACCATGCTGCTGCTGGTGACCCACGCCAACCGGGCGATCGGCATTGACGACCACTGGTTTAGCCTAGGCGACAGCCTGATCTTGACTGTGATGGGGCAGATTGCCTATATGCCAGTGCTAGTCCTCGCCGCGCGGCTCTGCCCTCCTGGCGTCGAAGCCACCCTGTTTGCCTTGCTGATGTCGATTACCAACCTAGCCGCGCTGCTGTCCTACGAATTTGGGGCGGTGCTGATGCACCTGCTAGGCGTCACCGAAAATAACTTCACCAATTTGGGGCTGCTGGTCGTGATTACTAATCTCAGCACCCTGCTGCCGCTGCCTTTCTTAGGCTGGCTGCCTGGGCATGAAAACCCGCCGCCCGACTTTCAAGCTTCCCCCCCAGAGGTTCTGCCTCAAGTGGCTCCCCCGCTCACAGCTGCCCCCTTAGTTGAATCTAGTGTGGCTCTACAGCTAACTGAAACAGTAGAAGGTTAGAAAATTTGTATGCAAACGACTCAACGCCAGGAACCATCTACTCCATCTACTGGGCATCCCTCCTACAACCAACAAGATTGGCAAAAGGGCTACCGCTCGCTGATTGAAGAATATGACTACGCCATTGATGAGGTAGACGGCCAAATTCCGCCAGAGCTACAGGGCACATTATTTCGCAATGGGCCTGGGCTACTAGATGTTGCTGGGCAACCCTATCACCATCCGTTTGATGGGGATGGCATGATTAGTGCGATCGCCTTCCAGCATGGGCGCGCCCACTTCCGCAGCCGCTTTGTGCGCACCGAAGGGTTTGTGGCAGAGCAGCAGGCAAAAAAAATTCTTTACCGGGGCGTATTTGGCACCCAAAAGCCCGGTGGCCCCTTGGCTAATGCCTTTGACCTGCGGCGCAAAAATATTGCCAATACCAACGTGATCTACTGGGGCGGCAAACTGCTAGCCCTGTGGGAAGCGGCGGCACCGTACCGCCTTGACCCCAACACCTTAGAGACGATGGGGCTAGACGACCTGAACGGGGGACTACAGCCCGGTGATGCCTTCGCCGCCCACCCGTGGATCGATCCAGCCAGCGAGCCAGATGGTGGTGCCCCTTGCCTAGTCAATTTCTCAATTACGCCAGGGCTTTCGACCAAAATTACGGTCTATGAACTCAGCATTAATGGCAAAATACAGCGGCGCTACAGCCACGCGGTGCCTGGGTTTGCCTTTATTCACGATTTTGCGATTACGCCGCACTACTGCATCTTTTTCCAGAACCCTGTCACCTTCAACCCATTTCCGTTTCTCCTCGGACAAAAAGGTGCCGCTGAGTGCATCACCTTCCGCCCAGATCAGCCCACTCAAGCGGTGATCATCGATCGCCGAGGGGGGCATGCGATGCAGGTGATTCCGGTGGAATCGGGGTTTGTGTTTCACCACGCCAATGCGTTTGAAGACGGCGATCAGCTGGTGGTCGATTCCATTAGCTATGCGTCGCTGCCGTCGTTAGCAGCAGACCAAGACTTCCGAGAGGTCGATTTTGACGCGCTGTCGCCGGGTCAGCTCTGGCGTTTCCGGTTGAATCGGACGACAGGCACTGCCCAGACGGAGCTATTGGAATCGCGCTGCGTCGAGTTTCCGTCGGTGCATCCCGATCGCGTTGGGCAACCCTACCGCTACGCCTACATGGGTGCGGCTCACGCTGCCCAAGGCAATGCGCCCCTTCAGGCGGTGCTCAAGGTGGATTTGGCCACGGGGACGCGGCATCTGTGGAGCGCTGCTCCCTATGGCTATGGCAGTGAGCCTGTGTTTGTCCCGCGTCCCAATGCTACGGCAGAAGATGACGGCTGGCTGCTGACGCTGATCTTCAATGCCCAACGCGATCGCTCGGAACTGGTGATTTTGGACGCGCAGAATTTGGAACAAGGGGCGATCGCCACGCTCCGACTCAAGCACCATATTCCCTACGGTCTACACGGTAGCTTTACGCCAGAGTGTTTTGAAACGTTTTAAAGCAAGCTGCTCTTGCTGCTTGGCATCAATGCGATCGCACTCACGTCCGCTGAAATTGTTATTCAATTACGCTTGACGGACGCCACATCTCGCCCTGCATTCTTCCATTAAGTTGTTGCACAACGCATAGCAACCGTTCTATCAGAATTCAATACTTTAGCGCCCCATGGAAATGTTGTCAGAATTTCCAGTCGTCTAAGTCTTCCAAACTGTAATAGGCAGTCTGGTGGTCTTGGTGCACAATACTGAAGTGGAACCGAAAAACTGGACAGGGGGTTAAGCTCTAGACCGCTCAAAAAATGATAGGAGTAGTTCATGAGTAACAAACGCAAACAGTACAGTCCACAATTCAAAGCCAAAGTCGCTCTGGAAGACGTTCGAGGGGAGAAGACGATCTCGGAACTATCCAGCCAGTACGAAGTGCATCCGACCATAATCAACAACTGGAAACGGCAGTTGTTGGAAGAAGCCAGCAGTTTGTTTGACAAGGGTAGTGATGCCAGCCCAACCAACGAGAGTCAACAGTCTCAAATCGGTGAGTTATATCGCCAGATTGGCAAGTTGAAGGTAGAACGGGATTTTTTAGCCAGCAGGTCAGCACAGTTGGGATTGAAGAGCGAAAAGCCCTGGTAGTGCCTGACCATCGAGATCTCAGTGTTGTCCGCCAATGTCAACTGCTGGGGATTGCTCGTTCTAGTTTCTACTATCAACCTCAAGAACCATCCGATGAGAAGTTGACCTTGCTGCGATTACTTGATCAGCAATACCTGGAAACTCCCTTCTATGGCAGTCGCCGGATGACGGTGGTGCTGCGTCAGCAAGGCTATGAAGTGAACCGCAAACGAGTCCAACGGTTGATGCGCCAGTTGGGGATAGAAGCTTTGTATCCCAAGCCTCGGCTGAGCCTAGCCCATCCAGAACATCAGGTCTATCCCTATCTGCTCCGCGAGTTGGCAGTGACTAGAGCAAATCAAGTTTGGTGTACCGACATTACCTATCTACCTGTGCTCAAAGGGCATTTCTATTTGGTAGCCATGATGGATTGGTATAGTCGTAAAGTGTTGTCTTGGCGGGTCTCAAACACCTTGGAAGTCTCCTTTTGTGTGGAAGCGTTGCAGGAGGCAGTGGCGAAGCCTGCACGAAGTGCGTATTGCCTCCTATGGAATCCCTGAAATCTTTAACTCAGATCAGGGTAGTCAGTTTACTGCGACGGCTTTCACGAGTTGTCTCAAAGCGGTTGGAGTCCAGATCAGTATGGATGGACGGGGGAGATGTTATGACAACATTTTCATTGAACGGTTGTGGCGGTCGCTGAAGTATGAGTTGATTTATTTAATGGCATTTGAGAATGGAATTCATTTGAATAAAGAGGTACGAAAATGGTTTGACTGGTGTAATCAGAAGCGTCCCCATCAAGCATTGGATTATCGTACTCCAGAAGTCGTGTACTGGGAGAAGCGATCACTTTCCAAAGATGCTTGAGTCGGGATATAGAGATCTCAATTTTCAGAGCTTAGAGATCCCTCAGAATTGTCTAGCTACTTGAGTCCACTTCACGCCCCTATAATTCCAGTTAAAATTACAATAGAACCTATTTCTTCGGAGCTATCCAAACTTTACTATCCCCATGAGGTGAACACCGTCATGACTCAAACCGCCTCATCCAAACCCAAACTACTGACCTTCGAGGAATATCTTGCCTATGACGATGGCACCGACACTCGCTACGAATTGGTGGACGGAGAGTTAGTAGAAATGCCACCAGAAACTAGGAAAAACAATGCGATCGCTGTCAAAATCCTTCTAGAGCTTGCTAAACACACTCCCGAACATCTAATTGCGTGGAACACAGAGATCGAGGTAAGTGGACGGTTAGCTAATACACGATGTCCCGATCTAGTTGTCCTGACACCGGAAGCGGCTGCGGACTTAGAGGGGACAACACGAGCAACGATCACCCGCGATATGTCACCCCCCGCTCTGGTCATTGAAGTGGTTAGTCCTGGTGCCAAAAATCGCCTCCGTGACTATCGGCACAAGCGAACTGAATATGCAGCTCGACGCATTCTGGAATATTGGATCATTGATCCTCAAGAACAACAGATTACCGTCTGCCAGTGGGTTGATGGAGCTTATGAAGACAGGGTGTTTAAGGGTAGCGATCGCATTGAATCTGAGGTGGTTCAGGCATTTGCTTTGACTGCTGAGCAGATATTTGGAGCGACCCTGTGAAGGTGTAGGCTTTGCCCAGATGCGTTCCACTGAAAGCAATACCATTTAATTTATAGCGGATGCCTTTGATCTCAGCAGTTTGGCGATCGCGAATCCAAACACTGATGCCGTCTTGAGCAAATGTACTATAAGTCAAAACCTCGTAGTTGCGTTGAAATTTTGGCTGTTATCAATAACAGGCATTGTTGGGAATAACGAGTTTGCTGGGTTTCAGGAGTTTTCTGCACCACTCAGGCGAGCCAACTTAAACATAGCAATGAGGTTGCACACCATTACCCTGCTGGAAACCGATGATCTCTGACTTCAGCCGCAAACTCCTGCACAGCGGTTGTGACAGTGTCTCGCAAATTTGTGTACGCTTTTGCAAACGGGGGTTTGTGCTCAGTTAAACCCAGCAGATCTGGCGTCACCAGCACTTGCCCGTCACAGTTAGCCCCGGCACCAATTCCAATCGTTGGAATGGTGAGTTTTTGAGAAATTTGTAGAGCCAGATCGGGCGGAATGTGTTCTAACACAACTGAAAACGCTCCAGCCGTTTGGAGGGCGATCGCCTCTTGCAAAATTCGCTCTCCAGCCGCCTCTGAGGTGCCTTGCTTGCGAAATCCACCAAACTGATGCACCGACTGTGGCGTCAGGCCAACATGCCCCATCACCGGAATCCCCACCTGCACCAGCCGAGCCACTGTTTCCGCCATCGCCGGATGTCCACCTTCCAGCTTCACCGCCTGCACACCCGCCTCTTTTAGTGCCCGCCCTGCCGACCGCATCGCCTGTTCCGGGCTTTCCTGATAGGTCATAAACGGCAGATCTAGTACCAGCAGCGCGTTTTTTATCCCGCGCCGTACGGCCTTGCCGTGGTGCAACATTTCATCTAGCGTCAGCGGCAGCGTCGTCTCATAGCCCAGCGCCACCATCGCCAGCGAATCGCCCACCAAAATGACATCTACCCCAGCTTGGTCTAACACCTGCGCCATCAAAAAATCCCACGCTGTCAGCACCACAATCGGACGTCCCTCGCGCTTGAACCGGATCAATTGTTGCGTCGTAATCGGCATGGCTAGACACACTAAAGGGAACTGAAAGCAATCTGAAACAAAAACAGGATTCACCTAGATCAACGATAGGACACTTCCATGCCATAGGTACGATTCAGCTTAAAGAAACAGATAAATCGCTGAATCCGTTCATCCGAAGTCTTGACTTTTTTTACCAACGATTTGTACTTGGTCATGATGTGTTTTTCGCGAGCTTCAGGAAACACAAACGTGCAGCCTGATGTCGTGTTGAATTCCTCAAAGGGAACAATTCTGGTAAAGAATAGCAGCCCTGGCACTGCCGTTTGGCTAAAGGACAGATCCATGAGCCGAACGGTTTCTCCAGGATGCAACACATCGCTGAGGATAATCAGGTGTTCTGCACTAGAGACCTCAGTCACCTTAAAAAGTGAGCTGTAAGCAGATTGCCACGCCCTGAGAATAGCTTCCTCGTCTGCGCCTTTGCCGCCAACCTCTTCGGCATACCGCTCAACTAACGTTTTTTGAGCCGGACGATAGTCAAAAAATAAAAAATCTGTCAGCGCAAACTCCTCTTCTTCTTGCTCAAATACGAAGGTTTTGCCCGGAAGGACGCCTAATAGCCTGCCTGCTGACTCCATTGACGGTTTAGTCATACAAGGCGATTGCAAAACTTTTTCAGACAGTTGGGTACCTGCGGTTCGATATTTTTTGTAAAGGGTGACTGGATCGGTCGAGGGCGATCGCTTTCGATTAAAAAACAGCATAGCAGCGCTCCGATTCTGCTCCCTGAGGAGTGATTAAATTAAGTTGGGGTCTGGTTTCCATTTTACGGTGTGGCAGGCGATCGCTCTCTCCGTGATGGGTTCAACGTGTTAAGGGAATTTTTAGGGGCACATCTATGACTCAAGAACCACCGCAGCCGCCGGAACAGCCAGATCCACAGACTCCGAATCCGCCACCGCCGCCCGAACGTCTGGCAGGCTATGGGCCTCCGTCGTTGCAAGAATTGGCCGACGAATTAAAAATTGTACTCAAAGATCTGACCATCAACATTTTGCGGGCAACGGTGCGCGGGTTAGAAGCGGTGATTGCTCGATTGGATGCGCCGCCGCCGCCGCCGCGACCCACCTTGGCCTTACCAGGAACAGCGGAGCCAGGGGCATCAACGCTGCCGCCTGCTGCTGGAGATTGGCTGACGCGCCTGCGCCGCACCACGCAGCAGCTCTCGGCACAAGCACAGCCGCTGCTGGCCAAAGCGCAGCCTTACTGGGATCGCGGCTGGAACTGGTGGACGGCAAATGCGCTGCCAAAAATTCGAGCGGCACTGCCGATTTCGCTGAACGACAAGCTGACGGATCAGACATTGTCGGGGGCGATCGCCTCTCTTCTAGCCGTAGTGCTGATTACCTTCAACACCCTAACGGCAGCTCCACCGCCAGCCAAAATCAGCCAGGTGCCTCCCCCATCACCACCCGCCATCGGTGAGCCGAACAGCCGCACCCAGCCACCGCCCATTACCCCCACAACACCCGAGCTGCCGTCGTCCCCAGGCTCTGTGCCCCGCACCGTACCAGCACTGCCAGATGTGGGGGCGATCGCCTCCCCCTCGCCAAGCCGACCACCCGACCAGCCCCTAGTGGCCGCCATCCAAGATCAAGTTACCGCCATTACTGATCAATACAGCGAACGACTCATTCAGTCAGTTCGAGCCAACTTTCGCAGCAGCCGTTTGATTGTCACCCTAGGCGACGGTTGGTATACCCTTAGCCCTAGCACCCAAGACAAACTCTCAACTGAAATCTTAAAGCGCGCCAACACGTTAAATTTCATTAAACTCGAACTCACCGATGCCGATGGCACTCTAGTAGCACGCAGCCCAGTAGTCGGCGACAGCATGATTATTTTGAAGCGCGATGTGGACGGAACGGTGACTGGCAGCGCCAATGGCTAGGACTACGCACTCAGGCTTGGTTAATCAGACCGTTCCGTCGCATCCGACAAGTAGAAGACAGCGCAAGTTTAGCTACCGTAGGGCGGGCATCTTGCCCGCGCAGGCTGGAAGCCTGCACTACGCATGGTAGGCAGATCCACGCCTCAGACTACTAGAGATTTTCAAGGTTGGGTAAAAGATTTATCAGTCAATCAGTTTCGCCCAACAGAGTAATTAATAAATATCCGGAAGGCTCTTCAGAGAACACTTTCCGGATTTATTTTAACAAGCAGGACTGATGAGGTTCGAACTCATGGCCTATCGCTTAGGAGGCGATCGCTCTATCCAGCTGAGCTACAGCCCCGTACTAATCAAAATAATAGCAGCTGTACACCGGG
>Ga0209181_10012871_pt1 | contig 10526 bp, 9 predicted proteins | sample MAT05_FD_187208 | JGI IMG/M metagenome (GOLD analysis project Ga0209181, IMG submission 187208) | Freshwater microbial communities from Lake Fryxell liftoff mats and glacier meltwater in Antarctica - MAT-05 (SPAdes) (version 2) | ecosystem: Environmental > Aquatic > Freshwater > Ice > Liftoff...
ACTCACTGTTTAAAACTTAGGTCAATTTAAGCATATGCTTTGAGGGGTTCAAAGGGGGCACATGCTGACTAAGCTTAAGTAATGGGTATGAATCTACTAACTTTGTTCTAATTGAATTCCAGATTGTACGTTTCCTTTATCAGTTTAATTTGATAATGTGGTTAGTTGCAACCAAAATTCCTCAATTTTTACTGTAGCCTTTAGAAACTCACCCATTTCGAGTGGTTTTTCCACATAGCAGTTGCAGTGGTTTCCGTAGGCCTCATCCAGGTCTTTTTGATGCCGTGTCAGGTGTTATCACCTGACACTCATTTGAACTACTAATCCGCATAATGAGTGATAAAACCTCAGTCGTCTGTGTTCAGCAGATAATACTTTGCACTTGAGTAATGGTATTTTTCTGGCAACTCTGAGAGCTTCCATTTTTTGATGCCGTGTCAGGTGTTATCAACTGACACTCATTTAAACTACTAACTGTTTCAGAACGCTAGGATGATTCACTTGCAGATCAAACTTGATTTGTTGTGCGGTATATTTTAAAAAGTCCCTCTGCACATCGGATTGCTTAATGCTATCCATCATTTGCCAGATCAGATGGAGATGGTTGGGCATGATTACAAATCCGTATAATTTGATGCGCTTGTTGGCCACCAGAAACCGGAGGCTGTCCATGATGATGTCCTTGTATTTATCGGGGGCCAACAGTTTTTTCCATTCCAATATGGTGGCCGTGAAAAATTGCGGATACTCGGTGATCATAAGGGACTCCAATTATCTTATCCTGTGTCAGGTGATAACACCTGACACGGCTAAAAATTAGTTGCTCTTATCTGTATTTCTGCGAAGCATCTAATTCCGCTATCCCTTGATTGATTGCTGTTGGTCTGCGCTCAATTCATTCCGAAAATCCATGTCTTGCGCTTGAAGTGACTCAATCTTTTTGATCAATTGCTCACCTTTCATTTGAATGAGTCATTGTATCAGGTTCAGTTTTTTAGTTTGATTGTCCATATGCTTTGGATTGATAATTCAAAGATAAGGAATGAGGAGCTGTCCGGTTGAGCATGTCCAAACCGATCAATGCAAATAAATTAGACGCATCACAAATTTTAGTATTCAACTTGTTTTATTTCGCTCAGTTCACTTTCTGCTCCATTTTCAAAAATGGCCTTTAAGGCATATCCATAGGTGGTATTAATTCTCACGTCCTTATCTACGAACTGTGTCTTCGTTGGTTGAATGAATTTATACAATCTGATTGGGTTGTTTCCATAAACGCGGTACAGTTGAAATCCTCGTAACCCTTCATTTTTGTACGACCATTGCAAAATAATCTGACGCGATTCCCGATCTACTTTAAACTTAATATCCGTAATAGAATTCCGCACACCATTGTCAATACAATTTACAGCAATTAAAACAGGCATTGATTTTAAGCCTGCTTTATCACGAACTAAAAGTTGATATTGATAATGTTTTCCAAGTTCTACTTTTCTATCCAAGAATTGGGTACTGTCTTTGCCGAACGTTTTCCATAGCATTTTAGCAGAGTCTCCGGGGTTGGACCGATATAGTTCATAGGCGTCCACATCATTGCTAACACTAGGCAACCATTCCAAGTGGATCGCATCACCCACCGATTCAGCCTTTGAAAATTGACTGGCAGATGGTGGGACAATATCAGGGCGCTCTAGGGCAAAACTCTCAGAAAAGACGGATGCATTAAACCGGTTATCTACGGCTACCACTTTGTAATAAATGTGTTTGGTCAACGTCTGTAAATTCACGGTATCCTTAAATTCAGCTGAACCAATTGCCGCTTTTGTAATTTGCACAAATTCTTCGCTTGGATCATTTGCCTTGAAAACCCGATAACCGATGAGGTCTTCTTCTTCGTTGGCCTTCCACTGTAAGGTAGCAATCCCTTGCATGTCAATTTTAGCACTCAAATCCGTGGGCGGTTTCGGTGGCGTGTTGTCTTCCAATTGAACCATGTATGGAAATGAGGTGACCGTTTGCCCATCTTGGCCGACTGCTTTTACTACGTAATAATTTATTGGCTTAGCCGAACTATCTCGGTAAGAATCTGACGTTGGCGGAAGTAGTTTTGCGTTTACTTCAACAAAAGGCCCCTTGATAGAAGAAGCCCGGCCTACGCTAAATCCTTTTATTCGATTCATCATTTCCTTAGGGTATTTCCATTGAACAAGTGTATGGCCATCTTCATATACATGGGTAAATGAGATTACTGGAACAATTCCTTTTGCAGAACTCAACCCTGTACCTTTTACAACAGCAGAAGGTGGCCCTGTTTCTCCAAATGGCGTGACCCCTTTGATCCGATAAAAATAGACCTTGTAGTTTTGAGGCAAAGAGTCCAAATAAAAAGTGCGCGTTGGCTCTTTGCCATTCTCTGGCCGGGTGTTGACAAAGACCAAATCACTAGTCCGCTTAAATGTGACACCTTCGTCATCGCTACGCTCCACTTGATAAGAAGAATAAATAGACTGAAAGAAAAAGGTATTCCAATGGATGGACACAGAGAGGTCGCCAAATTCTGCCTTTGCATCTTCAGGCGGGGGCAAGTCGAATTTTTCTGTCGGATCAACGAAAACTGCTCCACTATCCAACAAATATTTTGGATTCGGTTTTGCCAAATAAACTTTATATACATATTTCTCATTCTTCTTCACCGTTTTGTCGACAAACCGCAGGCCTAGTGCATTCGCTGTAGTGACTGAGTTATCAGCTGAAAACAACGCAAAACTCCATCGGCTCTCTCGTTCTTGTACATCATCTAAAAACTTCATGGTAGCGTTGCCGGGGTTAGAGACCTTGAAAGTCTCTCCATACAATGCTTGAGCCGCAATAGCTGCATATTTATCGCCTTTTACCAAGCGTTCCCAACGCTCCAGCGGCAACGGAAGAATAGGCTCTCGTGTTAATACGATTTTCTCTGGATTACTTGGGATAAGTACACCATCTTTGGCTACGGTATAGCGTGTGATGAGGTAACCAGACTTGTTGGCAATCTCCCAACCTACAGGGGTAGTTGGTCCCCAGCGCAAAATAACTGAGTCAACTTTATTTCTGGCAATTGCCCGTATCGCAGGCTTAGTTGTTTCCTGCGACACAGACACTACTGTCTGCATTGATAGACAAAAAAGTAAGATGATTTTCTTCATATCTACCAGCTGATAATAAATGTGCGGCTTGTGGTTACCCGATTGATTCCCGGTAACTTGTAGCTTAAATTAAAACGCAGAGGTCCTTTATCGACATCGTAATAAGGAGTACTCATCAATCGAAAGGCACCCTGTGGAGCAGAGCCGATAGAATTAGTGTATTTATCAAATGCTTTTTGCCTCAGCTCAAAATAATCTCGATACGCAAAATAAGAAAGGCTATAAACAAAAATAGATCTTCCTGGTTTCGCAGTTACTATTGAGGTCAAGTCTTGCTCACTAAGCTCTGGGGTATCGTCTTGACTGATGCTCATACCTCGTAGCGGTGGCAAACCTACCTTGTTGATTGGCCTCCATGACACAGTAATTGATTGTTCTGCAGGATAAAACTGGTAGATAACCGGGTATATCCTAGACGTGTACCAAACATTGTCTGGCAAAGCTTCTAACTGAAGCAACGGTTCGTAGCTGCCAATACCTGATAACTCCGCCTTGTCAAATACTTCGTTCAAATAACCCCATGCCCCGGGCTCATAAACATTGTACCCAGGCATGATGCGGCCTACACTTTGATAGCCAGTCATTGCAGTTACTTTTTCATTGAGCGTGCTGAACTTGCTTGCTCTGAAAAAAGATTCATACAACTTCTTTTCATCTGCCAGTGTGTAGATGCCTTGTATTTCTTTTGTGTTGGTTGAAATATTGCCTGCCTCAGTAGCGGCTACCTGCTGCTGGCCTGATACTACATTTTTATCAACCGCCTGGGGTGCACTTTTAGGCACTTTTACAAAATTTATGTTGAACACTTTATCACTGGGAATGTTGGGCATTGCATATCGGATGTTTCCGCTTTCGTAAGCCAGCGGTGAATTGATGCCCGCGGGTTGGCCTGCAGCCGTAAACCGCGCTACAAAATCCCATTCCTTTCCTCCCTCTGTTTTATTGAAAAGATAGCTCTGTCCCACCTTTAATTTCATATACCCTTCCGGATGCTCGTTCTTCATAAAGTTGTATTGGGCTGTAATGGGGTAACTATACAACACGTTATTCTCAGGTATGAAATCAGGAGCAATGCCTGTGTTGAACTCGGAAGTCATCTGTTCGCCTTCGATCTTACCGTTCGCACCTAGTGGCTGCCAAGAGCCATTTACTCTTTGCTCCCAATGTACTTTTACGTCAGCTTTTACCTTTGTTTTCGGGGGCAGAATCTCGGTAGGATTTATAATCACAACATCTTTGTTGTCATTCCACTGCAATGCACCGCCTAACTCCTTTCCATTATTCAAAATTTTAAAGTGATCAAGTTTCACTCGATAAGCTTTTAGGTTGTTGTTCAAATCCATCATCTCAAATTCTTTGTCGATAGACACATTGAACGCAGCTTGTGGCCCTGTAAATACATCTACCTCTCCATCCGAAGGCTGGGGTTTGAGACTTGAAATAACCTTTACGCCCGTTACGGCACTTGCTCCTTCAATCTGGCATTCTTCACCAATGGTTACTGTAAATCGGCAATTACCTGAGACGAGCCCTCCAAGTATAGAGAATTGCCCACCGACTATTCCCCGCATCCATATCGGATTCGGAAGTTTTGCTTGAAGCACAGCGGCCGCGCCAATTTTCAAAATTTCAAACTCTCCTTTTATGAAAGTAAGATTCACAAAGACACCTACGCTTCCTTGAAAATAAGCCCATGCCTGCCCAGACGCATACCAGCCATTAATGCCTATCGGACCACCGCCTGCGCAGCGCGCACCTTGATAGTTTTTGAGCATGACGTCAAAACCAAGCCCCGCACTAAACTGACCATAGAATATTAGCACTTCTATGCGTGGTGTTTTTATTTCAAATGAAGACCCGAACGCAAAGCCGCCTCCGTTGGCCAATGCATTTTCATTGCGCATAAAATTTAAGTCCATGCCGCCCAAAATATCGGAGATCGCCTGCGGAGGGGTCGGCATACTAGGCATGTAAGTACCCACCATAAAGTAAGCGCCTGATTTTACCATGCCAATAAAATTAAGGCCTATGCGCTGCTCTGGCGTACCGATGTGTATGTACCACTCATCTGGCGCAAAATGCAGGACCGCAGAACCCGCTAGTCCGCCAGGGTTGACTCCTTGCAGTGTACCTTCAATATTCACATACGTATCAAGGTTGGCATGCAAGGATGAATTCTTGAAATCAAATAGTATTTCTAAACTGGCGTAAATGGGGGCGTTTTTATTTCTTGGAAATTCTAACTTACTCATGAAAAAACCTTGCCCTTGAAAACGAATCATTCGCACTCCTCCGTTGGCATTGAAGGACATTTCAAATGTGGCGTCTCCATTAAACGGCTCTGGAGATGGTATTAAACCCAAAGCAACAGTTGCCTTAAATCCCAGACCTACCGAGGGGTCGGGTATGTACCGTGCATCGCTTCGCGAGGCACCAACATCTAGTCTATCTGAGCTACCTGTTTTGGTGACAAAATTTCGAACAGAATTTGTATTCGGATTTTGCAATGTCATTCCAAAATACAACCCGCCACCTATGCCATACAAACCAAAACCTGTACCCACAGGCGCAGGCAACATTGCCATCGCATCGACATACCAATAACGTTTGTCGTTAACGATGCCAAACTGCGCGATTGCTCTTACTTTGGGGCCAGGAGTAAAAGTAGCATTGATCTCACCCCTGAAACCGTTTCCATACGTGGGATCCTTATCATAAAGTGACAATGTCCCATCTAACTTAAAGGCCCCCCCGTTGACATCGATTTTAATGGTTGAAAATTTGGTGTCTTTATATCGCCATTCCTGCCGCTTTACGGTAATATCTCCTTGGGTTTCCTCAATCTGTTTGATCTCACCGGTCATTCCTATCACGGCCTCTGCTGCAAAACCATTACCACTGCTATTCATCAAACTGATTCTTCCATCAACGATAAGATTAAGTTGGCTTTGATTAAACCCGAAGGTCAGTTTGTTGATGACAAGAGGGTAGTTAGCCGCTTTTTGTTTGCCATTTCCCTGCATTGAAAATGTGCCGCTCTTTATATAGGGTGCATCAGAGGTGAGGTGGAGTGTATTAAATTCAATTTTCTCTAGATTGAGAACATCTCCATTTTTAATGGTAATCCGGCCGTTGAGAATGGCCTCGGCTTTTAGTTTGCCTCCCGCTTTTGCAACGATGATGGTTGAGTTGGGGAGCAATTCAACCTCTGCCACTAGCACATTGGCTTTTAACTTGGCACCTGGCGACAGCGTGAACAGATAATCGGTCTCCCCATTATTATCAAATATCATAGCCGAATATTTAGCCGGCTGGTCCTTATCAAACAATGGCACGTTCATCAACCCTTTAATAGCTGCACCTTTCAATTGGCTTTTTACCACTGTGATGCCCAGCGAGTCAATTGAGAAAGGCCAACCGTTGAGAGAACCTTCGTCACGACCAAAAACATTGGTGACCCCCACCGCTCCAGATATGCCCATGTTGTCGATAATCATGTTTTGCACCAGCACTTCTTGCTTGCCGCGGCTGCTCTCAAGTTCTTTGTACAACCGCACACGCGCTTCGCGCAAGAAGAAACCCTGCCATAAGTTGATATTGCTTCCCATGGTATTTACATACTCTTTTGGAAATTGAAAATTTGGTGGATTGGCTACATCGCTTAAATCGATGGTCGCATCGCGCACCGAAAAGCCCAAGCCCTTTACCGTGGGGATTTGAAACGGTGGCAAGTTGATGGTCGCCATCATAGACCCCCAATCGGTGGTATTAACTTCTAGTAAGGCCGTCATTTTGCCGTTTGCGATAGTGCCATCAGGATTTTCGGGCAACAGGAAATCGCGCTCAAATTCAAAAAAACCTTTAATATTGGCCGACTTAAAACCGTTGCAATCCATCTCCACAAAATTGCGCCCATCGGCTTTTAAGATAAGCGCCACTTTATTGTTGAGTGGAATCTTCTCTTCCGATGCCAATACCAACCTAGAATTGGTAGAAGTTGCCAATCCCCCGGGTTGAAATGCAATATTGCGCCCCACAAAGGCAATGGTTTTTCCGCTCGCCTTAAAATCCAACGCTACATAGGCATTGAAGAATGCACCTTGCGGAGTGAAGCGGGCGGAGTCAATAATTATCATGTAGGTAATGCCCCCGATGTCTTTTACAATACCCACGGGTAGGCTGGCCAAATCTTTTTCAGAAAGTTGCTGGCTCGTTTTACCTTCTAGAATGATTTTATCTTGCATGGCAAGTATCTTATCTGCCAAGCGCGAAGCCCCTGTTTCAGTAGTCTGTGCCACTGATTGGAAAAACAGAAAGGACAACAAAACAATGCCAAAACTTTTTCTCATGATGCTTATAGTTGTGTTCGTCTAATATTCAATGATGGATTTGCAATTGCAAATTCAGTAGCCGTTATCTTTTATTTTGTAATTTGGATTTTGCAACAGCCACTTGCGCAAATCTTGAAGTGCCTGCTGATAATTATTTTCGTTCAAAGTGCCCGAGTTGTCCACTTTCAAAGGATTGTTTTCGATTACAGAAGCTACATACTCCATCACTCGGTAAGCGCATAAAATTTTTTGTCCTGAGTCAGGATCTGCTGACTCGCATAAATACGTATCGCTGTTGACAATTGAAACCAAATAATTGAAAAGTTTGCGCTGCCGCGTGTAAATCAAATCGGGAGCTATATCGTAAATAAAATCATCGTTTACCGAAGCCGTGCCCATCTTGGTAAGTACGTATTCTATAGCCTCCTCATTGCCCATGCGGGCGAGCGCAAGCCGACTTGCCCATTTCACTTTGCTTGAAGCCTTTGCCTTGGTGAGCGCAACTATTTTATTTGTATACTCGGTTAACTTGAGATAGCCTACCAGTTTTACTACCTGCCCCACATGGGGCGTTTGAATATCCACCGCATCACCCACCAGCTTGCGCGTGGACGAAATAAAATCTTCTCGATTGAAATTCGTTAAAGTCTCACCGGCACTGCCACCGATACCGGTACTTTTGTCTTTTATGCCTTGTGCCAAAAAGGTTACGGCTGACTGCCTAACTGAAACATCAGTACTTTTTTGCCCAATTGAACTGATAGCATTATATGCTTTACCTCTTATCGCTTCTAGGGTGTCTCCCAAATAAGGGACAAGGGCGGTTATTAACACCGCCTCGTTTTGTCCATCATCCAACACAGATTTTGGCAACGGCAAGGTTGGATTGTTGCGCAATGCCGCAAAGTAGGCATTCAAATCTTGTACAGATTTTTGGGCATTGCCAATGGTACTGCCTAAAACAACTAGAAATAATATAAGGTACGATTTCATGATCAGCCTACTTTACGTTGCATTGTTTTCATTTTTTTCCAACACTTATTCTCGTTCATTGGCTCTCAAACCAATTGATGGCATTCACTTGGCATCGCCCCTGATCCACATTCGAGCACCAAATTTTCACCGTCCTTTGGGTTGAATGTATTTAAAGCCGCACTCCTTCACTATCATTTCTTTATTCTGCAATAAGTTAACTCCAAGTTCAGTTTGTTTGTCGGTGAATCTGCCCGCTACTCCCTTCACGCAACACCAACAAAGGCGGGGGCGAGGTGGAATGGACAATGGATTTGTTTGCCTCTTTGTATTTTGATGTTGTAGTGGGCGAGTACTGCTGTGATTGAGAGTTGCTTTTTGATGTCTGCTATTTCCATTTAAAACTTTTTTAAAATTTTTAATTTACCTTTTACGGTCAAAATTACTCTTATCAAATGAAATAACCAAATCTTTTACAATTATATTTTATCGTTTAAGGTTCGTATATTTGCCTTATTCAATAATATAAGGATATAAAAAGCCTTTTAAGGTTAAATAGTATGATAAGTTTCGGAAAAAAAATAGCAATACTTCGCAAAGAAAAAAGTTGGTCACAAACAGAATTGTCCAATAAATTGAATACTTCGGTTAGTGTAATCTCTCGTTACGAGCGGGATGAGATGACCCCTAGTATTGATGCAGCTAAAAAACTAGCCGATTTATTGGAAACAACAGTAGGCTATCTTTTAGGCGAAAATGAGGACACCGATATTTTTAAAGAACCTGAGATTTTAGAACGGTTTAAGGCGATTAAATCGTTTAATAAAGAGGACAAAGAAAAAATTTACTTCACTCTTGATGCAATGATACACGAAGTGGGTAACAGAAAACAATACGCTAACAAATAGAAATCATGATAAAAACAATCGTAATTCCGCAAAACAATAGCCTGTATTTGGTAATACCAAACAGTTATATAGGAAAAGAAATTGAAATACTACTTTATTCAAAAGAGGAGTTGATGCTAGAGAAACAAAGCCCTAAAAAAACAATGGCAGATTTCAGCGGTATACTTTCCGAAAGTGATTACCAATCTTTAAAAATACATACTGAACAAGCACGAAAAGAATGGAACAGAGATATTTAATTGACACCAATGTTATTATTGACAATTTTGCCAATAAGCTAACTGAAAAAGGAAAAACTGTTTTGTATTCTATTGAGATAACCGTTTCTGCTGTTACCAAAATAGAAGTTCTTGGCTGGCTTAATGCTACCGAAAAGCAATTACAACCACTAAATGCTTTTATGGAAATAGCAACCGTTTTACCAATTAGTGAAGCTGTGATAGAAAAAACAATTGCTATAAGACAAGGTAAGAAAATCGCTCTTGGCGATGCTATTATTGCAGCTACTGCACTTGTTTATAATCTTACTATTATTTCTCGCAACACCTCCGATTTCAAAAACATTGAAGAATTAATGGTTGTTGACCCTTATAAAGTGTAGTGATGGCATCGAAAAGAAAAAAAATACTAGAGCAACTTGTCAAGTGTATAAAACATGACTTTGGTTTTTACAACCCCACTTGGAAGTGGAACTCTCTCCCTGAAAACATACGAGATAATTATACTATCATAGAAAAGGATTTACTTCTCTGGAAAGAAAAAGGCTATATTGATTTATACACAAAAAACGAGATGCTTTATATCAAAATATTTGAAGTGCCTACAATAGAAAACCATCAGATTTAATGATTTTCTATTGAATTTTATTTTGCAAAATCAATCACTTCTCCAGTTTTAAGATTTCGCAACTTGGAAATTTTTATTTCTGATTTGGTTATAAATTGCGTAGCACCTCCCTCTCCCCATTTCGGAAAACTTTTAGTTAATACTTCTAAATAGCTAGCTTCATTCCATTTTGCTTTTGGTATTTCTGCTGCCCGCGTTGGTGTTCTTAAATGAACGACATTCGAGCACCAAATTTTCACCGTCCTTTGGTTTGAATGTATTTAAAGCCGCACTCCTTCACTATC
>Ga0209181_10012872_pt1 | contig 10526 bp, 9 predicted proteins | sample MAT05_FD_187208 | JGI IMG/M metagenome (GOLD analysis project Ga0209181, IMG submission 187208) | Freshwater microbial communities from Lake Fryxell liftoff mats and glacier meltwater in Antarctica - MAT-05 (SPAdes) (version 2) | ecosystem: Environmental > Aquatic > Freshwater > Ice > Liftoff...
AGCCGCTTCACCGACTCGACGTGAAGCCGCTGGTCGTACCCGGCCGCGTTCTTCTTCAACTCGTCCCCGCCCGGCGTCACGAGGTTGGCAATCACCAGCGACGCGAGCGCCAGTTCGTGCCGGAACTTCGTCGGGTCCGTCCCCGCGGCGAGGGCCGCGACCTCGGCGCCGTAGTCGCCGGTGTGGTAGTGGGCCTCGGCCGCGGCCTGCTCGTCGGCCCACAAGTCTTGCTTCGCCACGACGGTGAACAGCCACACCGGCTTCTGGCACGCCCGCAGGAACGGGACGAGTTGGCGGAGCACCCGGAGTTCGTCCGCCCGCCGGTCCGGCAGGTACCGCGTCAGGAACTCCGTCGTCGGGTTCCGCCCGCCGGGTTGGTAGAACAGGTGATGCTTCAGCCGGACGGATCGGGTGAAGGTATGGTAGCCGAACGCCGTCAGCAGCACGACCCCGCGGTACTTGCCGGCCGCGATCTCACTCTGGAGTTCGGGCCAGAAGGTTCGCTCCCGGTGCGGCTGTCCGGGCGTCACGACGACCTCAACGGCCGGATCGTCGGCCAGCGCCTTCGCCTCGCGCCCGGCGCTCTCCGCGTACACCCACGGCGAATCGCGGAGCCAGTCGCGGTCGCCGGCGAGGATGTGGAGGAGCGTCGTCTTGCCGCACCCACCGGGGCCGAGGATCAGGATCGGCCGGTCGCTCGGTTGCTTCACCAACCCGGTGAGTTCCGCGAGGCGCTTCTTGATCACGTCCCAGTTGTCCCAGGCCCATTTCAGCACGGTGGTCACGGCCGAAGCGGGATCGGGCATCGGGCGGCTCCCTTCTCCGCGCATTATCGCGGGGGTCCGGCGCCGTCGCAAGTGCGCCCGGCACGCGAGACGGGCCGCGCCGTTCGCCGGGGGCGGCGGGTGATGTAGAATGCCGGTGCCCCCGGCGGAGGGAACACGCATGGCGACGCTGCTCGAACAACTCGACGGGCTGCGCACGCTCCGCCCGAACTGGGACGGGTACAACGCCGACCCGCCGGACCCGCGGGTTCTTGAGTGGGCCAAGGAGTTCCTCACTGTCCTCGAAGCGCACGCTGCCGGCGGGTCTGTTCAGGTCTATCCTGGTCGGGCCGGCGGGGTTCAGCTCGAATGGGAGGACGGCGACGGCGAGCACGAACTGGAGTTCAACCCGGACGGGTCGCAGGGACTGCTGCACGTTGAGAAGGCGACCGGGGCGATGCGGGAGGAGCGGTTCGCGCCGGGCTGGGCTCTTTCCCCACAGAACCTGTTCGCCCGCTGACCCGACGATCGACCGGGGTCGCGGGAACCGCGGACGTCCGTCGTGCGTCGAACCCTCCGTCACCGGCGGAGGGCGGCTGTGGTCCGGCTCACGTTCGCGGTCGGGTTCCTCGCGGTCGCGGCCCTCCCGGCCGGCGGCGACATCGCGCCGGACTCCGGCACCTACACCGGCTACTACCACGTCGACCGCTGGGGCGGCCACTCCTTCGCCGGCTTCCCCGTCGAGCCGCCGGCGCGGGCGGCGTTCAAGAACTTCCCCGGCACCCTCGTCACCGCCGACCTCCTCAGCATCCACCAGCCGCTCAACCCCGGCACCGCGTTCGCCGCCGCCGTCGGCAAGGTCACGGCCATCAAGGACGTGCCGGTCGAGATGCGGCTGGCGTGGGCCGACGGGGCGGGCGTCTACCGCCGCGTCGCCCCGGGGGGCACGGTCCGCTTCACCCTCACCGTGACGAACCGGCTCGCCCGCCCGCTCGGCCCCGCCACCGTCCGCGGCAACGGGTTCACGATCCACGGCGTCGGCGGCGCCAACCTCCGCCCCGGCGACGCCGTCCTCGACATGGCGAAGGACTTGCGCGGCTCCAGCAGCCCGAGCCGCGAGTGGAACCACTCGGACTTCGTCCTCCCGCCGGGCGCCTCGCGGACGTGGCGGCTGACGCTGACCAACGCCGTGCCCGGCGAGTACGAGTTCGCGGTGGTCTTCGCCGAGTACCGCCTGCCGGCCGAGACGTGGCTGCACGTTGCCTCGAACGACCTCCGCCTCGACGTGCCGGACGACCGCGTCCGCCTCGCCGCCGGGCTCCGCCTGGACCTGGTGCCGGGCGCGGCCGGCATCGGACCGGTCCCCGCCCGGCTCGTGGTGCGGAACGTCGGACCGCGGCCGGTGAACTTCTGCCTGCCGTACCGCGGGGCGGCGCTCGCCGACGACCAACTGCTGCGCTGTTTCGACGCGGCCGGGACGATGCTAAAGGGGCCGCGCCCGCCGGCGACGGCGGAGGCCGTGTTCGGCGACGGGGACCACGTTTGGTCGCCGGCCCGGCTCGCGCCGCGGCAGTCGCTGACGGTGGGGGTGTGGCTGCCGGCCGGCACGGAATTGGCCGCGGCCGTGCTGCGCGGCGGGTTCTACCCCTCGAACCGCCGCCCGGACGAGGACTACTTCCTGGAGTTGGGTCCGTCGCGCTCGCGGTACGTGGTCGTGCGGCCGTGACGGAAGGCGGGACGGGTGAAGGGCTTCCGGCCGACGGACGTGCGAACCGTCGTCACTCTGGCGGCGTGACATGTTTCCGCGACCCGGTGGGAGGCGCGGCGGAAACAATTATTTTCGCCCCGACGACGGCTCAGGTCCGCCGGCCGGCGGGGTGGCGTCGCGGATGGCGAGATGGCGCGTCAGCGCCGTGATCTCGCGCTCGAGCCGCAGGCAGCGGGTGTACAGGTAGAACGCCACCCACAACCCGCCGAGCGCCGTCAGGTACAGCACCACGTCGGCGGCGCGGCCGATGCCGAGCTGGTTCGCCACCACCTGCAACAGACCCGGCTCGGCGATCGTCACCGCGGCCGCGGCCCACGCCGCCAGGCGCAGCAGCCGTAAGCCGTGCGTCAGCGGCGAGCGGCCCCAGCGCCACACGTCGCGCAGGAACAGCGCCGCCAGCACCGTCAGCGCCGTGATCTGGAAGGGCGTCATTTCATCACCTTGCCGACGAGCAGCTGCCACACGATGCGGACCGAGTTCCACGAGCTCTGGCCCTTCGCCAGCGTCGCCGCCGTGTAGCGGATCGTCACCGGCACCTCGACGTAGCGCAGGTTCAGCCGGCGGACTTCGTCGAGGATTTCCGAGGCGTGCGCCATGCGGTCCTGGCGGATGCGGATGCCGTCTGCGGCGGCGCGGCTCAGGGCGCGGAAGCCGTTGTGGGCGTCGGTCACGCGCACCTGCGACACGATTCGCGTGAACAGCACCGCCGCCTTGAGCACCAGCCGCCGCGACGTGGGCATGCCGACGGTGCGACCGAGGAAGCGCGAGCCGAGGGCGGCGTCGGCGCGGCCTTCGACCACGGGCGCCAGCAGTGCCGCCATGTCGGCGGGGTCGTGCTGGCCGTCGGCGTCGAAGGTGACGACGAACTCGGCGCCCTGCTGCAGCGCGAAGCGGATGCCGGTCTGGAGGGCGGCGCCCTGGCCGCGGTTGATCGGGTGGCGCAGCACCCACACGCCGGCGGCGCGCGCCACGGCGGCGGTGTCGTCGCGGCTGCCGTCGTCGACGACGACGACGTTGCGGGCGTGCGGCGCCAGCTCGGCGAGGGTGGTGCCGAGGCGCGCGGATTCGTTGTACGCGGCGATCACCACCCACACGCCGGGCGGGGTCATCGGGCGATCTCCGTGAGGCGGGACAGCTTGGCCGCGGCGGCGGTCAGGCGGCCCCGGACGAGGTCGGCGGCGGCGCGGTACAGCAGGTGAAGGCGGACGATGCGCTTACCGCGGCCGGCGCGGCGGACGGCCTCCCAGCCGCGGCCTCGCTGCCGCGCCTCGGCCGCGAGTTCGTCGTACAGCGCCGCTTCCTCGTCGAAGCGCAGCAGCGTCTCGGTGTACTCGGCGGTCGCGTTCCCGGCGTGGCGGCGGTAGGCGTAGGCGGTGTCGGGCAGGCCGACGATCACGTCGCCGGCGGCGAGCAGGCGGGTGAAGAAGTCGAGGTCGAGGACGAACCGCCAGCGCGGGTCGAACCGCCGGTCGCGGAGGCGGTCGGTGCGATAGCACACCGTCGGGCACGTGATGAAGTTGCCGCGCAGGAGCGCCGCGATCCCGGCCGGGCCGGCGAGGCGCGTCGGCCCCGCGGTCCGCGGCGCGATGAGCCCCTTCACCCGGTCGGCGAGCGAGAACGTGGGCTTGCCTTCCGGCCCGACGACGACGGCCCGGCAGTACATCGCCGCGGCGTCGGGGTGGGCTGCGGCGGTCATCACGGCGGCGTAGTTCGGCAGCAGCTCGTCGTCGGCGTGGAGGAGCGTCACGAGCGGCGAGTCGGCGAGGTCCAGGCAGCGGTTCCAGTTCCCGGCCATGCCGAGGGTGTGCGGGTTGCGGTGGTAGCTCACCCGGGCGTCGCCGACGCGCGCGACGACCGCGGCGCCGCTGCCGTCGGGGCTGTCGTCGGACACGACGAGCCGCCAGTCGGGCGCGGTCTGGGCGACGGCGCTGCGGACGGCGCGTTCCAGGTAGTCGGTTCCGCGGTAGAACGGGACGGCGAAGGTGATCACGACCGGCCCCCCGGCTCGGTCCGGCACACGGCGACGAGGATTTCGGGCTCCGCCGCCGCGGTGTACGGCTGCGGCCGGTGGTGCCGCGCCCGGTCCACCGGCATCCGCGCCAGCTTCACGAACTGGTGCGACCGCACCGCCAGCCGGCGCGACCACCGCGCCACGCCGACCAGGCCGCGGACGTAGCCGGCGGGGAACAGCGACTGGCCGTACACGGTCACGTCCGGGAACGCCTCGCGGAGCAGCGCGGCGAGCTCGGCCGCGGTGTACTCGCGGACGTGGAACGGGTTGTACGGCCGGTCGCCGATCCCGGTTCCGGGGTTGGTCACCGCCCGGTTCGGCGTCGAGCACACGAACGTGCCGCCGGGCGCCAGCACCCGCCGGGCCTCCGGCGCGAACCGCGCGGGGTCGTCGAGGTGCTCGACCGTCTCGAACGACACGTACAGGTCGAACGCCGCGGCTGTGAAGGGGAGGTCGCGCACGTCGCCGACGCGGTAGCTCAGGTTCGGCGCGACGCTCGCCCGTGCGACCTCGATCGCTTCCGGCGACACGTCCACGCCGACCGCCGCGGCGGCGCCCGCGGCGGCGAGCGCGGCGGTGCCGTAGCCGGTGCCGCAGGCGGCGTCGAGGACGCGCCGGCCGGCGGCGAGCCCGGCCGCCCAGCGGTAGCGCTCGACGTGCTGGTGGCGCACCCACGGCGGCACCAGCCCGCCCGCGCCGACCCGCTCGACCGACAGGCCCACGGGTCAGCCCCCCTTCCGGGTGACGATGATTCCCAGCGGCGGGCGGCGCAGCACGTGGTTCTCGACCAGGCACCACGGCAGCGCGGCCAGCGTCACGGCCCCGCCGACGAGCCGCGCCAGCAGGCCGGTCAGCGGCCCCGAGTACGCCCGCGTCACGTTCCCGCCGCTCACCACGCTCAGCCCCACCACGCCGGCGCAGCCGAGGGCCGAGTCGGGGGAGAATCGCACCTCGCCGAAGCCGGCCCGGGCACACGCCCGGCGCAGCCCCTCGCGGGACGCCAGGCCGACGTGCCGCGGCGCCTCCGTCACCCCGGCCCACCGCGCGCCGAAGAACCGCACCTGCGGCGAGTCCAGCAGCGGCGTCGCGGCGACGAGCGTTCCGCCGGGCTTCAGCAGGGTCGCCACGTCGGCCAGCAGTCGTCCCACGTCCGGGACGTGCTCGATCAGGTGGAACGCCGTCACCACGTCGAACGACGCGGGGGCGTACAGCTGCGGCAGGGCGGTCACGTCGCCGCACTTCGCGGGCACCTTCAATTCCGTTCGCAGGTACTCGACGGCTTCCGGCTGGAGGTCGAGGCCGTGGACGGCGAACCCGAGGCGGCGGAACTCGACGAGCCGGAGGCCGTGGCCGCAGCCGATGTCGAGGAGCGTCCGCCCGGCGCCGGCGGGGCCACAGGCGCGGGTGACGGCGCGCACCTGCGCCCGGTACTGCGGGGCGAAGAACAGCCGGTACTCGACCGCCGCCAGCGCCTTCCGCAGCCGCCCGCCGCCGTGCCCCTTCGCCGAGAACGTGTACACCGGCGGGTAGAACGCGGCCAACTCGTCGGTGCGGGGCAGGGGGTCGAGTACGGCGGAGCCGCAGCCGCGGCAGCGGAGGAACGTCCGCTCCCCGGGGACGTGGCCGAGGCGGTCGCGCACGCCGGTGTACAGCACCTCCAGGTCGCGGCCGCCGCAGTACAGGCAGCCGGGGTGCGCGGCCGACGCGGCGCGGGGTTCGGCGACGGCGGTGCTCACGGGTTGCACCTCCGGTTGTCGGGTGTGCGTGCGTAGCGCCGGTCATCATCGGAGGTGGTTCGCCCCCTCACCCCGCGTGCTTCGCCGCGACCCTCTCCCCCGAGGGGAGAGGGTGGGCCTGGCCGACTCTTGTCATGGGCGGGCATCGACCCGCGAACGCGGGATCGGCATCCGCCGGCGTCGGCAGGTGGTTGCCCGCCCACGATGAGGCCCGGGTGCGCCCACCCTCTCCCCTCGGGGGAGAGGGTCGCGGCGAAGCACGCGGGGTGAGGGGGCGAACCCCGCACGATGAGAACCGACACCACGTCCACACCCCGGACAACCTGCGGGTCGGTCGGCCCACCTATCGAATTCTCGGCGTACACCCTGCTCACGGGCGCGCCCCCCGGTACGCGGCCAGGTCGGCCGGCAGGTACGGCTTCCGCGCCGCGAACAGCCCCACCCGCTCCCGCAGCAGCGCCACCCGGTCCGCCGCCCAGCCGGCACGCTCCGCCGCCCCGACCGCGCGGCGGGCGAAGTCAGCGGCGGCCGCAAAATTCCCCAGCCGCGCCTCCAGCAGCGCCGACGCGTCCAGCGCCGCCGGGTCGTCGGGGCCGGCCAGCCGCCGAGCCCCCGCCGCCCACAGCGCCGCCGTCCGCAGGTGGACCGGCTTCGCCGCGTCGGACAGCGCCGCCTGCCGGGCCTGCGCCGCCAGCGCCGCGGCGTACCCCGGCGCCGCCTCCCGTAGTGCCGCGAACGTCGCCGCCGCGGCGCCCTCGTCGCCGGCCCCCGCCTGCGCCGACCCGAGCTGGAACAGCACGCCCGGGTCGGTCGGCTTCGCCGCCCGCGCCGCCGTCAGCGGGCCGACCGCCTCGGCCGCCTTCCCGGTGTTCAGCAGCAGCAGCCCGAGCAGCTCGTTCAACGCCGGGTCGGTCGGCGACTGGGCGTGGACGCCGCGGACGTACCGCAGCGCCTCGTCCGTCTCCCCCAGGGCGAACAGCACGTTCCCCAGCGCCACCGCGTTCTGGGCCGTGTTCCGCGGTAGTTGTACCGCCGCCTTGATCTCGGCGTCGGCCTCCGCCAGCTCGCCGGTCTGGCGCAGGATGTCGGCGTAGGCGCCGCGCGCCCGCGGGTTGTCCGGCCGCTTCTCGGCGCTGTCCTTGTACAGCCGGTAGCTGCTGCCGTAGTCCTCGTTCCGCACCACGGTCAGGAACGCCAGCAGGAGCACCAGCGCGGCCGCCACGCCCGTCACCGGCCGCGCCGGCAGCCGCGCCGCCGGGCCGGCCAGCAGCCCCGCCGCCAGTGCCACAATACACGCCAGCGGCAGGTACATCCGGTGCTCGAACGCCGCGTCCTGAATCGGCACGATGCTGGACGTGGGCGCCAGGATGAGGAACACCGCCGCCGCCGGCACCGCCCAGGCGCGGTTGCGGACCACGCCGTAGGCCACGACCGCCAGCACCGCCGCGAGCCCGGCGGCATACGGCCACACCTCGGCGAGCGTCTTCCGCTCCGGCCAGTCGAGGTAGTCCAGCGCCTGCCCCGTCGGCCACACCGACAGCCGGAAGTAGTGCCAGATCACCTCCGTCTGCGTCAGCGCGTACGTGACCGGCGTAAAGAGCTTCACCCCGAACCCGACCGTCGGGGCGGCGCTGCCGGACACCAGCCCGCCGAACAGCACCCACAACAGGTGCGCCGTCGGCACGAACCCGACGGCGAGGTGCGCCGGCCACCGCCGCAGCACGCCGGCCCAGCTGCCGGCCAGGAAGGCGCGGTCGAACAGCACCAGCACCGCCGGCAGCGTCGCCGCCACCTCCTTGCACCCGCTCGACAGCGCCGCCGACAGCGCCGCCGCGGCGTACCACCACCGGCCGCGCTCGGCCGTCGCCCCGCGGAGGAAGCACCACAGCGCGCCGAGGTAGAACAGCCCCATGAACGACTCGCAGCGCTGCACGATGTACGTCACCGACTGCGTGTTCAGCGGGTGGACCAGCCACACCAGCCCCGCCGCGAGGCCGACCCACCCCGCCGAGGCGTCGTACCTTCCGGCGAAGCGCGGCCGCAGCAGCACGCGGCGGACGAGGTCGTAGAGCAGCAGCGCCGCGGCGGCGTGGGCGGCGAGGTTCATCAGGTGGTAGCCGCGCGGGTTGAGGCCGTCGAGCCAATAATTCACCGCCAGCGACCAGCCGATCACCGGCCGCGTCCAAAACACCGACCTCCACGGCCGGCCCAGGTTCGGGTCGGTGACGAACAGGGTGTCGTCGAAGGCGAACACGCCGTGGAGCGAGTTGAAGTACGCGAACAGGGCGGCGAACGCCACCAGTGTTACGGACCGGGCGTGACCGGGGCCGTTCGTGTTATTCGTCTGGCGCACACCCCCACCCCTTCCCCGGACGCATTGAGTCGGCCAGACGAATGATCGTTGGAGCGATTCCCGCCCGGCGAGCCGGCCAGAGTAGTAGGCACACGCCGTGTGCCGTTCATGGGCTCAGCCACGGCACACGGCGTGTGCCTACTACTCTGCCGCCAGCGGCCTCACCCGCACCGCGATCAGGTGCCGCGTCAGCGCGTTCGGCTTCGCCGCCGCGTCGCCCGTCTCGTCCACCACGATCTTCCAGCCGGGCGCCTTCCGCAGCTGGTCGCGCAGGCCGCCCGAGTACTCGGCCTCCACCACCAGCAGGTTCACCCGGTAGCGGTCCAGCACCTCCCACCAGCCCGGCGAGCCGCGGCCGACCACGCCCAGTTCCTCCCAGTAGCTCGGCGGGAACAGGTGCATGTGCGCGTACGTCACCGGCACGTCCGGCGCCAGCTCCCACATCAGGTAGTCGCCCATCATCGGCGTCGCCATCACCGTGCCGACGAACCGGCCGCCCGGGTAGTTGTCGCGCAGCACCGCCGCCAGCTCCGCGTTCCACGCCGCGCCCGCGTCCGTCGGGTGGCGCAGCTGCCGCGCCAGCTGCCACGGCGTCCCCAGCGACACCGACGTCTCCGGCGGCAGCGGCGCCCCGCCGGTCGCCCAGCCCCCGAGGCCGGTCCACATGAAGAACGCCCACGCCACCAGCACCGCCAGCGCCGTCTTCCGCAGCGACGCCGGCGCCCCCGCCGGCCGCCCCGCCCGCCACCCCGCGAGCAGTTCCGCCCAGCGCGGCACCAGCACGAACGGCACCAGCATCGCCCACCAGATCACGAACCGCGTCTGCAGCGCCACGCCGAGCCCGAACGCCAGCAGCAGGAACGTGTGACCCGTCGGGAACGGCCGCGGCGACGCCAGCTGCGTCAGCCCGACCGCCGCCAGCGACAGCAGGAACACCCAGTGCCAGCCGGCCGACCACTCGAACATCAGCGGCCGCCACTCGCTCACGCCGCCGACCAGCGTCGGGTGCGAACTCAGCTCCAGCGTCCGCTTCAGCAGCCCGGGGCCGTAGGGGTTCAGGAACGCCACCGCGGCGAAGCACAGCACCCACGCCAGCGCCAGCCGGCGGAAGGCGTCGTCCTTCCACGGCATCGTCCGCGGCCGGGCCGCGAGGAGGTCCGCGGCCCGCCCCGCGAGGAGCACCGCCGGCACCACCAGGCCGACGACGTAGCTGCCGTGACTGTTCGCCCACACCGCCAGCAGGAGCGGCAGCCCGACCAGCGCGGCGCCGCTCAGCTTCGGGCGCGTCAGCGGCAGCAGCAGCAGCGCGAAGTACAGCTCGGCGAACGTCTGCGGGCGGAACACGGCGAGGTTCGACAGGCTCAGGGCGGTGACGAGGCCGACGCCGCCGAGGGCCAGCCCCCACGAGCGCGTCTGCCGCAGGAACACGGCCAGCAGCACGACGTACCGGGCCGCGGTGAGCACGCCGTGCTGGGCCCGCAGGAACTCGACGCCGCCGGCGAGTCGGCTCACCTCGTCGCCGCCGGCGAGCGCCGCGCCGGCGGCGTAGGCGGCGTACATGGCGAGCTGCGTGAGGGTGTAGAACTGCGTGAACGGCTGCGACCCGTCCCACCACGGGCTGAACGGCTCGCGGTCCGGGATGCGGCCGTGTTCGACCATCCACCGGCCGTACTTCAGGTGGCCCCACACGTCGGTGTGCCACAGCGGGAATAGGGCCGCGGCGGCGAACACGGCGGCGACGGCCGCGACCGCGACGACGTGCGGCGTACGGAGGTAGAACCGCGCCAGCGGCGAGTTCGGGTCGGTGAAGTCGAAGCCGGCCCCGACCCGGTGGGGCGCGTCGGCGGGCGGCGGGTTCATGGGGGCTCCGGGGGTCGCGGCTCGGGGCTTCGCC
>Ga0209181_10012875_pt1 | contig 10525 bp, 4 predicted proteins | sample MAT05_FD_187208 | JGI IMG/M metagenome (GOLD analysis project Ga0209181, IMG submission 187208) | Freshwater microbial communities from Lake Fryxell liftoff mats and glacier meltwater in Antarctica - MAT-05 (SPAdes) (version 2) | ecosystem: Environmental > Aquatic > Freshwater > Ice > Liftoff...
TTGCGGACCGAATTCAATAAATTCCTTTTCGCTTACAAAGTCTTTCAAATTGAACTTAGCAGGCGCTAACGGCATTACCGCTTCCCGGAATTTCATGAGCGGAGCAAGTTTGTTAATTAGTTCATCTAATTTTTCTTCTAAGGTGATGCCTGCCCGGCCGTCAGGCGGGGTTGCCCAAAAATGATTGGATTGTGCTTGCTTAATGAGTGGTTCTTCTTTGGCAACGATGTTTACACTCAGGGGTAGTTCGCCAATTTCCTCCATGATGCTGTCTTTCAGCGTTTCAAACTTTTCCTTTTCTTCCACTAAGATGGCCAGTGAAACTTCCACAATATCTTTTTCAAATCGCATGGCTTTGTAATCAACATCCGCAACAGTTCTAAAAAGTGGCTTAACGACTGCTTCCAGAAATTCCATGGCCGCTCCCAACCTGCCCGAAGGAGCGGAAATTGAATTCCAAAAGTTATCATCTTCCAATCGTTGCAATTCGTGTTTGGCATCTAAAATAACCACCGAGTTTTTTGGAAGTCCTGCTACCTGCTTTCTTATTTTCTCCACCTCTTTTTGTACAATGTCAGTTTTGCCCTGCGTTTGAGCCTCCTCAATTTTTTGTAAGCGAACACCAAAGAGCCTTACTGGTAAAGGTATTTGAGGCTTTAATTCTTTGCCTTTCGGATTCAGTTTAAAATATTCAAAGTTATCCCAACAGTCAAGAATTAAGAAGGTATCTTTTTCGGTACACCAGGGTTTTATTTTTTCAGGTTCCAGCAAACGGGTTCCCCGTCCAATCATTTGCCAAAACTTGGTATAACTGTAAACAGGCTTTGCAAAAACCAAATTCACCAATTCCCGAACATCAATACCAGTGTCCAGCATATCTACACTGATGGCTACCCGTGGCATATCATTTTTAACGAATTGATCCAGCAGTCCGCCCTTGCCATACACCCGTGGGTCTTCGCTTACCAATACTTTTGCCAACTCGCCTTTGTATTCGGGATACAATGAATCGAAGATTTCTTCCATGCGCCTTGCATGCGCTTTGGTGGCACAAAAGAAAATAGTTTTGCCCGGTAAAACGCCGTTGGCATCTTTGATACATTCTTCCATAAACTCACGAACAATCAAAGCATTTGTTCCCCGGTTGATTACCTTTTTTTCAATGTCTGTTCCTTCGTAATTTATTTCTTCAATCTCCTTCCCTTCCAGTATCAATTTCTTTTGATCTTCCAGTGCAATTGTTCGCTTGCTAATTCCTTCTACCTGGAACTTTGTTTTAATTTTCATTACCTGGAAATTGCAAAGGAAAGGCGGAATGTGATTCACGGCTTCCTCATACGAATAGGCAAAAGTTGGAACGCCTTCTTCACAATCAAATAATTGAAATGTATTGTGATCAATTACATCGGTGGGCGTTGCGGTTAAGCCAAGCGTGATGGTATTAAAGTAGTCCAGTATTTCTCCGTACGTATTGTAAATACTGCGGTGACTTTCATCCACCACAATCAAATCAAAAAAATGAGGACTTAATGATTTTTCTTCCTGTCTAATTACGTTCAACATCGTTGGATAGGTGGAAACATAAATTCTTCTATCCGTAGCAATTTCCTTTTCGCCCTGCTTTGGCCACCGTGGTTCGTTGGGTAAATGTTCTTTAAATGCATCAAGGGTTTGGTCACGCAATGCAATTCTATCAACGAGAAATAAAACCCGCTCTGCCCAACCTGCTCTCATCAATGCATCTACCAAAGCAATGCAGGTTCTTGTTTTGCCGGTGCCTGTTGCCATTACCAGCAAGAATTTTCGTTTCCGTTTTTCAATGGCTTCCATTACGGCACGAATAGAAGCTATTTGATAATTGCGTCCTGCAATTTTGGTATTGATGAGTTCACCAGCCAGGGTTTTTCTCGCCTTGCGTATGTATGCATAACGTTCAAGATCGTCCCGTGTAGGAAAGCCGTACACTTTTTTTGGTGGGTAATTGTCTAAGTCCCAAAAGAAAATATCATGTCCGTTGGTATAAAAACAAAAAGGCAATTCAATGCCTTGTGTTGTCTGTATGTTGGTACAATATTGTTTGGCTTGTTCCCGTCCAATAGCAGCATCCACGGAGGTTTTCTTTGCCTCTACAACAGCAAGCGGTTTACCATCCTTACCCAATAAAACATAGTCGCTGAATTGGTGACCGGCGTAGGGTGTATCCGGTTCTTCCACAACGGTCAGGTGAATATCAAACTCCTCAATTACGTGGGTTCGGTCCGTAACATTCCAACCCGCTTGTTTGAGTCGCAGATCAATGATTTCTTTCCGTGTAAGTTTTTCGTTTTTCAAAAACTGAATTAAAGATTATTTATTAGGGGATGAAGATACTTAAAATGAGTTGGTTATGGATTGAATGTAGGTTTTCGTTTGAGCATACATTTATTGCAGAAGTGTTGAAGTTGTAATGATAGTTATTCTTGAGCCGGGGTGAATGTTTCGAGCGTTGGCATTTTTAGCTCTTTGCAAGGTTTGTGTTGTGGTTTTGTGTGGCTTGTCTTTCAATGGAGTAAAAATAACCTGGGGTCTTATCGGCAAAGTCAGGTTAGGTTTAATTTAAGTAGGATGCTGTTTAGGGTGACATACGGCGGGGTTGGAGTATTGCGGCAGGTGGGATATTCATTGCTGCCTCCGTGGTCAGTGTCCTCACCGAACACTGCTTGCGTTAGAATACTCCCGAAAATGTATAATCAACCTGCCACATGAGGTGTATATGATTGAGCAAGTTCACTTCATTTTTACTCAGGTTATTCTCCACTTTTTTAGTTGCAACCTTAACATTCGAGGAGGTCGGTAGGTACACCGACCTTGGAGTCTGGGTGTACCTACCACGGTAGCAAATTTGCCTGACTTGGTGCGTCGGCTATGTCATTATTTCTGTTATCACAACTACAAGTTCTCTCGACTTGTGTTGTTGCATGAGTTCTTTTGCACTATCATTGTAGGCAACTGCTGAGTAAAGAGCGTAAGCAAAGTATGATAAACCCATATGCTTCGCTTCGTTGTCCATTCAGCGATGTCTTTGCTAAGGTTTATAAGTTCTTCAATTACTTCTTCGGCTGACCAATATCGGGAGCATGGATATATTGATATCCTATTTGCTGCAACCTTTCTATGGCAAGGAGTTCGATATGATTTCGGAAATATGTTTCATGCAAATAAAAAATAGAAATTGATTTAATGCTTTAAATAAGAAATAGGTGACAGATTAATTATTAAGCTCCTCAACATTTCTTTGGTTTCATCATCAACCATCAATGATTTTAAAGTATAAATTAGCTCCTCTTGTCTCGGCTGTCCAAATGTTAATCTGTAATTTCCCAGCACCGATTTAATATATCTTAATTTGTCAAAGTCTTTGCTATACTGATATATTGGGATAATAGTTTTAATATTTTGTTCTTCTGTTCCTTGCAAATGCCAAAAAGGTATCAAATCACATTTATCCTTAGGTTTATCTGCTTCCGCTTTACGAAACATTTCACTCCAAATATTTGAAGAAGCCTCATTTTCAAAGCAATGTTCCTCATATTTGTCTGCAATAATTCTTCGGATATTTAAACCTTTGAATCGTTTAATCCTACCTTCCCGCTGTTCAAGGTCGATTGGGTTTGATGGCAAATTCCAATGAATTAACTTACTGCAGTAATAGTGGAAATCTAAACCTTCCTGACCGATTGATGTAGAAGTTAAAACAAACGGACGGAAAGGCGAGTTAAAAGCTTCTCTCACTTTTATTTGCCTTGCGCCATTTTTTAGCTCAGATGCAGATCCCAAGCCAAATGGTATGGCGTAATGTGTGCGAATATTGAACCCCTTATTTGATTGTGTATTTCCAAGCGATTCAATACTTTTTACTTCAACAGCACCTGAGTTAACGGTAAGAATATCTCTGATAAACTCAGCGCAAGACGTTGCATTGTCTTTTCCACTGGAATCTTTTAGCTGATATACAAATTCGTCTAACATGGATTGTATATTACCAGCAATACAATAAGCTAAAACATTTTGATGATAATTATTACTCGTTTCGAACTCATTTACTATAGCAATGCTTTCTGTTTTATTAAACAAAGTAATAAAAGCCATACCTACCGAAAATGCGGACCTTAGTTGAGGCGATTTTTCGCCCAAATATGTTTTAATTAATGAGCGGTAGATGCTTATTGAGGGTGAACCCATGCACTGATCCGTAAGCCGGTCGCATAAGCTGTCTAACTGTTTACTATTAATTCTAGCGACGTTAGGAGTGTATTCCTCATTCATTATGCACTTCCTTAGTTCCTCAAAATGGCTTTGCTTTCCTCCGGTTCCATTTTCTTGTTTTTCATCATCCGCATCAAATTGACTACTTCTTTGGTCATATCCTTCATTTACCCATTTTATGGAATTACTGTCTGCTTCATGTTTATCAAGAAAAAGAGGCGCATACCAATCCCATTTTTGGTAATCGCCGGTGGAAGTTCCTACAGACAAAATATTCAGCTCCAGTAATCTATTTTTAATTTTGCCTGATATCTCAGATTTTATTTCCCCCAAGGTTCTTTTTTCCATAACATTTACTGCAGGGTCATATATTCTAGAAAGAAACACTGATGGGTAAGCTAGCATAAGGTTATTCATGCCTGACAGCTTGCCATCCGTGTTTTTGAAAGTTAACAGTGGATAAGGGTAGCGTTTTTTATCATTATATCGATAATTACTATCCCGGTGTTTAGCCAGATATTTTCCTACACTTAGCCGTTCGGCTTCGTATGATACCAATGCAGACACCATTCTAGGAACCATTTTCCATGCAGAAAATATGAGTGTTTTAGAAAAGTTTTCAGCATTAACATATGGCCCCTTCACTACATTGTAGTACGCTATACTTGGAGGCACCCACAAAAGCTGCCAACCCTTGTTTCTCACAGTTTCATCATAAAGCATACGAAGTTTGGCATTTGGTTCATTGTTCTTATTAGCTTCACTCTCCGGCAGTAATGCTTTATACTCTTTTACTCTTTCTAATGGAACCCATGCTCTTTTTGCTTTTTTTGCAGCAGCCTTTACAACCGCATTTGTCTCGTATTCTTCCTGCAGCACCTTCATGTGCTCATAGTCTTGCAAAAAAGAAAAAGGAAAGGGTGCCGATTTAACATATTCTACAGGCACAGGCAGTTTTCTTGCAGTGTCTTTATTAATGGCTTTAACGATTTCATCCGTTGATAAAAAATCAATGATGTCTTCCTTATTAATTTGCATGGGTATTACAGACTTATCTAACTCGTTTTTTGACGTATCCTCTACCAAACTTCTTTCGGTTCTTGCAATACAATTTCTATACTTTTTTTCTATTCCCAGTTTTGCTCTCTTTAAATTATCTATAAGTTCAGGGGAATTATCAAAGTGCCGGATGAGTTTAAAAAATTCTAAGTTTTCCTTATCCAATTCAGTCCAGAATTTACTTTCTTTTTCTTGTAAAAGGAATTGTAAAACATTTTTAAATTCATTGTAGTGAGACTCTCCACCCAATTCGTCGTGTTTCGTAGTGTATGCTTTAAAAGGAGTTGCGGAAAGCATGATTACCTTGGCTTCCGGTTTGGAAAACACCGCCTTGGCAATAAATGTACCAGGATCATCATGTTCGTTCGTAGTTTGAATTAAATTACTATAACGTTGAAATTCATCGAGCACAAATAAATCTGCTTTTAAAAATTCTTTGCAGACTAGTGATAACCTAAATCGCAACTCTGCAACCAATTTAAAATGCATTGGTCCAAAATCTGAAAGCAAGCTGCCTGTATAATTGTCGCTTTTGTCCAAGGCAAAAAAACTTCTGTTTTGTTTACCTTCTTCAATTGTTAGCAGTAAAAATTTCCAAAGAGAAGTTTCGCCAGCAATTTCATACTGTTTATAAATTTTGCTAAACTTTTTTTTATCTAAAGGTAATTTCAAGGCTCGTTTGAATGCGGAATAAACTTGTGGCTTTATTTCTTTTTCATTGTTACTTTTTGGGTCATCATCAGCCTTTTTTTTTTTCTTGCTTGCTTTCTCTCGATTTTTTTTACAATCAAGGTCAACTACCTCTTTAATTTCCCTATTCCAGTTTTGCGGAGATTTAGACCCCCTTAGAAACCACTTTAATGCGATGTGCCTATAGTGAAATTCATCATAAGAGGATAAAATCCTAAAAAGTAATACCCGCTCGTCTGCCCTTCCTAAATTTCCACTATCAAAAGATGTAGCTGGAGTTAAAGCTTTAATTCGCAATCCATACTTGTTTTTCTTTACTTTTTCTTCATAAGCCAGTGCTGTAATTCTGTCGTCCTCATGTGAATAATCAATCACTTTATTATAATCGGTATCGTCTTCGCTGGCTTTGCGAACAAAAGAGAGTTTATCAAGGTTTTGTTTGGCCAGTGCCTGATTAGAACAGATGTAAATAACATTGAACATTTTATTTGTAGCCTGATAGTGTTGCACCAAACGGGCAATAATGCCTTTTGCTACAATGGTTTTACCCAGGCCAACTTCGTCAGCAATTAAAAACCGTTGTTGGCCATTTAATAATTTAGCTACAGCCACTTCCACAGTTTTCTGCTGGAAGTCTTTGAGTTGGCTCATCGCATCATTTACCTGTTCATCAATTGTCATTAGGTATAATTTCTTTAAAGGTTTGTATCAGTTTTTTGAAGCTGTCTTCAATCAGCAGGTTGCCTTTTACATCTGTTTCATCGGCAAGCATTTCTACCACTTTAATGGTTCGTAACAGCGACGGCACATCCCTGCTGGCTGCTACCAATAATTTCTCATACAAAGGGAATTGCTCCTGCCAACCTTTTGATGTTTTTGCATGGCTTTCACTGTCTCCATCATCTGTTAAATCAATTAACCGTTCCACTTGTTCTTTACTAAGCAGAAAGCTGAGGTACTTCATCAACTTTTCCCAATCACCTACCAACGAACTAAATATTTTTTTCATTCTCCCTTCCGGAAAATCTATGTGGAGTTTCAACACCAAAGTTTTTAAAACGGTTGCACCTTCTTTAAGGGTAAACAAAAAATAAGGCGTGAGGCGATGCATTTCATAATCTTCAAAACATAGTTCCAGCAAGTTGTTCTTATTCTCCACTTTCTGCATGGGCCCTTTCATTCCCGAAAGGGGTTGGACAAACACTTGCCAGCTTTCTCGTTTAACTATTTTTACAGGCGGTGTTATCTGAAGCTGGTAATTAAATAGCTTTTGTTCGTTTTCTGTTACGCTTGTCTTTATTTTTAGCGTTGAAATATCAAAAATTGTTTTACGTAAATCCATTTCTAACTGCTCTGCTTCTTTGTTGTAAGCATGAATGGTTTTTTCATACTCAATAAAAATTCCTTGGCTTTTTTGATCTGCCTCAGTAAGCTGCAGCAATAACTCCTGTGGGGTATCAAGGTTATTACCTGAAGCTGTAATGGCGGTTAAAAACTCAATATTTCTATCGAACATTGCAGGATTGGTGCAATTAGCCGAACCAATATACCAGCTTACCTGTTTGCCCTGCTTGGCTACATAAAGCTTTGCATGCATACTATTTCCTTTGCTAAACTCTTCTTTTTCGTCATCTTCTATTGTTGAGTCAGCCACATCCTGTAGGTGTTTTCCCTCTTCGGCCATGGCCATGTCTTCTTCAAGCAAAGGATTAAATTGGTAAAGTTTATTCACTGTATCTATTACCGATAAAGGCAGCTTATCTAATTCGTATACTGTGCTGAGTACCGTCAAAGACCTTGTTTTGGCTGCCAATGCTGCTAGGCTTTCAGCATGTAAAAATGGTGAAATTACCAGTAGTTCGGTCGCTTTAAAATCAGGCGTTAATAAGGGATGTACTTGCCCGTTGCCAATGGGGAAAAACTGTATCCTATCCTGTCCCGGCTGTAATTCAAACTGAATAGAAAGAATTTCAGCAAGTATTTCCTTTTTGATCTTTTTTTTGGCTTTTGAATCAAGAAACTTTATAAAGTCTTGTAAAGGACGATTATCCTCCACAATGCCCTTCTCAACCATACCATCCAACACAATGGCAACGTCCCAATCAGTGCTTTTTGAAAGATTACGGCTGGTACAAATAAAACGATAACGAGGCTTCTCTTTTTTGTTAATTGCCACATACCTGATCAACCATATTTTAGGGTGAAACGACTGGCTGTATTCATCCATCTGCACCTGCTCAATATTATCTCCCCAAAACTCCAGGATGTTATGATAAAACCATGGCGCCGATATCTTTCCACGCTGACAAAACAATTGTACTTTTTGTGGCACTTCGGTTAAGGCTGTGAGCAATTCGTTACTGCAATGTTTTTCAATATTCAAGTCTTCACCAAAAAAAAGTGCTACCGGTAAAAACATGATGGCTTCCAGATCTAAGGTGTAACTGGTGCCAATTGCATAGTCCAGTTCGTAGCCATCAATAGGGCGCAGCGCATGGCCAAAATTAATTCTGTTATGGGTAGGGTGTAGCATGCTGGTTAATGTGGCTTATTAATATCATTAAGAATATTTTTTGCATTGTAAAAACGAAACTGAAACAAGGTTAGTCCCAAGCGTTTGTCCAAAGTAACGTCGGTATTTGACGAACTCGGCTTTCCCAATCTTGATTTTTTTCCTTTAGCAGTATGTTCTCGCCGTTTTACAAGTTCCTTCATTTCTGGTGTGGGTAGTGCTCTTTTGCCCGATTCGCTAATCAGCTTCCACCATGCATCTACAAACACTTCGGTATTAATCCTTTTATACCTGGTAAACTTGTATAGATCTGAAGGCGAAAAATTAGCATAATCAATCATATCATTCTGTAAACCTTTTCTCCAATCCTGCCACTCAACTTCAAAGCTGTTATCATAATCTTTCGGGAAGATGTGCTGCTGCAACAAATGATTGTAGAGCAGGTGTAGGCCTTCCATTAATAGTGCAAAATCGTGCGATAGTATCAGCAAATCTTTTACTTCTTTATCGAAATCGTATTTGAGGCTGGCGGCAACAAACTCCTGAAAGTTTCCGGAATCGGTGAAGGCGTCGCCTAAGTATTGGTACTGTAGTAAATGCGGAATTAATGCAGCTGGCTTCGCGGCGCCAGCCTGCAAGATTTGTGAGTGAAAAAAATCCGCCTCTTGTGCGGTTAACTCAATGCTTAACTCTTCAACCCAATTATTATTTACGGGAATATGAATGTGCAGTACTTCTTCGTCGGTACTGCCTGCATCATCTTCTTCATCCGGGGTTTTTGTTTTTTCTAATGGTTGTTGTGCTGAGAGATTGCGTAAATATTGATCCAAGCTTAGGCCTTTTTCGTTCATAAAACCATATACCTGCAGCCCGTTCCAGTAAATTTCCGAAGGGTTGCGTTTGATGTATTGATTTTTGTGTAGGGTTACGCCAATTATACCAAGACCCTCCTGGTAGTCGTACATTTTCCGCAGCTGGTTTTTGATGCTATGTTGTTTCTCTTTTAAAAAATGCCGGGCAGCGGTACGCCTTTTTTCTTTGGGTGGAAGTTTTTGGTAATCTCTAAGGATGTAGGGAACGATGAAAAAATATTTAGCCCTCGTTTGAATGGTGGAAATGCCAGGGAAGAGTTGATTGGCCAACGCATCCCGTAGGTAACCCAAACCCAATTCATCTAACTGGCCTTCGGGCCTGATGAGGGATAATAATTGCTGTGCTTTTTTCCTATCTCGTTTACTAAAATCTATCCAACCAATTTCTGCCATAGCACTTTTTCTGTTTTAATTTTCGACCCTCACCTCCCCACTCATCAACTTCGGCAACAAAGTATTTCGCAAAGAGGTGAGAGTGCGGATTTGAGTTTGTATTGATCTGGATTTATTTCGAATGTTTTGCATTTGGTTGGCAAATTCCTCAATTCTATTTTTTAGAACAAACTTACGGGAATTTTTTTTAGTAAAGTCTCTGTTAGAAGTGTATGACTTGACCTTTTGGCCTTAGAATTTAGTTCTGTTTTTTAGTGTTGCTTCTTTTAAAGATTCTTTCGTTGTAGCTTTTTATTTGCCATTATAGGTTTAATGATTTTTTATAATATACTATTTAAATGTTAATTGTTTTATATAAAAACTGTTTGGATATGGGGTGGTTGGTGGGCATGGTCGTTCTTTATTGCTTCAGCCGGGGTGGGAGGGCTGTGCGTTTGCATTTTTAGCTCTTTTGCAAGGTTGACTTTTGTGTGTCTAATTTGTGTGCCTTGCAAATGTGCTAAAAATAGCTTGGGGTCGGGTGGTAAAGTCATGGAAGTTTATTTATGTTTAGGATGCTGTTTAGGGTGACGCCCAACTTTTTTTTCCGCAACCAATCTCTAAAAATCTACAGCAACACAACTAAAGTAATCCTTATTCACTACACTTTTTATTTCCCCAAAAAATTAAAATGAAACCCCTCGCTATTACCACATAACGCAATTAAAGCCAAATTGAAAAACTTCCGCCCAATGGATGCCCCGAAATTATCGGG
>Ga0209181_10012876_pt1 | contig 10525 bp, 9 predicted proteins | sample MAT05_FD_187208 | JGI IMG/M metagenome (GOLD analysis project Ga0209181, IMG submission 187208) | Freshwater microbial communities from Lake Fryxell liftoff mats and glacier meltwater in Antarctica - MAT-05 (SPAdes) (version 2) | ecosystem: Environmental > Aquatic > Freshwater > Ice > Liftoff...
GTCGCCGTTCGGGAGCGTCACCTCGCGCAAGCTGCCCATCGCGTCGTAGACGTAATCAGTCGACTCGTTCGTCGCCGTGTCGGTCTTGTTGAGCAGCTCGCCGTTGAGCGTGAAGCTGTACTCGATCGACCCGTACGTCTCGATGCGATCCTGCGCATCAAACGTCGCGGTAAACGTCCCCGCGGAATTCGTCGAGGTCAGCCGGTTGCCATTGGCGTCGTAGGAGTACGCCTCGACCGTCGAGCCGCCCTCGTCGACCTGCACCAGCCGACCCACCTCGTCGTAAAAGTAGTCCGTGATCGTCGTCACCGCGCCATCGGTCTCGGTCTTCTGGGTGATGCGGCCGAGGTCATCGCGCTGATACGCAAAGCTCAACAGCGGCACACCGCTGACTGTCGTCGCCATCGCCGACAGCTCGCCGTATTGGTTGTACGACATCGTCTCGACGACGTTGCCGCTGCTGCTCTGCGTCACACGTCCGCTCTGGGGGGCCCGACTGATCACGAGGTCGCCAGCTGAGGTCAGCAGCGAGTCAGGGTCGTAGGTGAAGTCCGCATCCCAGCCGCCGTTCACCGTCTCGGTGACGACCCGGAAGTCCGTGTCGTGGTCCCACGCGACAGTGCCGCTCACCGCGCCGCTAAACGTGACGCTCTTCTGCAGCGACCCGTCGTATGTCATCGACAGCGCCACGCCGCTCGGCCCGCCGATCGATACCACGCGCCCTGTCGTCGGCGAGTAGCTCCTCGTCACCGACCCGGTCGGGAACAGGATCGAATCCAGCCGCCCGGCGCTGTCATACCCGAAGTCGACGAGCCGTGGCCCAGGCTGGGTCATGCTGTCGAGCATCTTGTCGAGATCGTAGGCGTACGACGTGGCCGTCGGCCCCTGGGCGATCCCTGGGGGCGCATACGAGCCGAGCTCTTCGATCGCGTTGAACGCCATCGTGTGCGCCGGCTTGTCCGGCGGCGTCACGCTCGTGGTGTGCCCTTCGCCGTCGTACAGAAACGCTGTCACCTCGAGATCGGGACGCGTCTCGCTGAGCACGTCACCGCGTGCGTTCCGCGCAAACGCAGTCGTCTGCAGCAGCGGATTCGTCACCGTCGCCATCAGCCCGTCGGCGCCGTACGTGCGACCGGTCACCCGCGTGCCTTGCGTGGTCGTCAGCAGTCGGCCATCGGCGTCGTATTGGAAGAAGGGTGATGCCTTCGCGAGTCGGTCGTACGCGCACCACTTTTCCTGATGCCTTCTCCGCCCTTGCAGCCGCTCTCGCCGGACGTGATCTCCTGAATTCGAGCGGCGCTCCCCGGATCCGCGATCTACGGAACACGAGCGAACGCCCAGATGCGATTTCGCGTCGCGCACGCGCTTTGGCGAAGCGTTGATGGGCGCGAGGTCTGTTGCGATCACGAGCACGATAGTACCGGCGAATGCTGGGCCGGCGCGAGCGTGCACCGAAGCTTGCTCGCAGATCCAATGTGCGCAGGCCTGGGGCGTGGCGGGAGCCACGGCCCAGGCCGTTCGGGTCGAGATCGGGTGAAGTGGCCTGTCAGTCTGCAGAGCGTCAGCCCTGGGCGTCGGCCCAACGCTGCGTTTGCACGCGGCCGGGAGGGGAGCCGCGGGCGACCGAGCCGATCAGCCGTCGTGCACAACGGGCGAGTTGGGCCGCGCTCCCTGCGGCGCTCGGAGAGGGCGTAGGCTAGAGATCGTCCAGTGAGAGTCCGGTGGCTTTTGCGATCTTCTCGAGCATGACGGGGCCGATCTCATCGGCATCGTGAAAGGCGAAGACGAAGTTGTCGCGGCCTTCACGCACGAGAACACGGTGGGAGCCACGCTGGCGGGCTTGAGCCCAGCCGATGCGCAAGAGCGCCGCGAGGACCCTCTTGGCCTTCGTTGCGGACCATCGGCTCATGCCGCGGCGGAGGTGACAAAGGCGACGGCATCGAGCGCAGCGCCGTCCTCTTCGCCGTGCTCGATTCGGTCGGCGAGCACGTGCAGCGCGAGCGCTTTCGCTGCAACCATCGCCTCGCCTCGAGTCTGGCCGTAAACGAGCACACCTGGAAGTGCCGGGACCTCAGCGATCCAGCGACCGTCTGCCTCGCGGTCGAATTCGAGCGTCAGAGTCATCGTGAGTTAAACCGTATCATCGAGCCGGAGAGGACGCTCCGGTGTCGGCGTCCGTGCTGCGCTGAATGCCGTCGAGGAACTCCTGGAACTCTTCATCGCTCATGTCCGACCAGGGAGCGCTCGGAGCGCGCGCTTGCATGGCTTGCTCGCACACCATGTCGATCAGCTCTGGCTCGTCAGAGAAGGAGCCGATGACCGCAGTGGGTGTGGCGCTCGCGTGTTGCGCAGCGAGATCGTGCACGACGAGCTCGACCAGCTTGAGCCGCTCGCCATGGGGCAGCGCGCGCACATGCTCGAGGATCTCGGCGGCCGTCATGCTCATCGTCACGAAGTGTACCTCAGCGGTCGCCATCGGCTCGTCGTCTTCGGCTGGCGGGCTGGGTCTTCTTGAGGCCGAGGCCCAGGGGTTCCTCGGCTGCAACGTCTTTGCGACGCTCGCTGTCTTCGTCCTCGTCTCCAGCGTCAGCGGCTAAGAGGGAAAAGAGCTTGGCCTCGTCTCCGCCCCGGGCGACTGGCGACGCCGTCTCTGCCAGAGCTCGAGCTTGCAGCCGCGCGCCTGGATGGGTCGCGTTGTGCACCGCTTGGAGCGCGCGGATGCTGACGCGTGTGTAGATCTCGGTCGTCTCGAGGCTGGCGTGGCCGAGCATCTCCTGGATGAAGCGCACGTCGGCTCCGCCCTCGAGCATCAGCGTCGCCATCGTGTGGCGGAAGAGATGGCACGAGCCGTACTTGTCGATCTTCGCAGCCTCCACGTACGTGCGCACGCGGTGGCTCAAGGTGTCTGGGTGGAAAGCGGTGCCGAGCTCGGAGACGAAGAGCACATCGAGATGATCGTCGACGAGGAACAAGGACCTCACGTCCGCCATGTATCTGTTGACCCAGGTGATCGCGCGCTCTCCGATCGGAACCATGCGGTCCCTCATTCCTTTGCCACGGCGAATGAAGACAGTGCCTTGCGAGCCGGCGAAGTCAGCGAGGGTGATGTGAACCAGCTCGCTGCGACGCATGCCGGTCGAATAGAGCATCTCCATCATGGCTCGATCTCGGAGACCTCTCGGGTCGGCGACGTCGGGCTGCGCCAAGATGCTCTCGACCTCTCGCTCGCTCAGTGCACGCGGAAGGCGCTTCTCGGGCCTGGGCATGTCGAGCTCGCTCGCCGGGTTCCAGAGCAGGGCATTCTGCCGAGTCATCCATGAGAAGAAGAGCTTGAGCGGCGCAAGTCGACTGGCCTGGGTGGCGAAGGTGAGAGGCTTGCCATTGGCTTTGCGGTGCAAGTAGAGATGCCGCCGGTAGCGTTCGATGATGGGCTTGGTCACCTCGCGCGGCCGATGGATGGCTCGCACAGCGCACCACGCCGCAAACGCGACCAGCCAGGGCTCCCGGCTCGTGACGGTCTTTTCGGCGTAGTTCCTCACGCGCATCCACTCGAGATGTCGCGAGATCCAATACGCGAAACCATCCGGTTCGAGCGGCCCGAGGCTCGCTACCTTCGTCATCTTCCCCTTCGGAGCACCAGGCATGATTTCTCCTCGGCGGCAGTGGCCGCCTGTGCGTTCGTTTCGTTGAGAGAGATGCTGGGGAAAGTGCCGGGGCTGATGGGGAAGTGGACAGCCGCGCGCGCCACGTCATGCCGGGCCGCAGGCGGCTCGCACGCGCGCCTGCCCACTTCCCCACAGCCCCTGGGACAATCGCTTCGAGAGCAGCGTCAGCAGTGCTGCGTCGCGCTTGGGCACCGCGATGTCAGCGGGCCTGATGGGCAGCGATTGCGCCCCACTTCCCCCAGCCTCGACGACGGCCAATTTGATTTCGATCAGACCCAGAAGAGAGTCAGCAAGCTGCGCTCTTCGATGCCAGATCGGCGAGCGAGGTGACCATTACTCGACACACGAGAGGCGACCATAGCAACACCAAAACGTTCGCTATGGTGTTGACCCTCTCAATGGTAGCCTTATGTTCAGCCACCAATGTCTACGACCCCCACCCGTGTCGTTGGCTACCTCCGCGTGAGCACCCAGCAGCAAGCTGACGAGGGCGTGAGCCTCGAGGCCCAACGCACCAAGCTCCGGGCGTACGCCGTCGCGATGGACCTCGAGCTGGTCGCCCTCTGCGAGGACGCCGGCGTCTCTGCCAAGACACTGCAGCGGCCAGGACTGCGCGCCGCGCTCGAGCTCCTCGAGCAGGGCAAGGCCGATGGCCTCGTCGTCGCCAAGCTCGACCGCCTCACACGCAGCGTGCGCGATCTCGGCGAGCTCGTCGACCGCTACTTCCACAGCCGCTTCTCGCTGCTCTGTCTCGCTGATTCGATCGACACCCGCACAGCCTCCGGCCGGCTCGTGCTGCACGTGCTCGGCGCCGTCAGCCAGTGGGAGCGTGAGGCCACCGCGGAGCGCACGCGCGATGCGCTCGCGCAGATCAAAGCCGACGGTGTCATCCTCGGCCGCGAGGGCTTCGGCTGGAAGCGAGGCGTTGTTGATGATGCCGCCCCGCGTCTTGGCAAGCAGCCCATCGAGAGCGAAGCGCTCACCATCCGCCGACTCGTCGAGCAGCGCAACGTAGGGCGCACCTTCGTGCAGATCGCCGCCCTGCTCGAGGCGGAGGGCCACGCGACCAAGCGCGGCGGGCGCTGGCACCCGACCACGATCCAGCGCATCCTTCGTCGCGAGCGCGACCATGAAAACGACCCATGAAGACGCCTACAACTTGTGGGGCCGAGAAGCGGTCGAGCACGCCCTCGCAGAGCCCAACCCGTCGCCGTTCAGCGAGCGCTACGCCCTCTTCGTCGGTGATCGCGTCGCCGAGCTGCCCCCCGCGGCGTTTCGCCTGTGGGCTCTCTCCCAGTCCTGGCCGGACTTTTGTCTCGTCGTGAGCATCGTCTGCGGCCTGCACCGCGAAGATCCATCGCGCGTGGTCCACTGACCAAAGCCTAGATCTTGGCTCTGCACGTCGCTGCTGCTCGCGATACCGCTTCGGCATCGACCTCTCGAAAGAAAATTCAAATTCGCCGTCGTCGGGGTTGGGGGCAATGGGGGCAATCGCAAAGCGATTGTCCCAGCGGCGGTGGAAAGGTGGGCAAGTGCGCGCGCAAACCTCCCCGCGTCGCACCGACGACGCTCGCACTTGTCCACTTTTCCACGGGCGCGGCATTGTCCCCAACCCTCTCGATCTCCGCTCGCCTCGAACCTTGCTGTACGATTACGACTGGCGCGCTTTCGGCAGCGGCTCCTCTGACGTGGTTTTCGCGCCATTGAGGTAATTGCTCACGTTGGTAGCCTTTTTTGTGCTGTTTCGTGCACGTTCGATGGATCCGACCAGGGCCGACTTTGGCCCGACTTCGACCCGACCGGGAGCCGACCGAGGCCCATTTTCATCCGACCGGTGCCCGTTTTCATCCGACCGATCCCCATTTTGATCCGACCGGTTATGATTTGAAGCGTGGCTATGACCGGACTTGAGCCCAGCCAGGAAGGGGGTCCCGTCCTGGCCCTCGCCGGCATAGGCGAGCTCGTACTGGAACACCGGCCCGCGGCCGCGATGCACGAGCACGTACTCGAGCTCTTCCAACACTGCGAAGTGCACCTTCAGCTGCGTCGAGCCCCATTTCGTCCATTCGCGCACCTGCCGCCGCGTGAAGCGCACCTCGCTCCGTGCGTAGCCCTCGCGCTCCATGCGCGCGCATACCAGCTCTTCCAGCGCGGCCAAGAGCCGCCGCGTCGGCGGCGCCAGCTCGTCCAGGCTTTGGCCCAGGGCCGCGTGCGCGAGGCGTGTCGCGATCTCGATATCCTCGCGGCTCACCTCGATGTACTCGATGCGTCGGCCGCGGTGCTCGGTGACGCGCACCGGGCGTTGGTACTGGTGCAGCAGCGCCACCGCTCGGATCAGCGTCAGGTACTTCATGTGGTCACGCCGCGTGCGCGTCGCGTGATCGGCGAAGCAGAGCTCGGGAGCGAAGGGATTCACCACCAAGAGAGGCCGCAAGAGACGCTGCGCGTTCTTGTGCATCCGCCGCGTTCGCTGCCGCTCTTCGCGCTCCAGCAGCCCCTCCAGCGTCTGGCCGAGCCGCTGGCGCTCGTGGATCGCGCGCGTTTGCTCTCGCCCCTCGTCGACCGTCAGCACCAGGCAGCGATTGAGCAGCTCTTCGTCCACCTCGACCGCCGTGGTCGTCAGGAAGATCATCACCGGCCCCGCTACCCGGTACGTGTGCGTCACCAGCCGCCCCGTTGCAGGGTCTTTGCCGGTCGAAGCAATGGTGAGCTCGCCCTCGCTCTGCAAGAGCTTCAGCGCGTAGCTCGCACGCTCGGCGCCCTCTTCTTCCACGATGGCCAAGATCTTGTGCTTCAGATCTTCGGCGCCCATGTAGAACAGGCTCTGCCCCGTCATGGCCGAGTACTGCACCCGCTCCTCGTCTGGCATCAGTGCGAGCACCGCTTCCATCAGGCTCGATTTGCCCGCCGCGCTCGAGCTCTGGATCACCACCGCCAGCGGCTGCTCGAGCTTACGGCTCGTCGCAGCCACGTACGCCATGAGCTTGTTCGTCTGCTCGCCGACGATGCCGCTCTTCTCGAGATCGGCGAGCAGCCGATCGAGCAGCTTCGGATCGCGCAAGAACGCGAGCGCCTCTTCGCGCTCGAGATCGCTCATTGTCTCAACCGGCGTCTTCTTCGGCTCGAGCGCCTGCTGCGCCTCGGCGTCGCGCTCCGCCTCCAGCTCGAGCAAGATCTGACCGAGCTCTCTGCGCAGCACCTTCTCCTCCAGCTCGAGCTCGTTGGCGGCCTGCTTGATGAAGGCGGCGCGCTGCTTCGCCGAGTAGAGCTCCACCGTGTCGACGAAGAACCCACGCGGCTCGGCGCTGCCCGGCCTCGCTTCGCGCATCACGGTGAGCTGCACGCGCAGCGCCGTCACCGAGCTCGACTTCTTGTCGAGGGTCTTCACGCGCCAGCGCCGGTCGCCGGCCCGGAAGCTCCACTCGTCGCCCTTCTTCTCGCTCGCCATGTCAGTGGCGGGCGGTGCTGCAGCAGATGGAGCCGCAGCAGGAGAGGCGGCTAGGGAGGGATATGGGGTGGGGTCGCTGGCGACGTTGGCCGGCACTTCGGTCACGGGCAGCGCCTCTTCGTGCCCCGTGGCGACGTCGGGCTCGATCTCAGCCTCGGGCTCGCTCGCGATGCCGGGCACGCTCGCCGGCGTCGACACGCTTTGCCCGGCGCCCATCCACGCTGCCTGCCGCACCACGAGCTCGAGGCTCTTCTCCGCCGGCGACAGCTTCAGCGCGTACTCGTTCGCGTCCATCCCGCGCGGGAACACCACCCGATACGTCTCGATGCCGAGCGCGTTCAGCTTCGCGCCAACCTTCTCCGCGCCGCGATCGCCGGCGTCGTCACGGTCGAACGCGATCTTCACCACCCGCACCTTCGCCGCCACCAGCGCGCTCGCGATCTCCTCCGTGAAACCCTCGACCCCATACGCCGTCGTCACGTTCCGAAACCCCGCGCACCAGAACGTCAGCGCGTCGATCAACGACTCGCACAAGATCACTTCGTCGCTCGCCGTCAGCGCCTCGCGGTTGAAGACGCCGCGATGCGGCCCAGGCAGGTAGAGGTGCAGCGGTGTGCCTGCCCGCAGGTTATCCAGCAGCTTTCGACCATAGAGCTGCACCACGCGACCGCCCTCGTCGAACAGCGGGATCACCAGCGACCCGGCGAGGTGCTCGTGTCCGGTCTCGCGGTAGACGCCGATCTCCGCAAGCCGCGACCGCAGCTCCGCCCCCGCCTTGATCCGGCCGTCCGGCAGCCGATAGCCGAGCGTGCGGTTGGCGTAGCCGAGCTTGAAGCGCTCGATCATCTCCGGGTGCCCGAGGCCGCGCGCTTTCAAGTACGCGAGCGCATCGGGGTTCTCCTTCAGCGTCGCCTGATACACGGCGACGACGCGCTCGAGCAGCTCCGACCGGTCGGCGCTGTGCTCAGCCAAGAGCGCGAGCTTTCTCACCGTGCCTCGCTCTGGCAGTGGCCCCTTGCGTGCGCCGACGTCTTCGATCGCACCGCCGCGCAGCACCTCTACCGCGTGACGAAAGGACAGCCCCTCGATTTTCATCACCCAGTCGATCACGCTCCCGCTCGCATTGCAGGCGAAGCAGTGGAAGACGTTCTTCTCCGGGCTAATGATGAGGTTCGGCGTATTCTTGTCCAAGTGGAATGGACACAGCCCAACCAGGTCTGCGCCCGTTTTCACCAGCGCGATGCCGCGAGCCGCCACCAGGCGCTCAAGCGAGATCTCCTTCTTTAGCCGCTCGATCTCTTCTTCCGGGACTCGAGCCATCGCGCTGCTCCTTCCAAAAAGGCCCCCAAGCGATATCGCCAGCGCCGCGTGCTTTGTTGACGCGATCGCGTGATACAAACTATCTTGTAAAAATGCAAGCGCGCGACCCGCCCGAAGCGAGGCCCATGGAAACCTGGGCCTACAATCTCGGCGGTATGAGTCGGAAACTCTCCACGCCGCGTCCGAAGCAGGGCGCCAAGCTCGCTCTCTTGCGGAGGAACGCAGGGCTCACGCAGGCCGAGCTCGCTCGCATGCTCGGCGAGCACCAGCAGACCGTCGCCTACTGGGAGAAGAGCTCGCGGCCCCCGCGCTCAGACGTGCTCCCGAAGCTCGCCAAGATCTTCAAGCTCCCCGTCGATGCCCTGCTCAACGACAAGGTTGTGCTGGAAGCGGACGCGCACGGCCCGACGGGCGGAAAGGTGCAGCAGCTGTTCCGCGAGGTCGCCAAGCTTCCGCGGCGCCAACAGGACAAGGTCGTCGAGTTCGTCTCCGCCTTCATCGACCAGTACAAGCGCAAGGCCAGCTGAGCGTCAGTCAGCTGGCTGAATGCTCAACGGCAGGCTCCCTCTGGGCGGTACCAGCCTGCTCAATCGCTTTCTTTTATCTTGCGGAGCACACCCCCATGCTTCGGCATGTCATAGGTTGCGCGCAACAGCGGCGGATCCATCGTCTCGAGGCAAAAGAACTTGTCTCTCAGGATGAGGCAATCGCCTGGGCCAACCGAATAAGGCCGCGGCGGGGCAGCATCGCCCCACCATTGATCGTCCTTCAGGGCAGCCTCGGGCGCCTCGCAGCTCGACTCCATCATGACAAAATCAGCATAGATCTCGCTTGGTACCAAGGTGCAGCCATTGAGCCTCACGGGTTCGCCTTTCTTCAGGCGGGCGCTTTCTAGCTCTGACGACGAGCACGACAAGAAGAGAGCCAGGGCCGGGACGATGGCTGCTCTCATCTAACGAGCCTCTCGCAGCGGAATTCCGCCTGCGAATCGCATGCTTTGCATTTTGCAAGCGACTCTTCACAACACCAGGTTTCTTTGCTGTCCATGCATTTACTGTATCCGCCGTCACACCGGGCATCGTTGTCCGCGCTCGGGCAAGGCGGCGGCGCTGGCCCGCAGCCAAGGGGTCCAGCGAGAATGGCCATCAGCCATTGGTGGAGCGGATCCGGTTCGCAATCGGTGCAGAAATCGTCGAGGTCCGATGGCGGGGCGCCGTCTGCGGCGGCCCCGGAGCCGCCACTCGAGTCGCCCATGAGTCCGTACGGGTCTAGCGCATTGACTGGATCGTTCGCGACGTACGCGTACAGGTTCGGACCGTCCAGCTGGTTAAAACGCGACGGGTCACGCGCCGTCCATCGGCCAAGATCTGCATCCAAATCACGCGCGCCGAATCGACTGAGCCCAGTGTCGACGTCGTGGATCCCACCCGCAAATCCAAACGGCTGCAGACCCGGGCTGGAATCAGTAAGCACCCGGCCCCAGGCGTCGTATTCGAGCGTCTGCACGACGATCCCCGTCCCGACATCGACGACGCTCCGTACGCTGCCGAGGCGGTCCTTCACGAGTCGATACGTCGCCGTGCTCGTGACGACGAGCTCCGGCACGTTGGCGCCTTCGGCGTAGACAAACCTCGCCACGACGTTGCCCGCCCCATCGAGCTCCGCAACGGGCTGTAGCTGATCGCGCCACAGCCAAGCGCGCTCCAAGACGCCGTTGTACAGCTTCCCAACGCGCCGCCCCTGCCCGTCGACGAGGTACTCGATGACGTCGCCGTTCGGGAGCGTCACCTCGCGCAAGCTGCCCATCGCGTCGTAGACGTAATCAGTCGACTCGTTCGTCGCCGTGTCGGTCTTGTTGAGCAGCTCGCCGTTGAGCGTGAAGCTGTACTCGATGGACCCATACGTCTCGATGCGATCCTGCGCATCAAACGTCGCGGTAAACGTCCCCGCGGAATTCGTCGAGGTCAGCCGGTTGCCATTGGCGTCGTAGGAGTACGCCTCGACCGTCGAGCCGCCCTCGTCGACCTGCACCAGCCGACCCACCTCGTCGTAAAAGTAGTCCGTGATCGTCGTCACCGCGCCATCGGTCTCG
>Ga0209181_10012878_pt1 | contig 10524 bp, 4 predicted proteins | sample MAT05_FD_187208 | JGI IMG/M metagenome (GOLD analysis project Ga0209181, IMG submission 187208) | Freshwater microbial communities from Lake Fryxell liftoff mats and glacier meltwater in Antarctica - MAT-05 (SPAdes) (version 2) | ecosystem: Environmental > Aquatic > Freshwater > Ice > Liftoff...
AACCCCTGCGTATCCTCGGCCGGGAGCCCCTGCGTACCTGACTCCAACCCCTGCGCATCGACCGGGAGCTGCGCCTTCGGCCCCAACTCGTAGTAGCTGTTCGGCCCGGCCGCGTGCAGGGCGAGCAGCTCACGGTCACGGAGCCTGCGCAGGAGCGCGCTCGCCCCGAGCGTGTCGAGGCCCGAAATGGCGCGCAGGCGGGCGTTGTCGAGGCGGCCTGCACGGTGCGCTTCGAGCAGCGCGCGGAACTCGACGTCGGTCAGCTCGGCGTCGCCGAGGCGCGCGACGAAGGACTTGTCGTCAGCGGTCAGCGTCGCCGTGTTGCGGAGCGTGACGCGGAACAGGTGCTCGCGTGGATCGAGCACCGGCGCCGGGAGGAAGAAGCCCTCCATCTCGGCGAACATGCGCGGGATGCCTTCACCTTGGTCGCGCACGATGCCGAGGTCGACGAGCACGCGCACGGTGCGTGGGTTGCGACTCACGTGGATGCGGTGGAGCGCCAGCAGTTCCTCGAGGTTGACATCGGGCAGCAGTCCACCCGGGCTCACCACCTCGAGGCGATCGTCGAAGAACCAGACCTCTGTCGTGCGCCCCTCGACGTTGTAGTCGCGGTGGGCCGCGGCGTTGACGATCGCCTCCTTCCACGAGAACTCCGGGTACTCGGACACGGTGCGGAAGCGGTGGCCGACCAGGCGCGCGGGCCTTCGGAGGATGCCGTCGATAGCCGCGAAGCACTCCTCGATGACCGTCGGCAGGCTGCCCTCAAAGCGCGGGCGCTCCTCGACGTTGTGTTCGGCGCCGACCTTGCGCTCGGTGCCGACGACGCGGAAGAGGCGAAAGCCCGCGTTCGGATGGTCCGGCCCGCTCTTGCCGAAGAGCAGCTCGGCGCCCTGGCGCAGCACGAGATCGCGCCCTCGCTGATCGGCGAGCTTGCGCTTCACGAGGTACTCCTCGTCGGTGAGCGCGATGAGGCCGGCGCCGCGGCGCGCGCGTTCGAGGACCGCGGGATCGAGATCGGCGAGGCGCAGTTGTGAAGGGCGGCTCTCCCAGCTCTCGACGAGGCCACGGAACTTGAGCTTCTGGATGTGCGACTCGGAGACCTGCATGGTCTTGTCCCCGATGCGCAGGGGGAAGCCGTCGCCTTCTACGCGAACGGGCACATCGCAGTTCGGCACGTCGAAGACGATCAGCGAGTGCCCGTCGTGCTGGAGCACGAAGCCCTGCGACTGAGCCGGATGCAGGCGAACCCTCGGCACGTCGAGCAGCGCGGCGAGCGCGTCGGGCGGGAGCTGGTGGCCGGTGACGCGGTGGTCGTCCTCGATGCCGAAAATGAGCACTCCGCCCTCGGCGTTGGCGAAGCCTGCGACCTGCTCGGCCACTTGGTCGCGCACCTTGCGGCGGTCACGCGGGCGTTTCTTGCCCTCCTCGCCCTCGAACATCGACTTGCGATCGAAGTGCTGGCCTTCGTCGCGACCGAGGAACGGCGTGAGGTCGAAGGTGGGCGCGGTCAACGCTTCCTCCCGCGCGTCTTTGCGCCCTTCGAGGGAGCGGCATTCACCGCGGCCGTTCCCGCCACTTTCGCCACCCGCGGTGCCGGTCTCGTCGCCCTGGTCTTCGTGCTGGCGCTCGCCGGCGCGAGGTCCGTCTCAGTGAACACCGTGCTCCAGGCGTTCGCGCGCTCGCGTTGAGCATCTGCCAGCCATTCAGGAGGTGACGGTGGATAGGGCCGCAGTTCGCGCTCACCGAATGCGAACCACACGATGGCGCGGCCGGCGACGTACTGCCGAAGCAGGTCCTCCCGGATGTAGACAACGTCTCCCACGAGGCCATCGACGCCGCTGAGTGTGATCGCCGCAGGGCTTCCGTCAGGGAAGACCTGATCGAACGACTGAGCGATGCCGCACAGGTTGAAGTGCGCCGAGAAGAGCTGAGATGGCACGCGGGCACTTCCCGCGCGATTCATCTCACTGTGGTAGCTCTCCCAGGCGTAGTCGTGAGCAAGGACCTCCACCTCGACGGTTTGAGTGCCGGTACGAACGTGCTCGCGGTACGCGTCCTCGGCAAGAGCCATCGAGGCGAAGTTCGGGTGCCACGGGATCTCGCCCGCGAAGGTGTAGTGGTCACTCGGCACGTCACGAGTTCCCCAGGGGCGGCCCTCAGCCTTCAGCAAAGCCACGAGGCGTGGTTCGTTCCCCTTCGAGGCCACCAGCGCTGACAGGAAGGCCCACGCACTGCGACCAAGCACCCTGTCTTCGGCGCTGACGTACCCGTGCACGGCGAGCCACGGCCCAGTGTGCCGACCGATTGTCTCTCGACGAACGATGCCGACAGGCAGCGACGTCGCGCCGGCGCGAATCCAGGTCTCGTGACTGTGTATGCCCGGCGATAGCCACGCATCCGGCACGGAAGAGGAACCGTCGTTTGGTGGCTTCTCCGGAAACGACGGATCGATGTCGACGTCGGAGAACTCGCGGTCCCTGCGTGGAAAGTTTCCGCTGTCTTCGAGGAGCCCTGCGTAGGTGTAGAACCCGATCCAGCCGTACTTCTTCCCATAACGTTCGACGAGTGCCTTGTCTCCACGGCCGTGCCGATAGGCGTCCTCCGCAATCCTCTTGTCAATCGTGTCGAAGGTTGCCGCTCGCCACCCGAGCGCCCACACAACCCCGCGCACATGAGCAACGGCGGCCTGATGCCCCGCGTGGTTCATGTCGTAGTTCCCGCGATCGTCGAACAGCCTCCCCAGCGTGTAGTTCTCGAAGTCCATGTGGAGCGTCCGCGCTGCTTCGTCGGCTCCTGGGTCGCCCTTCGGGAGAGCCTGGACTGGGGCGGGTGCGGCGAAGGCCCATGTGCCGCTTAGCGAGGTGGGCAACGAGGCCGGGTAGAACCTCGCGGCGAACGCGGCGATGCCGCGTACGTAGAGCCGCGCGAGGTAGTGGTGCGTCGGTGCGGTCGCCGATTGCCCCACGAGCGCCGAGGCAAGCTGTTCGAGAAACGGCCGCAGAAGTTCTCCGAACCCAGCGTCTACCTGCTGATGGCTCATCACCACGCCGTATGCGGCCGCGAGCATCCGATCGCTCACATAGGTGTCGTTCACCGGCAGCGAATCGATGGCCAGCGCGAAGAGCCCTTCGGGATCGACGCGTCCAAACCAATACAGAACGCATGTCGCCTGATCGCGCAGCCGTCGAACGGTGCTCGTGAGCGTCCACATGACCCAGCGCGCGCGCAGCCTATCGCCCGTAGGAACGTTCCCGTCTCGCCAGCGCGCCCCCAGATGTTCGAGGTCGCGGAGCAAGCTTCGACCTCTGCCCAAAACGTCGTCATGGTTCCTGAGGACCCACTCCGTCCACCGAAGATCGCGATCCGCGACCGACATTGTTCGCAATGCTCGATCCAAGCCCTCGGCGTTCAGCGGGTGACCTTGCGTGCCGCGTACTTGCCAGAGTCGGTCAAGGATCTCCGTATCTCCGGCCCGAACGAGGTCGATCAGCGCGTCGACCGTCACCGCATCGAGGAACGCGGGTTCGAGGTGCGCCGCCAACCGCAGCGCTCGGCCACGCAGCGGCTCCTCCACCAACTGCCAGACCTGCTTCGCGCAGAACCGACGAGGGACCTGTCCGACGAGCGAGCCGAGGACGTCATCGGCGAGCGGGTGCCGAACGTCGTGGCTTCCAGCAAGCAACGTCGTCGTCGAAGAATCCGTGATCCACGTGTCGAAGCTGCTTTGGCCGTGCTTCGCCAGCAGCGCGTTGGCGATGATGTGACCACCGAGCAGGTCGTAGACTGGCACGAACGTATCGCTGCCGTTCGACGGCATGCGGAGCAGCACGCCCTCATGCTCCAGAGCGCGCACGAGGCTCTGGTCCCACGGGCGCTGCGCATCTCCGAGCATGCTTCGAAGCTCACCGAGCTCGATAGAACGGGCTCCCGACTCCCATAGCTTGTTTGCGATGGTCGCGATCGCCGCGTTGACGTCTTGCGCGTAGAACCGCTGGGTGCGCGAAGCGAGCTCAACGACTCGAACGCCGACCTGCTCCAGATATCGCTCGAAGAGCGCTGTCAGAGAGCCCGGCATCGCGCCGACCCCGACGACCTGCTGCCGGGGCGCGTTCGTCACCTCGCAGAAGAGGCGTAGCGTGAGAGGATGCCTCAGGAAGCCGGGCAAAGGTGCGTCGGTGGCGTCGATCTTCCAGTAGCGGAAGTGTTCGCGAATCGCCTCGATGGTCTCCTGGCCGTAGTCCTTGATCTCGAGGTGACGCGTTCCGTCAGGGAGCGCATCGTCGACGAATTCGGGACGCAGCGTGCAGACCAGCAGCACGTAGGGGTACTTCGCGAGGGTGGTCTCCAGCGCGGCGAGCAGCGGCTTCCACGTTCTCGGATCTTCCGACTCATTCAGGCCGTCGATGAAGATGGGGAGACGTTTCTGAGCACGCTGGCCGGCAGCATCGACTGCCGCGAGCAGTGCCTCCATGCTCGGCACCGGCTGCGCTGCGATCGACACGCGATGAGCCAAGTCGTCGAGCGTGTGACTCGCGTGTAGGGCGCGCCCGTGAAGCAGGAATCCGGGTGGGCGCGCAGTCGTTCCGGCCGTAAGTTGCGCCGCGAGGTGAGTCTTCCCGCAGCCAGCGGGCGCAAGGACCGCGACGAGCCGCGAAGAAAAGTCCGCCTCGACCTCGCCGAGCACCCGCAACGTGTCATGGCACCCCGCCACGGCGTTCGTCGCGTAGAGCCCCGCACGCTGGTTGCTGGCACGAAGTCTCCTTGGGGCCGTTGCCACGTCGGCAGGTAGCGCGCGTGGCCGAGCGAGTATCTCGTCGCGCAGGAGATCCAAGTCGCCGACTCCAATGCTTCCCGCGACCCTGTCGAGGGCGTATGCCGACTGCTGGGCCGCCGCGACGACTCCCGCCGCGAACGGCTCAAGTGGAGCAGGCACTGTCGGCGAGGACTTGATCGCTTCGGCGCTAGCGCGCAGCTCAGTCGCCAGCTCTCGTAGCGCGTTCCACGCCTCCGGTTCACCGAGCATGCGACGCAGCTCGCGCTCAGCTTCACCAACGTGATGCACGTCGGGCTGCCATCGTGCTCGAATCGGAGCGACAGCCTGTTCGTGACGCTCGCGCAGGATGTCGGGCGTCAGCACCAGCTCACCGAAGTAAGTGCTGCGAAGAACGGCGGCCTGTCCTGCGAGATGGTTGTCGACCTCGTCGCCCGTCCACAAGTGGAGCGTCATCTTCGACGAGAGGCCGTTGAACCAGTCTTGGTCGTCCTTCGTCAGCGTGCGGCGCGTCCACAGTACCCAGTCCGTGAGGTCGGGCAGGTGCTCTTCCGTCTTTCGGAGCCCTTCCTCGATCTTCGTTCGCCTGGTCGAACCCAGCGCGCCGTTCGCCGCGAGGTCGTACCATTTGCACTGCCAGCCCCACCAACGCCCCGGATCGCCGAGCGCATCGCAACGCTTGTCGAGCTTGAGATGGAACTCGACGCCCGGCTGGTTCGCGAGAGCGCGGAAGGTACCGTAGCTGCCGAAGTTCTGGCGCACGATACCGCGGCAGAGCAGCTCGAAGTTCTTTTCTGCGCTGCCCGGTAGGCCCGTGAAGATGTCCCAGTTCAGCGCTGGCATCGCGGCTTCCCCTTCATCGGCCTCTCCCGTGGGCCGTATCGGGGTAGTCGTGCGCCGAGTAGACCTCGACCCGCGCGCCCTTGAGGAACATCACCTTGAGGAACGCCGAGATGTCGAGTTCCTCAGTCGTCAGAACGAGGTTGTTCCCCTCCGCCTTGATGTCGACCTCGTATGCAAACTGCTCGAGCTCGCTCGGCCCAATCGACCCAATGTCTAGCTTCCCAAGAAGGTCGAGCATCGCGTCGCCGTATCGCACCGACCGATGACCCGTGGTCCGAGTGCCGCCCGACTCCTCCTCGCGGACTTGCTTCGTCAGTGCGTCGATGATCTCTTTGGCCTTCGTCGCATCAGCGACGTTCTCGAAGTGCCCGATCATGACGAGGTTCGCGGAGTGCTCGGAGCCGTGCTGGTACCAGATCTTCATGTGTCGTTCTCCGCGAGGTCGTGACCGAGTTGGTCGAGCGCCTGCAACACACCGCCATCGCTGAGCTGTACGCCGGTGCCCGAATAGGAAGAGGCCTTGAGCACGCCCATCGCGTCGATGTGGGCGTACGCGCGGAGGCCCCGTTCCTGCACCAGTGGGTCGCAGGTCGGGAAGCCTTCGGCGCTCGACTCGTTGATGCACAGCTTCAGTGGGCCCTTGTAGCCGTCGACCCAACGACGCAGCCCCTGAAGCGCGTCCACGGAGGCGGCCAGCACGCTGCGAACGGGCACCTGGGGGAGCAGCAGGAGCTCGCAGGCGCCAGCATCTGCAGAGACACGGGCGACCTCATCGAGTTCGGGAAGCGTCTGATCGTTGACCACCACGTTCACGCCGAAGCGCGAGATGGATCGAACATCGCTGAGTCGCTCAAGCAGCTCGGAGAACGAACGTCGTCGGATGGACTCATAGGTCGCCCCGACGCCGTCCATGCTCACACGGATGAAGTGGACGCTTCCGCGAAGGTAGTCGGCCAGCTCCTTGTCGACGTGGTGGCCGTGGGTCGTGAACGACACCGATAGCAACGTCTCGTGGGCCGCGTACTGACAGAGCTTCACGAACTCCTGGTGGAGCGTCGGCTCGCCGCCGCCGAAACCGACTCCGAGTGTGCCTGCCGCGTCGAACTCTGCGAGCCACCGGGTGACCGCGTCGATCCGCAGCTCATTGCGAGACTTAGGCGCGTAGCAGTGGGCGCACGCCAAGTCGCAACGGTTCGTGAGCGCGATGGAGACCTGCCGAGGTGCGCGCGAGTGGAGCGCGGCCGGAACGGCGATCTCGTCGAGGAGGATGTTCAACCCGGTGTTGCGGTCGAAGAGGTGAACGCCTGCACCCGAAGCTCGCTGCTTCCATTGGCGAAGCGCTTCATTGCTCTTGGGTGGGGCGGTGAGGAGCGTCCTCATCATCAGTAGTACTGCCGGATGTAGCCGTAGGCGCGCTCGAAGAGGTCCGCGTCCTGGTGGAGGTGGTACTTGAGCAGGCTCTTGCGGAGCGCCTTCTTGACCTCGCGCTCGCCGGCCGCCGTGGTCTGCCAACCGGGAAAGCGAACGAGCCGAACGATCTCGTCGATGTCTGCGACCACTCGCTCGACCACCACCGGCGTCTTCTCGTTGCGCACCTGCTGGAACAGCTCGGTGAGCGCCGCCTTGCCTCGGTCTTCGTCCTCCTGCGGAGGCGTCTCCTTCTCAGTCGCTACGAGTTCGCGCGCCAACTCGAGCAGCGTCTTGAGGAACTCGACGCTGTTCAGGAGTCCGCGCTCGTGGCGCTCCTTCAGCGCCTCGAGCCGCTCGGAGAGGTGCTTGTAGCGGGGATTGCCCATGTGCTTCCGCAGCCTCGCGGTGAGCTTCGTCTCGAACTCCTTTGCCCTCTTCTTCGGATCGGGCGAGCCCATCACCGCTTCGAGAAGCTCGGCGTCGAGCACAAGCGTCTCGAGGTCATCGCGAACCGCGTCGACGTGGACGTTCTGGTGGATGAGCTCGATGGTCTTCGCGCCCAACGCGTGCCAGACAAGCTTGCCGGTGCCGCTCGTGGGCTGGACCGAGATGTAGACCTGCGTGAGCCAGCGGTAGTAGGTCTCGAACTGAATGAGCATCGGGTCGGGCGAGATGGCCTCCCACAGCTTCCCAAGCACCGAGTACTCGGCGGCGAATGCGTCGCGGACGTCGTTATTCGGCAGGCACTCCTGCGCCGCCATGAGGCCTTCGTAGCCCGTCTGCGTTCGATCCACGCCGGGGAAGAACGCGAGGCATTTCTGCATGGCTTCTGGAAGCTGGTCCTTGAGCCCCTCGATGTTGCCGACGACGCTCTTGAAGCCCTTCTCGTCGAACTCGAGCGCCTTCGCCACGTCATCGAAGACCCCGAGGTAGTCGACGATCAGTCCGTGGGTCTTCTTGTCGCCATAGGTGCGGTTCGTTCTACAGATGGCCTGCAGCAGCGTGTGGTCACGCATCGGCTTGTCCAGGTACATCGCCTGGAGGATGGGCGCGTCGAAGCCGGTGAGGAGCTTTGCGGTGACGATGAGCAGCTTGAGCGGGTCGTTCGGATCGCGGAAGCGGTCGAGAAGCTTCTCCTCCTCGTCCCGCGAGCGCGCGTACGGCTTGAAGCGCTCGTCGTTGCCGCTCGCTGAGATGACAATCTCCGTCGCCTCGGGCGGCAGCAGCTTGTCGAGCGCCGCCTTGTAGAGGAGGCAGCACTCCTGGTCGAACGTTACGACCATGCCCTTGAAGCCGTTCGGTGCCACCACGTCCTGGTAGTGGCGCGCGATGTCCTCGCAGATTTTCTGCACGCGCTCGGGCACCTTCACGAGCACCGCCATCCGCGAGGCGGCCTTCGCGAGGTTGTCCTTGTCGAGGTCGGAGAGGTCCCCGGTGAGCGCCTGGTAAGCTTGGTCGATCGCCGCCTTGTCGATGTGGATTTCGACAAGGCGCGGCTCGAAGTGGAGCTTGAGGGTCGCCCCATCGCGAATGGACTCTTCGAACCCGTAGCGGCTCATGTAGCCACGGGCGTCCTCGTCCGCTCCGAACGCGTAGAAGGTGTTGCGGTCGCGGCGATTGATGGGCGTGCCGGTGAGGCCGAACAGGAACGCGTTGGGAAGCGCGGCGCGCATCTTGATGCCGAGGTCTCCCTCCTGCGTGCGGTGCGCCTCGTCGACGAGAGCGACGATGTTGCCGCGGTCGTTCAGCACACCGTCGGCCTCACCGAACTTGAAGATCGTCGTGATGATGATCTTGCGGGTGTCCTGCTTGAGCAGCTTCTGGAGATCCTCGCGCGTCTCTGCCTTCACGAGGTTCGGCACGTCGGAAGCGTGGAACGTCGAGCTGATCTGCGCATCGAGGTCGATCCGGTCCACGACGATGATGACCGTCGGGTTGCCCAGCTCGGGCTGCAGTCGGAGCTTCTGTGCGGCGAACACCATCAGCAGCGACTTGCCCGAGCCCTGGAAGTGCCAGATGAGGCCCTTCCGTGGCTTTCCCGCGAGCACGCGCTGCACGACAAGGTTCACCGCCTGGTACTGCTGGTACCGGCAGACCACCTTGATGCGGCGCTTCTTCTTGTCGGTCGCGAAGAGAGTGAAGTGGGCGAGGATGTCGAGCACCACCGCGGGGCGAAGGAGGCCGTTCACCGCCGCCTGGAGTCCGGCCAGAGTGCCGGGAGCGGCCTCCTCGTCACCACGCCACGGTCCCCACAGGTTCACGGGCATTCGGACGGAGCCGTACATCAGCTCCTTGCCCTCGGTCGCAACGTTGAGAACGTTGGCAACGAACAGCTCCGGGACGTTCTTCTCGTAGTCGTCGTGGACCTGCAGCGCGCCGTCGAGCCAGCTAACCGCGTGCCGGACGGGTGTCTTGGCCTCGATCAGAACGATGGGCAGGCCGTTCACAAGTAGGACGAGGTCCGCACGCCGCTCGGCGGGCCCGGCGCGGAAGGTGAACTGGTTGGTGACGACGTACTCGTTGTTCTCGAGGTTGTCGAAGTCGATGAGGCGCACCGTGACGTGCTCGTGGTTCGGGCCGAAGGGCATCGAGCGATCGCCGCGCAGCCACGCAGTCAGCTCCTCGTTCGCCTTGAGCAGGCCGTCGGAGCGCACCGCGAGCACGATCGCGCGGAGCTTATAGAGCACCTCGTCAGCGCGGTCGGGAACGGCGGCGATCTCGGGGTTGAGCCGGATGAGCGACTCGCGGATCCAGTGCTCGACGAAGACCTCGTGCGGTTGGCGCGGGATGTTTGCGGGCGCGAGGTAGTGCCAGCCGAGGCCTGAGACCTTGCCGCTCCTGCGCGCGAGGCCAGCGCCGACGGCGGTGTGGTGCGTGACGCCACCGCAGAGCAGGTCGCGGATGAGGTTCTCGACCGTGGAGGCTTCGGTGAAGCTCATACGTGTACTCGCAGTAGAAGCTGTGTCGAGAGTTGGCGCAGTTGAGAACGAGCATCTTCAAGCCGCAGGGCCGCCAGCGAGCACCTTTCATCGACATCACGAAGCGACGCCGCGATCTCCCGTTGACGAGCAAGATTCGGAACGAAGAGGGGGAACGCTCGAACGAGCGCACAGTTCAGTGCCTGCTGGTTGGTTCCCTGGCTCCAACGACGAAGCGACTCGTAGTGCGACTCGAGGTAGTAGAAGAGGTACCATCCATCAATCTTCGCGCCGGGGACGACGGCCGCGAAATTTTGATTGATGCATGCCGGCAGTTCGAGCCGCGCCACCTTTCCGCGCGTGATGCCCTCTCCAATCATCGCAACCAGGCAGGCGCCCACCGGCATAACCCCGCCAAGGGAGCACTCCTTCAGCGCCTTCTCCGTGATGAACTCGTCGGCCGATGTAATGCGGCGATCATTGACCTTGCCCGTCGGAAGCCAGGGAATTGTTCCGGCCCAATACTCTTCGACATTGCGCCGCGGAGTTGTCCCGTTGCGAACCTCCGCGAACTTGCCGACC
>Ga0209181_10012885_pt1 | contig 10522 bp, 8 predicted proteins | sample MAT05_FD_187208 | JGI IMG/M metagenome (GOLD analysis project Ga0209181, IMG submission 187208) | Freshwater microbial communities from Lake Fryxell liftoff mats and glacier meltwater in Antarctica - MAT-05 (SPAdes) (version 2) | ecosystem: Environmental > Aquatic > Freshwater > Ice > Liftoff...
GTGTTTTCACAGAAGCTTAACCGAAAGAATATATTTTCAGGCGGATCAAGACTGGCTATTCCATTCAGTCGCGGCATCGTTAATGGCTTGGTCTACCGTTTTTTGGTCTAACATGGCGGCTTGCAAATTGTCGTAGATGACTTTTTGCAGCTTTTTCACATTTTTCATTGCAGGAACCAGCACTTCTGCATTCTTCATTTGCTGAGCGCTGACGATCCGGGCGGTGTCAACCGGGGTGGCATTTGCCGGAGCCGTAGTGAAATATGAATCTTGTAGCGCTTTTACGGTGGAAGGTAAGACATTTGCAGCTTTGGCAAAAGCAAGTTGGTTTGAGTCATTGGTCACATAGAGGGCAAACTTGAGCGCACCTTCTGCCACATCCGTATCCTTGGGAATGACTAGGTTCATCACCGCCACGTTTTTTTTGCCCGTGTCGCCTGTGATTTGAGCGGCTGAGGCTGATGATTTTGCGATCGTGGGAGCGTTGGTGGCAATGGTTTTCAAAAATTCAGCGCCAGATGCTAACACAGCCGTGTCTCCCCGCTGATACAGGTCTATCGCGTGGCGATGTCCTTCCGTCAGCACTTCTTTGGGAATCAGTCCATTTTTGTAGAGATTCACCCAATACTCAAAGGCTGTTTTGCCTTGGGGCGTATTGAATGCTGCCTTGCCATTGGCATCCGTCAAACTTACGCCCATCTGCACAAATGATTCCAGCACTTCTCCAGAATCTCCAGGCACCACCGTCGTAAAAAAGGCATATTTTCCAGTTTTGTCCTTCAGCATCTTGGCAGCAGTTGCCAACTCTGCATAAGTGGCAGGTGGCTTATCCATGCCCGATCGCTTGAATGAATCTGTGTTGTAAATCGTCACCCGCGTGGTTAAGTACCAAGGCAACCCAAAGGTTTTACCATTCAGTGTGCTTGCCTGCCAGATATTCGGCAAATAAAGCTGCTTCACATCCGCCGGAACTTTTTGATCGAGTTCCATCCAGGCGTTGCGCTCCGCCAACTGAGAGGCAAACCCAGGATTTAAATTCACCACATCGGGCGAAGTTTTAGCAGAAACGGCTGTGAGGATTTTGCGCTCCATATCTGCCCAAGGCACATCGACCCAACGCACCGTGTATGCCGAATTTTCTTGCTCAAACTGAGCAATTAGCTGGTTGAAATAATCGGTGAATTCTGGCTGAAGCTGCATTGTCCAAAATTCAATTTCTTGCTTGCCACTGGCGGTAGTTGATTGAGGGCTATTAGAAGGAGTCCCTCCACAACTTGCCAACCAACTGAGCATGACCCCACAAAGGGCAAACAAAAATGCTTTTTTCCAACGAGAAATCCGATTCATTATAGTAGGGGCTTTACGAGGCTCTTGATTGGCTGTTGACTTATTGATAATACCGGATAGATTGCAGTGAAGGAGTTTTGACCCTCGACTGCCATCCATTACAACTCGCGGCGTTGCTGAATGAAAGTATGATTTCTGACTGTGGGGGTCGGTCTTGTGCCTACCCTGATGGAGATAAAGGGCAACCACAAGGGATTGCCCCTACAAATTTTATCCCCAGATTTAGCAATGCGGAAACCTTCACCCGTCTACCGATTGATTGAGCTGTAGAAAGGCTTCTACTTCAGCGGCGATCGGTTGAGCCGCGATCGCGCCGGGGCGAGTGGTCGTCATCGCGCCAACCGCGCTAGCATAGCGGACAATCGCACGAGCAGTGTTAGCATCTTTCAAGCTATGAATGCCCTGTTGACAAAGCTGGTGGAGAAAGCCTGCCAAAAAACTATCTCCGGCTCCGGTTGTATCTTCAACATCGATCGCAAAAGCAGGAATTTTACCCTCGTTACCCTGTAGACAGTAAGCGCAGCCTTTTTCTCCAGCAGTCACCAGCACTCCTGAAACATCCCCAACTTGATCGGCGATCGCGCCTGGATCGGTCGTTTCAAACAGCCATTCTGCCTCTTCATCCGATAGTTTGAGAAAATCCGCCTGTTTCACCAACTGATGAATGATAGCAGGAGCCGCCATCGGGTCAGTCCAAAACACGGGTCGCCAATTCACATCTAGCAAAATTTTGGTATCGAATTGTTTCGCCAAATGAATTGCTTGCATCGTTGCCTCGTGGCTGTTGGGATACGCCATTTCTAGACTGCCCAACACCAAAAACTCCGCCGTCTTAAACAATTCCACGGGAAGCTGATCGGCTTGAAGCTGAGTATCGGCAAATTCAGACGTGTCGAAATTTCCAAACCCGGCAAAGGCGCGATCGCCCGTCTGAGAGCGAACCACATATACCCCACGGGTTGGTGCTGTGGCGTGGCGCTGCACCCCGTCTATATTTACTTGGGTATCTTGCAGCAGCTTTACCAAAATATTGCCCAGATCGTCTTCGCCCACACAGCCCACAAAACCGCTAGAAGTACCCAGTTTTACTAATGCACAGGCAACGTTGGCGGGTGCCCCTCCGGGATAGGGAGTCCAAGAGGCAACTTGGTCATAGGGTAAGCCGGGTTGGTCTGACAAAAAGTCAAACAGAATTTCGCCAAAACAAAGGACACGAGGGTTAGTCATCAAAATTCAAAATTCAAAACTTTATCTTGCCACACCCTATACTCTGCCTAAATCCATAGCATCTACAGCATTAATTGCTCTAGAGCATGGGCATCAGAAATGCACAGAAAGTCGCGATCGCGAGTGATCAGCCCTTTCTTTTCTAGCTTGCTAAGGACACGGGTGACGGTTTCCCGCGCCAAACCGCTGAGGCTGCTCAATTCGCGATGGGGCAAATTGGGAATTTCTGTTCCCGTGCCGCTAGCGCTGGCTTTACCCTGTCCTTCCGCCAAGAATAGCAAAATATCTGCGACCCGCGACACACTATCCGACTCGCGTAGCCGGAGGCGGCGATTGACTTGCCGCAAACGACGCGCCATCAGTTTTGCCAATCGAATGCCAGACTGTGGCTCAGTGGTGAGTAGACGCACAAAATCTTGAGCAGGCATATTGCCGATCACAGTCGGAGCCAGGGTAATCACATCTGTAGAGCGCGGCACCTCATCAAGGGGAGCCATTTCACCAAACAGTTCGCCCTTCCCCAGAATGTTCAAGGTTACCTCCTTGCCATCCAGGTTATAGGTACGGATTTTGACCCATCCACTTAAAATAAAATAGACAGAACTACCCCAATCATTTTCCAACAAAATCACTTGATTAGCAGGATGATTGCGGGTTACTACATTCATCGTCGCCCTTTCGACTGCCGCTTCGGGCAACCCTTCAAAAAAGAGCGATGAGCGAATTAAAATACTAGCGGGGATGTCTCGTGGACTTAATCGATCTTCCATCGAGCGATACTTAAGGATACGGCAATAAATTTCAAGTCAGGATAAATAATAGTTTACTCGTGAGGATTTAATTTAATTAATTCAATCAGGTTCATTCTAGGTTTATTTCAAAAGCTGATGAAATTTATTTCAAAAGTTGATATGGAGTCCTGTATTTTGAGGCTCGTGCGTTTTCAAGAGCCGACGGTTGTAAATGCCTCTAGAGACACGGTAGTCTTAAGGGGATTTCTAAATTTCGCATATTTCGCGAGTTCACCCAGTTTTCACAGATTGCCACTTCAATTAGTTGTAACAAGACTTTACAAGCCCGATCGCGATCGCGTAAACATCGGTTCAAGATAGATAGTTTTTCCAAAAAATTGTTATTTTTCTAGCTTCCTAGCGTACACTTCTATCACTTTGTACAGCAAGATAGATTTACTAGGATTGTGACACATTCTATAGAGCAGTAACCGTAGGTAGTGGACAAACTAGGTGTTGGCAATGGCTAGCGTTTATCATCTACTGCCGAATTTCAGAATCATCCATGCTTTCAAGGTGAGCTTTACCTGAGCATAGTCCTGAGATAATTTCGCTCAAAAGTGGAGCCAGAAGATGCTGCTACCCTTGTGTTTTCCTTTCTCATTTATTAGTCAGGGGCTACATTGTGACTTCTCAGAAGGATCAAATCCAAGCCTTAATTGCTGAAATTGACAGCGTCTTAAAAAAGGCAAATTCGCGCTTGCCGTGGCTCGTGTCTGGAGAGATTGCTCAACAGCGGCAGGTTTTGGAGCGCGTTCGTAACTATCTGGTGGGGCTTCAGCAGCAGTCACCCATACAAGGGCTGCGGCAACAAGAAGGGTATCCGCCTGTAGGGTATCCGCCAGAGTTTTATCCGTCTGGTGCTTCTGGGTCACTGCCAGTGGTAGATGCTCAGCAAATGATGCAAGCCATTTTGCAAGAAATGAGCTATCTGCGGGCAAGCGTTATGCAGCCGATGCAAGCCGATCTAGAGAATTTGCGGCGGCGACGAGAATTGCTCACTAAAGAACTCAGCCATTTGGAAGCAGAGCGGCAAAATCAGCCGTTGGCTCAACGCTCTCTTGACCCGCCACCTAACCAACCTCCTAACCCACAACAATTTAGTGATGAATTGGTTCAAGTGCTGATGAGTCGCTTACAAGAGAGTTTGTCTCAGCAAATTGGGCAAGCTTTGGGCATTCAGGCTCAGGCGCTTTCTTATGGGAGGCATTCTAGCGATTTGGGAGAACCATTACCGGGTGTTCTTGCCAATGCTCAATATGAGCAGTTGCAGGCATTGCGATCGCGCTCTGACCAGATGCTAGTCAATCTAGATTCCACGCTCAACATCGTATTTGAATCACTCCAGCGCAATATTCAAGTTTATCAAGCATCGTTGACCCAAGGGTTAGAGCGCATGTATAGCGTGGGGCAGCAGAGCGAAGTGGCGTTTAAGTCACTGATTGGCGAGTTGGCGCAGCAGTTGAATCAAGAAGCGTCATCTTATCTACTTTCATTAGCTCAAGGGCAAGTCTCATTAGCTCAAGGGCAAGCAGCGGTAAACTCCGAAGCGGCAAATTCTGCACCTAGAGAGTCGGTTAACCATCCGCCTGAGTCGCTTTTGGAATCGACTACTGAGCAGCAGGCGATCGCGCCCAGTCCTAGCCCAAATCTTCCCTATCCCGACAGGTCAGTATTGGCAACTGATTTGTCTGCAACTGATTTGTCTGCTGCCGACTCAATCGGGTCTATTGCGGCTGAGGGCGCAACTGAGGAAAAGAGCCTGCCGCCCATGCCGGAGTTAGATGCAGCCCTAGAATCTTGGTTGAGATCGGCAGACAGTAGCAATTTTGATGTCACAGAATTAATTTCAAGCTCTGTGGATTTGGGCACTCCATTGAGCGATTCAGCGGCTCAACCTGAAGTATTTCCATATCCGACTGATGCCGCGATTCCCGTAGAAAGTCCTGCGGAAAGCTTCCCTAACGTTTCACAAATCGCAGTCTCCGACAGGATCACATCGAATTTGGCTGTGACGGATGAAAGCACCGCCGAGTTAGATGAGGCGCTTAAACTGCTAGAAGCGCTGAGCAGTGAACTGAACAATCCCCTCGTCTCCCCAGTGCCCGTAGAAGATAGCTCTGTTGAACAGGATGAGTTTTACCAAAGCTTGTTTGGGGATAGCGCTACTGCTGAACCTGAGGCAAATGATTTCATCGAGCGGAACGCGATCGCGCCCTTAAACGACCAATCAACTGACTTTTCATCAGAAGCCACAAATTCTGAAGCGGGTGAACTGGGTGATCAGCTTGACAACATTGAGCATTCCGCAGTTTTGGCGGACTTCACGTTTGAGTCCAGCGGCGGCAATTTAGAGTTGCCCGAACTTTTTTTTGAAGCGACGGCAGAAACTGAAACAACTTCCATCACCGAGCGACCCGCTAGCCAGTTTACTGAGCTACCCGCTAGCTTGTTTGATGATCAGCCTATTGCGGTTCCATCCCTAGAGCCATTTCCCCTGACTGCCGAAACAGAATCACTCCTCACAGACCTAGAACCCTTCTCTTTAGAACCCGATCCTTTAGAACCCGATCCTTTAGAACCCGATAGTGTTGGCTCTTTAAGCGATCTATTCCAAGATCTTTCTCTAGAGTCGGCGCAATCTACACCCGTTGATCCACCCGCGATCGCCATTGATTGGGCTTCCCTACAAGATGCTGCGCCCGTGACTGATATGCTGCAATCGGTGCAAACTGATCCGTTCACAATTGGTTTGCCTGACTCCGAGTTTGCCTTGGAAGGCAAAGAAGATCAGTTTACTCGCGCCGCTCTTGATGAAAATCTTCTGCCCGATACGTTTCATGAAGTCGCCAACTTAAATCTCGACTTGGATGATTTCACCCTCAGCGGCTTGAGTGAAGATTTATCTAATGTAGAAACTTCCACAACCTGGCAACCCGATCGCGTCACCGATGATCTGCCATCGGATGATCTGCCATCGTTAGATGAGTTCGCCCTATTTTTGGAAGATAGTTCCCAAGAGACAGAACAACCGCTTAACCAATCGTTGGGCGATCGCGCCGACCTCACAATTGAAGAATTTGGCACCTTCTTTGATGATGCCCCTAACATTAGTTCACAAACTTCAAGTCCGCAGATTCCACCGCCACCTGCTGTTAGTTCTAGCCTGCCAACCTTCTCACTCCAGGAAACTCAAAGTCCTACTGAGCAGCTATCTACGAGCGCTCCCCAATTGCCACCGCCACCCCAAATCGCAGACGACGGCTCCCTACCCTTCACCCTAGAAGGCATGGATGACTTGTTTGCAGATGCCCCAGACATCGTGGCAGTGCCTTCACCCCCGACACCACGCGCGATCGCAAAGGAAATTTCGCCTTTTAAACCTGACTATGGGCGACCTGACTATGGGCGGCGACCTGCCGAGGAAGCAACACCGTTCAAACTAGAACAATTAGACAATCTAGACCAACTAGATAATTTATTGATAGAAACTCCACCTGTGCCTCCGGCTTCGCCTGATGTTGGCTCACAGGAAGATACTAGCAATACACTGGCAACTGACTCTTTGCCTTTTTTGCCAGAAAATCCATCTGATCCCCCTGTTAGTCTTGGGTTAGATGAAGCGTTTGAAAGTTTGTTAGGTAAGCCTACTTCGTTACAGCCTTCCACTCTCAACGAGCAGGCTAAGGAAAAAAAGCAGGCTAAGGAAAAAAAAAAGACCCTCTAAACGCAAGCTTCCTAAAGGATTTGGATGAAGAAAATTTGGGTTGCTCTCATGCAAGTGAGGCGAAAGGAGCCGCGCGATCGCCTTGGCACCTTGGCATCGATATCGGCAGCACTGCTTTAGCAGCTAGCTTGTTTAATGCTGAGACGGGACAACACTGCGCGATCGCCTGGATTAAAAAAACAGTCGAAGGTCAGTCGTCTTTGGCGGCGCTACCCTCTGGGCTGCATAGCTTCAAGCCCTATCTCAACATTGCGGTTCCTTACCTTTCACCCACCACGCAGCAATGGGAACCACTGATTGTGCGATTCCCTTCGGGATCGTGGAACGAATCGCCCGATCTACACAGTCCCCTAATTCAGGTTCAGCGCACCCTAACGACTCTGCTAACGACCCTTCGGTCTGCTGATTCTAACTTGAGTTGCACGGCAGAGGGTCTGGATGATCAAGTTTTTCAGTCAGCGCTTCACCAGCTTACAGGCGTGGTAGTAAATCAGCCAGTGGGCGCATCCGATGCCTATCGGTTTAACATCCGAGAGGCGGTTTTGGCAGCCGGATTAGTCAGTCAGCCAGAAAACATTTTTTTCGTTGAGGAAGTAGTTGCCGCACTGTTAGCAGAATTGCATCAGCCTAGTACAACCACTGCGGTAGGAGCCACCGTTTTGCAGACTCCTATCCCCTTAACTGGCGGGGTGCTGGTCGTTAGTGCCGGAGCCACCACGACCGAGATTGCACTGGCACAAGCTCCTCAAGCAGGAATGCATTTAACTCGTGCAGAGGTGCAGCAGCGTCGCCTTCCTTATGCCGGGAACGCGATCGACCAAGATATTATTTGCCAATTAATCTATCCGATGACCAGCAATCGGGACGATTTAAGTTTAGGAAATTTAGACTTGCCATTGCCCGGTGAACCCGATTTGGCAGCTCGTTATGCTTTACAGCAGCATTTAGAAGGAAGCCTCCACGGGCAAAAACGATTAAACGCAGTTAGAAAAATTAAGCCCAGTCTGTGTCAACAAGATGTTGAAGCGATCGCAGACAATCCTAAAACAGCGCTTAAGTATGGAGATTTTTATAGTTGGGTGCTGTCGCCTTACTTGCAGCAGCTTAATCGAGAACTGAATTTGCTGTTGAGCCAATCGGGAATGACGGCAGATCAAATTCAGCGGGTCGTCTGTACTGGAGGAACGGGTTCGATTCCCGCGATCGCCCAATGGCTCCAGCAAAAATTTTCCCAAGCGCAGGTGGTGCAAGATGTGTGCAATTCAGAGGCTGATTCTAGACGCGATCGCGTTGCCAGAGGACTCGCCGTGCTGCCACGCTTTCCTCAAATTCTAGACAGCATTCAGCATCAGTACAGCGATTATTTTCTGCTCCAAGAATTGCTAAAACTGCCGATTCAGGCAAACGAAGCCCTTTCAGCTAGCCAAATTTTGCAGCGATTAGAGCAGCAAGGCGTGAATATTGCTGTCTGCAAATCTACGCTGGTCAGCTTTTTAGATGGACAGTTGCCGACCGGACTGGTGCCCTCAAAAGCGACTGCTTTGCTAATCACTTCCAGCCAAACCGCAGATTATCAAGCATTAACAGCGGCTCCACTCTTTTCTCGGCAAGATCATCACTATCGACTTAACCTGCAACAGCGCGATCGCCTATGGCATCATCTACAAACCATTCTTGCCCAGACTCACCAAACCCTCGAAGCCCCGCTGCTCGTCGGGTTAAAGCAAGTAAACGGCAGCATGTAGAACGCCAAAGACTATAGAACGCCAGAGACTACGATTTTTTCAACAAACCAGAGAAGCGGTTTTTAATTTGCTCGAAAAAGTTGCCCTTGCCCGGTTGAGGAAGCTCTGCGAGTTGAATCGGTTCATCAGGAAACTGTTTTAATTGATAGCCATATTCCAGGAATTGTTGATGTTTTTTAAGTACGGGAAACAGCCGGAACGCGCCTTGCAATAGTTCAGCCTCCTGCTGGGCGATCGCGTGATTAATTTTGTTCAGCCGACTCACCGCTAACGACCCGACTGGATACCAGGTTTTTTTATCTTTAATTCGCAGAAAAATATTGAATTCTGGCAAACCGTCCGCCTTCATCTTGTCGTACTGCTGAGAAGCCTTCCCCCGCACATCTGCGCTTTTTGAAGGTTTCTTCGGTTGTTTCGGCTGACCAAATCCACTGCTCATCACTGTTTCCTTATGATTATTAAAATAGTTAATAAAAGTTTATACCTTTGACGACTTTCGCGATCGCGGCTGCCTTCTCACGATCGCCTATTTTTCTGCAAAGTCCGTCAAACTATTAGAATCGCCAGCGTTAGCAGAATCGCGCCCCTGTTCGCACTTCTGAAACCCGACCCCTGGCACCTGTTCCCATGAATGCACCCCGGCGGAATCGTGCCCGTATTCTTACTCCTGATGCACTGAAGCAACTTCGGGAGAAAGTGCGATCGCGCGAGGTTGAAGAAAACTCAGGCTTCAAATATACTCTGGAAAAGCTGGGCGAGTTGACCGGGCTAGATCCTGAAACTGTGAAAAACGTCTTGGATGGCAACGGTTCCGATAAACGGACGATCGCCCGCTGGTTTGAAACTTTTGGCTTAATCCTGGCAGAGAGCAACCATCTGTCAGGATTAAGCCACAGCAGTACAGGCTGATCCTAATTTTGTCGGACGGGAGGGCGCGATCGCGGATCTGACCACGCTGGTCAGCCGGAAGGCAAATCTGATTGTGATTCAGGCGAGAGGCGGCGTTGGCAAAACCACCTTGGCACGGAAATATCTCCAGCAAGAATTTGGCTCCTACCTGGAGTTTCCGATTGCCAAGGAAACCAAGGACATCGCCTTGATTGAGGGACTAATTGAAGAAAAGCGGCGGCAACTGGGCGAAGAGCCAGGGCACGAATTTTTAGTGTCGTTGGATCGACTCAAGCGCAAACTGCAAGGCGATCTCATCGGCATTTTGATTGACAACCTGGAACCCGCCTTAGATTCCACAGGCAAATTCATCGAAGCCCACCGTCGTTATCTAGAACTACTGCGAATGTTGGCTGATCCGACGGTGCGATCCATTACGCTCATCACCACTCGTGAACGCCTGCGAGAGCCTGCGATTACGGTTCACCACTACGGACTGAAAAGTTTGGATGTGCAAGCCTAGTACAAGAAGGCGGAAGTTAGGCTACTCTTATTGTGATATCCTTCGCTGAGGTAAGAACCTTGCCAAAATCTGCACCTAAAGCGCTTCATTTAGCCGAGGGCGAACGTCAACAACTGCAACAGCTTGTTAATCGCCACAGTACGGCTCAACAAATTGCCATAAGAGCGTCCATCATCCTTTTAGCAGATGCAGGGCGGAACCATCAAGAAATTGGGCGAGAACTGGGAATTAGCCGCGATATGGCAAGGACATGGCGAGAACGATGGTTGACGCT
>Ga0209181_10012887_pt1 | contig 10521 bp, 8 predicted proteins | sample MAT05_FD_187208 | JGI IMG/M metagenome (GOLD analysis project Ga0209181, IMG submission 187208) | Freshwater microbial communities from Lake Fryxell liftoff mats and glacier meltwater in Antarctica - MAT-05 (SPAdes) (version 2) | ecosystem: Environmental > Aquatic > Freshwater > Ice > Liftoff...
CCCCTGGACGTGCTCCTGCTTCACCATACGAACGTCCCTGGCAAGCAGTGGCAGGTCGTGAGCCTGATCCAAGGCAGCCCCGGTAACTTGTCGCTCACCGCGAGCGGCCCCGACACGGAGATCGAATCGACCGCGACGACGGAGCTGAAATGGGTCGTGAGCAATGGTGGCGCCGAGCCTGCTGCGAACGTGAGCCTGGCCGGCACCGTCAGTGGCGGAGAGATCGTCTCTCTGGTGACGACGGTGGGCTCTTGCGTGACCGGCACATCGTTCGATTGCGCGCTCGGCGAGCTCGCGCCGGGGGCGAGCATCGAAGTCAGCGCCACTGTGCAGCCCTCGGGCGACCAAGCCCTGCTCACCGTCGAAGCCACACTCGAGAGCGACCTGCCGTGCGAAACCGCGGTCGACGACAATGTCGCCGCGGTCGCGATTGCGGTGCTGCTGCCGCCTGTCGTCGAGCACGACCCATTGGAACCGGGCGGTGGCTGCGCTTGCCGAGCGACCGGCGAGCCGCGCGGTGCAGCCGGCGGCTGGTGGCTCTTGGCGGTCGTCGGGCTCTTGGTAGCTCGGGCTCGGCGGCGCACGGCGGCGTGAGGCACGCGCTCGGCCTCGAGGTCACGGCGAAACTCAGGTCGAGACCTAGGTGCGCGAAGATTTCAGAGATGGTTGCCTCTGGCAATATGTAGCGAGGTGCCCCACAGCGCGTCGCTTCCCGGCGCGTGTTTCGATCCATGCTACTTCAGCGGGATGTCACAAACGTGGATCCTGGTCGCAGACGGTAGTCACGCTCGCCTTTTCCGGACGGAAAGCGCCGAGCTACCGTGGCAGCTCGATCAAAAGCTCGACCGCGAACACAGCCGAGAGAACACCAAGCGACCCGATACACATGAGGACCGCGGGGAACACGATTTCGCGCGGCTCGTCGCCGCAGAGCTCGAGACCAAGCGGCAGGCCGGTGGCTTCGAGCGCCTCGTGTTGGTCGCGCCTCCGAAGTTTCTCGGTCAGCTTCGAGGCGAGCTACAGGCGCCTCTCGCGGCCTGCGTCATCCGCAGCCAGGCCCATGACTACACGCACATGTCCGACGACGAGGTCGCAAAGCACGTCGACGTGTCACCGTAGTTGAGCACGCCGGGGGCGGGCGCGCGGTTGCGTCACGCCGCTTTGGGCACCTTCAACGCGAGCGGTAGGTGCGAGAGCTGCTTCCAAGCGTCTCCCGATATCGCCGCGGCGGTCATTTCGCCGCCCGTGTCCGGCTCGCAGAAGAGCGCCAGCGGCACTCGCGCGCGTTGCAGCGTTGCATACGAGCTCGGAAAGCTCATGCATGCCGACCACACTCACCAGCACGATGTTTCCCTCCCGGTACGCGAGAGTTTCGTGTTACCAGCGCCGTGCTCGAGCGCGGCCTGTTGAAGCCGCTGCGTTCAGCCAAGCCACCTCGTGATTAGAAACGTCGCGAGCGCCAAAAGCACGGCACCGGCCAGGCAGAGCGCCAGCCACGAGAATGCTGGGCGCTTCGTACGCTTAACCGCCGGCTCGTCGGCAACCTTTGGCGCTGCGCTCGGCGGGCTGGATGGAAGCACGAGCTCGAGACTGTCCGGTGGCGGCGCTGGATCGCTTTCGCCCTTTGGAACGCTGCTAGCAGCGGCGCCTGGCTGCTCCGCACCAACTTGGCTCACGCGCGGTGCATCCGAGTCCGAGCTTCGGGTCTCGAAGCTGCTCCAATCGAAGGGAACGGAGATCGTCGGCAGGCTCATCCGCATCGCTGGCCCAAAGGTCGGCGGCAGTTGTGCGGCCTCCTCGAGATCCGTCCAGAACGCCTGGATGCTAGAAGTGCGGTCGCGCGGGTCAACCGCAAGCGCACGCATGAAAACGTCTTCGAGCTCATCGGAGATCACGTGCCCGAGGCTCCTTGGCGTTGGTCGCCTTTTGGGGTCGAGGCAGCGAACGAGCGTCGCGTTGGGCGACCCGTCGAACGCCGGCTTTTGGGTGATCAGCTCGATCAGCGTGAGGGCCAATGCGAAGACGTCGGTCCACGGACCGCTTTGGCCGAGCTGCTCCGGCGTCCACTGCTCCGGCGCGGCATAGGCGGGGGTGAACATGCTGCGGCTAGCACTTGCCATCGTCGCGCCGCCCGCTTCGCGCGTCGCCGCGCCGCGCACCTTCGCGATCCCGAAGTCGAAGATCTTGAGGACTTCAGCGTCGCCTTGCTGCGCGACGAAGATGTTGGCTGGCTTGAGGTCGCAGTGCAGGATAGCCAAGCGCCCCTCGGCGCTCGGAAAGCTGTGCGCGCGCGCCAGCGCCCGCGCGACAGGGGTCAAGATCGCGATGGCCGCCTGCACGCCGAGGGGTTTCGTCCCCTCCGACAGCCGGCGAACGATGCGATCATGCAGCGTCTCACCTTCGAGCCACTCGAGCGCGAGAAACGGAACCACCTGTCCGTCGGAGAGCTTGAACGAGTCGATGTGCAAGGGTCGGACGACCTCTGGACAGCTCGAAGAAAGTCGGAACATGAGCTCGCCTTCGGCCATGAATTTTTGGAGAAAGTCCTTTCGTTCGGGCGCGGCGAGCGTCGGCGGCAGCTTCAGACACTTGAGCGCGGCGGGGGCCCCGAAGCGCAGATGCTTCGCCTTGTAGACCACGCTGAAACCGCCGTGGGCGATGACCTTCTCGACCTTGAAAAGATCGACCTGCGTCGTGCCGACGATCCCGAACAAATCGCGCGGCCCGGCTTCGCTCGCGCCGCGATCTTCGCTGGCCGCTGACTCAGGCGGTGCGCTGCGACTCACGGGCGACGGCGCTTTTGGTGGCGGGTCAGCGGTGGCCCGTAGCGCCCGCATCAGATCGTCCGGAGTCCGGGGCGGCGCTGAGGCGCGGCCCGCGCCGGCCGGCGCGCGCGCCGATAGCGGTGGCTGGTCGTCGTCCTCGTCCGCGCGCGGATCGGGGCGCGACGACCGCACTTCTTGGATCTTCAGCTTCCCCATCCGCCTGTCGCAGACTAGTCGAGCGCCGAAAGGCTGCCAATAGGGGCAGGCACCTGCCCAGGCTCGCCCTTCATTCAGGCCGAGCAATTTTGGACCCCCATCAGCCGACACGCTCGTAGACGTGGGCCGCCGCACCGAGCGGTGTTCCACGCGACGTGAATCGGGAGAGTGACGTGCTCGCCTCGTAGACGGCGCGGGTATGCCAGCCCACGAGCAGCGTTGCCACTTGACGTACGTACGTACGTACGTAAGAATCGACCATGCGAAGAACCGCCACCGACCTGCGCGCACATCTGTACGAGGTGCTCGATCACGTCGCCAGGACAGGGCAGTCCGTCGAGGTCGTGCGCGGCGGCGTCGAGCTGTGCATCGTGCGCAAGAGCGCAATGGACAGGAAGGAGAGGAAGGCGCCCCGCAAGCTGCCGAACCTGATCGTGGGAGATCCTGATGATCTCGTACACATGGAGTGGCCGTGGAGCGAGGGAAAGGACCTGTGACCACCCATCTCGACACGCACGTTGCGCTGTGGCTGGCCGCCGGCGAGCGGCGCAGGCTTCGTCCCGCCCAGGTACGCCTTCGTCGCGGGCCGGTCTTCGTGTCGTCGATCGTCGTGGTCGAGATGGAGATTCTCCGCGAGATCGGCCGGATCCGCCACGCCGTCTCGGACGTTCTCGAGATCCTTGCGCAGGAGCATGGTGTCGAGCAGGCGATCGGCGATCTTCGCGAGATCGGGCGTCACGCGAGGCTGCTCGGGTGGACGCGTGATCCTTTCGACCGGCTCATCGTCGCGCATGCCCTCGCGAACGGCGCGGTGCTCCTCACGGCCGACGCAACGATTCGCGAGCATTGTCCGCAGGCCCGCTGGGAGGATTGAAGCAGCGCTCAGGAGCCGATCATCGAGGGCGAGGTCTGGCAGCACAAGTTCGTCGATCTCCTCACGATCTCGGCGAGGGGTCTTGCCCCCACGTGACGGACCAGCAGGAAGACCGCGAGGGCGCCGTGGAGACCCGCGAGGTTGGCCGTACCGGCCGCTCCCCGAGGTCGAGTGAACGGCTCACGTATCTGATCTTGCGCGCCTGATACGCTCGCCCGGATGGGCCACAGACATCCTCAGGTGCTGCGCATCTCAAGCGAAGTTCTGAAGAACAACGCGCTCGGCGATCCGCATGAGCGCGATGTGTGGGTGTACACGCCGCCCGGCCACGATCCGAAGCGTCCCTTGCCCGCGCTACTCGGGCTGGCAGGGTTCACGGGGAGTGGGGCCATGCTCTTCAACACGGATCCGCTGGGTGACTCGCTGGGGGCGCGCATCGATCGGCTAATCGAGAAGGGCGACTGCCCACCCGTGATGATCGTCGCCCCCGACTGCTTCACGCGGGTCGGCGGAAACCAGTACATCGATTCATCCGCGACCGGCCCATACGCCACGCACCTCGTGAGCGAGCTGCTGCCGTTCATCGAGCGGCACTTCGCGGTCTCGCGCTGGGGCGTCTTTGGCAAGAGCTCAGGTGGCTACGGGGCCGTGGTCCTCGCCATGCTCTACCCCGATCGGTTCGAGGCATTCGCGAGTCACTCGGGCGACGCGAACTTCGAGCTTTGTTATCTGCCGGATGCGCTCGAAGCGCTCGACCAGTTTCGTGCCGCCGGTGGCCCGGCGAAGTGGCTCGACGACTACTGGCAATCGCTGCAGCGGCGCCGGCACGCGCAGGGCAAGGCGCTCAATTTCTTGGCGATGGCCGCCCACTACTCGCCCAACCCGCTGTCGGCGCAGATGGGCATCGACTTTCCCTTCCATCTCGAGACGGGGCAATTTCTGCCGCAGGTCTGGGCTCGCTGGCAAGCATGGGATCCGGTGCGAATGGCTCCATCACGAGCCGAGGCGCTGCGGCGCACCCGCTGCGCTTTCCTCGATTGCGGGACGAAGGACGAATTCGGCTTGCACTGGGGCGCTCGCGCGCTGGCCGCCGAGCTGCGGAAGGCCGGCGTCGAGCTCGTGCACGAAGAGTTCGACGACGGACACATGAACATCCAGTATCGCTTCGAGCGCAGCATCCCCCTCCTGACGCGCGCGTTGGTCGGCGACCCCAGCTGAGCATGGACAAAGGGCAGGTAGTCGAAGGGCGCTTCTCCATCCACGAGCGCGTGGGCACGGGTGGAACGGGGGCGGTTTATCGCGCGACCGATGTCGCGACTGGCGCCACCGTGGCGATCAAGGAGCTCCACAACCTAGGGAACGACGGAGAGAGCCGCTTCGCGCGCGAGTGCGCGGTGCTGGCGAGCCTCTCCGACCCCGGGATCGTGAAGTACGTCGCGCACGGATTCGGCCGCGGAGGAGCGAGCTGGCTGGCGATGGAATGGGTGAGCGGACCAACGCTCACGCAGCTCCTCAAACGCCGGGGGCTATCCCTCAATGAAAGCCTCGCGCTCGGCCGGCGGCTGGCCTGCGCGCTCGGCGCGCTCCACCGGCTTGGCATCGTCCATCGTGACATCAAGCCGAGCAACGTCATCCTGGAAGATGCTGATCCGCTCCGGCCGAAGCTCATCGATCTGGGCACGGCGCGGCGAGTGGATGGCGAGGATCCACTGACGGCCACTGGCATCATCGTCGGCACCGCGGGCTACCTCGCCCCGGAGCAGGCCACCGGGTCGACGGACATCGATGCACGTGCAGACGTGTTCGCGCTCGGCTGCGTGCTCTTTCGCTGCATTGCGAACCGCGTAGCGTTCATGGGCGACGATCCGCTGACGATCCTGTTGAAGGTCACGCTCGAAGACGCACCTCGCGCGAGCGTCTTCGAGCCGCGTACACCCGAATCACTGGACGATCTCGTGGCGCGAATGCTATCGCGCGACCGCACGGCGCGACCCGCCGACGGAGTCGCGGTGCTGGCAGAGCTCGACGAGATCGCCGACTCGGACTGCCCTCCGTCGCTGCCGAACCCGACGGATCAAGGCGCCGTCACCACGAGCGAGCGGCGGCTGGTCTTCTTGGTGGTCGCCCGACACGCGGAGGGGTTGCCTCTGAACGAGGCCGAAGCGTCAGCCTTGTCGGAGACGGCGAGCTTGTTTGCGACGAGCGCCGAGATCCTGGTCGACGGGACGCTCGTGTTCGTCATCGACGGCGTCGGCGCCGCCGGCAGCGCCGGAGACTTGGCGAGGCGCGCGGCCCGCGCTGCATTGGCAGTGAAGAAGGCGATCCCGGGCGCGCGCGCCGTCGTCGCCACCGGGCGCGCGGTGGCGGGGCCGGGTCCGTTCGTGGGTGAGGCGATCGAGCGCGCCGGCGCCTTGCTCGCAGTGCTCGAGCAGCATGGTAGCCCGGGGCAAGTCGCCGTCGATCAGCACGCCGCGCGCCTCCTCGCGGATCGCTTCGTCCTTCGCGCGCGCCCTGATGCGACGTTGCTGATCGCCGAGCATGCCGCCGCGTGTCTCGGCGCCGGCAACCTCGAGGCGGCGTTCGTTGGACGCGAGCGCGACCTCGGCTACGCGAAGAGCCTCGTCGACGAGTGCTTCGCCAACTGCCGCGCGCGGCCGATTCTGGTGCTTGGCGCCGCCGGCTCAGGTAAATCGCGTCTGGCACGCGAGCTCGTCGGCACCCTCGACCCGGACCGGGTCGAGGTCTTCGTAGCCTCCGGCGACACGCTCACGGCGGGTACTCCCTTCGGCATGCTCGCGCCGCTCTTCTTCAACCTCTCCGGCATCAGGCGCGGTGAGCCAGCCGAGGTCAGCTTCGGCAAGCTCGAGTCGCTGGTGTCCGAGCATGTGGACGCTGTCGATGTCGAGCGCATCGCCGACTTCATGGGTGAGCTGTTGGGCGTGCACAACCCGCGTGCGCAGAGCAGAGCGCTCGCCGCCGCCCGGCGGGACGCGGCCCTGATGGGCGACCAGATGCGCTGCGCATTGGCGGAGCTCCTCGGTGGGATCTGTCGCGTCAGACCTGTGCTGCTCGCCCTGGAAGACGTGCAATGGGCGGATCATGCGACGCTCGCTTTTCTCGACGTCGTGCTGCGCCTGCTCGAAGCGTATCCGTTCTGCGTGCTCTGCCTCGGGCGCCCCGAGCTGAAGCTGTCGTTCCCGACGCTCTTCGCGGAGCGCGGGGTGCACGAGATCCGACTCGAGCCGCTGCCTCGCACCGCGGCGTTGCGTCTGGCGCGCGAGCTCGCGGGTCGTAGCGCGGCCGACTCCCTCTTGGAGCGCATCGTCGATCGCGCCGACGGAAACCCGTTCTTTCTCGAGGAGCTCGTGCGCGTCTCGGCGTCGGACGACGAAATTTCGCTACCAGGGAGCGTGCTGTCGGTGCTCGACGCGCGCCTCGACGGACTGCCGACCGAAACGCGACGCGTGCTGCGCGCGGCCAGCGTGCTCGGCAAGAGCTTCTGGGACGCTGGCGTGAAGGCGCTCCTGCCGGGGGTCGATGTTCGCGCCCACCTCGCGGAGCTCGAGCGCGCCGCCGTGGTGCGGCGCAGCCCTACCTCGCGCTTCGACGACTGCTCCGAATGGTCGTTTCGCAACGGTCTCTTGGCAGACGCTGCCTACGCGCGCCTGCCGGACATCGATCGACAACGCGCGCACCTGGCCGCTGCCCGTTGGCTCGATTCGGCGGGCGAGCGCGATCCCACGCTGCTGGCCGAACACTACGAACGGGGCGGCAACGCGCCCAGCGCGATCGCGCTGCTAGCAACGGCGGCGCACTTGGCCCTGGAGGCCAGCGACATGCCCCACGCAATCGCGCTCAGTCGGCGCGCGATTCAGGGCGGTGCTGCGGGCGAGGTGCTCGGCGAGCTCCTGGCGGACACAGCCGAGGCGGAGCTATGGACGGGAGACAACCCGGAGGCGCTGGTCTCTGGCCGGGCCGCGCTGGAGGTGCTCTCGCCCAACTCGGTCGGCTGGTGCCGGGCGGCGTCGGCGGCCATCGCAGCTGCGGGCCGCGCCAACGACGAGGCTGCGCTGCGTCAGCTGATCGAAGCGATTCTCGCAGCGGGCGGGGCTGGCGATGAGCATCCGGAGCGCATCGTGCTGCTCTCGCAGGCGGCGATCCGGCTGATCTTCGCGGGCAACCTGCCGGGCGCCGACCGCCTGCTCGATCGCATCCCGCACGGGCTGGCGCATCTCGGTCCAGCAGATCAGGGGTGGCTGTTTCGGGCGCGCGGCTGGCGAGCGCTCTCCGAGGGCGACCCCGGCGCGTACAAGGCCTTCATGCGGCGCTCCGCCAACAGCTTTCGCGATGTTGGCGATACGCGAAACGCGTGCGTGCAGCAGATGAACGAGGCGTACGCCGACATGTGCTTGGGACGCCTGGCGGAGGCGGCGGAAGGGCTCTCAGCGGTGCTGCTGACGGCGGAGAGATTGGGGCTGGGCACGGTCACCGCCACCGCACAGCACAACCTCGGGCTCGTGCTCGCGCGCCTCGGCAAGCTGGACGAGGGGGAGAGCTTCGAGCGTCGCGCGATCGAGTCGTTCGTCGCGCAGAAAGATCAGCGGCTGCTCGCTGCGAGCGTTGGCTATCTCGCCGAGATCTTGTTGGCAAAGGGCGCGCTCGAGGCTGCCGAAGCGGCAGCGCAAGAGGCAGTCGATGGGGCACCGGAGCGATCTCCGGTCCGCGCCATGACCCTGGCCACGCTCGCTACGGTGCTGCTCGCCAAGCCGACTCCGGGCAACGTCGCTCGCGCCGTCGCTGCTGGAGCCGAGGCGCGCGAGCTCTTGCACACAATCGGCGGAGTGGACGAAGGGGAGGGTCTCATCCGTCTGGCGCACGCCCGTTCGCTCGCGGCTGCGGGCCACTCGGAAGCAGCTGGTGTCGCGGCACGCGAAGCGGCTCGCCGACTGCACGAGCGAGCCGCGCGCATCACGCCGGCAGCACTGCGCCCAGGCTTCCTGGCAGATGTTCCAGAGCACGCGGCCACCTTCGCGCTCGCGCAAGCGCTGTCGGAATAGCAGGCGCACCCTACTCGACCTTCTCGGCTTCGATGCGCGTCGGCGCCCGTTCGCCGTCGGGACGCTTCACGCGAAACATTCCACCAGCCTGAGGAGGTGTGGCTGTTTGGCAGCCGAGCACGCCAGACCGACGGGGCCGCAAGTAAGCAGGCCGCAAGTAAGCAGGCCGCAAGTAAGCAGGCCGCAAGTAAGCAGGCCGCAAGTAAGCAGGCCGCAAAGTCAGCGAAGCCCGCATCGCGGGAGATCGACATCAAGATCGACCGCGCTCTCGCCCAGGCCTGGAAGAAGCTGAGCGCCGTCCTCAAGTCTGCGAATGTCGAGGGCATGCACGCCTGGGACCGCAAGTACGAGGCTGTCGGCGAGATCATGGGGCACGAGCCCCCGCTCTATCTCGCTGGTGGTGTGTCGACCGCTGGCGACTTCATCGCCCAGTACTTGCCTGGCGAGCAGCTGCGCTCGGTGCTGCGGAATGTCCGGGTGGCGCAGTACGCGTCACCTGACGAAGAGGTGAAGTACGGCACGAGCAAGATCGACGCGGTGGTCGACTACCTCGAGGCGAAGCACGGGAAGCCGACGAAAGGACGCATTCCGGTCGACTTCGACAAGCTGCGCATCGACGAGAAGAAGGGCTGGGTCGCTTTTACCGCGGCGACAGTCGACCAGATTCGTGCGGCGACGCGCCGCCTGGCCGCGGAGGCAGGTACGGCGAAGCCCGCGAAGCGCAGCCCGATCGTCCTCGCGATAACGAAGAACCTTCCTACGGCAGCCAGAGACGTAACGGTTCACTACGCGGGCGGGCGGGTGTCGCTGGGAAGGATCCCGGTAGAGCAATTTGCCTCCGTCCTGCGTGCCCTGGCGTCGACTGCGCTACCGGCCGAGAAATGATCGTTGGGCGGTTGTCGAGCGATCGGCATACAATAATTCTCCCATACCATTGACAATCTGTAGCTTCAGAGCTACAGACGTTCAGCTATGGTTATGGGGGCTGGAGATTCATCCCGTGGTGGCGCGGGCGGGCTGTCTCGAGAGATGGATCGGCGCCGTGTGGCCGAGCTACTCGGGGTCGTGAGCAAGGCAATGGCTGAGCTCGCTGAGGAATTCAGCAGCGAGCCCGTAGCCGACGCGGCGCAGGGGCGCCTTGTGGCGCGCAGACGAGAGCGCTCGATGGCGCAACCGCAAGGCGCCGCGACGCTGGAGCCGCATCTTGAAGGCAGCGAAGCTCGGCGAGCGAGCAACGCGTCACGACAAGCGCCCGGTGCGCTGGCATGACCTGCGGCACACCTGCGCGTCGTCGCTGGTCGCCGCTTGGTGGGGCCCAGCATGGCGCCTCGAGCTCGTGCGCGAGGTGCTCGGCCACTCATCGATCACGGTGACCGAGCGCTACGCGCACCTCGCGGCCAGCGTGCTCGACGACGCTGGTGCGCAGACCTCTGGGCTTGCAATGACCGGCGTCATGGTCCCAGCTGCAGTCCCAGGCCCCACCGCCGCTGATCCGCGAACGCCTTGTTCTGAAGGGCGCGACACGCAGGATTCGAACCTGCGACCCCCGGCTTCGGAGGCCGCAGGTCGGGCCTGCGATTCCGCGGAGTTGGATGCGCTGTGGGACCGT
>Ga0209181_10012888_pt1 | contig 10520 bp, 10 predicted proteins | sample MAT05_FD_187208 | JGI IMG/M metagenome (GOLD analysis project Ga0209181, IMG submission 187208) | Freshwater microbial communities from Lake Fryxell liftoff mats and glacier meltwater in Antarctica - MAT-05 (SPAdes) (version 2) | ecosystem: Environmental > Aquatic > Freshwater > Ice > Liftoff...
TGCGCTTTTGTTCTTCATTGGCAAATTGAAGGATATGCCCAGTACACAAAGAATTGTGTGCGGCCATAGATAAACCAATTGAGCCATCGATTTTCGACAATTCAAGGATAGCCGTAACATATTCCATATAACCGAAGCCCGATCCCCCATACTCTTCGGGAACAAGAACTCCCATTAAGCCCAACCCACCCAGCTTCTTAAAAAGATCCAACGGAAAGTGCTGACTTTCGTCCCACTCCATTCTTTTCGGGATCATCTCTTTGTTACCAAAGTCCCTGATCATTTGAGTAATCATATTTTGATTCTCCGTCTCAACAAAGTTCATTGCCATTGGCTCAGCGACTGTTTCCATTTCCTTAGAATTTAGGAGGCAAAAATAAAGGCAAAGAGTTTACCAAACAACCGTTAGTTTGTTTCTTTATTGTTGTTTCGATAGACCCATTCCAATTGAATAAAAGGCTATTTTTGCCGCCACTATTTTTGTAATTATGAAGATTTCAGTAATCGGAACAGGATATGTTGGGTTAGTTACCGGAACTTGTTTCGCGGAAACTGGAAACACAGTCGTTTGCGTTGATATTGATCAAGCGAAGGTAGAAAAGCTCAAAAGTGGAAGAGTCACCATTTATGAGCCTGGGCTCGAACTTTTATTTGAACGGAATCTCAGGCAAGGAAGACTCTCGTTTACTACTAACCTAGCGGAAGGAATTAAAGAATCGAAAATCATTTTTCTAGCGTTGCCCACTCCCCCAGGAGAAGACGGCTCAGCCGATTTAAAATACATTCTTGGCGTAGCTGAAAACTTAGGCCCTTTGTTGAGCGAATATACTGTGATTGTCGACAAAAGTACGGTGCCCGTTGGCACTGCCGATAAAGTAAGAAGTAGGATTGCTCTTAAATCAAAAGTAAAATTTGACGTAGTCTCCAACCCTGAGTTTCTTAGGGAAGGAGTTGCCGTGGAAGATTTTATGAAGCCAGAGCGAGTGGTGATTGGAACCAACTCAGCGGCAGCAAGAAAAGTAATGGAGGCATTGTATGCCCCTTTTGTCCGCCAAGGAAATCCCCTTGTTTTCATGGATGAAAAATCTGCGGAGCTAACAAAGTATGCTGCAAATTCTTTTTTGGCCACGAAAATCTCCTTCATGAATGAAATTGCCAATTTGTGTGAACTGGTTGGAGCCGATGTGGATTCGGTTCGCAAAGGAATAGGAACAGACAGTCGTATCGGTAAACGCTTCTTGTTTCCGGGCATCGGCTATGGCGGAAGTTGCTTTCCAAAAGATGTGCAAGCCCTTGAAAAATCATCGTCTGACTTGAAATATGATTTCAAGATTTTAAAGGCGGTGATGGATGTCAATGCCAACCAAAAAACAAGGTTGATACCGCGCGTAAAAGATTATTTCCGTGGCGATTTGAAAGGGAAAGTCTTTGCGATGTGGGGGCTTGCCTTCAAGCCACATACGGATGATATTCGAGAGGCTCCAGCGCTGGATAACATTGAAGAGCTATTGAAAGAAGGGGTTATTATCAAAGCACATGACCCTGAATCGATGCCAAACGTAAAGCAACTTTTGGGTGACAAAATCCAATACTGCGAAACGCCTTATGAGGCTGCGGAAAAGGCCGATGCAATTTTCATTGCCACGGAATGGCCTGAGTTTCGTACGCCCGACTTCGAAAAGCTATCTTCCATCTTAAAAAACAAAGTGATTTTTGACGGCCGCAATCTTTACGACTTGCAACAAATGAAAGAGATGGGATATACTTATTACAGCATTGGACGCGAAACAATCTATGGCAACTAAGAAAAGAGTTTTAATTACGGGAGGTGCAGGTTTTCTCGGTTCACATTTGTGCGATCGATTCATCAAGGAAGGATACTATGTTATCGCGATGGACAACTTGATCACTGGCGACCTGCGCAACATTGAGCACCTTTTCAAATTACCCGATTTTGAATTTTATCATCACGATGTATCGAAGTTTGTCTATGTGCCCGGTGAACTTGATTACATTCTACACTTTGCATCACCTGCCAGTCCTATTGACTATTTAAAAATTCCAATTCAAACACTTAAAGTTGGTTCACTAGGCACGCACAATTTGCTCGGGTTGGCGCGCGCAAAAAAAGCAAGAATTATCATTGCATCTACTTCTGAGGTTTACGGAGATCCTACTGTCCATCCGCAGACTGAGGAATACTATGGAAATGTAAATACGGTTGGCCCAAGAGGCGTTTATGACGAAGCGAAACGGTTTCAAGAGGCTATCACAATGGCATACCACACATTCCATGGGTTGGAAACTCGTATCGTGCGGATCTTTAATACCTATGGCCCTCGTATGCGCCTAAATGACGGACGCGTATTGCCCGCTTTCATTGGTCAAGCGCTGCGTGGAGAAGACTTAACGGTTTTTGGTGACGGCTCTCAAACACGCTCGTTTTGTTATGTAGACGATTTAGTAGAAGGAATTTATCTTTTATTGCTATCTGACTATGCGCTACCTGTCAATGTTGGCAATCCAAATGAAATTACAATCGGTGACTTTGCCGAGGAAATTATTAAACTGACTGGCACAACTCAAAAAGTTATTTACAATCCTCTCCCAAAGGATGATCCAAAACAACGCCAGCCAGATATTACAAAGGCTAGAAAATTACTAGGATGGGAACCCAAAGTATCCCGTGAGGAAGGGCTAAAGATTACTTATGAATATTTTAAATCGCTGCCAAAAGAAGTGTTGTTTCAGCGAGATCATAAAAGTTTTGACAGCTACAACAAGTAGAATATTTCAAGTAGAAACTATTCTTCATAGTAAATAACGTTTAGTAGCGTGTTACCGACTGCGCCCAACGTTTCTTTACTGATGATGCTCATGTTGTCTTTAGTACTGTGGTGATAATCACCAAAAAAGCCAATACCCGGTTTATAATGAACAATATCAATCATAGGTATTTTTCCGATTTGATTGACATACACATGGTCATCTGTAATCCCGGCTACATTTTGCTTCACAAAATAATCTGAATAGCCAATCATGGCAGCGCGATCCCACACTTTCTCAACAATTTTTCCAGCATATTCCAGCGAAACTTCTTCCCTAAAGAACTGTGATCGCTTGGCGCCTACCATATCCAACAAAATTCCATAGTAAGCCGAATAGTTTTTCTGGTGTTTATTTTTCGCCCAATATTGAGAACCCAAGCACCACCAAGAATCTTGCCCCTCTGGCAGCTTGATTGAAGGAACTCCTTCCTTCTCTCCCCAGTCCTCACCGTCAAACAAAATAATATCAATGCCAATTGCTGGCTCTTCACTTTTCCCCAAAACTCGTGCTATCTCTAGCAATACACCAACACCGCTCGCTCCGTCATTTGCGCCATCAAAAGGGGCGTCTCTTTTTTCTTTGTCTCGGTCAGCAAAAGGGCGGGTATCCCAGTGTGCTGCCAGTAAAACTCGCTTTTGAGCCTTCGGAAAATAACTAGCGATGATATTTTTAAGATTCAGTCGTTGCCCATCAAACGTAGTTGCTTGAAAATCTTGCACCATAACAGATGCTCCAAATTTTTTAAATTGATTCACAAAATAATTAAAAGCGTTTTGATGGGCTATGGTGTTTGGCACTCGAGGGCCAAATTTTACCTGCTTTTCTACAAAGTAATAAGCCGAATCCGCATCAAAGCGAGGGACTTGTATGTTTCTTGTTGGAATAGCTTTTTCTTCTATTTTTTTTTGTGGGCCGCAAGCCGCCAATACTCCAATCAATCCGATAGAAACATACCGAGCTATCCACTTTGTTTGCAATTCACGCATGGAAGTCAAAGAACACAAAATTTTGCGATAAAATAAAAATCAGTTACATTTGCATCACTTTCTTAGAAAATCAACTGGAGGGGACCGCAAGTCCCCTCTTTGTTTATCGATACTTGTATGGAACTGGTGCAAAAATTAAGAGAACTGGCAGAATCACACTTGGTGGATCCAGCTCACTTTGTGGTGGATGTACTGATTTCCAAATACAAACCCACAAAGGTGGTGGTGCAATTAGATGGTGACAAAGGCATCAGCATCGATAGTTGTGCTGCTGTAAGCAGAAAGTTATCCGAAGATTTGGAAAACCTGAATTTGATTGAAGGGGCATACAATTTAGAAGTGGGAACGCCTGGGCTAGAAGTGCCTATGAAAATGAAGCGCCAGTACGCAGCGAATATGGGTCGCCAAGTTAAGGTGCAGTTGAAGGACAAGGAGTATTTACACGGCAAGTTGGTGGCCGTAACTGAAGACCAGATTGTGTTGGAGACCGCCTCCAAAGAAAAAAAGAAGGAATTGATTAAAATGGAAATACTATTTAGTGATATAGAAAAAACAATTGTAACTGTTTCTTTTAACGAGTAAGCTGTATGGATACCTCAACTTTAATAGAATCGTTTGCCGATTTCGCCAAACAAAAAAACATCGACCGCCCGACCATGATCCGCATCTTAGAAGATGTGTTTCGGAACATGATCAAGAAAAAATATGTGGAAGATGACAACTTCGATATCATTGTCAATGCGGATAAAGGAGACTTAGAGATTTGGCGCTTTCGCGAAATTGTAGAGGACGAATCAGAAGATATTTGGGAACACGACAAAATCGCATTGAGCGAGGCTCAGAAAATAGAACCTGACTTTGAAGTGGGCGAAGAAGTTGCAGAAGAAATTCACCTCGAAGATTTCGGCCGCAGGGCTGTAACCACCGCCCGTCAAACCTTGATTCAGAAGGTGAAGGATCTTGAAAAAGACATCGTTTATCAAAAGTATAAGGACATTGTGGGTGAAGTGATCACTGGTGAAGTGTACCAAGTATTAAGCCGCGAGGTGTTGTTGATTGATGCAGACGGAAATGAAATTTCTATCCCACGCAATGAGCAAATCCCCAAAGACCGTTACCGCAAAGGAGAAAATGTAAAATCCATTGTGCACCGGGTAGATATGGTAAACGGCAGCCCAAAAATTATTCTTTCTCGTACCTCTCCTGTCTTCTTGGAAAGGTTGTTTGAGCAAGAAGTGCCAGAAGTATATGATGGTCTTATCACCATTAAGAAAGTGGTGCGCGAGCCAGGCGAAAGAGCCAAGGTGGCCGTTGAATCATATGACGATCGTATCGATCCCGTGGGGGCTTGCGTAGGTATGAAAGGTTCTCGTATTCATGCCGTAGTACGTGAATTGCAAAATGAGAATATTGACGTGATCAACTATACCGAGAACCTAGAGCTTTACATTCAACGCGCGCTAAGTCCAGCGAAAGTAGTGTCCATTAAAATAGACAAGGAAAACAGCCGCGTGGCAGTTTACTTGAAGCCGGATCAAGTTTCGTTGGCAATTGGAAAAGGTGGACTGAACATTAAGTTGGCTAGTAGGCTAGTAGGAATGGAAATCGATGTATTCCGTGAAAACGATACACAGGTTGCCGAGGAAGATGTTGACTTGGATGAGTTTAGCGATGAAATCGAAAGCTGGGTGATTGATGAACTAAAACGCATCGGACTGGATACTGCGAAGAGTGTATTGAACTTAAATAAAGAAGAAATTGTGCGCAGAACAGACTTGGAAGAGGAAACAGCTGAAGCAGTATTGAATGTTTTGAAAAAAGAATTTGAATAGTGAGTGCCCAATAAAATGGGCGTTTAATCAGTAAAAAAGCAGATATTTGAGCATGGCAGAAGAAAAATCAGTACGGTTAGGGCAGGCATCACGGAAGCTGAACGTGGGGCACAACACGATTTTGGATTTTCTTTCCAAAAAAGGTGTGAGTGTTGAAAACAATCCCAACGCAAAGCTGTCGGCCGAGCAATTTGCCATGCTTGCCAAAGAATTCGCCTCTTCTGCTTCTGAAAAATTAGAGGCATCAGGAATTACAATCGGCACAAAACCCGTTGAAGGGGCCGCTCCGAAAGTTGAACCTGAAGTACACCGCAAGAAAGTAAACGAAGAAGAAAGTGTACTGATTAAAAATTTGGGTTCTAAAGACATCGTTAAGCACAAAGATGAACCTAAGCCAGAAAAAGTAGAAGCTGAAAAGCCAAAGCTGGAAGGGATAAAAGTGCTTGGAAAAATTGAGCTTAACAAAGAGCCAAACCTGCCTGCCGGCAAGGCTGGGAAAAAAGCACCTGAAGAAACACCGGAGGCTAAACCAGTTGTTGTTGAAAAGAAAACAGAGGCTATTTCTGAACCTGAAATAAAGGTAGAGATTGAAAAGCCAGTTGAACAAGAACTGATCAAAGCAAAAGCTGACAAGCTGCAAGGGTTAAAGGTGTTGTCTAAAATCGAATTACCAACAGAAAAGAAAAATCAACCGGTTGCTTCCTCCGATCCGAACAAAACAAACCAGCAAAAAAGACCGCGTAAACGTCTGCCAAATGCCAGCGAGCAGCGTGGTGCTGGTCAAGGATTTAGGCCACAGCCCGGTGCTGGTGCTAGACCGCAACCAGGAGGTCAAAAACCTTTTGTACGTACTCCAAAACCGGAGCCTACTGACAAAGAGATTCAAGATCAGGTACGTGCAACATTAGCGAAGTTAAGCGGTGGACAAAAGAAATTCTCTGGCGCAAAATATCGAAAAGAAAAAAGGCAGGCAGTATCAGATGCGGAAGACGAACGCTTGCAACAAGAGCAGGAGTCTTCTAAAACGCTGAAGGTAACAGAATTTATTTCAGCGAATGATTTAGCCTCATTGATGAACGTTTCCGTGAATGAAGTGATCTCGACTTGTTTAGGTCTCGGCATGTTCGTGTCAATTAATCAACGGTTGGATGCCGAAGCCATTACGGTAATCGCTGACGAATTTGGCTTTGAAGTGCAGTTCTCTTCTTCTGACGAAGAGGAAGTAACTGTCGAAAAAGATGATAATGAAGATTTACAGCCACGTGCCCCGATTGTAACCATCATGGGCCACGTAGATCATGGAAAAACCTCGTTGCTCGATTTTATTAGAAACACGAAGGTAACGGCCTCCGAAGCAGGTGGAATTACGCAGCACATCGGTGCGTATGATGTAATGACCAAGAGCGGAAACAAAATAGCTTTCTTGGATACACCTGGTCACGAAGCGTTTACTGCCATGCGTGCGCGCGGTGCAAAGCTTACTGATATTGCAGTGATCGTAATCGCGGCAGATGATAACATCATGCCACAAACCAAAGAGGCAATCAATCACGCACAAGTGGCGGGTGTTCCGCTCGTTTTTGCGATCAATAAAATAGATAAATCATCGGCTAATCCTGAAAAGATCAAAGAAGGTTTATCAAAAATCAATATTCTAGTAGAGGATTGGGGTGGAAAGTATCAAAGCCAGGGCATCTCCGCTAAGACCGGTGTGGGGATCGATGATTTATTAGAAAAAGTATTGCTGGAAGCTGAGTTGCTAAACCTGCGTGCAAATCCTAATAAGCCGGCCATCGGTTCGATCATTGAAGCGGAGCTAGACAAAGGCCGCGGCTACGTGACTACATTGATGGTTCAGGCCGGAACCTTAAAAGTAGGAGATGTGATGGTAGCTGGATCAAACTACGGCCGCGTAAAGGCTATGTTTGATGACACTGGAAAAAAAGTGCAGGAAGCAGGTCCATCTACCCCAGTTCAAGTATTAGGTTTGGACGGTGCGCCACAAGCCGGTGAAAAGTTCCAAGTGATGGAAACCGACCGCGAAGCGCGTGAAGTAGCCAACAGGAGAAGTCAGATTTTGCGTGAGCAAAGCATCCGCACCAAGAAACATATAACACTAGATGAAATTGGAAGACGTCTGGCCATCGGCTCATTCAAGCAATTGAACGTTATCATTAAAGGTGACGTGGACGGATCGATCGAAGCGTTGTCGGATTCACTGTTGAAGCTTTCTACTCCAAAGGTAGAGGTAGCTATTATTCACAAAGCTGTGGGTCAGATTTCGGAGTCAGACGTTTTGCTGGCATCAGCTTCGGACGCAATTATCATCGGTTTCCAAGTTCGTCCTTCTGTATCAGCCCGTAGGTTGGCCGATAACGAAGAGATTGAAATCCGGATGTACTCGATCATTTACGATGCGATCAATGAGATCAAAGCTGCCATGGAAGGTATGCTAGAGAAAGAGTTTGAGGAAGTAATTGTTGGTAATGCGGAAGTGCGTGAAGTATTCAAGATCACCAAAGTGGGCACCGTGGCCGGCTGTATGGTTACCGATGGATATATCAAACGCAATAATCCAATTCGTTTGATCAGAGATGGCATTGTGGTGTACTCCGGTGAGATGACGGCCTTGAAACGATTTAAGGATGACGCATCCGAAGTAAAATCTGGTTTTGACTGCGGTATGAGCATCAAAAACTTAAATGATATCAACGTAGGCGATGTGATTGAGAGCTACGAAAAACGAGAGGTGAAAAAAACCCCTACAAAGTAGCATTGAGTTTCCATCCAAACATAAAAAAAGCCTGACCGAAATTCGATCAGGCTTTTTTATTGAATCTTGCCCAGATTCAGAGGATCAATTTTCTAAATCTACTCTTAACCTGGCTTTGAGTAGCCTTATCCAATTGCCCTATTTTTTGATCAACCAGCTCCTTTTCTATAGATGCAATCTTATGAACGCGCACTACAGACGGTAACTTCAAACCGTATTGATCCCAGCTTTTGAGGTTAACGTCAAAAATAGAATCGTACAATTTACTGGTAACGCGGCAGACAATCAAGTCACCATCTTTTGAATCTTGGATAACAAGTCCGGGTCGCTTTTTAAAGGAGAGCCCATCTGTAAATGGGAATTTAAGAAGGACTATGTCACCAAACTTAAGCCCTTCCATTCCTACTAGTTATCGTAAATGGCATCTGATTTTGCATAGCCTTTCAAAAACTGTTCTTGCGTAAGTTTTGAGAAATCGCGTTCCGCTTTTGGCTCGTCTATAAACACAATCACCCTGACATCCTTATTTTGCGATGCCGTCATTTGCTTTCGGAACTTTGTTGGAATTTGAATCCTGTTGTTCTTTAACTTGGCCTTAAATTCAACTGCTTTCATAAAACGAAGTTAGGTAAAATCCGGTCAAAATTTTAAGACCACAAAAAAGCCTGACCGAAATTCGATCAGGCTTTTTTATTGAATTTTACTTGCCCTTAAAACTTAACTTCCGGTGCTTTTTCTGCGCCCGCTGCGGCCTGAAAAAATCCTTTCTCAACAAAGCCACCTAACTTGGCTATCAAGTTTCCGGGGAAACCGACAATTGCCGTATTGTAGCCCTGTACTGCTTCGTTAAACCGCTTCCGCGAAACTGAAATTCTGTTTTCTGTTCCTTCCAATTGAGCCTGCAAATCCAAAAAGTTTTGATTTGCTTTTAAGTTCGGATAATTCTCAGAAACTACTAATAGCCTGCCGAGTGCAGAGCTAATACCACTTTGAGCTTTTTGAAACTCTTGCAGTTTCTCCGGAGTCAAATTTGTAGGGTCGATTTTTACTTGAGTGGCACTGGCTCTCGCTTGAATAACATCTGTGAGCGTTTTTTGCTCAAAATCCGCGTAGCCTTTTACCGTACTTACCAAGTTCGGGATCAAATCTGATCTCCGTTGATAATCTGATTCTACATCGCCCCATGTCCTCTTCACTTCTTGGTCTCTGCCAGCAATGCCATTGTATTTGCTGATTGCCCAAAGAACCAGAATACCCAGCAGACCTACCCACCAAAATTTCTTAATAATCTCCATAATTTTTTTTAATTTTCCACGAAGGTAAAGGCTATTTTGCGATTCAGCAACTTCGATTCATGGACAACGCTTTAAGGCTATTTTTGGTTCTTTTCAGTTTTGGATTAATTATTTCTTGCCAATTAGATCGGAATAAAAAGGTTGAACGTCAAAAGTTTCAGTTTAAGGTGGGTGCTGATGCCAATCTATTTTTTAGAAACGTGCGTCAAATCTATTACGACCGCGAAAGTCCTGATGGCAAGTGGCGAGCATATCGACTAAGCGACCGAACCAAGGAAGTCCAAGGACACGGGATCACTGCCGTCATCGTGATTCATTGGCTGAAAGACGAAGCCTACTTGCTTATAGAGCCGACTGGCCAATTGGGAGACGAAGAGACTATTTCGGTAGTAGTAAGAAACCCCAAAACAGACTTGCAAGATACTGTGCAGCTAAAGGAACGAGGCCGCGAGCGGATGTTAGAATTTGGAAGTAAGATCTACGAAGCCACTCAAAACGAAAGTCAACTCTCTGTTCTTTTAAAGGGAAAGTATGTCCCTTTGTTTGAAAACGATATAGATCGAGAGGCCTTTCGAATTACACTGAGTGATTATTATCGGCTCACCGGGATTTTCTGATCAATATACCAAACTCTTCTCCATCAAAAACTCTGCGATCTGCACGGCATTCGTAGCAGCGCCTTTTCGCAGGTTGTCAGAGACGATCCACATATTTAACGTGTTGGGTTGCGATTCATCTCTGCGCAAGCGACCCACAAATACTTCGTCTTTACCATGGGAGTTGATCGGCATGGGATAGATATTAT
>Ga0209181_10012890_pt1 | contig 10518 bp, 12 predicted proteins | sample MAT05_FD_187208 | JGI IMG/M metagenome (GOLD analysis project Ga0209181, IMG submission 187208) | Freshwater microbial communities from Lake Fryxell liftoff mats and glacier meltwater in Antarctica - MAT-05 (SPAdes) (version 2) | ecosystem: Environmental > Aquatic > Freshwater > Ice > Liftoff...
ATAAAACCTACGCAACTCACTGGAACCCAAAAGCGTAAATGGGCGCTGCAAATTGCGCCTCACCTGAACTTTGAATCCCCATGCTCCCCGAGTTTTGGCAAATTTTTAGCCGGTATCAAAAATCAAATCATCCTGAGTGCCGCCCTAAAGCCAATTGTGAAAAAATGACAGCTCTTACTTATCTTTTAAGTGCAGCAGGATTGCGTGCAAGTACGCTTTTGGAGGTCAATTGGTTCTTAGCGATTGATTCGGTGGTTTGGCCATGAGCCACGATCCATTTCCAAAACGCATCGTGTGCCTAACCGAAGAGCCGACCGAGGTTTTGTACTGGCTCGGTCAGCAGCATCGGATTGTTGGTATTTCCGGCTTTACCGTGCGACCGGCGCAGGCGCGGCGTGAGAAGCCTAAGGTCAGCGCATTTTTGACCGCGAAAATTGATCAAATATTGGCTTTGAAGCCGGACTTAGCCATTGGCTTTTCGGATATTCAGGCTGATATTGCTAAGGCATTAATTAGCGCAGGCATAGAAGTTTGGATCAGCAACCATCGGTCGGTGCAGGGGATTTTGGACTATTGTTTGCGACTGGCGTGTTTGGTGGGCGAACGCGACGGCGGTGCGGCTTTGGTGTCGGAAATGCAGCGGGAAATTGACAAGGCGCAGGCGCTTGCAAAAACCTTTGCGTTTCGACCGCGCGTGTATTTTGAAGAGTGGGACGAGCCGCGTATTAGCGCGATTCAGTGGGTTGCGGAGCTAATCCGCATCGCCGGTGGCAACGATATTTTCCCCGAGCGCGCGAATGAAAGTTTGGCAAAACACCGCATCTTGCCGGATGACAGTGAGATCGTTGCACGCGACCCGCAGCTGATTTTAGGCTCATGGTGCGGAAAGAAATTTCGCCCCCAACAAGTGGCTGCGCGGCCTGGATATGCGGGGTTGAGCGCCGTGCGATCAGGACAAATTTTTGAAATTAAGTCACCCATTATTTTACAGCCCGGCCCGGCAGCGATATTGGCCGGGCTGCCAGAAATATCGCTTCGGATTTTGGCGGCTAGTAAAATTTCGAACTAGCTACAGCCGTCGCTCAATCGCATAGTTCGCCAAGGCATGCAGCAGGCGCGCCCTGTCTCCAAGTGGCTTAATCGCGTGCAAAGCGCGCTCTTTAAGCTCGATGCAGCGCTGCTTACTGGCGTTGAGCCCAATTGCCGCAGGGTAAGTTGGCTTGCCCCGCTTAATATCGGAGCCCTGGGGTTTGCCAATAACGCTGCTGTCGCCCTCAACATCCAAAATATCGTCGTGAATCTGAAAAGACAGGCCAAAATAGGCACCGTAGTTTTCCAGCGCGGTCAGAATTGAAGGATCGGTGCAGAGCGCGGCATCCGCAGCCAGCATCACCGCCGAGGTAATCAGCGCCCCGGTTTTATGCGCGTGCATGCGATCTAGCTCCTCCACATTGAGCCTGCGCCCCACGCTTGCTAAATCGATGGCTTGGCCGCCCGCCATACCGTTTGGCCCACACGCCAACGCCAAACGCATCACCATGCGTGATTTTGCGGGCTCTGATATTGGCACTGCGCGCGCCAACACTTCAAAAGCCATCGCTTGCAGCGCATCGCCCGCTAAAATTGCAATCGCTTCACCGAAAGCAATGTGACAGCTGGGTTTGCCACGCCGCAGGGCATCATCGTCCATCGCGGGTAGATCGTCGTGAATTAATGAGTAGGCGTGAATCATTTCCACCGCGACCGCGGGCGCATCCAGCGAGTCGCGATCAACCCCTAGTGCGGCGCCGGCTGCGTAAACCAGCAAGGGCCGCATACGCTTGCCACCACCGAGCGTGGAGTAACGCATCGCCTCAAAGAGCGTTGACGGATTTAATTCGCCCACCGGTAGCGCTTGCTCAAGAGCGATTTCTGTCCGATTTTGCAGCTCGATAAGTTCTACGTCATGCACCAGCGTGTGTCCTGCAAATAGCTTCGAATTTGTATTAGTTTAGCGTCGCTATTCCCGCATTAGGCAGATTTTTACGCGTGTTTCGCTATAGCGCCGCATCTTTCAGACTCTGGCGGCGCACACTACCCAAATATTACGGCGTTTGCGTATCACGTAGATCAAATGGCACGCGTGCGCCAATTTCACTTGCACCTTTTAATAGCAGCTCGACTTTGAGCTGCGCTTGGTCGAGCGAAGCTTTACAAGTTTCATACAATGCCAGGCCGCGCTCAAAGTTGTGCACGCTTTCATCGAGGGAAAGCCCACCGTGCTCCATCTTACCAATTAGTGTTTCTAGCTCCGTGAGCGATGATTCAAACTGATCCACGTTTGTAGCTTTTTCCTTGGCGGAATTTTCGCGTACGGTTTTACTCATGACAGCTTTCGCAGTTTTATAATGTAGCTAACGATAGCGGAATTTTGTTAGGCAGTCTAGTTGTTATGAACCAACCGAGTTGAGTGTTTGACTAACCACTCTTGGAAGCGCGCGCTCGCGCAGACGCCGACTACACACCCGACTTCGTCGGTATCTGGGAACTGCAATATAATCAGGCGGTTACGCTGCCAGGGTGGCACCCTAAGTTGCTGCAAAATATCTTTTAGTGCATGTCGATGTGGCTTGCCGTGCTGCTGGCGCGCGGGCAATTGGATTCGCTCGCCGCCCCTGCGCTGGCTAACAATCCAAATGCTTTCAGAAATTTCGGCGGAGCTTGCGTCAAACTCTAACGTGCCTAATTTACCAAGTGCCAAGGGCGAGTGCGCGAACCAACGGGTGGTCGCGATACGCGCCGTCGCCACTTCTATGTCGTCTTCCACGCTGTAATAGAGGCAGTTTTCGTAGCGTCGCACAGCGTCGCTTGCGCTGTTGGGCTTGCCATCTACGGCGCTCCTTGTAGTGGTTTTGACCTCGCCATACTCCGCTGCACCGTTCGCGAGCGCCATGCTTGCATTGACCAACGCGGGTGAGTGCACGCGCATCTGAGCGAGCCACGCACGCAGGATCCAAGACTGTAGGGATGCAGGTTCTGCGTGCAAGAAAGCGAGCCGTAAAACCGCCGGATCTAAACTTTGGCAGCGGGCCAGCGCTTGCCTAGCTTGCGTCTCCAGCAACCTGCGATCGCTGCCCGCTAGTTCGGCGTATTTGCTCAATGTCAGCTGCGCGTCTGGATAGATCGCAGCTATTTGGGGCATAAGCTGGCGGATTTGATTGCGGCGAAACTGCAGGCTTTGGTTGCTTGGGTCTTCAATCCAGCGTAAGCCATAATGCTTGGCGTAGGCCACAATCTGCGCCTTTGTGATGCCCAAAAGTGGGCGCGCCAGCAGGAATTCCCTGCGCTCGGTCAAGGCTTGCATGCCGGCAACACCGCGTGGCCCGGCCCCGCTCAGCAGCTTCATCAGTACCGTTTCGGCTTGATCGGCTAGGTGATGCGCGGTTAGCAGCAATACATTCGGTCCTGTGTGCGCCGCAATAGCTTGGTAGCGGGCACGCCGCGCCGCGTCTTCTATCCCGTTGCCAACATTTTTTACCTTCACCGTCAAATGTGTAGCGCGAACACCAAGTTGCTTGGCGACTTCGATGCAGTGTGTAGCCCACGAAGCGCTATCTGGGTGCAGGCAATGTTGGACATGAATAGCTTCAATATTGAACGTTTCGAGCTGTGCAAGCGCATGCAGCAATACCGTTGAATCCAAGCCGCCAGAAAATGCAACGGCAAGTGTTTTCGCGCGCGGATGCGCACGCCAAAATGGTAAAGCGGCTGCCAAGGCCGCAATAACTGCCTTCTCAGGCGCGCTGTTTGAGCTCATGGCGTCGTCGCATAGGTGAACTGAAGGGTAATCAAGCGTAATTTCTGCCCAGTTTTCGAGGTATAGCGTGAATTTTTATTCAAAACAGGTCGAAAGCAGGGAACCTGCACTTCCCAAATCTGTCTCAATTTCAGACACTTATCATCATTTCGCCAGAAGTTGCTTTAAGTCTGCCCATTATGAGCCATCAATTTCAGCGTTTCCTCAGTCATTCAATCCTGCGTTACTCAATCGTTTCGCTGCTAACACTTGCGTTTGCGAGTTCGGCATTTTCCGCCGCAATTTACAAGTTTCGCGACCGCAAGGGCGTGATCAACTACACCAACGTTTTGCCGAAAGGCGTGACGCCGCAAATTGTGATGGTGTACTGCCCCGCGTGCGACCCGAAAAGCAAAGTGGATTTTAGCCACGTGCAGTTGAAGATTACCGACTTTGGCCCGCATATAAAGGCTGCCATTGCTAAAAATCCGGTCGATGAGGCTTTGGTGCGCGCCATTATTCAGGCCGAAAGTGCTTACAACCCTTACGCCCTAAGCAAAGCCGGTGCCCAGGGTTTAATGCAGCTGATGCCCGGCACAGCGGCACAATATGGCGTGAGTGATTCTTACGACGCCCAGCAAAACATCAATGGCGGTGTCGCGTATTTGCGTTTTTTGCTGGATATGTTTGACGGTGACGTGCGTTTAGCAAGTGCGGCCTACAACGCTGGCGAAAACAACGTTTTGAAGTATGCCGGTGTGCCGCCATTTGCGGAAACGCAAGTCTATGTGCAGCGTGTGGGTCAACTCTATTTGCGCTATCGGGCGGATATCGCAGCACGCGAGACCAAATCGGTATTGCCGGTGGTTGCAGTTGCAGTGAATCCTGCGGCTATTGCTGCGGTGAATCCGGCGGCTGCGTCGGTGGCGGTAACGAGCACTGTCCCGACTACTCCGGCCGTCAATGCGCCGGCCGTCAGTGCGCCGGTGGTGGCAACTTTAACAGCGAAAGTTGCGCCAGCAGCGCCAGTTGTTGCGCCCTCCACTTTTAGCGCAATGGTTAATGTCTTGGCGGCAAGTTTGATGAAGCCCATTGCTCGCAATATCGTTACGGAAAGTGTAGGCACGAATGCTGTTGCATCGAACGTGAGCGGATCCGGCCATTCAAGTCAGGGAAATAAGTAATTTGAACATAGCTAGTTTAGATATGGCTGATTTGAAAATAGCGGGTTTGCGGCGCACCGCCTTAGAACTAACCGAAGCGCTCATTCGATGTCCTTCGGTGACACCAGATGATGCAGGTTGTCAAGATTTAGTCGCTGCAGAACTCATACCGATAGGCTTTGCCATCCACGATTTGCAATTTGCTGAAACCCGCAACTTGTGGGCCAGCCATGGGCTAGGCGCGCCAGTATTTGCCTTAGTTGGCCATACCGACGTAGTGCCTACAGGGCCACTATCGCAGTGGACTTGCGACCCGTTTGAACCCGTGATTCGCGATGGCATGCTTTACGGGCGGGGTGCGGCAGATATGAAGGCGGGCGTTGCCGCAGCGACTTGCGCGCTGCGCGATTTCGTCGCGGCGCATCCAAACCATCCGGGCACCGTTGCGATCATGCTGACCAGTGATGAAGAAGGCCCGGCCAATAATGGTGTCGTACGCGTGATGGAATGGTTGGACGCACAAGGGATCACAATCGATTACGCGCTAATCGGCGAGCCCTCGTCAAATGTTGAGTTGGGCGATCAAATTCGCGTTGGTAGACGCGGTTCTATGCACGTAGAGCTGACAGTTTTGGGGGTGCAAGGCCACGTGGCCTACCCAGAAAAGGCGCGCAATCCGATACATTTAGCAGGGCCTCTGTTGGGTGCGCTGGCGCAACATCAGTTTGATCAGGGCAATGCGGCATTTCCACCCACGTCCATGCAAATTTATGACATCGCGGCTGGGGCTGGTGCCAACAACATTATTCCCGGCGAGCTCAAATTGAAGCTCAACTTTCGCTTTGGTACGGCAAGTACGGCAGAAACATTGCTGGCGCAAATCCATGCGCTTGCAGAGCGTTTGGCGGTGCCAGTCACCCTAACGCACCGAATCGCGAGCCAGCCGTTTTTAACCACTCGCCGCACATTGATTGACGCCGTGCGCGCCGCGGCGCTGCAAGTGCTTAATATCGACGCTGTTCCCGATACCGGCGGCGGCACCTCCGACGGCCGATTTATTTCGCCACGCGGCGCTGAAGTCGTTGAGCTGGGGCCGGTCAACGCAACGATTCATAAAATTGATGAGTGTTTAGCGGCAAGCGATGTGGAACGGCTCAAACTTTGCTATCAGTCGGTGCTAGAGCGGCTGTATTCGGTATAGGGGCAGCGCACGCGCGCGGGCCTAGGATCTGCGTCTGTGTTCGATATGGCCAGGTAATCGTGCTTCCCAAATAAAAACGGCGCCAATGCGCCGTTTTTACGAATGCCAATGCTCAATAGTCGAACCATTAAGGCCCGGTATATTGCACATCATCCACATAAACAGTGATCGGGGTGCTTGCGCCTGCATGATAAAACCAAATCGCATCAAGGGTACTCGCGCTGGTAATCGTACCATCGCCGCCGCTCCAAGCATTCCACTGCGCCGCGTCGTCTAGATTCCATTGCACAAACGTCCAAACATTGCTCGGTATGCTTTTCGATACCGAACGCTCGGTGCCATCACTATCATCCACCGAGGCCGCCACGGTTACGCCGCCACTCGACGCATAAACCCAAAATCCAATGCGCCCGGATGCGCGGGCCATCGCGGTATTTTGCGCGGGATCGCCCGCTCCGGAAAGCTGACGTACAGTCCATGCGGCGCTGCTGGCGGTATTGTCATTGAGCACTATACGCTCAGAGTACGAACCATTTTTTGGCCGCACATTGCTACGATCTGCAGTTGATGAAGCCGCGATGCCGGTGGTTGAACCGGAATAGGTTGGCGGGGTATTGAAATGCCCTTCGCTGACTTCAAAATTATCGAATATTCGCGTCGTGCTGGTCACGCCATTGACGAGTGCGTAATAGCGCGGCCAGTCCCAATGTATACCCGGGTCGGTATGGCTATTACTGGAAAAATGTTGATGGCCTTTTACCGTGTAGCCAGTCAGCGGCACTACACCTGAGCTTGATGAACCCTTATAGGTTTTGCTGCAGTCGATTGCATACTTGACACAAAAATTCTTGGTCAGTTTGCTGCTGGCGGTGTACATCGCGCTGGTGTACCAACCCGTCTGCGTGGCATAACCTTCATGCTCAATCCCCATTGAATAAGGGTTGTGCACGCCGACGTGCCAAGCCTTTTGCGCATCGCGCACCATTTGCGTAATTTGCCCATCACTAGAGCGAATTACATAGTGAGCGCTAACTTGCGACGCGGTTTGGCTAAACCAGCTGATTGTCCCTGCGTAGCTTCCTTCGGTGTCGTGGATCGCGACAAATTGGATCGTATTGCCACGCGCCGAATAGTTTGGGCTTTGCACATAGAGCGCCGGTGCGTAGTCGGTACTTTTTGCCTGCGCACTATCGTCCTTTAAGGTTTCGCTGGTTATATCAACGCTTGCGTTCGCGTTTTTTCCGGTGAAATCTAAACGCAACATTGGCGCGCGTAGCATTTTCAAGTTATCGACCGAGAACGCTTTTTCAAAGGCAATCGGTGTCGCTTTGAACTTCAGAACACCATCATCATTACCCCGATCAGCGCTTAGCAATACGTCATAAGCGTGTGAGGTCAAAGCGTATTTAAGCGCGTCTGATTTCGCGCTATTTTGCACGCCAGACAGTGCCGCTAGAATGTTTGCTATGCCTTCTAAAGTACGATCTGCTTTCTGCACTTTGGTCATGCGGCCATCAATAATCGCCGCCGCTGCCAGCACGTTCGCCGACAAATCATTTTCGATTTGCGCACGCGCCAAACCAGTACGCTGAGCGGCTTCGCCGACTAAATCAGCAAATCCACCCACGCCGCGATGCAGGGCCATTACCCCAACCGGCACCGGAATGCCAGAGTGCGAAGTGGCATCGGCGGCCAACCATTGACCCCGCGTGGCGGTAAACGCAACAGCTTCTAAACTACCCGCAGGCAAGGCGGGATAAGTTTTGTAAGCGGCGTCAAAAGCAGCACGCAGATTTTTTGAATTTACTGATGGCATTAATGTGTGCGAATTCGAATGCACATCTGCAGCGGTCACGACACCATCAAAATCCTGCGCGCTCACTGAGTTCGCAGTGGCAATTAACGCGCAACTAGTTAGTACACTTACCAATAGAAATTTATTCACCACAAAAATTTTATTCAAAGGTTTCTCCGGTGCAGTTAACGATCGTAGTGCCGAATCGGCGCGAAAGACTAACAGAGCAAGTGAAGAAAATTTACATATTTTTTGCAGTGAATAGATTGCGGACTCTATCGCCTATAAATTGCTGACCGCTTAAACCATAAACGCCGAATTCCCACTCGGATAGAGCCCGAGATTTGGGAAAATGTCGGCGACCCCGCTTGCGCCAAACGCCCCCGCATACGTTTTCGAAGTGGAAGTCCACGCCAGTCATTCGCGTAGCAACGCACGCCAAAACCATGCGAATCCACGAATTGGGGCCTCAGCAATTCTGCCGTTACTCGCCCTGCATGCGCCAAATCACTTTATAGAGCTTGCGATCCAGCTGTGCGGAATAGCGATACTCAACGCCATCCAACTTGATGCGAGTGTGTGCAATGAAGTCAGTGCTTGCGACGCCCAGGAAGGGTTCAACCGATGGTAAATTTGGTGGGCCGCCGCTGCGCGCGGTTTCGAGGACAAAGTCGCTTGTAGTCACGTAATTTGCTTGCCCGTCGCGCCAAAGCTTTTTTGCTAAATCCTCGCTGATTCCAGGATCAAGGCTCATCAACACGGGGATTTCGGCGGTGTTGATATTAAGCTTCGCCTTTATGTCAATGGTGCAGACATATCGGCTCAACGTGGCGTAGTCCTCAGCACTCAATCCCGGCAAATACCGTAACTCACTAAAATGTTGCAACGGCCTATTTGGCGCGCGCGAGGCTGGCCTGCGGCTCATAAAATCGACGTCTTCACCGCCCGCAATGTTGCTGTCGTCAACGTCAATAGCGTCTTGAATGCGTCCGGCAATTTGCGGATTTAGTTTTAGTATTTCCAAAAGCCGCGTTAGCAGCTTTTGCGTTGCCGCAACTTGATTGGAATCGCCGGCAAAACCGTTGAGATTAATGCGGCCGTTTAAGTCCTCCATTTTGCCGGTGACCAAACCCTGCGGCACCGGCAGCGGCGGTAATGGTTTGGCCCATTCTTCCGCCCGGGAATCGGTTTGTCCGGCTTCGGAATCGCGAAACAATGCAATCAAGGCGTAATCAAACAATCCATCCGCAAGTGCGCGCGCCTGAGCTGCGCGCTGCGCGCCAGCGGCGCGATCAAGGGCTACGGTGCCCTGCTGCATAAGCGCATAAGCCAGCAATGCTGCAAGCGCCAAGATCATCAGCGCGGTCAGCAGCGCGACGCCGCGCTGCGCCGCAAACTTTAGGCTCGTCGACTTCATTGACCCACACCACTCAGCGCAATCAAGCGTCGAATTTCGCCAAAACGTTTACTAGTCAACCTAAGTTCGACCGCACGCGGCAAAGTATCTGGGCTTACGCCCTCCAGCGTCGCATTGGCCGGTGGCCAGCGATCATGCTCACGCAGTTGCGCATCTAGATAACGAAAACTAGCGCCGCTGAAGTCATCCAAAATCAAACGCGCCGTTTCAGGCGTATTGGGTGCTAGATCTAACGCAGCCGTTTGTGTGCGCAGCCAGCGGCCATTGATCAGCGAATGGCGCACGCGCACCGGTTGTGCGCTGGGGCCGGCCGCTGTGGCGATAGTAGTCATGGTGCTAACCACTAAACTATTGCTATCGCCAATCAGCGCTGCATCGATAGTTCCATAGGCACCGCGCGAAGAACGGCTATAGGCTTGGCTTAAATCTTTTTCGAAACGCGCCAATGCACGCGAAAGCGCGTCTAGCGCATCGCTAGCTTCACGCACCGCAATTTGCGCCCGCACAATGCTGTTCATGCCACCGTATGCCGCAGCGGCTAGCACCGCAAAAATCGCAATAGCGACCATGATTTCAAGCAGCGTAAAGCCGCCGATGCGCGCTGAATTCGCGCCGCGAGCTGAATTAGAAGCTCTGCGCACCGTCAAAGCCGCCCAGCAAACTCAGTGCGGGTCAGGATGGCCTGATCGGGAACACCCTCCACTTTCAAACTGACGCGTAGGTCAATCCGGCGTAAATCACTCTCGACCGTGGTTTGCACCAAGGCGCGCCAACTAAATCGTTGATTTGCCATTGTGACGTCACCCGTGCGCTCCCCCGGCTCGGGAAAGCGCTCGCGCAGCTTCAAATCGGTCAAAACATTGGCGGCAACCCAGCCCGCAATAGCCTTATCTCGGGTGCGCTCGGCAATTTTAATCTGCCCGGTCGCCGCACTAACCAATGCCGCCAGCGCAATCGCCACCACAGCGAGCGCCACCAGTACTTCCAGCAGCGTGAATCCAGATGCTCGGTGTTTGCAGTGCGCGTCAATCATATCCGCGCACTTTAACTCATGCGCGCGCTAACTCAAGCGCACGCAAACCCAAGCGCTCGCAAACCCAAGGGCTCGCAAACCCAAGGACACATAAACCCAAGGACACATAAACCCAAGGGCACACAAACCCAAGG
>Ga0209181_10012894_pt1 | contig 10517 bp, 17 predicted proteins | sample MAT05_FD_187208 | JGI IMG/M metagenome (GOLD analysis project Ga0209181, IMG submission 187208) | Freshwater microbial communities from Lake Fryxell liftoff mats and glacier meltwater in Antarctica - MAT-05 (SPAdes) (version 2) | ecosystem: Environmental > Aquatic > Freshwater > Ice > Liftoff...
CGCAATGGAAGCTGTTGTGCCTCGTGCACAACATCGAAAAGCTGGCAAACACGGGGTATGCGGCGTTAGAAAAGCCGCAAAGGTCGCACGTCGGGTCGCAAGTAAGACAGTTTCGGAGCAACAATGAACAAAGGCACACTTTGAAATAATGTGCGCGACTTTTCACGTCGTCGCGCACCCGGCGCTTTGCGCAATCAGGGCAATTCTACAACCTCAACGCCGCGTTCTGCGGCAAAGGCTCCAATACTTTAGCTGTGGACGGAGGCGCGCAGCGCCGCAGTTACACAGCGTACGTCATTGCCTTTGACTGCAGCAACGCTCGTTAGGCATCCGTTGGAATGCCGTGGAGGTGGTCCAGCATGCGATCGGTCCAATTCCGGAACTCCGTGCCAAGTGATCTCGGGTCTTTCGGATACTGCGGTTCTTGTGTAGCTCGAACGGGGATTGGATATCGAGAAAGCCAAGTTACGAAGGACGTAAGATCGTTCAAGATGTCTTGAGCAATGTTGAAGTCTTCTTGATTCTGAAATACTGCATTCGAATCTCGGTCTAGAAGGTGCGTTTCTAGGGCGAGCTTCATCAAGTTGTGTCCACCCTTCTTCTGTCCGCTAATATCGGACAGCTCGGCGGTCAGAACATTTCCCGATGCATCGGAGGTTATGCTGAACTGCACGGATGAGGGGCGCTCTCGTATGATGGTGCCTTTGAGAGCGGTTTCGAGAGCTAGGCCGTAGAGCATCTTTGCCGAATCCAGATGCGCCAGCGCCTGCCCCCATATCAACGTTTGGTCTGCCTCATCCGCGCGCGCCCATTTCATGGCTTGTGAATGGTACGCGTCGAAAAGAACGTTCGCCGAATTTCGAAGACTCAGGCTCTTTCGGAACCAGTATTGGGGATTGCGGCCAAATTCCAAGAAGATGTCTGCATTCATGAGACTAGAGGACGAGGATGCCTAACGCTTGGGTTCAGTTGCAGCGGAATCAAATAATGCGAGCGCGAGAGCCCACCATTGCTCGGCTGTCAACTGCAACCCACTGTTGTGCCCCTGCACGCGATGTGCGCAGCACGCGGCACGCACCCGAGCTACGCGGCCACGAGCTTCCGTACCTTCAGACGCTTCCGCGATTGCTCGGCGTGCCAAAGATCGTGCTGCATCTGCAGACGGAGCCAACTCTCCGCCGTCGTGTTGAACGCAATCGACAGACGGATCGCCATTTCGGGGCTAATGCCCGCGCGTCCATTCAGAATGGCGGACAGGGTGTTACGGCTGACACCCAGTGACACGGCGGCGTCCGTGACGGTGAGACTCAACGGCGCGAGGCAAATGTCACGGACGATCGCGCCCGGGTGGGGCGGGTTGTGCATGCGCAGCGGCTTCATCAGTGATAGTCCTCGTAGTTGACGTCCATGGCATCGGGTCCATCGAATCGAAACGTGACGCGCCAGTTTCCGCTGACCCGAACCGCCCATGTGCCCCGGCGATCGCCCTTCAGGGGATGGAGGTGGTACCCCGGAAGCCCCATCTCGCTCGGCTGCTCAGCAACATTGAGACTCGCCAGAATCAATCGCAGGCGGCCGGCGTGCTGGGTCTGAATGCCAGCCGCGGTCCCGCGACAGAAGAAGCGTTCCAGGCCCTTGTGCCTGAACCCCGTGATCGCCATGCCGAAGTGTAATGTGTAACGTGGCAGATGGCAAATGCGGAGCCACCCGTCAATCGACCACGGCGCGAGTCCTGACTGTGGGCCTAACGTTTGGGTTCAGCAGCAGCGGAGCCAAATAGAGCGCGCGAAGCGCGCAGTCGATAGCTCCGCTGTCTGCTGCAACCGTTTGTTAGGCGCTGGCGCGCTGATCTGGCCGCGTGATCGTTGCGCGTTCTTCAGCGAGTCGTTCCGCGAGATATACTTTCAACAGCGACTGATACGGCACATCACGCTGATTCGCCAAGACCTTCAACTCATCCAACATGCCTTGCGGCAACCGCAACGAGATCGTCGCGGTTGATGGTTTGAGATTGGGGAAGGAGACGCGCTTTGCCTTCGGGTAGTCGAAGTACTCGGTGGTATCTGCGGTCGCCCAGAAGTCGCGCTCGTCTTCTTCGGAGCGAAACTTCGGAATGGCCTTACGGGCTTTCGTGCGGGACTTTGGCATACTGAGTGCGCTCCTTCCGGCTCATCGAACGGGCTGAAATGACACGGACATGATCGCGACGCACCGTAAACACCACCGACAGCAACCGCTCGGCATTCGTGCGACCAAGGAGCGCATAGCGTCGCTCCCGAACGGAATGCTTCGCATCGTCCGCGATGAGTATCGGCCGATTGAAAAACACTTCTTCCGCTTCTGCCTGGGTCACGCCGTGCCGCGCCCAGCGCTTCTGGTCGTTGCCGCGATCCCAATCGAACCCAGCAAGGCGGGCGGTCAGTTCAGTGAAATCGGACACCTTGCAAGTATATGGTGGTCATATACATCGCGCCAGCCCTGCATTGACTGGGACGCCTGCTCCAGGCGCCTAACGTTTGCGGTCTGCTGCAAAGGCTCCAATAATTTAGCTGTGAACGGAGCAGGGCGGAGCCCTGCGCAGTTACACAGCGTACCGCCATGCCGTTGACTGCAGCAACGCTCGTTAGACGCCGACCCGCACCCATGTCCCAGGAGCGGCGGTGGGAATGGCGGCCAATAACTCCGGCACAATCGGTCGGAGGTCGGTGAGCCGATTCGAATACGCATATACGACAATCACGCCGAACGACAGCGCGGGAATATTCTGTTGATGCGGGAGATTGCGGTCCATCGTGACAAATACGTCGCAGACGGGTGTGGCGCGACGCATCAATTCTCCATTCTGTGTGCCGGACCATCCCAAGCCGCGCACCGTCGCCACGGGAAATCCCACGATCTCTGCCGCAAATTCAAGCGGCAGATTCTCGTCAAGTAGAACGCGCACCCGCAAGCAACGAAGCGCGGGCGGCGTCCAACGTCGTCACCGCTTGCTCTTTTGACACGGCGGGGAATTGGCGCAGAAATTCGTTCAGCGAGTCGCCACCTTCGAGATAATCGAAGAGCGACTGGACAGGAACGCGGGTTCCGACAAATACCGGCGTGCCGCCGAGTGTGTCGGGATCGATGTGAATCGCGTGAGAAAGGTCCATGGCGGTGCCCTCGAGAGAATGCGTCTCCTACAGTATACACCAACGGTTGGTGAGGTGTTTAACGCTTCACGTTCAGCTGCGAGCGGATGAAATAGAGCGAGCGAAGCGCGCGCACTATGGCCCGCTCGACTGCTGCAACGTGTTGTTAGACACCGACACGAGGGCCATCCTTGTCAGTGAGACTAATACCGCGATGCGTTGGCGTGTCTAGGGGACTGCCCCATCCCAATCATCCGCATGGGTTCAGACCTGCTTCCCGCATCCGCCTATCTGCGTCCTTGGTGACGAAAATGGGTAGGTATCACTGCTGTTGCACTTTGCAGACGTTTGCAGCAATCGGTGCGGACAGCTCAAGAAGATGATGAATGATGCTGCGTCGCGGCACAACATGCTTATTCCGTAATAGCCCGCGCTGGTCGCAGGTCAGCATGGTGGCAGGTGCCCGCCAGCGGCGTCCTTCCAGCTTGCCTTCAAACTCGTGCCACGGCGAGCAGATGTTGTCGATAGGCGCATGCTTCGAGCCCGTGAGAGCGTGGTTGACTGCGGGAACGCATTTCTATGTCCAAGTCTATTGCACTAGTCGTCAAGTGCCCGAACTGTCGCGATGCGCAGCTCCAGCTCGCGCGACCCAGCGTCGTTCAAGCTTCCGCCGATTGGCCGAGTGCGCAGGACGAAGGAAAGAAAAGCCACTACCGCGTCTTTCCCGACTTGACGTACTGCGAACCCATCGGCCTCGGTTTCTTTGTCCCAAACGCGATCGCTGCGAATGGCCAAAAGCCGGGCAGCCCTCAAGGCGTCTTGATCAAGGCAATCAGTTGTCAGCATATGCTCGAAGTGCACATGGCCGACTTCGTGCCAGATCCCGGCGTCACGAAGATCCCGCGGAAGGTCCATGAACGCCTGACTTACGATGATACAAGGGTTGTCGTCCACGTATGCAACCACAAGCAACCGCATCCTGGCTTGCTGGATCCAGACATCGTCAAGGAACACTGGTATCTGGCGGTATCGTTTGCCGGTTGCTTCATAGTTGCGCACATGTGCGACAGGACCAGGCGTACGTGCTTGCCACAGAATCAGATACTGATCGCCGAAGTCGTAGTCCATGTGTGTTCGTCCAATTGGTGTAACGCAGGAGCGCTCCGCTGTGGCGCATCAACAACAGTCGTCGCAGCGAGAAAGCTGCGTTCGCAGCCCGTGCAGCCGGCAGCAACGCATGACTAAGCACTCCGCGGACGGAGCTCGAGCTGCAAGCGTTCGGACGAAGCACGCACCTCGTCTTCATCAACCTTGATCGGCTGCTTGAGCAGATCGTCGATGTACGCAACCGGTAGCCCGTGAAGCCGAGCTCCAGCGATCACGAAGTCCCGATACCAATCGTATGGCAAGATCGCGTCGTCCGTTGACGTGGCGACGTAGGTCATGACATCTATGAGCGCCGCCTTCACACTAACACGAATGTTGACACGCTTGTACCCAAAGCCCGCGCCTTCAAAGTCATCGAGCACGTGACTCTTACGCTCGTCGATGTCATATGCCGTGCCGAGCACTTCTGATCCAAGAAGGAAGACAATGTTGCACTTTCCGGAGCCGTCCTTCTTGGACAACTTGTTCCAGCGAAGGATGTAGTCTGGTAGGCGCGCGACGCCGAGCGGTCTCACAGGACCCAGCCGGCATTCCAAGCGAGGTTGCCACAAATTGGACCCGTAAGCGAAGTAAAGCATCTATCGATCGGTTCGTGTGTCTAACGTTTGAGTTCAGCTGCGGGCGAATCAAATAAACCGCGAGCGCAGCGAGCTTCTGAAGATCGCCCGTCAGCTGCAACGCTCGTTAGACACCGACTCGCGAAATCGAGCCAACCGGCGTCACCGCGATCGCGTCGATGACTTGCGGGGCGAGCGGCAACAGATCCTGGAGCCGGTTGGTGACCGCGTGCATGACGACGACAGCGATACCCGAGGCGGCAATATGCTGCTGAAAGGTGAGATTCCGATCAACGGTGACAAGTGTTGTGAAGCCAGCGGTACGCATCGCGGCCAACAGCGCACCGTTGCGGAGGCTGGTCCAGCGTTGCTCCCGAGCGGTCGACACCTCAACGCCGAGGAGCGCGTGACGAAAGCGCTGCGGCACGCACTCGTCCAGCAGGACCCTCACACAGCGACGGCGCGGGCCAGCAACAACTCCTTCGCCAGCTCCAATACGGCGACGGCCTGCTCACGCGTGACGCTTGGGAAGTCCACGAGAAACTCATCAAGCGGATCCCCGGCCTCGAGATACTCGACAAATGTCTGTACCGGCACACGCGTCCCGGCGAAGACCGGCGTTCCGCCCATGATCTCCGGATCGCTCTGTATCGGAAGTGCTTGAATGCTCATCGGTGACCTCCGGGTCGATCTCGAATCTACACCACACTCGGGTGAGTGTGTCTAACGTCAGCTTGTGCTGCGGCCGTTCAAACAGAATGCGGGGGTGCGGCTGCGGCGAGTCCGAGAAAACATGGAGCCGTGGCCGCACCCCCGCTACCGGAACCCGGCCGTCAGTCACCAAGCCTCGTTAGACGGCGCGGTCCCGAATTGTCGACACTACACCGCCCGGATCTCACCGAACCGTGTGTGTTCCCGTCTCGATCCTGGAAGTATGCCTCGCGGTTGCCCCACGGCCGATCCTCCGGCCCGAATGTCGGCATCACGCCGGCCACTCGCGCGGCACGGACCACCGCGTCGACGTCACGCGTGATGAAGTAGACCACCGCACCGGGCTCTGTCACGGGATGCTCTGTAAGGAACACTTCGACGTCATGCTGCCGGAGGCACACGAGGCGAGGGGCGTCGGGTCCCATCTGGTGCTCCCAGGCCGTCGAGAAGCCGAGCGCCGCATAGGTCGGGAGCGCGGCTTGCGCACTCGCAACGCGCAGGGTCGGAATCGCGCGCTCGACGAGTGGCCGTTCAGATGCGCTCAAGGCACTCTCGCGTTGGTTGAGGGCACGGTCGCCCGGGCGTCTGGCTAACGCTTGCATTCTGCTGCAGCGGCTCCAATAGGAAGCCGTGAACGGAGCCGCGCCAGCGGCGCAGTTACACGGCGCACCGATGAGCCGCTGACTGCAGCAATGCGATGTTAGACGCCCACTACGCGCCGACCGATCTGAGCGACACTGCAAGCTCGTACTCAAACAGTCTTACGTCGCGAACACGGGTACACGCGAGCTTCAGATCTTCAGAGATGACTTTGGCAACAATCACACCGTGCACCATCTGCCCAGGATCTGCGTGGTGTCGTTCGATCCATCCCATGTAGCGGAGAAGCTGACCGAGCACTCGATCGTAGCCCTTCGAAACCTTGAGTTCAACAACGACCAAGTTCCCGCGGTTATCCACCGCCAGAAATCGATGTAGCGGCCACCAGCCGGAAACTCGACGCCAGTCACGCCTTCCTCGTCGTAAAGTCGGAGACCTGGCTCGAGTAAATGGAGATTGCGAGCAAGGTAGTCGCGCAGGTCATGCTCATACGCGAACTCCGATGAACCCTCGCGAGGGGGCACGTCGAGCTCCGGATCTACGGGTGGCTCCGGCGCGCCTTCGCGAATCGGCGATGGATCATTCAGCAGGTCGAACCGACGGAATCGCGAACTGTCGATTTGGAAGAAGACGTCGTCGTCCGGCTTGGCGCTGTAGTGCAGACGATTTTTGTTGTTGGTAGACAACCGCGTCAAATGCGCTGTGATCGTACCGTCCTTCACGAGCGGATAGTGTGACTTAAACCAGTCGAGTGCATCGTCACGCGTGAACTCTTGTCCAGCCACGAGTTCCATCGAGTCGGCCATTTCGCGCATCAGTATCCGAACAGGACGATCATATATAGACACTTGCACTCCTGCGTGAGATTGGTGTGGGCGTCTAATACTACTAGGTTAAGTTACTATTGACCTAGGTGTCTGCACGCGTTATCGTTGCGCATGCAGAAGTCCCAGCTTCGTGCCGCTGAGCGTCGGTTAGGACGGTTTCTCGGCGAATTGACCCCGCTGTTGGGGCGCGTCGAGCGGCAGACGCATGCGAGCGAGTATGTCCGTGGGTTGCTGTTGGACGGCGAGCGTAAGTCGATCTCGCCAATGGCGGAGCGGGTGCCCGGCGCCGACGTGCAGGCGCTGCGGCAATTTGTCAATCAGAGTCCGTGGGAGTGGGCGCCGCTGCAAGCGGCGCTCACGACGCTCATGCTCGACCGCCTGTTGCCGGAAGCGGTGTTGATCCTCGACGAAACGAGCTTCCCCAAGAAAGGGGACCACTCGGTCGGCGTCGCGCGCCAGTACTGTGGCGCCCTCGGCAAGACGGCGAATTGCCAAGTCGCCGTGAGTGTGCATCTCGGCACCGACACGGCGTGTCTCCCGCTCACGTGGGGCCTGTATCTCCCGCAGGCGTGGATCGACGATCCGGTGCGCCGCACCGCGGCGCGCGTGCCCGAGACGGCCACGTACGCCACGAAGAATCAATTGGCCTTGGACGCGCTGGATCGGGTGCGTGGCTGGGGCGTGGGCGCGCGCGTGGTGCTGGCGGAGGCGGGCTACGGCACGAGTCACGACTTTCGCGCCGCGCTCACGGAACGCGGCCTCCCCTACTGCGTACAGGTCGCGTCGAGCGTCAAAGGCTGGACGCGCGCGCCGGGACCCACCACGCCGCCCCCCTATCAGGGGCGCGGGCGCCCGCGCCAGCGCCCGGCCGACGCGGCGATCCCCGCCTCGGCGGACTTGGTGGCCCTCGCGGCGACGCTGCCGCCCGCCGCGTGGCGCGCGATCGCGTGGCGCCCCGGCACCAAGGGCCCGCTCCGGTCGCGCTTCGCGCTGACGCCCTTTTGGCCCTCGCACGGCGTCAGGAGTCGCGGCCTCCTGCCCAGCGGCCCGGTGCAGTTGCTGATCGAATGGCCGCGCGACGAGGCCGCGCCGATCAAGTACTGGCTCGCCGCGCTGCCGGGCGAAACGCTCGGGCTCCGGCGCGCCGTCCGCCTCGCCAAAGGCCGCTGGCGCATCGAACAAGACTACCGCGAACTGAAAGACGAACTCGGCCTCGATCACTTCGAAGGACGCTCGTGGCCGGGCTGGCATCATCACGTCACGCTCGCCTCGATGGCCTACGCGTTCCTCGTGCTCGAAACGCTCCGCGGAAAAAAAAACGGCGGGAATGACACTCCCCGCCGTGCGACGGGCGCTGCAAGCGCTGCTGATTCGACTGGGCCCGTGGTGCCCGACGTGTCAGCGACGCTGGCATGACTCTTCCTAACTTAACCTAGTAGTACTAAGTTGTACCACCGTGAGTGCACACCATGACAACCTCACATGCTCAGTAGTCAATGCGAACCAAGGGCACGTATATAGGTGGGAGTACAAAACGAACCCGGACAATATAATTGTGAAAGATTCGGGCATCGTCGAGTGGTCGGGACCAGTCGTCATTTCTGGTGAGGTAAAGCTTACGTACAAGTGGGGGTCCAATGGAGCCAATGGAACACGTACCAAGGTGATTACTATTTCGCGGCGCACGTCAGGCTGGAAATGGGATCAGACGACCAACCTACTGACGCGGCCCGCCGGAGGTTCTGCAGACATCGACGCATGTTTTGCCTACGTTCCAGAGCCCCACCGTGTCATGGGTCAGATTGCCGCCAACGAGTGCTCCATCAGCACGTTCGGTCATGCTTTTAATATTGCGCCTGCGCTGTTGGACATTAACAACGGGTTTACTCTCGACTTGGCCGATACTCGAGGGCCGAATGCCGGCTTGTATTACTCGGAAACTACGAATCTCTATATTGACCAGCGCTGGGCGATCAGTCCATGGCTTCGCCCTACAAGCCTTGGTCCGACCTACCCAATAGTGAATGGCGATCTCGGATCGTATAAATGCGGGGTGACGAGCGGGAGCTCGTCCATTGTACGGCTCAACTTGGACTGTCATGCTATGTGGTCAGAAAACCTCCCTCAGGTTTGGGACCTCATTACGGAGCATGAAGCTGAGCATGGCCGAATAATGAGAGTTGTTGCTCTCCGATCGCCCTCGATGGACGTTCTTAAGAATTGGGAAGCGATGGTAGACATGAGCAACGCCAATTTGCGTGCTCGCATGAGGGCTCTAGCCGTTTCCGTTGATGCGACCATCATCTCGGAAACTATGATGCTCGATGACCAATCGCCGACCCATCCATCGTCCCGGGAGGTTATGGTTTTCACACACCCGTTTAGCTCCTTTGGAAACCAGCCATTCACATGGCAGCTCATGAGCCTTAAGATTCCATTGCAGTCTCAATACAATCACTCACAGCCATGACAGCGAGAAAACTCTACCTATGCTCGATTGTGATGCTTGCAATCGCACCGTTGCGCCCAGCTACTGGTAATTCGCAGGGGCGAGATTTCGCGCGCTACGAAGATATTGCTCGCTTCGTGCAGTCGGCGGGAGGGAGGCATAAGATCCAAGAATCACTCCGAGACAACGGAGCGTTACTCTCCAAATTAGCTCGGGATGCTTTTGCTGACTCGGTCGTAGCAGTCGCGATGTCGCGTGACTCACGGGAGATACCTGGTTTCCTTCGATCGGATGCAGTGGCGACGTTGTTCTCCGCGGCGAATGGCCCGCAAGCGCGGAAATACGATGGTGCGATTGAGCGTCTCGATTTGATTGCAGAAACAGCTCCGCAGATCGGCGTTCGAGCTGCCGCAATCTGGGCACTCGCAAGCTTGGAGGATACGACAAAGTCCATTTCGCTGCTGGCCAAGATTGCGAGTTCGCAAAACGAGGCAGCGTCAGGAGCTGTGGAAGGTCTAGCGCAATCTCGCGGCGCTAGAGGTGTCGCGGTGCTGCGTAAGCTTCGCGATCAAGAGGCGATTACGGAGAAGTCCGCGAAGAGAGCTTTGTACGCCTGGTCAGTGCATTTCGGCTGGCAAAAGTAAACAAGCCGCCCAACGCTTCCACAGGTTGGGCGGTTTTGCGTTCAGCCATTTGCCCGCTCGCTCAACCGCCGCAGCGACTCCAGATTTTCGTCAGGCATGATGCAGGCAACCCGCAGCAACACGACCGCGGTCGCCAATGCTTCCGCCTCGTCTTTGCGGACGAGAACCACTGTGCCAAAGGTGAACCACCGAACAACGTGCGCGAGCATTCGGACTCCAGGTGAGGATTCCGAACACTCAGCGCGCCTGCATCGTCAGCAAACCGACTGCGGGCTCAAAACCGGTTAGAAAAACACCGTGATGTTGGTGTGGATAGGAAATTCAATCGGGCTCGGTCGAGTATTCGGCGAACATACGGCGCGATCGCCGACCCCGCGAGGGCAGGCCGGCGCGCAGCGGCCTGCCCGCCGCCGCGCCTCTTTGGCCGTCCGGAC
>Ga0209181_10012895_pt1 | contig 10515 bp, 18 predicted proteins | sample MAT05_FD_187208 | JGI IMG/M metagenome (GOLD analysis project Ga0209181, IMG submission 187208) | Freshwater microbial communities from Lake Fryxell liftoff mats and glacier meltwater in Antarctica - MAT-05 (SPAdes) (version 2) | ecosystem: Environmental > Aquatic > Freshwater > Ice > Liftoff...
ATCGGGAAGGCAAATGGAGCAAAGCGACATCCCGGTTTTTTATCGGGATAGGCAATGACAATCAGCCAGTTACGACAAAAATAACCTCGATTAATTTTGCCCGCCTACTTATTTGCGTATTTGAAGATTCGAGTATTTGAGTATTTGATACTCGAATCTCCAAATTTTCTTATTTCTTGCCACCAGCCGTTTTACCAGCCTTGCGACGGATCTTCTCGCCTTTGAACATGATACCCTTTCCTTTGTAGGGCTCCGGTTTACGGAATCCGCGGATTTTGGCGCAGACCTGACCAAGCAGTTCTTTGTCAATACCTTCCAGGCGGATCAGTGGCGGTTGTCCTTTTTCCATAGCCGTCGTCAATTTGATCTCCGGCGGAATAGAAAAAATAATCGGGTGCGAATAGCCCACGGTGAGGGTCAGCATATTGCCCTGATTCTCTACGCGGTAACCTACCCCAATGACTTCCATTTGTTTGACATAGCCTTCGCTAACACCAACCACCAGATTGTTGATCAGGGCGCGGTACAGACCATGCAGTGCCTTGTGGCGTTTCTGCTCGGTAGGGCGCTTCACTACCAGGGTACCATCTTCTACTTCCACGACAATATCCGGGTCAACCTTTTGCGTCAGGGTGCCTTTTGGTCCCTTCACGGTGACCACATTATCGGAGGCCACGGAAACTTCCACTTTGGCCGGAAGAGCAATCGGTAATTTACCAATGCGTGACATATCTTCTGCTCAGTTATGAGTGATGAGTTTATTTGGAGTTATGAGTTATGAGTTATGAGTTATTTAGGGCCATTTGACGCTTTGTATAACTCATAACTTATAACTCATAACTTTTTTAGCAGATATAGCAAAGCAACTCGCCACCTACATTCAGTTCGCGGGCCTTTTTATCGGTCATTACACCTTTAGAGGTGGACACGATCATGGTACCCAAACCATTGATAATACGTGGAATATCGCCGGAACCAGAAAACTTGCGCAGACCGGGGCGGCTAACCCGTACCAGTTCACGAATAATTGGTTTTTTCGTGGTTGGGTCGTACTTGAGAGCAATTTTGATAATGCCCTGTTTGTTCTCGGCGGTCTTGTCCTCGAACGTATATTTGAGAATATAACCCTGATCGTACAAGATCTCCGTGATGGACTTCTTGATGCGGGAAGCCGGAATCTCAAGAATACGATGGCCCGCCAACTGTGCGTTGCGGATGCGGGTCAAATAGTCTGCTATCGGATCAGTGACTTGCATTGTATTGAGAAAACTAGTTGATAATTAATAATTGTTTGCGATTAGTGGCTGGTTTAATGGTGATGAACATTTGTCAAAACCAATAACCATTTACCAATAATCAACTACCAGGATGCTTTGGTAATGCCCGGAATCTTGCCGTACAAGGCCATTTCGCGGAACTTCACCCGGCAAAGGCCGAACTTACGCATATAGCCTTTCGGGCGTCCGGTCAGCAGGCAACGATTGTGCAGGCGGATCGGATTGGCATTACGCGGAAGTTTGTCCAGTGCATCATAGTCACCAGCTTCTTTCAGCTTCTTGCGCAGATCAGCGTACTTGGCAACGATGCGGCGACGCTTATTTTCACGGGCAATGACAGATTTCTTAGCCATTTTGCTCTATATCAGCTTGAAAATGAAACTCTTATTTATTTTTTGACAAAAGGCATACCCATTTCTTTCAGCAGGGCATAAGCCTCGGCGTCGGTTTGGGCAGAAGTGACGAACGTAATGTCCATCCCCATGATTTTGCTCACTTTATCAATATCAATCTCCGGGAAGATGATTTGCTCTGTAACGCCCATCGTGAAGTTACCACGACCGTCGAATGCCTTGTCATTGATCCCCCGGAAGTCACGCACACGCGGCATGGCAATCGAGATGAAGCGATCAAGGAATTCATACATCCGTTCGCCGCGCAGGGTCACCCGCACTCCGATCGGCATACCTTCGCGGAGTTTGAAGTTGGACACCGAAGTACGGGCTTTGGTCGAGACGGCTTTCTGACCGACGATGGTCGTCAGTTCGTTGGCGGCCGTATCAATCATTTTTTTATCGCCAGTTGCATCGCCAATACCTTGGTTAATGCAAATCTTTTGCAAGCGGGGTACTTGCATGATGGAGGAGTAGTTGAACTGCTGCATAAGCGCAGGTACCACTTCACCCTGATATTTTGTCTTGAGACGAGGTACGTATTTCATCACTGGATGGTATTACCGGATTTGATAGAATAGCGAACTTTTACGTCGTTTTCCAAACGGTAGCCGACGCGAGTGGCTGCACCACTGGTTGGGTCTATCAGCGAGAGGTTGGAAATGTCGATGGTGGTTTCCATGTCCTGGATGCCGCCTTCTGCATTTTGCGTCGCTTTCACGTGTTTTTTCGCAATGTTGACCCCTTCCACGATCGCGCGGTTCTTGTCCGGGAATACACGGATAACCTCACCCGTTTTGCCCTTGTCGTCGCCGGAGATCACGATCACTTTGTCACCCTTGCGGATGTTCAGTTTCGGTGAAAAGCGTTTTGATTTATGTTTCGTAGCCATTGTATTAATGTACTAATGTGGTCAAAGTATTCTGTTTTAGAGGGGTTTAGAATATTTAGGGTTCTAAACCCTCTAAACTTATCTAAACTTTTTTCAAAGTACTTCTGGGGCCAGCGACACGATACGCATGTAATCTTTATCGCGCAGTTCGCGGGCCACTGGGCCAAAGATACGGGTACCGCGTGGTTCGTCGGAGGCATTCAGCAGCACAACAGCATTGTCGTCGAAGCGGATGTAAGAACCGTCTTTGCGACGAATCTCTTTGCTGGTACGGACGATTACGGCTTTGCTCACCGTTCCTTTCTTTACCCCACCCGGAGAAGCGTCTTTCACCGCGACGACGATTTTATCGCCTACGCTGGCATAGCGCTGACGCGTGTGGCCCAGTACTCGTATGCAGAGTACTTGTTTCGCGCCGGAGTTGTCGGCCACATTCAAACGAGATTCTTGCTGAATCATGACTTTGTTAAGTTATGAGTTATGAGTTATGAGTTATTGGTTGATGATTATTAGTTATGGAACGGTTGCCGCGAGGCTTATCACTCATAACTTATAACTCATAACTCCAAATCACTTCGCTCTTTCGAGGATTTCCACCAGGCGCCAGCGTTTGTTTTTGCTCAACGGGCGGGTTTCCATAATGCGTACCAGATCGCCCACCTTACAGGTGTTCTCTTCGTCGTGCGCAAAGAATTTCTTGGACCGCTTCACGAACTTGCCGTAAAGTGGGTGCATCAACCGGCGCTCTACTTTTACCGCGATGGTTTTATCCATTTTATTGGAGACCACGGTGCCAGTTTTCTGCTTGCGGAGGTTTCTTACTATTGTTTCTGCTGCTGCTTCCATCTGTGTAGATGTAAATATGCTTGCGAATGATGTTGGTTACTTTTGGCGACGACGACGGCTCCGCAGTTTGGAACGCAGTTCCAGTTGCTCGGGGGTCATTGCTACCAGTTCGCGGCGACGCGCTTCCGTGTTGATGCGCGCAATGTTGCGGCGCACTTCACGGAGTTCGAGCGGGTTGGCGAGGCCTTTAACGGCATGATCGAATTTCATGGTCTGATATTCGTTCGTCATGCTCGCCAGTTCGGCTTGCATATCCGCCTCGGTCATTGCAGCAACGTCTAATTTTTCCTTTGCCATGGTTAATTTAATGTGCTAATATGCTAATATGCTAATGTGCTAATCATTCAAAAGTTTCACTGTGTCTTGTGCATTAGCACATTAACACATTGTCCACATTAGCAAATTAAAAGTTTTATCCCTCGAAGTCGTAACGAGTGACGGTTTTACAAAGTACTGGCAGCTTTTGAGCCGCCAGGCGTAATGATGCGTAAGCCAGCTCTTCGGTGACCCCTTCAATCTCGAACATGATGCGGCCAGGCTGCACCTCGATGATGTAATGGTCCACCGCGCCTTTACCTTTACCCATCCGGACTTCGGCTGGTTTGGAGGTCATCGGCTTATCGGGGAAGATGCGAATCCACACCTTACCTTCCCGTTTCATGTTGCGGGTCAGCGCAATACGGGCCGACTCAATCTGGCGACTCGTAATCCGGCTGAATTCCAGCGATTTCAAGGCAAATGAGCCGAAAGCAATGGAGCTACCTTTATGGGCATAGCCACGGTTGCGGCCTTTCTGCTGTTTACGGTATTTTGTACGTCTTGGCTGTAACATCGAAAGTACAATTTAAAAGCCTGTCAATCAGTTATTTATGTTCAACAGTCTGTTCCCTTCTACGAAAGGGGCTGCAAATGTACGGCGCATAACAGAATTTTCAAAAGGAGAAAACTAAATGCACCGTTAAATATTGGGAACGGGTCTAATCAGATTACTAAACAGACCACGTTTTATGTTTGCAATTTTATCGGCGACCACCGCCGCCGCCGCCACTATTGCCACCGCCACCGCTTCCACCGCGATTGCCACCGCCACCGCTTCCACCGCGATTGCCACCACCACCGCCACTTCCACCGCGATTGCCACCGCCACCGCTACCGCCACGATTGCCACCGCCGCCACTGCCACCACGGTTACCGCCTTCGCGATCTCCGCCGCCGCCTTCGCGACGATCTCCGCTACCGCGACGGTCTCCACCACCGCCTCCGCGACGATCTCCGCCGCCACGACGGTCTCCACCGCGATCTCCACCTTCGCGACGATCTCCACCGCCACCACCGCCATCCCGGCGATCTGCACCAGTACCTTCTGCGGCTGCGAATGGGGTCAGTTCACGCTTCTGTAGCACTTCTCCTTTGAAAAGCCATACTTTGATCCCAATTTTTCCATACACCGTTTGGGCTTCTACCCAAGCGTAGTCAATATCGGCCCGGAAAGTATGCAGTGGCGTACGCCCTTCTTTATATTCTTCAGTACGCGCTATTTCGGCTCCGCCTAAACGGCCACTGACGCGAATTTTTATTCCTTCAGCCCCAGCCCGCATGCTGCCCTGGATAGAGCCTTTCACGGCGCGACGGAAATTGATCCGCGCTTCGATCTGCTTAGCGACTTGTTCACCGACGATGTTGGCGTCCAATTCTGGTTTCCGAATCTCAAAGATGTTGATCTGGACTTCTTTGCCGGTCAATACCTTGAGTTCTTCTTTGATCAGGTCCACCTCTTTACCACCTTTACCGATGATAATACCGGGGCGGCTGGTGTGAATGGTCACGGTCACGCGCTTCATCGAACGCTCGATGACGATCCGGCTAATACCGTTCTGCATCGGTTTGTTACGATCACGCGGATCGGCTGTGGCCGTCTTCGGGCGACGGATGCGCAGGTAATTGCGGATCTTTTCGTCTTCGACAACTTTCAGACCGTAGTCCTTATCAGCGTACCAGTTAGAATCCCAACCGCGGATAATGCCCAAACGGTTACCAATCGGATTTGCTTTCTGACCCATTATCTTTTGTTATTGGTTGATTGGTTATTGGTTATTGGTTGTCAGTTATTGGTTATCAGATATTAGTTATTAGTTATCAGTTCGCAAACATTTACATTATTGACCGATATACTATTAACCATTAACTATTAACCATTAACTACTAACCATTTGACCATTAACCTATTTTTTTTATTATTCTGCTTCTAATGCTTTGCGGTTGGCCACGACAATAGTGACGTGGTTGCGACGCTTGCGCACCCGGTAGGCACGACCTTGCGGTGCTGGTAAAAAGCGGTAGATAATGCTACCTGGGTCCACGAATGCCGTTTTAATGTACAGTTCGTAGTCGTCAGCGGCACCCACCTGGTCGGATTTCTGCTCCCAGTTATTGATGGCGGAAAGCACGAGTTTCTCCAACCACATAGCCGCTTCCTTGTTGGTGTATTTTAAGATACCGAGGGCATCCACCACTTTGCGACCGCGAATGTTGTCCACTACGAGGCGCATTTTGCGCGGCGACATCGGACAGTTTCTCAGTTTTGCTACTGCTTCCATTTTATAAAAAATGTGCTAATGTGTTAATGTGGTCAATGTGATTGATGTGCTAATGTGTTGAACATGGCCGATAAATTCTGACCGTGTTGACCACATTAATTCCATTGGCCACATTTATTTTTTAGTACCCCCGTGCCCACGGAAGTTACGGGTCGGTGAAAATTCACCGAGTTTGTGACCAACCATGTTTTCCGTCACAAAGACAGGAACAAAGGTTTTGCCGTTGTGCACAGCGATAGTTTCACCAACCATGTCGGGGATAATCATCGAAGCGCGGCTCCACGTTTTGATCACCGACTTGCGGTTGCTCTGTTTGGACTTAACGACCTTCTCCATCAACGTGTGTTGTACGTAAGGCCCTTTTTTAAGTGAACGCGGCATGTCCTAATTATGAATGATGAATTATGAATTAGCAACCAAATGGTGGTTACGAATTGTTTATTTATTACCGGTCTTCCGGCGGCTGATAATGAGCGCATTAGATGCCTTCGTCCGGCTGCGTGTTTTCGCACCTTTGGCTTTCAGGCCCTTGCGGGTACGTGGGTGACCACCAGAAGCACGACCTTCGCCACCACCCATCGGGTGATCCACGGGGTTCATCACCACTGGACGAGTACGAGGACGCCAGCCTTTCCAACGGTTCCGACCGGCTTTACCCATTACTTCGAGGTTATGGTCGGGGTTGCTAACGATGCCGATGGTTGCACGGCAGGTCAACAGGATGCGCCGGACTTCACCGGAAGGCATTTTGATGGAAGCATAACGGTCTTCGCGACCCATCATCTGGGCACTATTACCGGCACTGCGCACCAACACGCCGCCTTGTCCGGGGTGCATCTCGATATTGTGGATGAAAGCACCCAACGGCACTTCCGACAAGTACATACAGTTGCCAATTTCCGGGGCGACTCCACGACCTGACACGATTTGCTGCCCCACTTCAATGGTGCGCGGTGCCAGGATGTAGCTTTTTTCACCGTCGGCGTAGTCAATCAGGGCGATATATGCCGTACGATTTGGATCGTATTGCACAGACAGCACGGTTGCGGTGCCTTCTTTATCGCGCTTGAAATCAATAACGCGGTAGCGACGTTTGTGACCGCCACCACGGTTACGCATCGTCCGGTGACCATCGCTATTGCGGCCACCAGTGCTGCTTTTAGTGCCCAGCAAGGATCTCTCCGGCTTGGCGCCTTTAGTCAGCTCGTCTCTCGAAACGGCTACCCGGAAACGTTGTCCAGGGGTGAGCGGATTGAATTTCTTAACTGCCATTTTCTCAAGTTATGAGTTATGGGTTATGAGTTATTTTGGTTAATGGTTATGCGTTATTGGTTATTAGTCTGATCGAAAACACGAATGTTTTTTTCCTCACTTATAACTCATAACTTATAACTCACAACTTTTTTTATTCTTCGGTAGTGCCGAAAATATCGATGGTTTCGCCGGGAGTAAGGGTCACGAAAGCCTTCTTGTAGGAGGATTTCGCACCTTTTACGACCGCTGTCTTGGTGCTGCGCGATTTGGGCTTACCCGGCATAATGGCCGTGTTTACACCATCTACGCTCACGTTGAACATCTTCTCGACCGCGTTTCTAATTTCGATCTTGTTAGCGTCCTTATTCACCACGAACACATAAGTGCTGCGTTTGTCGGCGAGTTTGGTCGCTTTTTCCGTGATGACCGGCTTGATTAAGATTTGCTTAGCCATTTTGTTACTGGTTGACTAGTTTATTAGTTGATTGGTTGACTGGTTTTTAGTTAATTGGTTGACTGGTTTATCGGTTGATTGGACTAATGAACGAGTCAACTAATCAACCAATTAACTATTCAACTAATCAACCAGGCAACTACTCCCCTACTCCACAGTTTTCGATAATGCCCTTGATGGCGTTTTCGGCAATCACTATGACACCGGCCTGCATAATCTGATAAGTATTCAGGTCTTTGGCGGGCGTGATGTTGACCTTCGGCAGGTTGCGGCAAGACAGGTAAAGCGTCTTATCGTGTTCCCCCGTGATGGCCAGCAAACGCTGTTCTCCAACTTGCAGAGCGAGCATAATGTCGCGGAAATCTTTGGTTTTTGGTGTTTCGAGCGCAAAATTCTCCACGATCATGATGTTGCCAGCGGCGGCTTTGGCGGAGAGCGCACTGCGACGAGCCAGGCTACGCACTTTGGCGTTTACCTTAATGTCGTAGTTGCGTGGACGCGGACCAAACACGCGGGCACCACCCCGAAAGGTCGGGCTATTGATGTCGCCCTTACGGGAGCCACCGGTACCTTTTTGCTTGTGCAGTTTGCGCGTCGAACCAGTCAGCTCATTGCGTTCTTTCGACTTGTGCGTGCCCTGGCGTTGAGCATTGAGATAGCGTTTCACATCGAGCCATACACTGTGCTCATGCGGATCGATACCGAACACCTCTGCGGGCAGATCAACTGTCCGGTCGGTGGCTTCGCCTTTGATGTTATATACCTTGACTTGCATTTCCGAAGAAATTGATGGCCAAAAAAATTATTTTTCGATCGTAACGTAGGCACCCTTGTGGCCTGGAACTGCACCCTTGATCAGGATGAGGTTCTGCTCAGGGAATACCTTAAGAATTTGCACTTTGCGTATTTTCACCTGGTCCTGTCCCATGTGACCCCCCATGCGCATGCCTTTCATAACTTTGGCAGCGAAAGAGGAGTTACCCAGCGAACCTGGTGCACGTAGCCGGTTGTGCTGACCGTGGGTTTGTTGCATCACACCGCCGAAGCCGTGACGCTTTACCACACCTTGGAAGCCTTTACCTTTCGAGGTACCGGTGACGACTACTTTGTCACCTTCGTTGAAGACATCCTGAATGGTCACTTCATCGCCCAACACCTTAGCGGTGTTCATATCGCGGAACTCCTGCACCTTATGCAGTGGCTCCTCGAGGTTGGCTTTTTGAAAGTGGCCCATCAGTGCTTTGGGCGTATTTTTTGCTTTGCGCGTCCCAAAGGCCAACTGGAGGGCTGTGTAGCCGTCCGTTTCCTCTGTACGCACTTGCGTTACCACGCAAGGGCCAGCCTCAATGATCGTACAAGCAACGTTTTTGCCGTTGTTGTCGTAGATGCTGGTCATGCCGATTTTCTTGCCAATCAGACCGTTCACGTGCCTTGGATTTTTATTAATTGAACGATTGCTTGAATACCTATCCGTCAGTTTCGCGGGGTACGGACATACGAGAAGGCGACCTTCCGTGTACCGGAACCGCTTTCGGGAGCATCAGTTATCCGATAAATCGGGACACTTTGACTACTTCCGGAAACTGCAGACTTGATAAGCTTAGAGAGTGCGAATTAGGTGAGCTTGACTTGAATGTCAACGCCGCTCGGGAGTTCCAACTTGGAGAGAGCGTCCACCGTCTTTTGCGTCGGTGTGTATATTTCAATCAAGCGCTTGTGGGTGCGTAACTGGAACTGCTCTCGAGCTTTTTTATTCACGTGCGGCGAGCGCAGCACGGTAAATATTTCTTTCTCGGTCGGCAGCGGAATCGGGCCAGTCACAACGGCTCCACTCGCACGCACGGTCTTCACGATTTTCTCGGTGGATTTATCCACCAAGTTGTAGTCGTAAGAACGTAATTTGATGCGAATTTTCTGATTCATTACCCTGAAAGGATTTAAAATTTCAATTTTATCGCTTTTAGAAGCAGGAAACCAAATTAGATTTTGTTCCCCTTTTTCAAAAGCGAGCGCAAAGGTAACTCCACCGCTTTCGATTTACCAAGCATAAAGAATCTTTTTTTGAATCTTTTTTTCAAATTCGGGAACTATGGTCGTTTTACCCCAAAAAACGGCCAAAATGGCGGGCAGAAATGATGGTTGAGTGGAAAATACTTTGGTGGCCAGGCTACGCACCCTGGTTTTTGCAGGGATTGGCCTGCTCCAAGACGTATATATTCTCTGGCGGAGATCATCTAAAAACGCCAAGCGCCACTCCGAGGACCCGGAATGACGCCTGTATAAGAATTTATCGCGATGAATGTCCGATAAAATGTTCGCCTCCATCTCTTGTCATGCTGCGCATTGTCTTCGTAATCAAGGTTTTGCAGCAGTTATGGTAGTATGCACGGTACGTTCAGCAGACCCGGTCCGGGCGGTGTTTGTATTACTGACGCGGTAGTACAAGGCGGTTCCCAGCGCAAGGTGAAGGGTAAGCCCCAGCCAGAAGGCAGCGGCGCGAGCAGTGGTAAATTTTCGATTAGGCATGGTAAAATCGTGATTTTGGTACGACCTCCTTCTTGCAATTTTAGTACCAATCTGCAATTTACTCCACAATTACCCGGCGGGTTGTCTGCTGGTTGCCAACTTTTACAGTCACTTTATACAGAAAAATCTGGGAAGCTTGGCTCATGGGCCGATCCCATTCCGCAGCACCCGCCGAAATAGCAAGTGAGGTGGTAGTATGCGATCCATTGGACCATTGCCACTTGATGGTGTCGCCGACGCTGACGGCCAGGGTGGCCGGGCTGAATTGGAAGTTTTG